>Ga0210019_1002599_pt1 | contig 17380 bp, 15 predicted proteins | sample CryGeyCG2114_020_2_FD_183969 | JGI IMG/M metagenome (GOLD analysis project Ga0210019, IMG submission 183969) | Groundwater microbial communities from aquifer - Crystal Geyser CG11_big_fil_rev_8/21/14_0.20 (SPAdes) (version 2) | ecosystem: Environmental > Aquatic > Deep subsurface > Groundwater ...
ATGGCTGTTGGTGCTAGGTTATTTTTTTCTGCACATGCACGCATTGCTGCTAAATCGGCTAATAGTGGTACGCCAGTATAGTCTTGTAATATAACACGTGATGCAACAAATGGAATTTCTTTTTTCCTGTCTCCTATTGGGTTCCAATTGATTAATGAATGAATATGAGTATCTTTGATTTTTTTATCATCAAAGTTTCTTAATGCTGACTCAAGGATTATTCTAATAGAATATGGAAGTTTTGAAACGTTGATCCCTTGATTTTCCAGCTTAGGAAGTGAAAAAAATTTTTTAGCCCCATTAGATAAACTCAAAGTATCTAAAGAATTGGTTGAGTAGTTTTTCATTTCTCATTTTCCTAATTTAAGTTAAACAAAGTTATAACAAGAAAATTGTGCTTTTATAAGATTACGATCAATTTTTCCATTAGCATTTAGCGGGATGTTTTTCTCTATTTTTACCTGAGATGGAATCATATAGGCTGGCAACATTTTTTTTGCTGTCTCTAAAATTTCATTAGAATGAATACTTCCAATAATATAAGCCGCTAATTTCTTAGTGTGAGCATCATTATCACCATTAATACAAAAAACAAGCGCGCGATCAACGCCACTTATTTTAGCAAAAACTGACTCTATCTCACCTAATTCAACTCGATATCCATTTATTTTTACCTGTTGATCGGTCCGGCCTAAGTAGAGAAGATTTCCTGATTTATCCATTCTCACGCGATCACCTGTTCTATAATATTTTTTCTTATGAAAAGAAACAAAGCATGCATCAATAGCTGAGTTCAAATATCCATCAAATCTTTGCTCGCCAAAAACACATAACTCGCCTTCAATATCAGTTACTTTTTCATTTTCATCGATAAGAATATACTCCAAATGTTCGTAAAGTTTTCCAATAGAAACCACTCCATTATACGAAATGTTTTTTCCATTGTGGTGCCATTGGTAGGTAGAGCAGGCTATTGTAAGCTCAGTTGGGCCATAAAGATTTTCACAAACAGAGTTCGGTGCTGCGTTAGCCCAAGAAGCAATCTGGTTTTCCAAAAGAGGTTCACCACAAAACAAACTTAATCGTAGAGTAGGAAAACTATTTTCTTTTAAAAATCCTTGTTTATTCAGTAAAGAAATGACAGAAGGCACAGAAAACCAAATTGTAATTTTATTTTCATTAATATATTTAGATGGTGAAATTAAATCGATCGGTCTCATGGCATACAGACAAGCTCCATGACACCATGCCATAAAAAGGTCAAATACAGAAAGATCAAACGTTTGATCAAATGTCTGTGATAATCGATCTTTATTAGTTATTTTGTACCTATTTTGGTTATAACTTAGAAAGCTACAAACGTTTTTATGTTTAATTGGTACCCCTTTAGGCTGACCTGTACTACCCGAAGTAAACAAAATGTATGCATCATCATCTGGTGAAATAGTTGGTAATTCTATTTTTTCATTAGATATAAATGCCTCTTGGTCAAGAAAATTCAGGCCGGAACCAGAAAATCGCTCAATATTTCCATCAGGAAAAAAAATCAAGCTTGAAAGTTTGACTTTTTTTGATATGTTTATCAGTTTATCTATCGATGCATTATCAACTATAATCACATCGGGTTGACATTGTTCTAATATAGAAATATTTCTTTCGTCAGGAAACTTTGGATTAAGCGGAATAAAAGCAGCTCCTGTCATTAAGGCTGATAACGTCCCGATGTAAGCAGTCCAAGTCCGATACGAAAAAATCGCAACCCTTTTAATGGAAGTTTTTTCTGATTTAGCTAATAAAAATGATGCTTGTTTCTGAGCCAAGCTGTACATTTCTTTGTAAGTAAATGTTTGATCTTGTAATATTAAAGCAATATCTTCTGGATATTTTAATGATGTATGCTTTAGACCTTCTAAAAGTGTTTGATATGGTTTCATTGTTTAGACTCCGCTGTCGTCATTAGTGTGGAGGGGGTAGATTTCCTTTTATATTTACTTGCTTCTTCTCCATCATTTTTTTTGAGAAAAATAAAAACCAGGGTCGTTAAAACAGTAATCAATCCGACTACTAAAAATGTTTCATGAAAAACCCTGGTTTGAATATCAAATGTATTACTGTTATTACCTAACAGATATCTCAAAGTAATCGCTGCGATTGCAATTCCAAAACTCATAGAAAGTTGCTGAATCGCACTAGCAATACTTGTTCCCTTGCTTACATTGTCGTCTGTTAAGTCCACATAACTTAAAACGTTCATGCAGCTAAATTGCATTGAAGTTAACAAGCCATGGATAAAAATAATTATAATTAACAACTCTATTGGCACACTGACGGTAATTAACGAAAAAACTAAAATAGAAACCCCAAGAAAAAATGTGTTGGCTACGAGTAAATTTTTAAATCCAAACAGCTTTAAACTCTTTTTTACAAGAAATTTCATTATTAACATTGCAATAGCATAGGGCAGCAATAACAATCCAGAGTACATGGGTGATTTCCCAAGACTTAGCTGAAAAAAAAGGGGCAATAGAAAAGGCATCCCCCCTATTCCGCAACGACTCAAAAAGCTCCCTAAGACGGTAATACGAAAAGTTCTTATTTTAAAAACAGAAAAATCAAGGAAAGGATATTTAATATAGCAAGATCTAACAAAATAAATCAAAAGTATTCCAAGCGAAGTTGAAATTACGGAAAAAACCAATTGATGATCCAATGAATTTTCGCCGATAGATTCAAAAGCGAAAGCAAAACCAGCAAGGCCTATACCAAACAGAAGAAAACCAATAATATCTAACTTGTTTACTTTGTTATTAAAATAATCTGTTAAAACTTTTAGAGCAAATACAATACCGGCTATTCCAAATGGAATATTAACAATAAATATCCACCTCCAGCTAATATAGGAGACAATTATTCCTCCAAGCACAGGACCTAATGCTGGGCCAATCAACGAAGGAATCGTTACATAATTTGTGACTTTTACAAGCTCAGCTTTAGGAAATGATTTCAACATTATTAATCTACCAACTGGCATCATTAATGCGCCTCCTATTCCCTGAACGATTCTAGCCAAAACTAAAGTTTCTAAATTAATGGCTAGACCACATAAAAGGGAGCCAAAAGTAAAAATCGATAGGGCGCTAATAAAAACTTTTTTAGTTCCAAAGCGATCTGCAAACCAACCACTAATTGGAATAAAAATAGCAAGGCTTAATAAATAGCTTGTCAAAGCAACTTTAAGACTTATTGGACTGGTATGAAGGTTTACAGCTATTTTTGGTATTGCTGTACTAATAATCGTTGCATCCAGTGTTTCCATAAATAAAGCAAAAGCAATGACAAAGGGAATGTATTGTTTGAGTGATTTCAAGCCGTAATCTCCGACTGAGCTTCTTTAACTTTTGTTTCCTGATAACCAATAAATAAGTTTTTTAGCATTTGACCAACAAGCTCTGCTTCACCTTCTTGCAAGCTAACGGAATTTACAACTAAATGATCAAGTTCTTTAAAATACTGCATAAAAATTCTTGGACTTCCTTGTAGTAGGACTTTAGGCAGATCAGCAGGATTTGGACCTTTCCAATTTTCATTAAATCTTATAGCCAATACGGGTACGTTATAATTAATCTGATCATGAATTACCTCAAGATTGAGCGCTTCTATATCAGCCAAGTATTTGTATACTACATTTAGCTTTTCCCGATAGCGTAAGAACATTGCTGCTTCATCGCTTTCCATAAATAATTTTAAGGCCACATATAAGCCCACAATTTCTTCTCTTGAAACTTTGTGTGGTCTTCCTATTGCATGATTTGGACTCGCGTTCGCAAATGCAGCATCAATTAAATCCCGCCTTCCAAATAACAATCCAGCCCCCTGTGGGCCATGTATCATTTTTCCTCCGCTAATTGTGACAAGATCGGCGCCTTCATCAATATATCTGCGTAAATTAGTTTTGGGTGGAAGCATTGCCGCTGCATCTACAATAACAGGAATATTATGTTTATGAGCGATATCAACAACTTTCTTGAGACTAAGACCAGATCTTGAGATACGCGGCCCTAACAAATAATTTATTGCGGCTGTATTTTCAGTAATTGCTCCTTCTAGTTCATCAACTAAACAATCATTAATATTCCCAACTTCAATTAATTTTGCGCCTGTAAATGTGTACATGCGGCAGTAAGAACCCACATGGATTTTTTGGACGATTAGTTCATCTTTCATCCCTGCGGAATTAGGTAATTGTCGAATTTTTCTTATATCAGTGCCTGTCATACAAGCTGCCATTGATAAAACCACACCACTTGCGGCACCACTGGTGACCATACCTGCTTCAGCACCCGTAATTCTTGCAATATACTCGCCAACTTTTCGGTTCAACTCTTCAATACTAACAAATGATCGAGATGCCAGTTCCATAGCTTTAAAAACTTCGGGGTGAGATCGAGCTCCACCATGTGTTGTTTTTGTACCAGCAGCGTGAATAACTGGAACAACACCTAATTCTTTATATATAGGATTATCTAGCACATTTGACTCCTAAATTATATGCGTTCATCAATTGAAACAAATTTTTTATTTTTTTCACCAACGTAATGTAGGCGTGGACGAATTAAAATATTATTCTTTTTCTGTTCAAGAATATGAGCGATCCATCCAGAGGATCGATTTGCAATAAAAATTGGCACTAGCATCTCTTTTTGAATTTCCATCAACAAATAAGAAATGCACGCGTAAAAATCAACATTGATGTTTATACCATGATCAATATAAGGGATCATTTCTTCTTTTACTGCCTCCAAAATTTTTAATAACTTATCATTACCCTGTTTTTCTACTAAAATTTTCGCATTTACTTTCAATGGCTCTGCTCTCGGATCTTCAATACGATAAACTCTATGTCCAAAACCAAAAATAGGTAGTTTCTTTGATAATCTATCCTGGATATATGTTTTTACATTATTTATATCTTGTATTTCTTCAAGCATTTCCATAACACCAAGCAACGCCCCTCCATGTAACCAACCAGAAAACGTTGCTATTGCTGATGTAATTGCATTACCCAATTCTGATTCTGTACTTGTAGTAGTACGTGCTGAAAATGTAGAAGCATTTGAATCATGTTCTGCTTGTAGAATCATGTTTTGCTCAAAAATACGTACTATGCTTGAATCAGGTATTCTTCCAAGTAACATAAAAAGTAAGTATTCTGCTTGAGATAAACCTTTCGGTGGAACAGGAAGAGATCTATTTTTTTTAAATGCAAAAAACGCTCCAATTATTGTTGGTATTTTAGCTATGTAGGCAATGCCTTGATCTTCAAGAGATAGCTCATTAACTGTTTCTGATAAGGCTGAAACAAGCGTGCGCAATACGTTTGTGGCAGTTTGCTTATTAGCCAACACGCGAATTATAGCAATCATCTCAGCGGATAAGCCTCTCATTGATTCGATTTTTTCTTTAAAAACAGCTAAATTCTTTTTATTAGGAAGACCGCCATAAATCAGCAAATAGGCAATCTCTTCATAAGTTGCATATTCTACTAAATCGTTAATCGAATAGCCTCTATAAAATAACTTGCCGTTTTCAGTGTCAATGAAAGCAACACGACTTTCATCAAAATATACGTTGTTTAGGCCTCTGCAAATAGAGGTATCTTTTTTGTTTGGCTTCTTCGATAAATGCTCATCATCTTCATCTGATCTTTGATTGCTAATCAAGAAAGCAACAATGTCTCTGATAGTTATAAGATCAAGTACTTTATTCTGATCTATTTTAATCTTGAAGTTTTGTTCAAGCGCCAACATGAGATTAATGTGTCCCATTGAATCCCATTGAGAAATACTTTGATAACTTAATTCAGGGTTAATTTGGTCTACTGCAATAGAAAAAGTTTCAGCAATTACTCTGGAAATTGCCTTCTCAATGTCTTGAGGTCCTAATTGTTTGGCATCAGCCTCTCTCGACATACCCCCTCCTTTTTTATGTAAGAATGGTATTAAAATACAATCAAGAGCTAAAGTCAATTCATTTTTAATTCATTTTTTGTTTTGTTTGAAATCTCTGCTTAACTTCAGAAATTACACTACAAAGCGAAATATCTATAAAGATATCAGTTGCATTTATCAGTTTAATTCGCGAATATCCACTTTGGAGAACTCACCTCAAAAAAGAGAAAATATTATCTCGTGATGGATGATAAACCTTTAGAAATGACGAATGAAAGCCATTTTAGGGATACTAATAAAGCCTCCCAGAGCTTTTAATAAATAAATCATGTAGAAACGATGAATCTAAAATTATTTAGAGAAATTAAAAAAGATTATTACCTAATGGCAATATCCGTTTTTTTAATGAAGACGGGTCAATTTATGTCTCTACCCTTCTTGGCTATTTATTTATATAAATATCTTTCCCCCGCCAACATTGGCCTAGTCATTGGTTTGGGAGCTTTGGTATACGGATTTTTCGGAGTAGCTGCGGGTTTAATAGCGGACAAAATGGGAATTAAAAAATCTCTTATCCTTGCCTTGATTATTTCTGGTATTGCTCTTCTCTTATTTTTCAAAATATCAGCATTATGGTGGTATTTATTCATGAGTGTCGTCTTTGGCATTGGCCGCTCTATTTTTAATGTAAGCAGCAAAGCTTACGGGGCTAGTTATGGTGCCCCTATCAGACGGTTATGCTTTAGTTTACGGAATATGATGGTAGATGCAGCAGCAGCCATTGGACCTCTTTTAGGAGCTGGCTTTGCCATCAAAAAATCAGCGGGTATTTTCGCTATTATCGGGATACTTTATTTTACCTTAGCACTCATTTCTACGATTACGCTTAAAGAAGCTAATACCATTAGAAAACCCGCGCCCTTTAGCCACTCAATTTTTATTCTTTTGAAAGACCATAATTTGCAATTATTGATGTTTATTTTTTTCGTATACTGGATAGCTTTTTCACAGATTGATTCTATCTTACCTCTTTATTTGGCCGATCAATTAAAGAATGGCATACATTTATACACTCTATTCCTTGTTATTGAAGCAGTTGGTTGTGTTAGTCTTCAGCTTCTATTTACTTATGTTACCCGCAATATCTCAGATTATCCTCTCGCTATTTTTGGAATGATTTTCTTTGCCGTAGCATATGCAATTATCGGTTTATACCTAAATACGTCCATGCTAATTATTGCTGCCATTTTTACCGTATTTGCTCAAATTATTATTTTGCCCTTGAATGACTTACTTACCTCCAAGCTGGCACATCCAGATAAGATGGCTACTTACTATGGCGCCATCACTTTATCTGCGGCTGGTATGGGAGTAGGTCCCATGCTAGGAGGATTTATTTATCAACACTTTAATGCCACCACTTTATTTTTAGTGATGACCGCTGGTTGCTGCCTCACTATCCCTGTATATTATTTGCTGACCACAAGGATATCTACTCAAACATCCGAAAAGAACCGCGCTTGATTTTTCTCAATATAAGTAGAAAGCACAGACTGAATCTTTAACTTAAGGTCATGAGAACCTGCAAAATAAACGCGTACTGATTCACTTTTTTGCAAATACTGAAAACAGGCGTTTAAGGCAACTGCTTCAATATTATTTAAATGGTCAAAAGATGAAATGCTTAATTTTGGAAACTGATTCTTCCAATGCTTACAATGGATGTGATATTTTTTTTGCTCCTCGTCCCGTGATATCCATAATAAAGAAGCCTCTTGCCTTGTAGAGAAACTCTCGATAATCGGAAAAAAAGCAGCCATTCCCAAACCTTCTGCAATAAATACTGTCGGTATAAAGTCATTAAAATCAAAAACACAATTTCCCTGAAAATCAGAAAGATATAAAGTATTACCAATTCTAAAATGCTCTAACATCAAAGCTCTGTTCGATATCTTTATTCTTATATGAAACTCTACACTTCTTGACGAATTAGGGGTATTAATAATCGAATATGGGCGTAGCTCACCATCATGACATAGTATTTTACAGTACTGGCCAGGTTTATGCCTATCTAGCAAACAAGAACAAGGCATTGCGGAAATACTAATAATGCTTCCCGATAAATGACACACAGAGCAAATCCAATATTGCCTTAAGTGCTCTTGAGTGTGCATATCCAACTCTGTTGCTAAACAAGCCATGGTGGTCATGTCAATGCTCATACTCTCTACTCCTTGAGTATCCTTTGCTTAGCATCACCAAACGCTGGACGTTTTAACCCCAAGTTCTCTCGTAATGTTTTTCCCTCATATTCTTTGCGAAATAAGCCACGGTGTTGTAATTCAGGAATAACCATATCTACAAAATCATTTAATCCGTCTGGCAAAACAGGTGGCATAATATTAAAGCCATCTGCACCTTCGTTGAGAAACCAATTTTCTAATAAATCTGCTACAGTTTCTGGCGTACCAATCACCACACAATGTCCCCGTCCCCCAACAATTGATAGGTAAAGTTGCCGAACAGTTAAACCTTCTCGTTTTGCCTTATCAATAATTAGCTTTTGTCTACTGGTACTGCCACTGGTTTGAGACATATCTGGCAAGGGTTCATCCAGCGGAAATTTAGAGACATCTATAATATCCTCTCCCAAATGTCCACTTAACAAAGCTAAACCAATTTCTGGGATTACTAAATCTTGCAGCGCTTGATATTTAGCTTTTGCTTCTTCTAAAGTACGGCTAACCACTGGGAAAATACCGGGCATTACCTTAACATCATCTGGCGCTCGGCCATATTTTGCTAACTGTTGCTTAATGCGACGATAAAATTTTTGAGCCTCCTCCAAAGTCTGCGCTGCTGTAAATATCACTTCTCCCCATTGTGCAGCGAAATCTTGCCCATCTGCTGAAGCGCCCGCCTGTACAATCACGGGATACCCTTGGATAGGTCTAGGTACATTCAAAGGACCTCTCACTTTAAAGAACTCACCTGAATGATTTAAGACGTGCATTTTTTGAGGATCAAAATTTCTTCCATTAGTTTTATCATAAATAAATGCGTCATCTTCCCAGGAATCCCATAGTCCTGTAGTAACTTTCATGAATTCACGCGCTCTTTGATAGCGTAAAGTATGATCCATTTGCTTATCTAAACCAAAATTCTTTGCTTCAATATCCGTTGCAGAGGTCACCACATTCCAGCCCGCTCGACCATCACTTAGATAGTCTAAAGAGGCAAATTTACGTGCGATGTTAAATGGTTCATTGTAAGAAGTTGAAGCTGTAGCAGTTAACCCTAAATGTTTGGTAGCCGCCGCTAATGCAGACAATAAGGTGATAGGTTCAAAATGCGTCACTCGCCCCCATCGACTGAGATCTTCTGCTTCTTTATAAGTATGCCTTACCCCGGCACCATCGGATAGAAACATCAAATCAAATTTTCCCCGTTCTGCCATTTTTGCAAGTTCCACGTAATAGGCTAAGTTGACACCTCCATCTGGCACTGCGTGCGGATGTCTCCAGGCAGCAACGTGGTGTCCCGGTGGTGGTAAAAATGCGCCTAATTTCATTTGCTTTGTGACTGTCATAACAATCCCCCTTTTTAAAGTTTACTGACGGGGAGCTCTAATTCTCCTTTGGAAGGATAAAGCTCTCGAACTGGTTTGCCTGCCAAATACGCTTCAATATCTTCAACTGCCTCTGAAAAATAACCCCTATAATTGGCTTCCGTGACATATCCCAGATGTGGTGTTCCAATAAAGTTTCTTGCCGTACGTAAAGGGTGATCCTTGGGTAATGGCTCTTCTTCAAACACATCCGCTGCAGCTCCGAGAATACGACCTGAATTTAAAGCAGATACCAATGCAGCCTGATTGACAATTTCAGCTCGAGAAGTATTAATCAATAAAGCCATAGGTTTCATCAGCTCTAGATCTTCAGCTCTCAATAAATCCCGTGTTCGATCACTTAAACGCACATGAATACTAACGACATCGCTAGTTTTTAATAGATCTTGCTTAGATGCAGCCAATATTACACCGCACTCTGTCGTTCTTTCAGCAGTTAAATTTTGACTCCAAGCTATCACTTTCATTCCTAATGTTTGCGCAACCCTTGCTACCATAGCACCAATATGGCCTAAACCAACAACTCCTAATGTCTTACCATTCAAACTAATACCCACTGTGCTTTGCCAGAGACCACCGTTTCTTAAGGCCGCGCTTTCTTGAGGAATATTGCGAGCTAATGCCAACATTAACCCTATAGTCAATTCTGCGGGAGGCTCTTTCAAACTGCGTGTCCCTGAAACTACCACTCCGTGTTTTTCAGCTGCTTTAATATCTATCGCTTCATTTTTAGGCCCTGAAGTAACCAATAATTTTAAATTAGGTAAAGCCTCAAAAATTCCTGCATGGAACCTTGTTCTCTCGCGCATCACCACCACTGCTTGCTTGTCATAGAGCTCACGCACTAAAGCCCTATCATCATAAAAGTGTTCATGATAGGCAATGACAGAAGTATTTTCAGGTAACCGAGACCAATCTGCCATGGATTGAGCAACTCTTTGATAATCATCCAAAATGGCGATATTAAATGGATTCCTTTTCAGCTCCTTACTCAAAAAACTTGTGGCTCGTGTACTTGCAGAACGAAGAACGCTAAACATATTTTGTTTCTCCTATTATTTGACACCCTATTCCTGGCAAGTCTGGAATGTGTATAACTCCATCAGTAACTTTAAGACCACTAAAAGGATCTTTTATGTTATCTAAATGACCATCTAAATCTAAAAAATCTGCCAATCCTGCTAAATGGCTCATAGCAGTTACTCCCAAAGCACTTTCCACTTTACATCCTAACATTACTTTCATATCAAGTGCCTTTGCAGTTTCAATCATTTTCTTTGCATTACTCAACCCACCAGATTTTAATAATTTAATATTAACGCCATCAACATAACCATGCAGCCTCATTACATCCGTGAGACTCACACAATCTTCATCGGCAATGATTAATATGTTGGTTGCTTCTTTTATTTTTTTCAATTCCTTATAAGTACCTTTAGCAAGCGGTTGTTCAATCAACTCTATATCATAATGGATAAAATTTCTAACCACTTGCAAAGCTTGCTCAACGCTCCATGCACCGTTGCCATCAATCCAAAGTTTACCTTGATAATGCTGCCGTATTAATTTTACGCGATGCTCATCTGGTTGACTCATTTTAAGCTTTAAAATAGGCTTTTGCTGAAATTGCATCACTTTTTCCACAGTTTCTGCGTCCGACATTAACCCCAATGAAGTACTGCAAGCAGGCTGAAGCAAGCTATCTAAACCAAAATAACGATTAAGCGGCAAGTTCACTACTTTGCCAATCAAGTCATGTAAGGCCATATCAACTGCAGACAATGTAGCTGAGCTTAACGAATGACATTGTATTAATATATTCACCACTTCAAATGGATTGCTGAATTTTTCTAAAATAACAGCAGCTATATCGGCTTCTTTTTTTAATGTTTCTACTGTAGTCCCGTATTCTTTAGCAGGAACCGCTACACCGTAACCCTGATGTTGTTGATAGTCAATCTGCAATAATACATGTCTTCCTTCTGCAGCAGTAACACCTTTATGGCTAACAAAGGGCTTCGATAATTGAAAAGGAAGTAATTTAACTGACAGTTTCATTTTGCTGCTCCTTTTCAAACTGTGCCGCCTGAAACATTCCGCCAACAATCATGCAGGCTTGCTGTAAAGTTAATTGATAAAATTGGGGTAAAAATACCGTTTCCGCTTTCTCATAAACAGCTGCTCTATGAAAAACAGAACGACGATCTGAATAACGCACTTTATAATAATTTGATAATTTATCTTTATTCTTTAACCACCAATGTAAAGTGATCTCCTCTATAACCTTCATTACAAAACCAGCATCTGTTTGGGTCTTTAAAGCAGACTCATTTAAAACCTCCTCAAACAGCAAAGCTATCAAACTTGCGTCCTCAGGATAAGCACTATTAGGTAGTAAATTGAAAATAGAAGATGGCAAGAGTAAATAAAAAACTGGCTTTATTTCATGATCTTTTTGTAAAACCATATTGGCTATTTTCTTAACCACTCTTACTTTTTCTTTAAAGTAACCTCTAACCCGGGGTGGATAAGCCGCTGACCCAAAAGCACCCCATTCCAAGTAAATGCTTATTGGATTTTGACTATCTTTGGATTGATTAAATAAACAGTCAAAATATGATAACAAAGGCAGCGACATAAACGGCATGCAGTCCGGTAAAGCACGAACATTATTTATAAACCATACGGGATTTTGTACTGCTTGCATCGGTATAAAAATTGCTTCTAAGAGGTGAGAAAGATCTTCAAATACTGTAGTACCCACTTGTATACCATTTGATGTCCACTGTATATCTGCTCTTTTCATAATGCCATCTACAGAGACAACCTTATCGAATAGATCACTCCAATGAAGCCCACAATCCTTATTAGTCATTATTTCTTCTATCAAAAATTTTAGAACTTGCGTTATCTTTTCTTTATTTTCTAGCGAGGTATCTGAAAAAAAACGGGCATTTTTATACAGCAAACAGTTAGGTTTGTGAATGGCACACAAAGGAACCAGACCATTCTCACTGGAAGTTAAGACGAAAGGAACAAAATAACTGTTTTGACGTGAACGCTGAACAAAACTATTGCCATCCCAAGTATAAACCTCCAATATTGTTCGATGGTCTTTATTAACCATAGACCCTACTAAATAAACAGTATCTCCAGAAGTCAGCTCTTCATTTTCAGTTTGATTCATATCATATATATAAGGAAATGCTAAACTAGCACCACAAGATGTACCATTATGATCTAATGCACCCGCTCTACCTGCAAAAATTTCCTGCCAATTCCCTAAATGCCCTGTTCTTGCAACCTGTAACGAATTTTTTTGAATTAACTCATTCACCTCAGCAATTGGCATACGTAAAGTGCCCGCATGTAGCCACTCAAAAGCAGCTTCTCTATTGAAGAGACTTTCAAAAGTCCTTTTTTTATTTTTACTATTTTGATCTAGGTTATAATCCTGAAAGCGATCATAGAGTGCTTTAGTGAGCATGACTGATTCCTTTCACGTACGGCTCAATCTCGGGGACAACAGAAAGCAACCGTGGTCTAATCAATACATTATTTTTTTCTTGTTCCAGAATATGAGCATTCCATTGGGCAATTCGGTTGATAGCAAAAATAGAAACCAACAACTCTTTCATTTCTGCTTGCACAGCCCCTAGCAAACTGTGAGCATCCTTCATTTTGTGACCCATATATTCTACAGAATATTTTAAATGTTTCGCCCCTGGATCTTCAGTATGATAAACACGGTGTCCAAATCCATAAAGAAGTTCTCTATTATTTTTAAATGCAAAAAATATTCCGATGATTGTTGGTATTTTAGCTATGTAAACAATGCCTTGATCTTCAAGAGATAGCTCATTAACTATTTCTGATAAGGCTGAAACAAGAATACGCAATACGTTTGTGACAGTTTGCCTATTAGGCAACGCTCGAATTATAGCGATCATCTCAGTGAATAAGCTTCTCATTGATTCAATTTTTCTTTAAAAAGGATATTAAAATACAATAAAGAGCTAAAGTCAATTCAAATTTAATTCATTTTTTATTTCAATTAAAATTTATGCTTAGCCTCAGCAATTACACCACAGAGTGAAACATTTTTTCCAATCACTAATACTGTCTCGTTTTTAGAAAGATCAAGCAAGACCTCTCGAGAGCGCTCTATCATGAATTGTCCTAATACAGCTACTTTTTTTCCTTTCATTACGCCGAGAATAAAATCACCTTCTTTCGGCTTACGAGAATAATCCACAACGATTGTTGTGCCGGCTCTAAAATCAGGCAAATAGTCACTGCTCTTTACTTTTACAGCAAATGCGGATCCTTTGATCCCAGATTCAGAAGTAACCCATTCTCTCCCTATTTTAAAATCAGGGTGTTTAACAATGTCTGGCCAGTAAGCAACTTCCATCCAGCTAAGAAGCGGCACTACTTTTTTAGTTGCCATTGTTGCAGCAAATGATCCAGATACTCGATCTTTTGGAAGCGGTATCCGGCCAAGCATTTGATCTGAGCTAACATTAAAAAACTCAGCTAATGGTTCTATTGATTCCATTCTCGGATTTGGTGTCATGCCTGACAGTATACGGTGGATCGTTGGCTGAGGAACGCCTGTTCTGCGTGAAAGCTCGCCTTCACTCAGGCTACCTATGTCTTGCATTAAATAACGAAGTACTGAACTTGGTGAATCATGATACCGTTCCGCTTCAGAAATATAAATATTCTCTCCTGGATTATCAACCAGCAAATGATTAACTGACACGTCAAAAAACTCCGCTATTTTTTTTATGATTTTATGATTCGGTTTAAGTGTTTTTCCTGCTAGCAAGCGATGCAATGTTGCTTGCGGCACATGAATGCATCGAGCGAGCTCTGCTTCGCTTGAAATGCCGTTTATCATCATTAAATTCGTAATTCGTAAACTTACAGAATTCATTTACTTATTCCTTATTTCCTGTATTAACAAATCTTTCTAAAGTATAAGGATCAAAGTCAGTATATCGTTTATTTGAATCTACCATCTCACTAGACTTTAAAAAATTCACTATCATATAGGTGGGTGGAACAAATACAATCTCAAATAATATTTTTATCATGTACTGAGAAAAAATAAGTTTCCACAAATTAGGATGATGTAAAGTTCCCGTATAAAAAGAAAATACCCAAATCAATGAAGTGGTTAGTTCGCCAAGCGCTGTTGATCCTATTAATCTCATCCATAAGTGTTTGCCGCGAGTATACCTTTTTAATCTGTCTAATACATAGCAGTTAACGTAATCCCCCAATACGATAGCAATAATCATTGACATCGTTAATCGGAAAACACTCCCTAACACATCCGTATAATATTCAGGATGTTGCACAGAAGGGGCTACTTGCATTCGCAAACCAAAATCAACTAATATGGCAAAAAAGATTTGTCCAATCAAATAATATAAAATCAATTGTCGCGCGCGTTTAAAACCATAAACTTCCGTGACAATATCCCATAAGAAAAAAGTTAATGGAAAGCTCCATATCCCTCCAGGTAATACAAAGGGACCAACAAGAATCGTTCTCGGCCCTAATACATTTGCCGCAAGCTGTGCAGTAATGACAAGCACGGCAAACAAAGGAAAATATTTTAAATGTGTTTTTTCTTTCAAAAAGCTCATATTAATACTCGCCAACGTTGACCACGTTACTTTGAGCTTGCAACGTTTTGCTCAACTCAGTTTGAAGTTCTTTGATTTTTTTACTTTGTAGTTTCTTTTCCATCAACCGCCCATAAAGCATACCTATTTCACCAACATCTTCTCGACTAAAGCAACTCAACATCTGCCTATCTTTAATTAATTTTGTCAGATGCATATTTAAAATAGGTTTTCTTTTGCCACTGACTCGATAAGTAACAATCATATCTGCCTCATTCTCAAGATAGCCAAATCCTTCGATGGCAAATACATCCTGGTAAAACATGGCAGCAAAAGCCTTAACTGTCATCGCAATATACCTACCTAGAGTTATTTTATCTTGCATTGCATCAGTTCCCATCTCACAACAAGCCTATCATTTAGTTAAGCAGATTGTATTGTAACCTGACGACAGAAAATATCAATTCATATATAATTCAAAAGTTAATAAATTTACTTTCTGTATTTGAGGCACTCTAAAAAAACAACTTAAATTTTCACCCCTTGGTCTGATTATTTTTAGACCATTTTTGATTTTAACAAATAACACAATATAAGCATGCTGAGTGAGTCAAAAATCTAAAGCTTTTAACACACAGCACACTTATCGTATTCCACTCAGTCTTCAATTCACGTAGACACTTGAAATATAGCGTCTGGAGTGGCCGAGCAGGTGGCTGATTAGTAGCCGTGCTTTTTTATCCAAATCACGTTGCTCTTTGGTTAATTCACTGGCTTTTGGCCCGCCTTTTGCCGGACAAGGAAAACCCGTCAACTCTTCAAAAACACGATGGGCGAATAGATGCCGATGGCCATGTACTTTATTAATGTCTGCACGTTGAAAACGTTTTTCTACTCGATGCCGGTATCTAATGTAACTTGTCTCTGGTGGTATCAATGAAGCTTCTTGGTTTTTGACAAACACTTTCACCTCATCTAACCACTGCCGCTGCTCTTGGTTGCGAATCGGGATATAGCGTTCTCGACCCCCTTTGGTTTTAAAGACGTGCAACTGTTCGCCTAAGTCACAAATAAAGGGTTGCAGCTTTAATGATTCTTCCAAACGTAGTCCAAATAATTCTTGTGACTTCAGAATTAATCGAGTTCGTTCCGATTTAATTTTACTGAGGTCACCTTCCGTTAATAACCGTGATTTATCTTCGCCCGTGACGTATTTTCGTTTAGGAATGCCAAAATGGTCGTTGCTGCTAGGAATGCTATTTTCCTTGCCGATCTTTTGCATCAACCAGCGAATATGGCTCATGCGGTTTTTCATTGAGCCTGATCCCACTGTCGTGCTGGACTTCCAACTTTCAACTAAATGCCAGACATGCTTAGTCTTGAATTGCTTAATATGCTCCAGTTGATAGCCATCCTGGTAAAGCTGCTTAGCCATCTCGATTAATGACTTAGATCGATCATTTTGGGTTCGGTAAGAACCGTCTTTGTTATGTTTAAGAATCGTGATCAATGACCCTATAAATTTGTGTCGATTACTCATGGTAATATTCCTCATGTTTTTGGTTTAGGTTAATGAAATAAATTGTGCTGTTTTGGCTGACTGTATTGAAATGTCGGTTAGTGGAGTTGCATCCCATGCTGGTCAAGCCAGACATGTGTGAATGAATCACGATGATGCGTAAGGATAGAAAGTCTACCCCAGTCGGGTAAGGTCACCCTCAAAACCCTCATCGGTCATAAACCAATAGGATTTTGTGCCAAAGATAAGAACATAAAAAAATAAAACTTACGTTTTAAAATTTAAGTCTTAAATAATGATAAAATACAGCTTACTGCTGATTGGCTAACCTCCTATGTTTTATAAAATAAATAATACAATATGACTTAACACTGATTTTTCTTTCGAAGTATCGCCTAACTCATATCACTGATTAAAAACCCCGAAATGGGGCAAGTTAAATGAATGCTTCAGCTCTAAGAAATAGAGCCAATGCATTGCTTAATGGGACTGCTTTATTACAACTAGGCACACGGAATAAAACAAGGGTGCTGAAGTAGCGTGCGCTTCCTTTTGATGGTTTTCACAGCGAGCCATCTGGTTAAGCCTCTTACGAGACTAGTTAAATACTTTGTGATAAATTAGACTTCATCACAAAGCAGAGGTTGCC
>Ga0210019_1002602_pt1 | contig 17369 bp, 17 predicted proteins | sample CryGeyCG2114_020_2_FD_183969 | JGI IMG/M metagenome (GOLD analysis project Ga0210019, IMG submission 183969) | Groundwater microbial communities from aquifer - Crystal Geyser CG11_big_fil_rev_8/21/14_0.20 (SPAdes) (version 2) | ecosystem: Environmental > Aquatic > Deep subsurface > Groundwater ...
CTGGCTTCTTATATGGTAATGTTTCATGCCGCGAGGGCTATTTTATTTTTTGACGGTTTTCGGGAAAAGAGCCATGCCTGTGTAGCAAGATACCTTGAAGAGAAGTATGTTAAAACTGGCAAATTAGATAAAAAATGGGTGGAGTTACTTGATCATAGCCGGGAAATCAGGCACGCTGACCAATATGATCTTAGTTTCTTTTCAACCAAAGAAGAGGCGGAGAACGCCATAAAATCTGCCGGTAATTTTCTCGCGGCAATGAGTGATTTGTTTAAGGATATAACGAAATAGATTACCCTAAGTTTATAAAACCGTGCTTGTGGTGGCGAATGGCCAGTTTCACAAGTAGGTGAATTACTTGAGGTTGGGTGGTTCGTCCAGCGTCAAGGCCGGACAGCCAATTTTGGGCTACGCCCAAAATTGCCCCGCAGCGTATCGGGAAAATATCGAAGAGATTTTCCCGATGCTTACGCAAGGGGCAGGTACATAGTGGATAAACACAATGTTGACAACTGTCCGAAACAGGATATTTTTGTTAGATTTTTGTAGTTTTTACGTCTATTATAGTAGGAGAGAATGACGAAATATGAGAAATACGGCAGAGTTTGATTTAATGGATCTAAAACAGGCAAGTGAATGGGCAAGCCGTTATTTAGGTAAGAACGTCACTATTTCAAATATCGCTTACTTGATTCAGTACGGTAGAATCAAAAAAGTTGGTAATAACGGGACCAACCTAGTCGATAAAAAAGAATTGATTAATTATTATAAATCTTATAATGGCAGAAGAGAAATTAACTGGAAGAATCAATTAGGGCACGATTTAAATTGGGCATTGTCCTTCGATAATGTTAAAGAAGCCGAAACCACTAAACACGTTCATCGTCTCCACCCCTATAAGGGTAAATTTATTCCTCAATTAGTTGAATACTTTTTAGATAGCCATAAAGATAATTTTAAAAAAGAAGTTTATTTTAAAAAAGGTGATATCGTATTAGATCCCTTTTGCGGAAGCGGCACCGCGTTGGTCCAAGCAAATGAATTAGGTATGCACGCAATAGGGATTGACATCTCAGTCTTTAATTCCCTGATTAGTAATATCAAAATTGGCAGATATGATTGTGTTAAGTTGCGCAATGAATTAAAAAATATAACATGCAAGTTAAGAAACTTTCTTACTGATTCCGAAACGGTTAAATTTGAGAATGCGTTACTGGGTGAGCTTGCAAAATTCAACAATAAGTTTTTCCCCGCCCCAGAATTTAGATATAAAGTAAGCAAGGGACAGATTAATGAGTATAGGTATGGGGCAGAAAAAGAGAAGGAGTTTTTGCCTATATTTCTTAGACTTGTGAAGGATTATAAAATACAGCTGAAACAAAGCAAATCCGATACATTTTTAGATAAATGGTATTTACAGCATATGCGAAATGAAATTAATTTCGTCGCAGAATTAGTAAAACAAATAAAAGATCAACAAATAAAGGATCTCGTCAGTGTTGTCTTGAGCAGAACAATCCGCTCTTGTCGCGCCACCACACATTCTGATTTAGCTACCTTGAAAGAACCTATTACGCAGGCCTATTACTGCTCAAAGCATGGAAAGATTTGCAAGCCGTTGTTTTCGATTTTAAGCTGGTGGGAAAGATATAGCATTGACACGATAGAGCGGATAGATTTCTTTAATAAATTACGAACAGATACTTATCAGGTTTGTTTAACCGGCGATGCGCGGACAATAAATATCTTTGAAGAAATAGATGTGGTAAATCCCGAATTCGCCAAGATATTAAAAAAACAGAAGATTCAGGGTATATTTTCGAGTCCGCCTTACGTTGGGTTGATAGATTATCATGAACAACACGCTTATGCTTACGATTTATTTGGTCTTAAGCGGCGCGACGAACTAGAAATAGGGCCGTTATCTAAGGGGCAGGGGTGTGAGGCTAGGCTTTCTTATATTCAAGGCATAGCTGACGTATTAAAAAATTGTAAAAAGTCTTTAGCAGAAGGTTATAACATTTTATTGGTAGCAAACGACAAATACGATATATATCCTCAAATAGCGGAAAAAGCAAATATGAAAATAGTTAATCAGTATAGAAGGCCTGTTTTAAACAGGACCGAACGGGATAAGTCAGCTTATTCTGAAAGTATTTTTCATCTAAATGAAAAGTAATTATATGGGGCTCTCAAAAGAAAAGATTAATGAGGTTGAGCAAGTTTTAAAAAATGCCTTACGGCATAAATTCAGTAATTATAATCCCGAACCCGCCTCAATGCCTTTTCATACAAGGTTGTTAGGTAAGGATAGATTGGCGTTATACGCTTTTATTCATTCTCTAAATACAAATTTTGGAACAAGTATTTTTGAACCAGTCGCACTTGCTTTAGCAAAAAATAATTTCAAAATAGCACAATCTCATGCTAAAGCAGGAGATCGTATTAGTGAAGGTGCCCAAAGGGAAATTCAAAGGATAATGGATAGTCTTACAACCGCTAAATCTAGTCCAGATAAACCTAAAGAGATCGAAACCATCAGAAAGGTTTGTCAAAAAGGACAGATTAGGCAAGTTAAACCTACTGAAGTAGACGTAATGCTCGAAAGTAAAGCAGGAGAGCTCTATTTGTTTGATATAAAAACAGCAAAGCCTAACGCCGGTGGATTTAAAGAGTTTAAGAGGACCCTTTTGGAATGGGTAGCCATAATATTGGCATCAAAGCCGGATGCCAAAGTAAATACAATCATCGCTATTCCATATAATCCGTATGAACCTCAGCCGTATAATCGCTGGACAATGCGGGGCATGTTAGATCTCGATAATGAGTTAAAAGTGGCTAATGAGTTCTGGGATTTCTTAGGTGGTAAGGGCGCCTACGATGATCTCTTGGGCTGTTTTGAGCGGGTGGGTATTGAGTTGAGGCCGGAAATAGATAAATATTTTTTAAAGTTTAAAAGTAAAAGTTAGCGAAACATCATCTTGGTAATTCCGACGGTAAAGGATGTCCTAAATAGATAAATCCGCCTTTGCCACGGCGGACAGTCATTTTGATAACCAGCTGGCAATATTGATGTTTTGAAACTCGGATGGCGACAACTTTGGGCAGGTACATAGTGGATAAACACAATGATACAACATCAGGAGAGACAAATAATATGCCGTTAGTATGGGCGATAGGGGCGTCGATGGTCGTAAGCGCGATCTCGCTTATAGGCGTAGTGACGCTCGTACTGAAAGAGAAGTTTTTAAATAGAATACTCATATTGCTTATAGGTTTTGCCGCCGGCGGGCTCATAGGAGGCGCCTTCTTTCACCTGCTTCCGGAGGCGGCAAGAGGAAAGGGCGGCGATACGATATTCACTTACGCGATATTCGGTTTTATATCGTTCTTTATACTTGAAAGGTACTTCCACTGGCGCCATTGCCATAAAGGCAAATGCGACGTGCACGCGTTTACGTATCTCAGCATCATAGGGGATAGTTTTCATAATTTTATAGATGGGTTGGCTATAGGCGCAAGTTTCATGGTCAGCGTTCATCTGGGAATGATCACCACCCTTGTCATTATATTGCACGAGATACCGCAGGAGATAGGAGATTTCGCCATACTTATCTACGGCGGGTTCGGAAAACTGAAGGCATTATTCTTTAATTTCATATCCGCGTTAACGGCGGTAATCGGCGCGGTAATAGGCCATTTTTTAAGCGGCAGGGTAGAGAACTTCTCGACGTTTCTTTTGTCGTTCACGGCAGGGGGCTTCATATATATCGCGAGCTGTGACCTTATACCGGAACTTCATAAAGAGACCCGTTCGCGCCGCGTCCTATTTTCGGCGGCGGCTTTCGTGATGGGGTTATTTTTTATGTGGTCTATGAAAATTATCAAGGGGTGATATCGCATGATACAGAAATGTTCTTTTTGCGGGCGGACAAGGGCGAAGATAAAGAAACTTTTCTCCGGCCCCGGCATATACATATGTGACGTCTGCGTTCGGCTATGTAACGAGGTTCTTAACAAGGAGGAGGCGGGGGCCTCGAAGGGTCATAAGCGCCCCTTCTCCGATATCAAAGAGGTGCCGAAGCCCGCGGATCTGAAAAAAAGGCTGGATGAATACGTAATCGGGCAGGATAAAGCGAAGAGGCAGGTATCGGTAAGTGTTTATAATCATTACAAAAGGATATGCGTCGACGGTATAGAGGCCGCGGATGACAAGGATGTAGAGATAGAGAAGTCCAACATACTGCTTCTGGGGCCTACGGGAAGCGGAAAGACCCTTATGGCGAAGACGCTTGCCAGAATACTCCATGTCCCGTTTGCCGTCTGCGATGCCACCACCCTTACCGAGGCGGGCTATGTCGGAGAGGATGTCGAGAATGTGATACTAAGGTTGTTACAGAACGCGAACCACGACGTCAAAAAAGCCGAGAGAGGCATAGTATATATCGATGAGATAGATAAAATAGGAAAGACCCATGAGAATGTCTCTATAACCAGGGATGTCTCCGGCGAGGGCGTCCAGCAGGCGCTCCTCAAGATACTGGAGGGCACGGTCGCCAATGTTCCGCCGCAGGGCGGCAGGAAGCATCCTCAGCAGGAATATATCCAGGTGGATACGACCAATATACTTTTCATATGTGGCGGGACTTTCTCCAACCTCGATAAGATCATCTCAAGGAGAATAGGGCATAAGGAGATAGGGTTCAAGGCCTTAGCCTCGGGAGCTCACAAAGGCGGTAAATTCCTCGAACTCGTTGAGCCGGAGGACCTTATGAACTTCGGCATGATACCGGAGTTCGTCGGAAGGCTGCCCGTCGTTGCCGCCTTCGACAGCCTTGATAAAAAGGACCTTGTGGAGATACTCACTAAGCCCAAGAATGCCCTTACGAAGCAATACCAAAAGTTCTTCGCGATGGAGGGCGTCAAGCTTGAATTCACCGAGGATGCCCTTCTTAAGATAGCGGATATGGCCATAAAAAAGAAGATAGGCGCAAGGGCATTGAGGTCTATAATGGAGGACCTGATGCTTGAGACGATGTATGAGCTTCCCTCGAATAGCGAGGTCGAGGCATGCATATTCGACGGGAACGCGGTAGACAGGAAGTCTCCGCGGCTTATCCATAAAGAGAAAAAAGGCAGGAAGATAGCATGATGAAGAAGACGGTTGCGGTGATATTGGCCGCCGGCGAGGGGAAAAGAATGAAATCGTCCGTCCCGAAGATCATACAGCCCATATGCGGAAGGCCCATGCTGGATTATACGCTCGATAGCGTCCGCTCCGCGGGCGTAAAAAAAATACTGGTAGTGGTGGGCAGCCGCGCGGAGACGGTAAAACGCTCCGTATCCGGTAAAGGCGTTGAATTTGTCATGCAGGCGCGCCGCCTCGGCACCGCCGATGCGGTCCTTAGGACAAAAACGCGCCTCGCTTCATTTAAAGGCGACATTCTGGTATTGTACGGAGATACGCCGCTTATAAAGCCCTCGACGATAAAGAGCCTCATAGATGCGCACAAGAAAAAATCGGCCTATTGCACGATGCTTACCGCGTATCTCTCCGATCCCAAAGGTTACGGGAGAATAGTGCGGGATGCCGGAGGCGATATAGAGAGGATAGTAGAGGAATGGGACCTGTCGGCCGAAGAGGCAGAGCGCAAAGAGATAAATCCCGGTTTTTACTGTTTCAGGTCTCCGGATATATTTTCGGTGCTTAAGAAGGTAAAGGCCGGCAACAGGAAAAAAGAGTATTACCTGACCGATGCCGTCTCATTGCTTTCAAAGAGAGATGTACGCGTAGAATCCCTGAATATCAAGGATGCCGATGAGATGCTGGGGGTGAACTCACAAGGCGAGCTCAGTGCCGCCGAAAGGATAATAAGAGGGCGCGTGATAGACGGGTTCTTGTCGGAAGGCGTAAGGATCGTAGATCCCTCGAACACTTATATAGACGCGGACGTCACCATAGGCAAAGATACAGTCATATTTCCCATGACCGTCATAGAGAAAGACGTTAGAATAGGAAACGGGTGTAAAGTGGGCCCGTTCGCGAGGCTGAGAAGCGGCACCGTTCTCGCCGACGGCGCGGAGGTCGGCAATTTCGCGGAAGTGGTACGCGCCCGTATCGGCAGAGATACAAAGATAAAACATAAGTCGTATACGGGAGATTCCGTGATAGGCGCCGGAGTAAACATAGGAGCGGGTACCATAACCGCGAATTTCGACGGTATAGCGAAGAATAAAACGACTATAGCCGACGGCGCGTTCATAGGAAGCGGGACGATATTCATAGCGCCCTGTTCCGTCGGAAAGGGCGCCACCACCGGCGCGGGTTCGGTTGTTACCGGGGATTCAAAGATACGTGCCGGTTCGGTCGTCGTCGGTGTTCCGGCCAGGGAACTAAAAAAAACCAAACGCGTCAAAAAATAGGAGTGTGAGAGATGGCTAAATTCGACCTCATGGTATTTTCAGGCAACGCCAATCCCGTACTATCCGGCCATATATGCGATTATCTAAAGATCCCTCTCTCCAAGGCCGTGGTCTCGCATTTCAGCGAGGGCGAAATTAGGGTGAAGATAGAGGATGATGTGCGCGGTAAAGACGTATTCCTTGTACAGCCGACATCGCCTCCGGTAAATGATAATCTCGTGGAGCTGCTTATAATAATAGACGCGCTCAAGCGCGCTTCGGCATCGAGGATAACGGCGGTGCTTCCGTATTACGGCTACGCGAGACAGGACAGAAAGGACCAGCCGAGAGTGCCCATAACCGCGAAATTGGTCGCGAACCTTATAACGACCGCCGGCGCCGACCGCGTCCTTACGATAGACCTTCATGCCGGCCAGATACAGGGCTTCTTCGATATACCTCTCGATCACCTCTTTGCCGCTACGATAATGCTGAAGCATATAAAAACTGTTAAGATCGAAGACCTTGTGGTGGTCTCTCCCGACGTGGGAGGCATAAAGATGGCGCGCGCCTTCGCCAAGAAACTCGGCGCGGACCTCGCTATAGTGGATAAGAGAAGGATAGATGACAGGAGCGCCGTGGCCATGAATATAATAGGAGAGGTGAAGGGCTTAAACGTGCTCATAGTCGACGATCTTGTATCCACGGCGGGGTCTCTCGTAGAGGCCGCGGACGCGTTAAAGAAGGCACAGTGTAAAAGCATATTCGCGGCTATAACTCATCCCGTATTATCGGGCCCCGCGATAGAGAGGATAGAGAAGAGCCCGATAGAGAAACTTTTTGTAACGGACACAATACCCCTTTCCAAAGAGAAACGGAACGGCAAGATAAAGGTATTGTCGATAGCGCCGCTTCTCGGAGAAGCAATAAAGCGCATCCACAATGAGGAATCGGTAAGTTCATTATTCAATTGAGGGGAGATAAAAATGGAAAAGATCAACCTGAGTGCCTCCGTAAGGGCCCAGACCGGAAAATCCGCATCAAGCCACTTAAGAAAAAAAGGCCTTATACCGGCGGTCGTGTATAAAGGCGGCAAAAAGACGATCCATGTCGAGGTGTCCGTCAAAGAGCTCGAAGGTGTCCTGCACACCGACGCCGGTGAGAACGTTATAATCAACCTTAAGATATCGGGCGAGGGGAAGAAGCCGGATAAGACGGTTATAATAAAAGATATCCAGCACGATCCGGTCAAGGATGATTTTTTGCATGTGGATTTTAACGAGATCCTGCTTACGGAGAAGATAGAGGTTAAGGTTCCCGTAGAGGTCAAGGGGGAAGCCGTAGGCGTTAAGGACGGAGGCGTTCTTGAGCACGTCTTGTGGGAACTCGAGGTAGAGTGCCTTCCTATGGATATACCGGAGAAGATCGTCTTCGATATAACTCCGCTTAAGATAGGAGATACGGTTTATGTCAAAGATCTTTCGGTTCCGCTTACCGTTAAGGTCCTTAATGATCCGGAGAATCCCGTGGTATCCGTTGCGACGCCTCAGGAAGAGGCGGTAGAGGAGGCGCCGGCGGAGGGCGGGGAGGCTACAGAGCCGGATGTTATAAAACAGAAGAAGGAAGAGGAGTCGGCGGAGGGCGAGACGCCCGTTCCGAAGCAAGAGAAGCAGGATAAACAGGATAAGAAGGGGAAGTCTGAGTAGGAGTGAAGATAGTAATCGGCCTTGGCAATCCCGGCACCCGGTATATGTCGACGCGGCATAACCTGGGCTCTAACGTGGTTAGTGAGTTCGCGCGGCTATACGGCGTCTCTATAAAAAGGTCGTTATGGTCGCCGGTGGATTCGGGCAAAGGCGTCGTAGACGGCCGAAAGGTACTTCTCGTTATTCCCAGGACGTATATGAATCTCTCCGGGAAGGCCGCCAGGGCTGTTTTGAACAGGCATAAGGCCGATATATCCGACATGCTGGTGGTATGCGACGATATAAATCTTCCTATAGGCCGCTTGCGTCTTAAGGGAAAAGGCTCCGAAGGGGGGCATAACGGTTTAAGGTCCATAGTAGATGAGACAGGCAGCTCCCAATTTCCGCGCCTGCGTATGGGCATAGCGGGTGAGGGTTTAGGGAAGAGGCCTCTTGATGAATATGTCCTTAGCGGGTTCGACAAGGGTGAGATACAGCCGGTCGAGGAGATGAAAGAGAGGGCTATCAGGGCCATAAAGTCATGGCTCTGCGACGGGATGGAGCTTGCGATGAGCGGTTTTAATTCTTGAGTGGCGGGACTTGACCCGGTTCGGGATTTGATGTATAATGGGGCTGATTTTACTTATGAGAGAAAGGGAGAATAGATGAAAAATTACGAGTCGATTTTTATAATCGATCCGGCGATCGATGATATCAAAGAGGCCGAGGTCTTTGCCGGAGTAAAAGAGGCCATAATAAAAAACGGCGGAAAGCCCGTCAATGAAGAGAACTGGGGCAAGAAGCGGCTCGCGTTTACGATAGAAAGAAAGCCGCGAAAATTCACGGAGGGCGTCTATCATATGCTAAGGTTCGAGGTAGACCCCGAGAAGATAAGGGATCTAAACAGGGCTTACAGGCTGAATGAATCTATAGTCAGGCACATGATATTAAAGAAGGAGGCCTGATATGGCAAACCTCAACAGAGCGCTTCTTATAGGCAATCTCACCAGAGACCCCGAACTGAGATACACGCCCAGCGGAACGGCCGTGACCACTTTCACTATAGCCGTAAACAGGGTCTATACCCTTCAATCGGGTGAGAAGAAGGAAGAGGTGTCGTATATACGCGTCGTGGTATGGTCGAAGGTAGCCGAGAGGTGCGGTGAGTTCTTGAGAAAAGGGAGTTCCGTATTTGTGGAAGGGCGTCTTCAGTCGAGAAGCTGGGAGGCCAAGGACGGGCAGAAGAGATCGACCATAGAGGTCATAGCGAACAGTGTTCAGTTCTTGAACCGCGCGAAAGGGCCTCAAGCGCCCGCTTCATCGGGCGCGCAGGAAGATATCTCTGTCAATGAAGAGGCCGTGGATAAAAGAGATGAACAGAGCGAGGTTCCTTTCTAGGAGAGGATTTGGATTATGATAAATAAGAGCAGGGGCAAAGGTAAGGGCAAGGTCAAGGGCAGGGGTAGAGGTAAAGACAGGGACACGGACTCCAGAGGCGGCGGCAGGGATTTTAAGGATAAGGCCGGAGGTGCCCGCGGTTTTTTCACGGTGCGTAAGAGAGTGTGCAAATTCTGCGTGGAGAAAGTCAAATCGATAGATTATAAAAATATGCAGATGCTAAGTAAATCGATAACGGAGAGGGGAAAGATAATACCGAACAGGATATCCGGAACCTGCGCCGGGCATCAGAGGCAGCTTGCGGATGCGATAAAAGCGGCGCGCTTTATAGCCCTCCTCCCATATACCGTAAAATGAGGTCTTAAGAGATGAAAGTCATACTGAAAGAAGACAGCGGGAAGTTAGGTAAAAGCGGAGACATCGTAGAAGTCAAGGACGGATACGCCAGGAACTGCCTCTTTCCGGGGAAGCTCGCGTTTCCGGCTACGGAAAATAACATAAAATCGGTCGAGGCCATAAAAGAACGCCGAGAGAGAGCGATAGAGAAAGAGAAGAAAGCAATAGAGGCGTTGGCGGAGCGTCTTTCCAGGGTCTCGTGCACCATACTCGTATCGACCGGCCCTGATGAGAAACTATACGGTTCGGTTACCAACGCGGATATCGCGAGGGCGCTCAAAGACGAGGGCCTGGACATAGACAAGAAATCGATAGATATCAAAGATCCCATAACGCGGCTCGGGATATACCAGGTAGACATAAAGCTCCATCCGGAGATAACCACCCAGATCAGGATATGGATCGTTAAAGAGTAATCTATGGCAGATATCAAGCCCAGGGATATAACGCTCGAAAAGATGCCGCCGCAAGCCCTTGAAGCGGAGGTCGCCATTATGGGCTCTATGCTCATAGAGAACAGCGCCATATCCGATGTGATAGAGATAATAGACGAAAGTTACTTTTATAAAAGTGCCCACAAGAAGATATTCCGGGCCATGGTGCGGCTATACGCCGACAATAAGGCCGTAGATCTCATAACCGTATCCGATGAACTTAAGAAAAAAGGCGAATTAGAGGATATAGGAGGGTCCGCTTATATCATCCACCTTGCCGGGGCTGTTCCCACGGCCGTAAATGTCAGATATCATGCCAAGATAGTGAAGGAGAAAGGGGTGTTGCGCAACCTCATAAATACGGCGACGCAGATAGCCGCGGAAGGTTACGATTCGGAGGAGGATGTAGATAAGCTCCTCGACAAGGCGGAGCAGGCCATCTTTGATATCACCTCCAGGAAGATAGAGTCAAATTTCGTTCCCGTCAGGGATATAATAAAAAATAGCATAGAGACCATAGACAATCTCTATCAGCGGAAGGCCAATATAACCGGCATACCGACAGGGTTCCATGAGCTTGACGCTATGACCGCGGGCCTTCAGAACTCCGACCTCATTATAGTCGCGGGAAGGCCGTCTATGGGCAAGAGCGCCCTTGCCACCTCCATAGCCGAGCATGCCAGCCTTGTAGCAAAAGTGCCAGTGGCTTTATTCTCGCTCGAAATGTCAAAAGAACAGCTTGTACAGAGGATGCTCTGCTCTCACGCGCGCGTCAACGCGCATAATGTGAGAACCGGTTTTCTCTCTCAGACCGACTGGCCACGCCTGACCAATGCGGCCGGCAAACTGTCGGATGCTCCCTTATATATAGATGACAGCCCATCCATATCCGCCCTTGAGTTGAGGGCGAAGGCCAGAAGGCTTAAGGCCCAATATGATATAAAGCTTATAATCGTGGACTATCTCCAGCTTATGAGAGGCTTGTCAAAGTCGGAGAACAGGCAGCAGGAGATATCCGACATAACGCGTTCGTTGAAGGCGCTGGCGAGAGAGCTCAACATACCGCTTATAGCGATAAGCCAGCTTTCCAGAGCGGTAGAATCGAGGCAGGACCACAGGCCCCAGCTTTCGGACTTGAGAGAGTCCGGAGCTATAGAGCAGGATGCGGATCTTGTGGGATTGCTTTTGCGCGAAGAATATTATAACCCGCGCGAGGATAATAAAGGCATATCGGAACTTATAATCGCGAAGCAGAGAAACGGGCCGGTGGGGTCCATTAGTCTTGCATTTATAAAAGAATACGCGAGATTTGAGAACCTTTCGTCTCGGGATAAGGAGGTTGTTGAATGAAAAGGCTTGTGAGCGGCATCGTTGCGGTGGTCTTTATTTTTGCCGGTACCTGCCTGTTCGCTCAGGAGAATGAACAGGATTCGAAGCGGATGGTCGTTACCTCCGTAGATCTTGAAGGCAATAAAGCGGTTTCAAGCACTACGGTACTTTCCAAGGTAAAGACCAAGCGCGGCATGAGGTTTAGCCAGAATATCCTGAATGAGGATATAAAGAGGCTATACGCCACGGGTTATTTTACGGATGTGACCGTGGATTTGAAGGACGACAACGACGGAGTAAGGGTCCTTTTTGTGTTTAAAGAGAAGCCTCTTGTTAAAAAAATAGTCATAACCGGAAACAAGATCTTCAGGCTTAATAAGATAAAGGCGCTTATAAGCGCCAAAGAAAACGCCATGCTGGACAGAAGGCAGCTTAAGGCCGATACCGAAGCGGTAGAGAAATTTTATTTCAATAAAGGGTACACCTCCACCAAGGCCGATTATGATGTGAAGACGGATGAATCCTTGAATGAGGCGGAGGTGAGTATATGGATAGACGAAGGCAAGAAGCTGCGCATAAAGAGGATATTCATAGAAGGCAATAGGACCTTCGGCGATAAGGCGATCTCGAAGATGATGGCGACACGCAGGCCGTCATTTATGGGCATCTTCAAAAAAAGCGCTTTCGACGAGGAGACGCTTAAGGACGATGTGGACCGCCTGAAGGCATTCTATAACCATGAAGGTTTTCTGGATGCCAAGGTCGATTATGAGCTAAAATATTTTGAAAAGAAAAAAAGGATATATGTCACCGTATCCATCGACGAGGGTAAGCGCTACTACATAGGCGCTATCGCTTTAAACGGGAATAAGATCTTCTCTTCCGCGGATATAGAAAAGAGCCTTGATATAAAGCGCGGAGACGTCTTTAACAGGGAGGGCGCCGGAAGGAACGCGCTCAATATACAGAAGTTCTATTATGACCGCGGTTACGTTTCGGCGGAGGTCATCCCATCTACGGTCTTCGATAGAAACGGCGATTCGATGTCCATCGCGTATGCCATAAAGGAGAATGAGCTCGCTTATCTCAATAAAGTGGATATCATAGGTAATACCAGAACGAAAGATGTGATCATAAGAAGGGAGATGAGGATAGCTCCGGGCGAGAAGTTCGACGGAGAGAAGCTTAGAAGAAGCAAAGAGAGGCTCTATAACCTCGGTTTCTTCGAGGAGGTGACATATGATACGCGGTCTACGGATAAGCCGGATAAGAAAGACCTCGTAGTCAGCGTCAAGGAGACGAAGACGGGGGAATTCTCCTTCGGCGGAGGATTCAGTTCCGTGGATAAAATGCTGGGTTTTGTGGAGATAAAACAGAGGAATTTCGATATATTGGGCTGGCCGACCTTTACCGGAGCGGGGCAGGACCTCACATTGAGGGGCGAATTTGGCTCCATAAACAAGAACTACCGCCTTGCCTTTACCGATCCATGGGTATTCGGCTATCCGTATCTATTTGGTTTCGACCTTTTTCAACTTACAAGAGAACGGTCTACCGACGTAGGATATGCGTATGATGAAGGAAGGGCCGGAAGCATACTCAGAGTAGGAAAGGAATATACCGATTATTTCCGGGCCGATACTTATTATAGATTTGAGCAGATAGATATATCCAGCGTATCCGAGAACGCTTCATCAGCGCTTAAGGCGGAAGAAGGGAACAATACGATCTCAAGCCTTAAATTACAGCTTACGCGCGATACCAGAGATAATGTATACACCCCGAGCAAAGGGTATATATTGAGCGGTATCGCCGAAGGCGCCGGGAGCATGCTGGGCGGAGATAAGGATTTCTACAGATATATAGGAAGCGGTAATATATATTTCGATATGCACTCCAAGAACGTCCTTGAACTTAAGCTCAAGGCGGGGATAGTGGAAGAGTACGGCGATTCCTCAAGCGTGCCGATATACGAGAGGTTCTTTGCCGGCGGAGCGAATACGATAAGGGGCTACAGGGAGAGGCGAGTAGGCCCCACTGACCCGGCATCGGGAGACCCCGTAGGAGGCGGCGCGCTTTTGATAGGAGGAGCCGAATACACAGTTCCCCTTCTTCAATCGTTTAAAGGCGCCGTTTTTTATGATTTCGGAGAGGTGTGGTCAACCACGGGCGATTTTTTGAAGGGAGACATAAAGAATAGCGCCGGGCTCGGCGTAAGGATAAAGACGCCCATAGGCCCGGTAAAGCTTGACTATGGTGTTCCGATAAATCCGGATAACGGAAAGAGCCGTTCCGGAAGGTTCCATTTTAATATGACGAGGGGATTCTGATCCAAATCCAAAAATCAAAATCCAAAAATCAAAATTGGGAGGTAGTTATGTATAAAAACATCGTTGCGGTTTTTCTTTTTGTATTTTTAATTTCTGGAGTTGCGTTGGCGGAGGGGCTTAAGGTCGGATATATCGACGTGCCGAAGATATTCGACGAATATAAGAAGATACAGGACTTCGATAAGAAGCTTGAGAAGGTTCAGGAAGATAAGCAGACGGATAGGGACAAGATAGTAAACGAGATACGCAAGATGAGAGACGAGCTTGAGCTTCTTGCGGAGGCGGCAAGGGCAAAGAAGCAGGGAACGATAGACGAAAAGTTGAAGAACCTGCAGGATTTTGATAAAGATGTGAGGAACGGGCTCAAGAGCCAGCGCGACGATATGATGCGGGAGATACTTAAGGAACTGGACGACACGGTTACCGAATACGGCAAGAAGAACGGATATGACCTTATATTTAACGACCGCGTCTTAATCTACAAAGCCGAAAAATACGATCTCACCGGCGAAGTCATAGGCATACTGAATAAGGGATATAAGAAATAATGAATCAAAAGACTATAGCCAGGCCCGCGTCTACGGAAGGCGTGGGCATACATACCGGCGTTTCCGTAAAACTTAAATTCATTCCCGCGGAGGCATCGAGCGGAATAAATTTCGTGAGAGTCGACATCCCCGGAAAGCCGTCTATAAAGGCCCACATCTCGAATGTCCTTAATATGGGCTTAAGCCCGCGCAGGACATCCATTGGTATCGGCTCTAACGGCGTGGAGATACATACGGTAGAACATCTCATGGCCGCGCTATGCGGCCTCGGAATAGATAATATCACCGTGGAGGTAGATAACAAAGAATTGCCGGCCCTGGACGGAAGCGCTCTTCCGTATCTGAAGATACTGAACGATGCCGGGATAAAGGAATTAGATAAACCCCGTAACGTAATAGAGATAAAAGAGCCGTTCTGGGTGGAGGATGACAATTCGAGCATAGTGGTATTGCCGGACGAGTCGCTTAAAATATCCTATTCTCTCAGTTACGAAAAGAGTCATTTTTTGCGTAGCCAATATGTGAGGTTCCGGCTGAACGGGCCCGAGTCGTTCGAGAAAGAGATAGCACCGTCAAGGACTTTCTGTGTCGAGGAAGAGGCCGATAGCCTTCTTAAGAAAGGTTTCGGCAAGGGCGCGAATTACAAAAATACCCTTGTTGTCGGTAGCTCCGGTGTTATAGAGAACGAACTGCGCTTTAATGATGAATTCGCGCGCCATAAGATATCAGACCTTCTCGGCGATATGCATCTTCTCGGAGGCGTGTTAAAAGGGCATATCATCGCGGTGAGGAGCGGCCATACGCTTAATATGAGGCTCGCGAGCAAGATATATAGCAACAGGTCTCTTAAAGCATTGCCTGAAAGGGCTAAGCCGGGGGAGGAGATGAAGACCAAACCTCCTTTAAATAGAGACGATATAATGAAGATACTCCCCCATAGGCCGCCTTTTCTTTTCGTGGACAGCATAGAGGAGATAGAAGAGGATAAGAAGATAGTAGGGTATAAGAACTTATCGCAGGACGAGTATTTCTTTAAAGGCCATTTTCCCGGGCGTCCCGTTATGCCCGGTGTCCTGATAGTAGAGGCGATGGCGCAGACCGCCGGAGTCCTGATGCTCAGTAAGAAGACAAGCATAGGAAAGATCGCCTACTTTGTAAGCATAAATAACGTGAAATTCAGAAAGGTAGTCCTTCCGGGAGACAGGGTTAAGCTCGTGGCAGAGGTAATCAAGTTTAGGGGGAAGGTAGGAGTGGTAAAGGGTACGGCATATGTCGGAGATGACCTGGCGGCGGAATCGGACCTCCTATTTATGCTCGGAGATAATTGATATATGGGTATACATAAAACGGCTATAGTGGCAAAAGGCGCCAAGATGGCGGACGATATAGAAGTCGGCCCTTATGCTATTATAGGGAAAAACGTTGTCATAGGTAAAGGGGTAAAGATAGAGGCGCACTGTATAATCGACGGCATAACGCATATAGGGAGCGGGACCAGGATATTCCACCACGCGGTCGTCGGGACGGACCCGCAGGACCTTAAGTTCAAGGGCGAGGCGACGCGGCTTGAGATCGGGGAAAATAATACGATAAGAGAGTTTGTAACTATAAATAAAGGTACGGCAGAAGGCGGGGGGTTGACGGTAATAGGCGATAACAATCTATTTATGGCGTATGCCCATGTGGCCCACGACTGCAGGGTCGGGAATGATGTGGTCATTGCCAATCTGGGCACCCTCGGCGGCCATGTCGTCATCGAGGACAGGGTGATAGTGGGCGGCATGGTGGGGGTACATCAGTTCGTAAAGATAGGAAAACTCTCCATAATAGGCGGCCATTCAAAGGCGATACAAGATGTGCCTCCGTTTCTTGCGGTCGACGGACATCCCGCGGAACCGTTCAATATAAACGTTATAGGCCTGGAAAGAGCGGGCATCCCGGAGGCCTCCAGGAAGGCATTGAAGAAGGCATTTAAGATATTGTTCCGTTCGGGCCTTTCTATGACTCACGCGCTTGAGAAACTTAACGGGGAAGCCGCGGGCTCGACAGAGGTCAGGTATCTGGTTGATTTCATAAAGGCGAGTAAAAGGGGTATCTGCCGATAGGGATGAAGAAACTTGCTATTATAGCCGGAAGCGGCGAATACCCTATTATATTCGCCCGCTCCGCCAAAGAGAAGGTAAAAGAGGTAATCGCGATCGCCGTGGAAGGCCAGGCGGCCGCGGAGCTGGAAAAGGAGGTCGACAGGATATACTGGGTCGGCCCCGGGGAACTTAAGAAGCTCGCGGCGATATTCTTGAAAGAACGCGTACGCGATGTGGCTCTTGTGGGAAAGATATCCAAAGATATCCTGTATAAAGGCTCATTGAAACTCGATGAAGAGGCGAAGAAGCTCCTCGAAGGTACATCTGACCGTAGAGGCGATTCCATATTGAAGTCATTTGCCGACAAGCTCGAATCATTCGGTATCAATGTTATAGACGCCACAACATTCGTATCGGAATATATAGCGAAAGAGGGTATATTCACCGAGAGAAAACCGGATGAAAAAGAGCGGCAGGATATCGATTTTGGAATATCGATAGCCCGACGGATGGCATCTTTAAGCATAGGCCAGACGATAGTCGTCAAGAACAAAGATATCCTCGCCGTCGAGGCGGTCGAGGGCACGGACGAGGCGATAAGGCGCGGCGGCAGGCTGGGCGGTAAGGGCATAGTTGTTGTCAAGATGTCGCGCCCCGATCAGGATATGAGATTTGATATTCCGGTAATAGGAACCGGCACCATAAATACGATAGCCGAAGCGGGAGGAAGCGTATTGGCCATAGAAAAGGATAGAACTCTCTT
>Ga0210019_1002603_pt1 | contig 17366 bp, 14 predicted proteins | sample CryGeyCG2114_020_2_FD_183969 | JGI IMG/M metagenome (GOLD analysis project Ga0210019, IMG submission 183969) | Groundwater microbial communities from aquifer - Crystal Geyser CG11_big_fil_rev_8/21/14_0.20 (SPAdes) (version 2) | ecosystem: Environmental > Aquatic > Deep subsurface > Groundwater ...
CGCTTGGTGGCGCGAGGAAAATGCAGCCGATATGCTCGCACTTAGAGTCAATCGCGCCAATGGACAGTGGAATGATTATTGGGAAGAAAGAAAAGCGGCATGAAAACCTACACTTTTAATCGCACCCGCGCTTTGATGGGTGCTTGAGAAATCAAAATTTTCCTGTATAGTGTCTCCCGCTGGAGGAGTGGCAGAGCGGTTGAATGCGGCGGTCTTGAAAACCGTTGAGCCTTTGCGGGCTCCGGGGGTTCGAATCCCTCCTCCTCCGCCAATAAAAAAGCCAACCCAAGGGGTTGGTTTTTTTATTGGCGCGTGATGGTAAGGATTTGAAGCCCCGGTGCGCGATAGCGCACAACGGGGGTTCGACAAATTTGCAGGAGCAAATTTGGACGCCGGAGCAAAGCGACGGCGCCCGAAGGGCGAGGCCCCAGGAAGGGGCCGAGTCAATCCCGACGAGTTTAGCTAAAGCCAACCCAAAGGGTTGGTTGAAAGAAACCGACGTTGCCCCGACCAAGGGGAAAACTGCGTATTAACCGCCACTTCTGAGCAAAAAATAAACACAAAAGCTTAACTTCTTGAAAACACGTGAGAAATAGCCTACAATGTCTGTCATCAAAATAGTAGAAAGAGATCAGCATATTGATTAAGGTCTTATTGGTCGATGACCACCAAATCGTTCGTGAAGGCATTAAACGCTTGTTGGCTGACGCCGATGATATCGATGTCGTTGCCGAAGCAGAAAGTGGTGAAGCTGCGCTAAAAGCGGCCAAACAAGAAGAGATTGATGTGGTATTAATGGATGTTCAAATGCCCGGTATTGGCGGCATCGAGGCCACACGCAAGCTGGTCCACTATCACCCCAAAATTAAAATCCTGGTGTTAACCGTGTGCGACGATGATATTTTCCCCACGCGTTTAATGCGCTCGGGTGCCGCAGGTTATATCACCAAAGGCAGCCCAGCCGATGAAGTGTTGAAAGCCGTGCGACAAGTGTACAAAGGCGAGCGTTATTTAAGCTCAGAAGTGGCTCAGCAATTAGCGCTGAAACGTTTTGATGAAAAAGATTCGCCGTTTGATCAGCTTTCTGAGCGCGAGCTGCAAGTGTTGCTCATGATCACGCAGGGTCAAAAAGTGCAGAAAATTGCAGAGCAATTGCACCTAAGCCCAAAAACGGTGAACACCTACCGTTACCGTATTTTCGCCAAGCTTGGCATCAAGTCTGATGTGGAGTTAACCCACATGGCGTTGCGTTACGGCATCATTGGCCATCAAGCGGATCAGAGCGGCGACGCCTTGCAGTGACATGGACAATGCTGAGGTCTTTTTAAAGCAGCTTCCCACCACGCCCGGTGTTTACCAAATGTATGATGCAGCCGATACCCTTTTGTATGTCGGCAAGGCAAAGCAGCTCAAAAAACGGGTCAGCAGTTATTTTCGTAGTCAATTAGCGCCAAAAACTGAACGCTTAATGCAAAAAGTGGTGCGTATCGAAATCGCGCAAACCGCCTCAGAAACGGAGGCTTTGCTGCTTGAATGTGAGCTCATTAAACGTCACCGTCCGCGCTACAATATTTTACTGCGTGATGATAAAAGTTTTCCTTACCTTATGCTGTCCGATCACCGAGCGCCAAGGCTCGCGTTTTACCGTGGTCAGCCGAAAAAACGCGGTCATTTTTTTGGCCCGTATCCAAACAGTCAAGCCGTGCGTGATACGATGGAATTGGTGCAGCGCGTGTTTTTGTTGCGTGATTGCAGCGATAGTTATTTTTCACACCGCACACGCCCTTGTTTGCAATATCAAATCAAACGTTGCAGTGCGCCTTGTGTGGGGCATATCAGTGATGAAGCCTATCAGCGTGATGTGCAAGCGGCTGTCGATTTTCTCACGGGGCGTGAGGATGACATTGTCATGCGCTTAACAGAACGTATGAACGCCGCAGCGACTGAAATGCGCTACGAAGAGGCAGCACACATGCGTGATCAAATTGCCAGTATTCGTGATGTGCAAGAAACACAGGTGATCACTTCGCAAAGTGAACGCGATGTGGATATTTTCTCGGTAGCGGTGTCGGCCACCTTGGCCTGCGTGGCTGTGTTGATGATACGCGGCGGTCGTTACTTGGGTGATCGATACGATGAGCTTAGCTTGCCACAAGAAAACACGCCGGCCGAAGTGCTTGAAACGTTTTTAAGCCAGTATTATTTGCAGAGCCATGCGGCCTTGCCGGAGGCGGTGTTGGCGGATATTTCGCCCGAGGCTATGCAATTATTGCTGGATGCGATCAGCGAAACACGGGGTAAGCGTTTAAAGCGCTTTGTGCGTTTAAGTGATGAGAAAAAAACCTGGTTGGCCATGGCGCAGAAAAATGCGGCGTTTAAACTGCAAAGCACGCAACTTAAAAAATTGCAAAGTGAGCAGCAGTTTGAAAATTTAAAATCAACGCTCAAGCTTGAGCGCTTAAGCCGTATCGAGTGTTTTGATATCAGTCATCATCAGGGCGAGGCAACCAAGGCATCGAACGTCGTGTTTAACAGCGAGGGGCCGTTGAAAAGTGATTATCGACGGTACAATATCGAGGGTATCACGCCGGGCGATGATTATGCGGCAATGCGACAGGCGATTACGCGACGCTTTAAGGGCGCGAAACGGGCATGCCCGGAGGTGCTGTTGATTGATGGCGGTAAAGGCCAAGTGCACGCAGCCTATGATGCGCTGTGTGAGCTTGAGCTGGACAATGCGATGATATTGATGGGTATTAAAAAAGGGGATCGGCGGCATGCCGAAAACGACCGTATTTTACTGCATCAATCCGGTCATGTGATTGATATCGATGTGCAGGAGCCCGCACGGTTATTATTGCAATATTTGCGGGATGAATCGCACCGTTTTGCGATTAATGCGCATCAAAAAACGAAAACCAAACGCCAAAGCCAATCGATTTTGGATGAGATCCCAGGCATCGGCGCGAAACGTAAAAAAGCGATTTTGCAACATTTTGGCGGCCTTCGTGGTTTGCAGGGCAAAAGCGCGCAAGAGATTGCCAAGGTGCCGGGTGTGAGCCTCGCGCTGGCGCAAACGATAGTGGATTATCTTCAGAAATAGATTGAAACAGTCTTGCGTATAAGCGGTTTTGTTTTTCGTGCGTTTAGGTTAGGATAGCCCTCAAGCAAGGACACAGGGCGCTTATGAACATACCCAATATTCTCACACTGTTGCGCATTTTTCTCATCCCTGTGTTTGTGGTGTGTTATTACTTACCGTTCGCTTCTGGACCAATCATTGCGGCTATGGTTTTTATCGTCGCCGGCGTGACCGATTGGCTCGATGGTTATCTCGCGCGCAAACTTCATCAGGCTTCAAAGTTTGGCGCATTTTTAGACCCGGTGGCCGATAAGCTCATGGTGGCTGTGGCCTTGGTGCTCATGGTCAGCAACCCGCATTTAAATTACATCGCGATTCCTTCGGCGGTGATCATCGGCCGTGAAATTGCGATTTCTGCTTTACGTGAATGGATGGCAGAGCTTGGCAAACGCGCGAATGTGGCGGTCGGTTTTGTGGGTAAACTTAAAACGGCGATGCAACTGGCTGCGATTCCTATTTTGGTCGGCGCCATTGCGATCCAGGCGGAGTGGTTTAGATGGGCCGGTTATATTTTATTGTACGTGTCAGCCATTTTAACGCTGTGGTCGATGTGTGTGTATTTAGCGGCTGCTTGGCCAGATTTTGATTTTATGACCGTTGATGACGAAGAAAATAATAAGGACCCTTCATGAGTTTAGCCTTTATTTTCCCAGGCCAAGGCTCGCAAAAGCTTGGCATGCTCGAAGACTTTTCCATTTACGATAGTGTGATACGCGATCATTTTCATCGTGCCAGCGATGTACTGGGTTTGGATCTTTACATTATCGCGAAAAACGGCCCGGAATCTGAGCTGAACAAAACTGAACTCACGCAGCCGATTTTATTAACATTCAGCACGGCGCTTTGGTCTGTCTATGCGAACTCTGGCCGTGATTTACCGGCGTTCTTGGCAGGCCACAGTTTGGGTGAGTATTCTGCTTTAGTGGCAGGTGGCGCGATGCGTTTTGAAGACGCCGTGCGTTTGGTGCATTTGCGCGGGCAGCTGATGCAAAAAGCGGTGCCAGCCGGGCAGGGTTTGATGGCCGCCGTGATTGGTTTGAGTGATGAAGACGTTATCGCAAGCTGTGAAAGTGTAGGCGGTGTGGTCTCTGCCGCAAACTTTAACTCGCCCGGCCAAGTGGTGATTGCCGGTGAAGCGCAGGCCGTGGACGCGGCAATAGAGGCGTGTAAAACCGCGGGCGCGCGTTTGGCAAAAGTCTTGCCGGTGAGTATTCCTTCGCATTGCGCCTTAATGAAAAGTGCAGCCGATGAGTTGGCGCTAGCGATCGATGCGATGACGATCACTATGCCAACTATTCCGGTCGTGCAGAATGTGAATGCGGATGTGGCGCATGATGTGGATGAGTTGAAAGCGTTATTGCTGGCGCAATTGTATTCGCCGGTGCGTTGGACAGACAGTGTGAACACATTAATACAACACGGCGTGACAGAGTGTATTGAATGTGGCCCGCAGAAAGTGTTGTGCGGTTTGGGTAAGCGCATTAATCGTGATGTGGTGTTTACACCGTTTGAGTAGTCTAGGTTAACCCGCCTTTGTACAAGGGAGGCTAACCGTCTTTGCGAGGAGCGTAGCGACGAAGCAATCTCCAGGTTAATGAACCAGATTGCCGCACTCAGTATCGTTCGCTCGCAATGACATGAGCGGTAGTTCGCCGGAAAAGATCCCAGTGATCGCAGATAGTTAAACAAAGGAGCAAAACATGCCATTAAGCGGAAAAACAGCGATTGTCACGGGTGCTAGCCGAGGCATTGGTCGAGCCATAGCCGTGGCGTTAGCCGAGCAGGGCGCGCAGGTGTTTGGTTCGGCCACCAGTGAAGCGGGCGCAGAAAACTTCACCGCGCATTTGCGTGAGCTTGGCCTAAACGGTGAGGGTTTTGTGTTAAATATTTGCGATGACGATTTAGCCTCGCCGATTGAAGCGATGAAAGCCAAAACAGCGGATAAACGCATTGATATCCTTGTGAACAATGCCGCGATCACCCGCGATAATTTATTTTTACGCATGAAAGAGGATGAGTGGCAATCGGTGATTGATACGAATTTAAATTCCGTGTTTAAACTGACTAAAGCGGTCACACGTGACATGCTGAAAGCGCGCTGGGGCCGTATCATTAATATCAGCTCGATTGTGGGTGTGACGGGCAACGCCGGCCAGCCAAACTACGCGGCAGCCAAAGCGGGCGTAATAGGGTTGACCAAATCCATCGCACAAGAACTCGCCTCACGCGGTATTACAGCGAATTGTGTCGCCCCGGGTTTTATTGATACGGACATGACGCGCGCACTGACGGATGCCCAACGTGAAAGCATACTCGCGGCCATTCCAGCCAAGCGCATTGGCGAGCCGGAGGAGATCGCAAGCCTCGTGGCGTATCTGGCTTCACCATTGGCGGCGTATATCACTGGTCAAACCATTCATGTGAATGGCGGTATGTTGACGGTTTGATAATACGATTTAGATGTAGCCGATGGGTACAGCGTCGATGCTTTCTGACAAGGGCAGCAAGCTTTGTGTCAAGCATAATACAGCACCGTGTGCAATGGGCATTTTCAAGCTATTTAAGCGCTCAAATGTTTTGAGATCGATGTTTCGAGTGGCAGCAGTTTTTTTAATTTCAATCGGGTATAAGCTGCCGTTTCTTTCAATCAGTAAATCGATTTCTCTTTTTTCTTTGTCGCGATAATAAAACAATCTTGGTGATTTACCTGCATTAAAATAGGATTTTATAATCTCTGTAACGACGTAGGTTTCAAGTATGCTTCCGTTCATAGCGCCTCGCTCAAGCACGTCGGGGTTCAGCCAGCCAGATAGGTAGCAGCATAAGCCTGTGTCCATAAAATATAATTTCGGCGTTTTAATGAGTCGTTTGTTGTGGTTGCTAAAATAGGGCTGCAATAAATAGATGAGCCCAGAAGCTTGTAGAGCATCAACCCAGCTTTTTATCGAAGGAATGCTGACGCCAACATCTTTGCTTAAATCAGCATAGTTGAGCATTTGACCTGTCCGGCTAGCGATGATTTGCATAAACCGATAAAAAGGTGCCTGGTCTTTCAATTTTAAGTAATCATGAACGTCACGTTGAATATACGTTGTGACATAAGACTCGTAAAAGCGCTCCCAGGTTTTACCATTGTCTAACACGACGTGAGGATAGCTGCCTCGCCAAATGCAATGATACGCTTGCGAGAGAGTCAATGGTTTGGCTGTTTTTGCTCGGGTCGCAAGTGTGTCCGGGTCTGGTAAAAAAGGTGAGGCTGTTAGGCGATGCTGCTCTTCTGCGAGCGACAGTCCTTGGAGTTTAAGTAGGGCGACACGGCCGGCCAGTGATTCCGACACGTTTTTCATCATGTCAAATTGTTGAGAGCCGGTTAGCCAAATAAGCCCTGGTTGTTTAAGTTTGTCGACTAGAATCTTAATGTATGGAAACAGCTTGGGTGCATATTGCACTTCATCAATGAGCACGGGTAAGCTTAATCGGTTTAAAAAGGTTTCAGGGTCCGCTTGAGCGGCGTGTCGCAAATTGATGTCATCGAGAGTGATGTAGCTTCGGCTTGTTTTTTCGGTATGCTCAAGCAAAGTAGTTTTGCCGACCTGTCTGGGGCCGGTGAGCAGTAATACAGGGAAGCTCTGGCTGGTTTCTTGGATAATTTTTTCTAAAATTCGCTTAATATACATAATGTTGACTAATATAAAGTTGTTCTTTATATTAGTCGGCACTACGGGTTTTGTCAAATGGCCGCGTACAGCAACCCCATTTTGCCTCCAGAAATTCGGGTACAAATTTATTGCTTAAAACATCGCCTTACGTAGGTATTTGTTAAGCTTAGCTAAAGGTTTAAGGGCTAGAATAGACCGTAGCTAAAAAGGTTTTAGCTGTGCGTGCGCAGCTTAATTTAAAAAAGTCTGCAGTTGAACTGCAACAATAAGAAAGAAAATGAGGTGTTTTCATGGGCAACCAGCAACCGTTACGAAACTATCCCCCTGGAGTTTCTCCGTTTGAGCGTGATTTACTTGATATATATCGTTACTTAAATTGGCATTGTCGCACTACCCCGAATACTAAAATAGATGGAGAGCGTAGTAGACTTGCAGATGACGTGAACGGGATTACAGAAAATAGTTTCTATAAAAAGAAGTATTTTATTGCAGCAACCGCTTATAACGAGCTTTTACCCACACTTAAAAAATTCTCAGACGAGTATTTTTCAGAGTTCGTAGAGAAGAATACGAATGATGATGAGTTTATTGCTTTACTAGATAGATTGAAACCAATTGCGCAAGCAGATTTTCCAGTAAACCCCGCTGTTCAAGTCGCTGATGCTCACAATGCAGACGCTGCTTCGAAGTCTCTTGAGCAAAACACACAGACCAAAAAGAGATTGTCACTAGGCCAACGTTTTAAAGCATGGAAAGAAAGACGGGCTGAAAAACAGTTGGCACGTTTTCTTGCTAATAGCCCGTTTGGGCCAGTCAAGAGCATGTCTGATCTTGAGAAATGTTTAGATGACGCTCGTACTCGCTTTGGAAGAAAGTTTAGCGCTTCTAAAAAACAGCGCCTTAAAGCCGCCTACCAAAGAGCTCATCCAGAATCAGCGACCGTTACGGCTAACTCTGCAGGACCTGCTGTTGTTATTGGTCGTTCCACTACGAGTTTAGTGAAGGTCCTGGGAAGTCCTTCGGCGGCGGATGCTGAGGTGGCCAACGTATCCCAAGCAGATGAAGATCGATCAGAGCAAAGAACACCTGATGGGTGTCGTAGTGCAGGCACACCAAATTCGGATTCTTCAGACCTGCCATCGTTTGCTTATTCTACTTTGAGCTCAAGCGGCGCCAGTCGACACACAGATTCGTCTCTATTATGCGACGATGATGACGATCATAATGGTGGTGATGGCCTTCAAGCTTTATCTGCTGCTGCAGAGGCTGTTGCTGCTGCAGAGGCACCACGTGTAACGCGTAAAAATTTAGGTGAGAAGATTGCAGCTGCTGCTGATGCTTCTGCAGATGATGCTTCTGCAGATGATGCTTCTGCAGCTGTGTATTGTGGGCCTTAATTTTACAGTGGCTTTTGCCCAGGTCGAGGCCACTGGCATTTCCACTAGGCTCGGCTACACTTAAAACTTTAAAAACAAATGGTTAATTATGGCAGCTTCAGACAATACAGAGTCAAGGACAAGGAAGATCACTCGGGTTCGCCTGCCAAAAGACAGAAGAGCGTACCTTGCGCCCATTCTTGCTTTAATGCATCAGGTCAATAATAAGAATGCTGCTTTTTCTCAGGCTCTTCCCTTGCCGGAGGCTTTTGAAAAAATTAAACTTGATAATAATTGGCCGAATACCCCTAGCTTTAACGACGAAGATTTTCCACACTTTCAAAATCTGAGGAATATCAAGCGTTTGGGCGGGCCAATATACGAAGACCGCTTAATCTACTTGCTTTACCCTGTTGCGCAAAGGTTGATGCAGCCTGAACCGCTTTTATATGGTGAGACTCAAGCTATCGCCCGTAAAGTCGCTTTGGTGTCCCACTTGTTGCCGAAAAAGGGCGCTGGCCACCCTTTTTTGAGAGAAGAAGGCTTTTCTTTCACTGATACGGATTTGGAAAAATTACTGGAAGAATTTCAACCAGATAATGGAGATTTCAAAGATCGGGTTTCTACTCAGTCAAGAGCGCTAGCTCAGTTTGATACGAAAAAGCCGAGTTTACGAGAGCGCTTCAAGCAAGTAGCTGACCAGCCGGTGGGAAATGCTGGGTCACCTAATACAGAAGCTCAAGAAGAGCATTTACAAGTGTTGGTTGCTGAAATTAAAAAGCTTGCACAAGACTCTAGTAATACGTTTAGACATCAGGCGGTTTGGAGTTTAAAATCTGCTTTCAGTAATTTACCTGGTATGGGCGCCCTGGACCCAGAAAAATCAGAAGCTATTAAAGCCAATGTTAACCAGCATCTTTTCAAGCTTGGCTACGAGTCGCTAAGCAGCGTGTTCAGCGAACTAGCCAAGGATAAAAGTATACCCTATGGCGACCTGGCGCTTGCGGGTATTGGACCTGCGGCGCCAGTGAGTTTTGAGGGGCATGATGAAAGGTTGGCTCTTCGAAGCAGCGAGCATGGGAATGACCGCAAAGCACCGGGCTATGCAGTTGCAGAAACTTATCGTGCCTGGTTGAAGTCTGACGGATTTTCTGAGCAACATATTGATCGTTTTTTGAAGTGCTTGCATCAAAATGGATTACTTCAGTTGGGTGTTGGCGAACAAAGCCCAATTCATAATTTAGCCTTACTTTATCCGCTGCTTGAAGGGCAGAATTCACACCCGAAGCTTCGTTTCTCGGTTAAAAGCGCCTCTGTGCTTCATGTTGTACAAACCTTCGAGATAGGTTTGCCGGGGGAGCAAAAGAGCCGCGTGAAGGTTGAGTTTGACTTAGACTTCTCGGATGAGAAAAACGTCAAAGTTGCCAATGTTCGACCGGACTTTTCGAACTCAGCCACCTTGTTTGAACTATTAGCGATGAGCGAACATGAGATTACAGGTCTGCAGGGGCGCTTGCCTTCTGAACAACGACTTAAAAAGCAGTCTAAACAATCACCGTCTTTTGAGAAACATCGATCAACCTCTGTCGTTTATTTGGATAAATTAGCTGCTGAATACCTTGAGCAGCGGTCTCTCGATTCTGTAACTTCTGATGGGCGTGAGGACAGCGGTCCTAACGACGGGGCAAGTCTTAGTGGCTCTTCTTCTCCTCCTGGTTCTTCGCCAAGCGTGGCCTCTGATTCAGTGAGCTCGTTGACAAGAACGAGCTCTAGTTCTTCATTTGGCGCAATAGCTAACCAGTTGGCCCGAAACTCCAAGAAACAGCCGCAGATTGCTTCAGAAAATAAAAATCCTGAACTTGACATTATTGCTTACTACAAAAACCTTAAGCGCGGCTGTATGAAAAATGGTAGGGGCGAAGGAAATCGCGCTGCGATTGTAAAACATTTGCGTGATCTTGCTGAGCGTATTAAGCCTGCTCGAAACAATCGCGGAGAAGTCAAGTTAGAAGATGCTATTGAAGCATTCAATCAGTTTACGAATCCACACCGTGTTGGAAAATCTGATCCTTACACCGGCACAAGAACCCGTGTGGCGCGCATAGGTCGCCGAAATCGTGATGTGCTTCGCCTTTTGGCTGATGACGATATTCTGCAGCTAAGCTCGCACTCGGTTTTGCATGAATTGTTTTTTGGAGATGCGGATAAAAACCCTACCAAAGAAGACACTCGCAAAGGCTATTTGTCGAGTAAGCGTGCACGAAAACTGAAACCAAGACTTCCCCTGGGGTCTGAGCCTTTATCGCAGTCTGGCAGTAGTGAAAAACAGAATGTGGCTACTGAGGACGAGCTGTTACAAGCTTTCTCAGCAAGCTATAGGGACGGGCTTGCGAACGATTTAGCTTTTCTTGATCCGTATAGCGACGCAAATATTGCTCATATTGCTCAGGACTTTTGCCGAGATGATGGCTCTCACAATCCGTTGCTCGACGGGGCCAAGTTTTCTGTCAGAAAAGGTAATCAAGAGAGTGATGAAGCTTACGTTGAGCGTCTAAAATCTGCCTGCACTACAGCCTTGAATAGGGGGGGTATCTCTTTTAAGGAAGAGTTTGCTGCGGATATTTTGTTATTGTGTACTCAAAAATACTTCAAGTCTGTAAAGCAATTGTCTGAAGGCGATCCGCTTCATTATGCAGCTCAGATGCTCGAAGTGTTCACTGGTAACACTGTAACCCTAAGCGTCACGGCGTTAGCTCCTGATAAGGTTCGTATTGTACAACAGTTTACTAGTTCTTACGGCGATAAGACTCTTGATTTCAAAGGTCATCTTGAGTTTGATTTGTCCTTTCATCAAAATGCCTTGCGACGCTGCTCAATAGATTCTCTTCGAGTTGTAATCGATGATTCTCCTGCGTCTTTTTTGCATGTGGCTCAGGTGAAAACTTTGGAACAAAGGAATCAGATTGGCGATAAAATACAAGCAGCCATAGAATGTAAAGCTTCTGCTGCTTTAGATAAAGGACCAACTGAAGGGGAGGCTGCCGTCGGTGCTCAACGTCAACGACCAACTGCTTTAGGCAGCCCAGCTCGTGGCGCTGCCCTAGCTAAGGATGATGGTGGCGACGGTAAGAAGACACCGACGCCTACTCCTGGGGCCAAAATCTAAGCCACGGTGCCTAGGCTTAGTGACCCACCGTTGTGGGCTACCAAAAAGCACCTAACTGATCTCGGAAAAGTAGAGCAATGCTGTCGCTAAACAGTCTCCCCAACCTTTTTGTTCGGCTGCAAAGCAAGCAAAACGGATAAGGATGCCTAAGGCTTTTCTTTTTTCCCGTCTACTAAGGCTCTAGGGGGCGCTTTTTACTCTGTTTCATTTATCGCTTGGCGAGTCATACCTGTTCTCTTTTTTACCAACCACCGTATTTTTTACGCTGCCGCTCGTTGCCGCTTAGCCGTAAAATTGGTCAAAAAATAACGACAGGAGACGAGTATGTACAAGAAAAAAGATTTCGATGAAGCCATTTCTCAACTTAGGCAGAATAATGCTACGGCGTTACATAAAGCGATTGCAGCGGCCTTAGATCTGTATGAGTCACACGGTGTTGTGCCAACACTTGAAGAGCTGAGGGTGATCACTTCAGGTGATTTGTCGGCTTTGTTTGGGCTTGTTGAATCAAAGAGTGTGGGGCGATTATCGTTGGCGTACTCATTTATCAAAAGCTGTTTTGAGCACCACAAGCTTACGTTGATGCACTCGGCCTTGAAATCGCGATCCTATTTTCCTTCTGTTGCTCAGTACTTTAAGTATTTATCGCATCCCGATCACAACGAAATGGATGATTTTTTCTATTTGTTGATGAGAAGTCCGGAGCTTGTCAGTGCGCAAGATGAGCAGGGTAATACCTTGTTACATGCGATTGTCGATAGTTTGGCGCCTTACTCGCCGGGTAATGTGTTTAAGTTGCTGAGTCTGGTTTATGTGTTTCAGCCAAGCTTTACTTTAAAAGATAATGAAGGGTACACAGCGCTACACAGGCTTGCTCAGCGTTCACATTCGTACGATCAACAAACCTTCGTTGTGGGGCGGGTATTGGAATCCATGGTTGCGCAAGCGCTTGAACAAAAAGCTGTTTTGTCGGTGAGGTGTCCGGCAGGTTGCACCTTTCTTCATACATTGTTGATTACCTGTCCCAACCCACTTCCTTACACCCATCCTGGTCCTAGAGACTACGAAGCTCACAAGACAAGAAACGCATTAAGGCCAGTTTTAACCGAAGGGGTTGTGAGCCTCATGTGTGATGCGGCAGACCCTTCAATACATTGCCTTTCACGCTCTGGTTCAACGGCATTGTTTTATGCAATCAACCATCAACATTATGCCTCTGCTTTGGCTTTGGTTCGCGCGGGGGTTAATCCTGAGCTGGCTGGCCAACCGGATAGAAATCCACTCAGAGAAATTGAGAGCATGCTGTCAGTGCTTGCAAAGGCCCAAGTCGACGTTGATCAAGACGATGACTGTCACTTTGTGGCGACCTATTTTGAAGAGGTGAGTTTAGTGGCTGAGCTCAGAGCGGCGATGACAGCTGCTGCCCGAAACCATCAAATAGAAAGGGCGGAGGGCGTTCGTTTTTTTACGGCGCACCTTGGAGAGCATGATCATAAAGCTTGGTCTGAGCTTAAGCTTAAAGCAGGCGATAAGGATCGATGCGGGCCTGGCTACGGATTTTAGGCGGCAAAACCCCAACCCAAGTCCTTGAAACTCGCCAGGGTTTTTTTTCAATTGGCGGCTTTAGAAAGTGTTCACTTTTTAAAAAGTTCAAGGTACACTTGCCCCTAAGGTAGATTTTCGATAAGAGGGTTAAATTGAATGAGCACTGTTGAAGAACGCGTAAAGAAGATTGTTGCTGAGCAACTTGGCATGAAAGTCGAAGAAATTAAAAATGAAGCGTCTTTCATCGATGATTTGGGTGCTGACTCGCTCGACACGGTTGAGTTGGTGATGGCTTTGGAAGAAGAGTTTGAAACGGAAATTCCAGACGAAGAGGCTGAAAAAATCACCACCATTCAGCAAGCGATCGACCATATTGGCGCTCACTTGAAAGAGTCAAAAGGCGAGTAATACTATCAATTCTAGAAAGCGAGCTGCGTGCTCGCTTTTTTATATGGGGAAAACGGTGTGAAACGACGCGTGGTAGTCACAGGTCTTGGGATGGTCAGCCCCTTGGGCAATACGGTCGATGAGAGCTGGAAAGCCTGCGTGGCCGGCCAATCCGGTATACGTTTGGTGGATCAGTTTGATACTAGCCATTGCGCGGCGAAAATCAGTGGCAGTGTGCGCGGTTTTGATGCCAGCTTGTACATGGCGGCCAAAGACGTGCGCCGTAACGATGTGTTTATCCACTATGCAGCCGCTGCGGCTAGCCAAGCGATGAGCGACTCGGGTCTTGAAATCGATGAAGCTTTATCTGAGCGAGCCGGTGTGGCCTTGGGCTCGGGTATTGGGGGGTTGCCAATGATCGATTTCAGCTGCCAATTACTGCGTGAAAAAGGCCCTAAAAAGGTTTCTCCGTTTTTTATTCCCGGTGTGATCATCAATATGGCCGCTGGCTATGTGTCGATCCAGCATAATTTAAAAGGCCCGAATATCAGTGTGGTCACGGCGTGCACCACGGGTACGCACAATATTGGCTTGGCCGCACGCATGATTGAATACGGCGATGCCGATGTGATGCTCGCAGGCGGCGCTGAAATGGCCACCTCCGATATTGGCTTGTGTGGTTTTGGTGCGATGCGCGCACTGTCTACACGAAACGATGCGCCGGAAAAAGCGTCTCGCCCCTGGGATAAAGACCGCGATGGTTTTGTTTTGGGCGATGGTGCGGGCGTATTGATTTTAGAAGAGCTAGAGCACGCGAAAAAACGTGGCGCCAAGATTTACGCTGAGCTTGCGGGCTTTGGTATGAGTGCGGATGCGCACCATATCACCGCACCCGACCCGATGGGCGGCGAGCGTGCGATGAGGGCTGCGTTGTCTAATGCCGGTTTAAACGTTGACGATGTGGATTATATCAACGCACATGCCACGTCAACGCCCTTGGGTGATGAGCTCGAGGCGAAATCCATCATGCACACCTTTGGTGACCACGCCAAACACTTGGCGGTGAGTTCGACCAAGTCCATGACCGGCCATTTGCTGGGCGCAGCCGGTGCGATCGAGGCGATTTTTACGACCTTAGCCATCCGTGATCAAGTGGCCCCACCCACGATTAACTTGGATAACCCGAGTGAGGGCTGTGATTTGAACCTGGTGCCGCACACGGCACAGGCGCGCAAGATTCGGGTGGCGATTTCCAACTCGTTTGGTTTTGGTGGCACGAACGGCAGTGTGTTGTTTAAGGCATTTTAACCGTCATCGCGAGCGAGTATCACGAGCGTGGCGATCTATTTTATAATGCTTCTGGTGGTGAGAGGGGATGAAGATTAAAAAATGCATTAAATCCCTTGTATTACTCATTGTTTTTATTATTTTAATTTTACTTCTCTGGTGGTGGCGCTTCTTGGTGATGCCGATCACCGGTGCTGAGCCTGTTCGTTTTATCCTCAAGCCCGGCAATACAGCGATTCGCACGGCCTATGTGCTAGAAAATACAACGTATTTAAGCCACCCCAAGGCCTTTGTGTTGTTAGCCAGACTTCGAGGGGATTTGCATCGCTTGCAAGGTGGGGAGTATGAACTTGCGCCGTATAGCACATCGTCGGATGTTTTGAACCAATTCATTCAGGGCAGTGATATTTACCATGCGTTTATTGTGGTGAACGGTTGGACGATCTACCAAGTCATGGCCGAGTTGTCATCCAATAAGAATATAAAACATACACTTAATGGCAAAAGCTTAAGTGAAATCGCAAAAGCAATGGGCTTGAATCACAAGACCCCGGAGGGGTTGTTGTTTCCCAATACCTATTTTTACCGCTGGGGCACGAGTGATGTGGCGCTGCTTAATCGTGCTCATGTGGCCATGCAGGCCTACCTTAAAACGGCCTGGGCGGATAGGGCCAAAGGCTTGCCGTATCGCTCGCCGTATCAGGCGCTGATTGTCGCTTCCATGATCGAAAAAGAAACGGCGAAGACCCGTGAAAAACCGGTGATCGCCGCGGTGATTTTGGCTCGCTTGAAGAAGTGGATGCACCTGCAGATCGATTCCACCGTTATCTATGGGCTTATGCCCAACTATCAAGGTGGCAGCTTAAGCCGAGCGGACCTGCGCCAAGATACACCGTTTAACAGCTATTTACACTACGGCTTGCCGCCCACGCCGATTGCTATGCCGGGTCCAGGTTCCATTGAGGCGGCCTTGCACCCAGCCAGCACGCAGGCCCTGTACTACGTCGCCAAAGGCGATGGCAGTCATGTGTTTTCAAATACGCTCAAAGGCCAGCAGGCCGCGATTCGAAAATACTTATTGAAAGCACCGTAGGGGCTGTTTACAATCGTGCGCACAGAGGCGGATCGGAAAAGTCATGGTCAAAAAAACAGGTTTATTTATCACAGTCGAAGGCATTGAGGGTGTGGGCAAATCCACGGCCATTCGTTTCTTGCAGGCCTATCTTGAGGAAAAATCTGTCCCGGTGGTCGTCACACGTGAGCCGGGTGGCACGGAAATTGCTGAAGCGATTCGTAAGTTATTGCTCGCGCACTTCACTGAAAAAATGACACAAGACGCTGAATTATTAATGATGTTTGCCAGCCGTGCGCAGCACATTGCCCACATTATTCGCCCCGCTCTGGAAGAAGGCCAGTTGGTCTTGTGTGATCGTTTTACCGATGCGAGTTTCGCGTATCAAGGTGCGGGTCGCGGTATTCCTGAAGAGGATATTGCAGCGCTAGAAAAACTCGTTCAAAAAGGCTTAAAGCCGGACTTAACGATCTTGTTAGATGCGCCAGCGCAAGTGGGTGCCACGCGTGCGAAACACCGTAGCCCGGCTGACCGCATTGAGAAAGAAAAGATTCATTTTTTTGAGCGTGCCCGTGGCGCGTATCTCGCGCGCGCTAAGCTTGATGCTGAGCGTTTTGCGGTGGTCGACGCCAGCCAGTCTTTGTCTCACGTGCGACAAGAGTTAAAAGACATTGTTGACCGCTTCTTATCTCAACACTATGTGGGATAGCTTTTTTGACAAGCTGGCCGACTCTTTGGCACAGGGTGATTTGCCTCAATCGTTATTGATCACACACCGTGAGGGTGTTTTTGAAGAGGGTTTGCGCAAGCAGCTTGTGGCCAGCTTGTTGTGCCTGGCGCCGTCTCAGGGGAAGGCCTGCGGGCATTGCGTCGCGTGCCAGCTTTATCAGGCCGGCACACATCCGGATTACTTTCACCTGGTGCCTGAGGGCGCCTCAAACACAATCAAAATCGATCAGGTCAGGGCGGTACTCAGGGCGGTGGCGCAAAGGCCGCACACCAGTGCCGCACAGGTGGTCGTGATCACCCAGGCGGATCGCTTAAACACGGCGGCCAGTAATGCTTTGCTTAAAGCGTTGGAAGAACCCACTGAGACCACTCGCTGGGTGTTGATGAGCTCGCGCCCGATGCAGTTATTACCCACGATTCGAAGCCGTACAGTGGTCTTGCGTTTGCCGCCGTTGAGTGCATCGCAGGTGCACCAGAGCCTCTTGCAACAGGGCGTGCCTGAATCGACCATTCCTGTGCTCATGGCGGCCTTTGAGGGGGCGCCTGCGTCTGCGCTAGCGGCTTATGAGTCGGGTTTCTGCGAGAGTGAATCCTTGTTTCAAACGGCTTGGGCAGATTTGCAGGCCAAGCGCATCAGTTTGCTTCAGTTTTTAGACGCGCTCAAAGGCGTGAGTGTTCAGCAACGTTTTTCTTGTTTAACTAAGGCAGTGGAGAGGGTTTTTAAACAAACACCTTCAATCACTGTGGCGAATTACTTCGCCGAGCTTAGGCAGGCCCTGGCTCAATGGTCAGTGATATCCGGCCTAAATGGGGAATTATTGTTTGAGCAGCAAATGCTCAATTGGTGCAGGCTTGGTCTTTGAGGGTGATGTTAAGGGGTGCGATTAAAAGTGTAGGTTTTTGAAAAAAACGTTAGAATCCATGTAATTTTAATATTACAGAAGGATCGAAAGACATGGAGGACGCTAAATTAATTGAGGAACTGAGTAAACGCCCTGAGTTA
>Ga0210019_1002608_pt1 | contig 17348 bp, 15 predicted proteins | sample CryGeyCG2114_020_2_FD_183969 | JGI IMG/M metagenome (GOLD analysis project Ga0210019, IMG submission 183969) | Groundwater microbial communities from aquifer - Crystal Geyser CG11_big_fil_rev_8/21/14_0.20 (SPAdes) (version 2) | ecosystem: Environmental > Aquatic > Deep subsurface > Groundwater ...
ACTATTTCCGGCAAATTATTGGACAACAACAACAATCCGGTTGGTTACGCGCCGGTCTGGGCTTACAGCTCAACAACCGGCGACCATCGGCCATCAGGCACAGACGCTTCTGGCAATTACACAATTTATGTTGGCAATGGCGATTGGAATGTTGAGGCTCATGTGCCGGGTATTGGCGATGTTTCTTATGCCAATAATCCGGTTAGCATTAGCGGCTCTAACCGCACTGGTATTGATATCAGGCCGTCTTCAAGCACCACTTTTTACACCATTTCCGGCACAGTCACAATTGCCGACAATGCAGTCAGCAATGCTTCTGTCTGGGTTGACCGCGGTATGTATCATAACCAAACTAATACCAATTCTTTAGGCGCTTATAAATTAACTGTGCCGGCAAACTCCGGTTATAACCTGAAAGTGTGGACACCTGATTTTGGCGAGCTGACGCCGGTCACGGTTAATGCTTCTTCGGGCAATGTAACGCAAAACTTTACTATTACAACCGCGACTATGAAAACACTGACTGTTAACTTTACTGGTTCGTCCAATCTTAAATCCGGCACTGAAGCATTCCTTGATGTCTTCAAGCCCGGTTCGGGCGGAGCTGGCGGACGAGGCAATCACAAGCGCATTAACGATCTCTCTAATGCTTCATCAACAACAATAAGCATTCCGGCTGATTCTGGCTATGAAATTCATATGTTTATTCCGGGCATTGGCAATATTAATCCAACCTGCGCGGCTGACGGGACAAATGCAACCTGCACGGCTGGTTCAAGTAATACGCCGGATTCCTGGACAATTAACGAGAACGCCTCGGTGACTGTTAATTTGACTAATTTGGGCGATCTTTATACTTTCACTATTACTATTCTTAATGCTTCAAGCACGGCTGTGGCTAGCGCTTTTGTCTGGCTTGACAGTTCTTCGTTTCATTCCGGAGAGCCGACTAATTCGCTTGGCGTGGCCACGCTCAAGGTTCCGGCCGGCACTTATAAATTAGGCGCTGATAAACCCGGCTTTACCAGCCCTGTGTCAACAGCGCTAATTGCCGGCGTAGCAAGCGATAATTTAGCTACTGCCTGCACTCCTTATACTCCTGAGACAAAAATCTGCGAGAAGACCCTGTCTTTAACTTCGAATCCTTATACTTTAAGCGGCACAATTGCTGTGGCTGATGCCTGGGTTTGGGCTGAAAAAGTAACTTCAGCCACTGACTTTACTTTTACCGGCGGCTGGACCGGCGCTAAAGCTAATAGCGACGGAACTTATGAGTTGTCAATTTCTAATGGCTGGTGGCTGATTAAAGCAGTGGCTGACGGTTATACAGAAACAGCTTACACTGTTTCCGGCACACAAACCGGTGTTCAGGTTAATAGCGCTAATGTTACTGGCAAAAATATCACCCTGGCATCCCGCTCCGGTTACACAGCCGTAGCGCCAAAATCAGCGCCGATTACTCCGGCTTCAGGTGGGACAATAGACGACTCTTCTAATACCGGCGTTAAATTAATTATTCCGCCTTCTGCCTTGGGCACTGATACTTCTGCTGGCACAGTCAGTATTAAAGACACTTATTCAGTGCCAAAAACATCAACCATGAGTCCTTTGGCTGGCAAAGGCAAAACAATTAACGCGACCAACAGTTCTGGCCAGGCAGTAACCAGTTTAACTGGCTCGGCAACCATAGAAATTACTTACAGCGAAAGTGATATTCCGGCTGGTAAAACTGAATCGCAGCTGCTTTTGGCTTATTATGATAATTCCAGCAATCAGTGGGTGCAGATACCAGCCACAATCGACACAACCAATAATACTATTTCAGGCAGTACAACCCACTTTTCTGATATTGCTTTGGTAACCGCGACGAGCAGTATTGCCAGCCCAACCGGTTTGACCGCTACAGCGGCCAGTACTTCGCAGATTAATCTTTCATGGACCGCAGTTAGCGGGGCAACCAGTTATGACATTTACCGCAGCGCAACTGCTAGCGGCACTTTTTACAGAGTTGGCAGTGAGCCGACAGTCAGTTATGGTTCAACCACAACTTATTCTGATACTAACTTAACCGCTGGCACAACTTATTACTATAAGATTTCATCGCTTGATGCTACTGGCGAAGGCCTGCCTTCTTCAGCGGTTTCAGGAACAACTTCAACTGCTGGCGGCGGCGGCGTGCCGCTTACTCCAACCGAGCCAACGACCCCGACAGAACCAACAACGCCAACCGAGCCAACTGGTCCAGAAGCGGCTAAGCCAGTTTCTGAAATGACAATTTCTGAAATCAAAGCTAAGATTGCTGAAATCACTGCTTTGATTGCTAGTTTGCAGGTGCAGTTAAAAGAACTTGCCGGAGTTGTTAAATTCACTAAACCGATTAAGTCCAATCAAAGAGGCGATGAAGTCAAAAAACTACAGGAAGTTTTAATTAGCCAGGGCTTGATGAAAGCAGGGCTTAATACCGGCTGGTTTGGGCCTTTGACCAAAGGCGCGGTTATTAAGTTTCAGGTTTCCAAGAATTTAGTTGGCGATGGCGTGGTCGGGCCAAAAACCAGAGCTGAATTAAACAAGTTATAAGCAGAATCAGTTAAAAACAAGCCGCGCGGAGCGGCTTGTTTTTTTTCTTGCCATATGGTAGGATGAAATTAAAGGAGGCGATAAAAAAATGTCAATTATTAAAGGCATTATCGCCAGCCAGATTGTGGATCAATTTGCAATAAATCCGGGTTGGCGAGAAGGGATGCAAATCCCTTTAAGATTAACTCCGGAACAATGCTGGGCAATTTTAGCAGATACAAAAGCTTTCAAGAGAGCAATTGCCAAGAATATAGAAAGTGAGGTATCCAACAAAAGCCCTGTGATTGGTTTGGAGCTTACTGAAAATGGCGGCTTGTTGGTGAAGATTCATGGAACAACAAGCCGCTGGAGGTTTAAAAAGTAGAATTTTATCAAACGGCTCAAGTCCACTTGAGCCGTTTTTTTGTTATTGAAAAAGAGGGGGAGGGGTGATAGAATGGGAAATAGGCGTATGAAAAATAAAGAAAACAACTTCGCGTTTATAGACGGCCAAAACCTTAATCTTGGTATCCAGAATATGGGGTGGAAATTGGATTACGTTCGTTTTAGAAAATATCTTACCGAGAAATACTCCGTAACCACAGCGTATTATTTTATTGGTTATGTGCCGGGTAATCAGCCTATTTACTCAGAATTGCAAAAAGCTGGCTATGTGTTGGTATTTAAGCCAACTATCCCGGATAGTGATGGAAATGTAAAAGGAAATATAGATGCCGATCTCGTTTTACAAGCAATGCTTGATTTCTCGAATTACGACAAAGCTATTATTGTCACAAGCGACGGCGACTTCTACTCGCTCGTGAAACACCTCTATAAAAATGACAAGTTGTGTTTCGTAATGAGTCCGTATATTAAAACTTGTTCCACTTTATTAAAAAAAGAAGCAAAAGAAAGGATTGTGTTTATGGATAATTTGCGAAAAAAGCTTGAATATAAATGAAAAAGCACTGCCAAGGGACGAAACCCAAGGAGGTGCTTTCTCTTATGGATGTTTAAAGCATAGCATAAACAATTACGAAAAGTCAATAGTTTATCCACAGCTTGCACGTCGAAAGCTTTGACCCAGTCGGGGGGGGTTTTTTTATTTTTGCAAAAAATACAAAAAAAGTAGCTCAATCACTGATTGAGCTACTTTTTCTAAGAAAATGCTTATTTAAACGGATAAGATGTAGTTGAATAGACATTAAACCAAAAGCCAAAAAATCTTCTAACCTTGTTTAAGACATTAAGTTCCGATACTGTGTCAGGCCCATAACCATCGTCTGGATGATCTTCGTGAAGATACTCAATAAGTATTTCGCAAGAATCAATATTGTTAAATTGGACATCTTTTATATTTAAGCCTTGATGCGTTAGTCCAAGTTTAATGGTAGATTTTTCGGGCAATCGATATTGCTTCGGGCAATGAACTTTGATTCTACAAATTTGATGATACATTCTTTATCCCTCCTTTCGTGCAGGTCTTAATAAGAAGCTTAATTGATAGAAGAATATATGTCAAGACGCTAGTTTGAATTGAAAAAGAGGGGGAGGGGTGATAGAATGGGAATATATGAAGCCAATTATTATTGCTCTTGGCGGTTCAATTATTGCGCCAAAACTTCTAGACGACCAATCAGTTAATTTTATTTTTTTAAAAAAGTTTAAAAACTTAATTTTGCGGGAAATCAAATCAGACAGAAGGTTTATTATTGTTGCCGGCGGCGGCAAAGTGGCCAAAAGCTATCAAAAAGCGATTCAGGAATTTAAAAATATCAAACAACAAGATATTGATTTAATCGGCATAGCCGGCACAAAATTAAACGCCAGTTTCTTAGAAGCGATTTTCAGAAAAGAAATTAAAAGAAAAAAAGTATTAATTGCCGCTGGCACAAAACCGGGCTGGTCAACTGATTATGTCTCGGCTTGCTTGGCTCAACAATACAAAGCGCGAGAGATAATTATTGCCACGAACATTGATTTTGTTTTTGACAAAGACCCAAGAATCTTTAAAGACGCCAAACCAGTCAAAAAAATATCTTTTCAGGATTATCAAAAAATAATTCCGCAAAAATGGACACCGGGCATGAATCTGCCGCTTGACCCGGTCGCCACCAGATTAGCTGAAAAATTAAAATTAAAAATCAAAGTCTTAAAAGCGGAAAATTTAGAAAGCTTTAAAAACGCAATAGAAAATAAAGAATTTAGAGGGAGTGTGATAGAAAATTAAATGCAGTTTCTTATTCAAAAACAACAAAATAATATCTTAACTTTGATTCGCCAGCTTGGTTATCGGCCTGCGCCAGGCAGAGATGGCGAGTTTAACTGCGTTAAATCTCTTTCGGGTTTGGCTTATCCGAGATTTCATCTTTATATTAAAGAGAATAATCAAAATTGGGTTTTTAATCTCCATTTAGATCAAAAAAAGCCGTCTTATGCCGGGGCTGCGGCCCACAGCGGAGAATATGACGGAGAATTAATTGAGAGAGAAATTGCCAGAATTCAAAATCAGCTTGAATCTGGCATAGCGATATGATAGCATAGAAATTATAAGAACCTTGCTTCGCAAGAACCTTTTAATTATTCGCTTCGCTCATAATTATGAAAAATTTCGCTCAATTGGAAGAGAAAATTTTAGAATATTGGCATAAAAATAAAGCTTTTGAAAAAAGCGTTAAAAATCGTTCAAAAACGTGGTCTTTTGTTTTTTACGAAGGCCCGCCAACAGCTAATGCCAAACCCGGCATTCATCATGTTTTAGCCCGTGTTTTCAAAGACTTATTCTGCCGCTATAAAACAATGCAGGGATTTCGCGTTGAACGCTTGGCTGGCTGGGACACGCACGGCCTGCCGGTTGAACTGCAAATAGAAAAAAAACTTGGCTTTAAAAATAGGCAGGATATTGAGAATTACGGCATTGCTAAATTTAACAAGCTTTGTCGAGAATCAGTTTGGGAATTCAAAAAAAATTGGGAGGATTTAACCAAAAGAATGGGTTATTGGTTGGACTTAAAAAATCCCTATATTACTTATGAAAATGAGTATATTCAAAAAGTCTGGCAGGTTTTGAAAAAAATTTGGGATAAAAAATTATTGGTTCAGGATTATAAAGTTGTGCCTTGGTGTCCGCGTTGCGGCACAGCATTGTCAAGCCACGAAGTTGCTCAAGGATACAAAAAAATCAAAGAAAAGTCTATTTATGTTAAATTTAAACTGAAAACTGACAACTGTAAACTGAAAACTATTTTGGTTTGGACTACCACCCCATGGACCCTGCCAGCTAATGTCGCCTTGGCTGTAAATCCGAAAGATAAAAGATATAAAAATTTAATTGGCCTAGAATACGAGCCGCCCTATTCGAATAAAGGCCCTCACAAGATTTTTGCGGCTGATTTTGTTGACCCAAAAGAAGGCACTGGCATTGTTCATATTGCGCCAGCTTACGGCGAAGATGACTTGAATTTAGCCAAAAAAGAGAATCTGCCTGTAGTTCATGTTGATATTCAGGACAACAAAAAAATTATTGAAGATTTAGAAAAGCGCGGTTTACTTGAGAAAACAGAGATAATTGAGCATGAGTATCCATTTTGCTGGCGCTGTGATACAGCTTTAATTTATTACGCTAAGAAATCTTGGTTTATCAAGATGAGCAAATTAAAAACTAAATTAATTAAAAACAATCAGAAGATAAATTGGCATCCGGCTTATTTAAAAAACGGCCGTTTTGGCGAATGGCTCAAAGATGTTAAAGATTGGGCCTTGTCGCGCGAACGCTACTGGGGCACGCCTCTGCCGATCTGGATTTGCAAAAAATGCAAAAAGCAAAAGATGATAATTAAAAATTTAAAATTAAAAATTAAAAATTTGCACCGGCCAGACATAGACCGCATAAAGTTTGTTTGTGAATGCGGCGGTCAGATGCAGCGCGTTCCCGATGTTATTGATTGCTGGTTTGATTCCGGAGCAATGCCCTTTGCTTCAAAAACCCAGGGCTATCCGGCTGATTTTATCTGCGAAGCTATTGACCAAACCCGAGGCTGGTTTTACACGCTTTTAGCCATTGCTGCTTGTTTAGACAAAGAAAGTCCTTATAAAAATGTTGTTTCCCTGGGCCTTGTTTTAGACAAAGAGGGCAAAAAAATGTCCAAATCAAAAGGCAATGTTGTTATACCAGAAGAAGTGATTAATCAATATGGCGTTGACAGTCTGCGCTGGTATTTCTACACAATCAATCAAGCTGGCGAGGCGAAAAAGTTTGATACTAATGACGTTAAAGAAAAGCAAAACAAAATTATTTCAACGCTTTGGAATAGTTTTATTTTTTTAAAAGATTATGCTCAAGACAATAGAAAAACCAAAAATGTTTTAGACAAGTGGATTTTGTCTCGCCTTAATGAAACAATAAAAGAAACGACTAGATATCTTGATAAATATGATGCTTTTCATGCGGGCCAAGTAATAGAAGATTTTATTGATGATTTGTCAAATTGGTATATTAGGCGCTCAAGAAAAGACTGCAATAAACAGGTTCTTGAACAAGTTTTATCAAAAACCGCTCAAATTATGGCGCCTTTTACACCGTTTATCTCTGAAGAGATTTATCCTGATGTGCATCTATCAGATTGGCCAAAAGCAGGAAAAATTGATGTACAATTAAACAAGCAAATGCAGGAAGTTAGAGAGATCTGCGCTAAGGCATTGGCTTTGCGCGCTAAGGCTGGCATTAAAGTTCGGCAAGTTTTGGGTAATTTAGTAATTGCTCAAAAAACAGATAAAGAATTATTAAATTTAATTCGAGACGAAGTTAATGTTAAAAAAATAGTTTTTGGCAAAATTTTTAAATTGGATACAAAAATTACTCCTAAACTAAAGGCCGAAGGCGAAGAGCGCGAATTGATTCGTAAAATTCAAGAAATGCGCAAAAAAGCTGGCTTAAAAATTGCTGATAAGATAATTTTATCATATCCAGAAGAGATCAGTGATTTTGTTAAAAGATCAGTTGGCGCGGCAAAAACGCAAAAAGGGGCTTTAGATATTAAAAAATTATAATGAAAAAAATTTGGCTGATGATAATTTTTGTTATTTTCGTTGTTGGTTTGGTTGGTTGGTATATGTTTAGTCAGGGCCAAAGCTCTTTTATGCTGCGCGATGTCAAACTGGAAATTATTGTGCCTGAAAATACAGCCAGCGGCCAGGAAATTTCTTGTTTGGTTAAATATGCTAATAAGACAAAAGTTGCTTTAGAGCAAGTTGAGTTGAGTTTTGGCGAAAACAATCATCAAAACTTGGGCAGTTTAAAGCCCGGTCAAGAAGGTGAAATTGAGTTCAAAAAGAGTTTTTTTGGCCAAGAAAATGAAAAACAGATTATTGAAGCCAGGTTAAGATATCAACCGGCTAATTTTAGGTCGTTTTTTGAAACCAAAGCCCAAGCTGAAGTTAAAATTAAATCAAGTTCAATTATTGCTTCTTTAACTGGACCAAAACAAGCTTCAAATGGTCAAATGGTTGAATATGTTTTAAATTATGCCAATAAGACAGAAAATGTTTTTGAGAACATTGAAATAAATTTTACTTATCCAGAAGGATTTACGCCTCAAGAACAAAAAAATATCTGGTTAATTGAGAAGTTAGAAGCCAATCAAATCGGCAATTTAAAAATTCAGGGCGTGCTTTTTGGCCAAGATGAAGAAGAAAAGACTATCACAGCCAAAATCAACGAAATCACTCAAGTTAGCATTTCAACCAAAATAATTGGCTCGCCGTTATTGCTTGAACAAATAAAAACAACCGATGGTTATTTGGTTAAATATGAAAATAAAAGCCAGTTGTCTCTTTCTCAAGCAGAAATTACTGTTCAACTAGAAAGCGATGCGTTTGATTTTGAGACAGTTGATGTTCAGAACGGCTCTTTTGATAAATTTGCCAAAAAAATTACTTGGAGCTCAGCTGGCGTGCCAGAGCTTGAGGACTTGGAACCAGGAGAAAGCGGCCAGCTTGATTTTAAAATTAAATTAAAAAATCCCCTGCCTCAAAATAATAATTTTACTTTAAAGAGTGCGGCCCAAATTAGAGCTGGAGACATTCAAAACAGCCAAGAACTGATTACAAAATTAGACAGCCAATTTATTTTGCAAGCCAAAGCTTATTATGTCTCGGGTCAATTGCCGCCAAAGGTTGGTCAAATAACTTATTATGATGTTCATTGGCAGCTTTTAAATGGCGCCAATAATATTACTGAAGCAGTTGTAATCGCTTCTTTGCCTGCGGCTATTGAATGGCATGGCGTAGCTTCAAATGATCGTGGCCGGCTTTATTATGACCAGGCATCTAATGAGGTTGTTTGGGATTTGGGTAGTGTACCGGCTTGGGTTGGCCGCAATCAAGCGGTTTATGAAGCAGTATTTAGAATAAGCTTGTGGCCAACAGCCAGTCAAGCTGGTAAAGTGGTGCCGATTTTGAATGAAACGATTTTAACGGTTAAAGATGATTTTACAGAGAATATTTTGACCAGCCAACAGGATTATACTTCTTCTGATTTACCTGATGATCCAAATATTAGTTATGGCCAAGGAGTTGTTCAAAGATGATTAAGGTTTTTACAGACGGCGGGGCAAGAGGCAATCCTGGCCCAGCAGCCATTGGCGTAGTTATTGGTGATAAAAATTATTCTAAATATATTGGCCGAAGAACCAATAATCAGGCTGAATACGAGGCAATAATTTTTGCTTTAGAGCAGGCGAAAAAATTAAAATTACAGGAATTAGAGATTAATTTAGACAGCGAATTAGCTTGCAAGCAGTTAAATCGCGAATATAAAGTTAAAGACAAAGATTTGCAGCCGCTTTTTATCAAGGCTTTGAATTTATCTTTGGATTTTCAAAAAATAATTTTTAAACATATTCCGCGAGAGCAAAACAAAAAAGCGGATAAATTGGTTAATCAGGAGTTGAAGAAACAATGCTTTATTTAATTTATTCTATTTTTATTTTCCAGCGGCTCAAGCGCTGGCTGAATTTTTATCAACAGCATGAGTATGATTCCAAGCGCTTTTTGATTTGGTGGATTAAAAATAAGCATTTTGACAAAAGAGCGACAATTGGTTTGATAATTTTATTCTTAATTAATTTGATAAATTTTTGGGCTGGTTTGTTTTTTGGAATTATTATTTTTGTAATTTTAACTTTTTTAGAGCCGAGTGTAAAAAAAGCTAAAAAGCCATTAGTTTTTACAGCTCGGGCTACAAGAATTTTTGTTTTGAGTTTGATAATTATTATTGGTTTTAGCGTCTGGTTAAAAAACATATTGTTTTTAATTTTAATAATTCAGGCTTTGCCGATTTTTGCAGTTTTTGCAAATCTTATTTTATGGCCTTTTGAAAAAATAATTCAAGAATATTATAAACGCGATGCGCAAAAAATACTTAAAAAATATCAGCCAGTAGTTATCGGCATAACTGGCAGTTATGCCAAGACAACCACTAAATATATTTTAGGTCAGATTTTAAATGCTTGGCAGCCAACTCTTTGGACACCTGGCAGCATTAATACTCTAATGGGTATAACAAAAGTTATTCGCCAAGATCTAAAACCCGAGCATAAATATTTTATTATTGAAATGGGAGCTTATAAAATCGGTTCAATTAAAGCACTTTGTCATTTTGTTAAGCCAAAACACGGCATCATAACTTCAATCGGTATTGCGCATTTTGAAAGATTTAAAAGCATAAAAAATATCAAGAAAGCAAAATACGAACTTTTTGAAGGTTTACCTAAAGACGGCATTGCTGTTTTTGGCAAAAACGCGGCCATTGTTATGGCTAAAAAATTAGGCGTGCCAGACTTAACAATCCATGCGGCATTAAAACACGCCCAATTGCCAGCGCATCGTTTGGAAATCAAAAAAATCAATAATCTTGTGATTATTGATGATTCTTATAACTCTAATCCAGCTGGCTTTCAAAAAGCCTTGTTGGTTCTTAAAAAACAACAAGCCAAGAGAAAAATTTTGATTACGCCAGGCATGGTTGAATTAGGCACAAGATCCGAAAAAGAGCATAAAAAAATCGCCAAACTTATTGCTCAAATCTGCGATTATGTTATACTTGTTAATAAGAAAACAACTAAGTATCTGCAGAAATATCTGAAAGATTTTTATTTATTTTCAACTCTTAATCAAGCTCAAGAATTTGTTAATAATTTAGCTCAATCCGGCGATGCGATTCTATATGAAAATGATTTGCCGGATATTTATGATGAGAAAATCATATTCTAAACAAGGCATTTATGAGTAAATCATTTACTATTCATGACTTACCAGTAGATGAGCGGCCGCGAGAGCGGTTAGTTAAGTTTGGCGAACAAGCACTTTCGGCTCAAGAATTATTACAGCTTATTTTGGGGCGAGGCTCTGCTGGTGAATCAGTGGCAGTTACGGCGCAAAAATTATTAACGCAATTTGGCAGTCTTCAGAAATTAGCCGAGGCAAGTATTGAGGAGTTGTCTTTAATCAAAGGAATTGGATTAGCAAAAGCCAGCCAAATAAAAGCCGCGTTTGAAATTAGCCGTCGGCTTTCCACACAGACAGAGTCTTATAAAAGCAAAGAACTTAGTGATCCGGGAAAAGTTTATCGCTTGATAAAAAGCAAACTTAAAGATTATCACAAAGAACATTTTTATATCATCCCCATTGATAGCAGAAATTGGTCAATTGCGGAGGTTTCAGTCGGTTCCCTTAATGCCAGCGTTGTTCACCCACGCGAAGTATTCGCTGAAGCCATCAAAAGCAAAGCGGCATCGGTTATATTTGCTCATAATCACCCATCAGGTGATCCCGAACCGTCGGAAGATGATTTAGAAATAACAAAAAGATTAGTAGAATCTGGAAAAATTTTAGGAATAGAAGTAATTGACCACATAATTATTGCTAAAGACGATTTCTTTAGCTTTAAAAATAAAGGGTTATTATAAATGTGGAAATTTAATTATGTTTAATAAAAAAAGCAAAGGAGCAATAAAAAATACGATAAAAAGGGGCTTGATTTTACTGTAAGAAAAACGGTAATGGCTATTTTGATTTGAAAAACATAAATGGAGTTTGGGGGAAAGAGTTAAAACATCGTCCAAAAGGGTAAAACAAAACCACCCTCATTTAAGAGGATGGCCATGGGATGTATAGCCCTAACGGTTTTATACTAGAACCAAAAGACATTATCAGCATAGCAAAAGCGTAAGTAGTGTCAATAGCAAAATGGGGATAACTAAAAATATGAGTAAAAAGGATGAGGTTGGAAAATTAAAAGCCGACTTGTCCGCCGAAGCTCAAAAAGCGAAGGCGGAAATTGAGCGCTTGAAAAGGGAATTAAAGAAAAGGAAAAAATACGGGCTTGTTTGGGAAGAAAAGCCCGAAGAAGTAGTTGAGATGTGCAAAGAAAAACTGCCGGTGCTTAAAGAGGTTAAAAATAAAGAAATTATCACCGACAAAGACAAGCCGGTAAATTTACTGATTGAAGGCGACAATTATCACGCTCTTTCTGTTTTGAATTACACCCACGCAAAAAAAGTTGATGTCATCTACATTGACCCGCCATATAATCGAGGAACTGGTGATTTCAAATACAATGACAAATTCGTAGACAGAGAAGACGGCTACAGACATTCAAAATGGCTCGGTTTTATGGGGAAAAGACTTAGTTTAGCAAAAAGCTTACTCAAGAATACCGGAGTTATTTTTATATCAGTAGATGAAAATGAATTTGCTCAACTAAAATTATTATGTGATGAAATCTTTACTGAAAATAATTTTTTAGGAAATCTTATTTGGAAAAGGAGAGGAGGTATTGGGAGTTTTGCTGAAAAAAATATGACACAGAATCATGAATATTTACTAGTTTATAAAAAAAGTGCTGGTTTCTTATATCGAATTCTAGGAGAAAAAAGAAGAAAAGAGTTTAAGTATAAAGATAAAAGAGGTATTTATAGATGGATTGAATTGGTTGGGCCTAGCCAACAAACAAAAGAAAGAAGGCCAAATTTAGATTATGGCGTTCTTTATGATAAAAAAAATAAAAAAATTGTAGGTTTTGTCGGAAGGAATAATAAAAAAGATTTTTTTGATAAAAATTTTTCTAAAGATATTAAAGAAATATGGTTAGAAGGTAAGGCTACTTGGCTTGTAGGGAAAAATATAATTGAGAAGTATTATAAAAAAGGTTTAATTCAGGTTTTTGAGGAAAAAAACAAATTCTTTTTAAGAATCAAAAATTATTTATATAACGAAAATGGCGAGGTCAACGGGACAATCTTAAAAAGTTTGCTCTCTGATAATGATATTAAAGTTGGTATGAATACAGAAGGAACGAAACAAATAAAAGAAATTCTTTACCCCAAGGATTATAGCAACATGAAACCAAAGCCATTATCACTTCTAACATTTTTATTAAATACTAAAGCAGATAAGAATTCATTAGGGGTACCTGCCCCATATCATGTGGACCAGTACACTTTCTTGCGCCTTTTTTAATTTTGTCATAGAATAAACTAATGAGAAATTTAACCAAGGTTTTTTGGGATACTCAAATAAAAGATATAGATTTTAAAAAACAAAAAGATTTTGTCATTGCTCGTGTTCTTGAACACGGCAGATTAGCTGATGTTGAATGGCTGCTCAAAAAATATAGACGAGCCGCAATAAAAAAAGCAATTTGCCAAACCCATAATCTTTCAGAAAAAACAGCTAATTTCTGGTCAACCTATTTCAAAATTCCTTCTCATAAAATTATATGTTTAAAAAAGCCTTATCTAAAAAAACGCAAGATGTTTTGGCCATATTAGGCAAAGAGCAATTTATTAAAGATTTTTATCTAGCTGGCGGCACTGCTCTGGCTCTTCAATTGGGTCATCGCAAATCAATTGACCTGGATTTTTTTACTGACGAGAAATTCAATCCTAAAAAATTGATCCAAAAGCTTTCTGATCTGGGCAGATTTGTTTTAACAGGTGAAAGCTGGGGCACGGTTAATGGAGAATTAAACAATGTCAAAATTTCTTTTCTGTTTTATCAACATAAACTCATTAAGTCGACAAAAAATATATATAGCATCAAAATAGCTCATCCAGTTGATATTGCCTTAATGAAAATTACTGCTATTGGTTCACGCGGCAGTAAAAAAGATTTTATTGATCTTTATTTTATTTCACAAGAAATTTTATCGCTGAAAAAACTTTTTGCTTTGCTGGCTGAAAAATTTAAAAAAGTCAAATACGAGCCGTATTACTTAATTCGCGGCTTGACTTACTTTAAAGATGCTGATAAAGAAGCAATGCCTTATATGTTTCGCGAAGCAAGCTGGGACAAAATTAAACGATATTCCCAAAAAGAAGCAGTAAAATTGGTCAAATAGCTTTTATTTATTCGACAACATCAAATTTTTCTTTGGCAACATCTATTGAAAACGCCTCAAAATGCCACCACTCTGATTTTATGCCGGCAAAACCGGCTTTTTGCATAACAGAATTTAATAAATTACGATTGGCAATTTGCTCTGGCGTCAGCGGTTTTGAGTTAAAGCTGTCAAATTCGCTGCCCATATCCAAATTCTCAATCGTTAAATCAACCGCTGCGCCATAGCTGTGCAAAGAAATTGATTTTTCAGGATTGATAAATAAATTTTGCTCTGGCTTGCCCTCTAAAGAATCCCAGATTTTTTTCTGAACACTAACTGGTCTGGCGCAATCATAAACAACAAGCTTATAATCAGACAGATATTCTTGCGCTTGCTCTAACATTAAAGCAACTTGTTTCTGGAGCAGACATTTATTTAAACTGCCGTATTTTATATATTGCAAATCAGTTTTAATTTTCGGCTCAACCAATTCTTTGAAAGCTCGGCCAATAACTAATTTTCGCGGCTCTAATTTTTCATCAATAACCTTGTCTTGTTTGCTGGACGCATTGCGGAGATAAATTCGATTGTTTTTAATCAAAATAATACCAACATGGCTGACATCCAGGCCGGATTTTTCAGAATAAAATCCGACAAAATCGCCGTTTTCTAATTGAGAAAAATCTTCTGTCCAGCAGACTTTTTGTTTAACCGGAACCAGTCCGTCAACATAATTCAGGGTTTTTTCTAAGCAATTTTCAGTCGGCAAATTAAATAAAGATTTCTGATTATTTTCAATCCATTGAGTAAAATAGTGATTTCTTGTTTCAAAGCTTATTCGGCTGTTTTTGTATCTGATGTCTTGAACCGACTTTTCAAGCGCTTCTGATAAAACATAATCTAAAAAAGTAAAGCAATCAACTTTGTCTTTGTTTATAACAAGCTCTTCCGGCGTGTTTTTATCGCCAATTAAAGTGTTAGCTTGATATTGCACACCAAGATATTTTTCAGAAACCTGGATAATTTTATCTTCTATATTATCTGTTTTTTCTTCGGTTGCTATTATAGCTCTTTTTGGTTCTTTAAATTCTTTTGGCAAAAGCAAATGATACACAGCAAAAGCGATGTCTAAAACAAGAAGAACAAGCAAAATAATAATTAATTTTTTCATATCCCCAGCCTAACATAATAAATTTTGTTTGACAAATTGTCAAAAATGCTTGACAAAATTCAAGCATTGTGCTATGGTATAAGTAAGCTAAAAACTAGCTTAAATCTTATTTTTGGAGGTAAATGATGTATTTTAAAAATTTAAGAGCCACATGCTTTGTGGCAATTATATCGGTAGCGCTTATAATAAGCGCTGGGAATTTAGTTTTTGGTGCAGTTGAAATCGGCAGCTTAAAAGTGGTCGCCGAGCAAGTGGTTCCCCCGTTTGTTAGTGTCGGAGAAATATGTGTTCCTGCCGGAGCAATTTTGCAAAACAGCGAAGTTGAGCCAGCGGTTGCGAATAATATTGCGGTGCGAGTAGATGGCGATTTTGCTTACGGAGATCTGGAAAATTTGGCTGCAGGAATTGGGGATATGGGCTCAGTTAGACTTGGGCCTGTTGAGCCTGGCGGAGTCTACTACTTTGACAGAGGTTGGCGTTTTGAAAAAGGCGAGGAAAAAGAGCTAGAAGTGTCAATTTTTGTCAAAAGCGGCGTTGGTCATAATTTCAGCGTCTCGGCAGTTGATATTGTCGCCACCGGCGAAACCTATGGACTCCAAGTTCCGGTTTACGGCCTGCCGATTGGCGGTAGTGTTATTATAATTGGAGAGCCGGAGCCGCCAGAATTTTCTGGCTTCTGCGGCTATGTCACGGACACAACCGGAAAGCCGCTAGAAGCGACCATATTAGCCATTAACGAACCGCTGAAGCAAAGAACAAAAACAATCAGCGACGATAATGGTTATTATGAAATTACTGGGTTGGTCTCGGCAATGCACTGGCTCTTTTGCTACAAACAATATTATTATATTGATGTAGCAAGAGAGTTTTTGCCAGCCGGCAAGATGGTGCGAGTAGATTTCGTTTTGTTAAAAAAACCGCAACCGCCGCAACCGCCGAAACCACCACAAGGAGAATAAACACACAGAGCGCAAGAGAGAAAAAATTCTTTCTTGCGCTCGTTTTAATTTACGGCTGTAACAGGTTTGCTACACCTCGGCAATATGTTGCCTCTAAAACAGCTTAGACCCGGTATTTTATTTGATATTTTTTTATGATAGATTAAGTTTATGGATAATGTGCCTTTAGCTGATAAAATGCGGCCCAAGTCTCTTAATGGTTTTTTAGGCCAGGAAGAAATCTTGGGCAAAGGCAAACTGCTTAGAAAGGCGATTGAATCAGACAAAGTGCCTTCAATAATTTTTTGGGGGCCGCCCGGCAGCGGTAAAACAACCTTAGCTTTTATTGTTGCCAAGCAGACCAAGGCGGATTTCAGGCAAATCAGCGCGGTTTCTTCAGGCTTAAAAGATTTGCGCCAGATTCTAGAGCGAGCTGAACAAAATCAAAGATTAGGCATTAGAACTATTTTATTTATTGACGAAATTCATCGCTGGAACAAAATTCAGCAAGACGGTCTTTTGCCTTATGTTGAGCAAGGGCTGGTCACTTTAATCGGCGCGACAACCGAGAATCCAAGTTTTGAAGTTAGGCCGGCTTTGCTTTCCCGTTGCCGCGTTTTTGTTTTAAAACAATTAAGCCAATTACAAATCGCCGAGATTTTAAAGCAGGCCATTAAAAAAATAAAAGTTAATTTGTCGTTAAACTTAATCAGGCTGATTAGCCAGATGAGCAATGGCGACGCCAGAACCGCTTTGAATGTTCTGGAATATGCTTTTTCTCTTTCAAAAAAAATTGATGCTCAAATAATTAAACAGGCTTTTCAAAAATCGCATTTGTTTTATGACAAAGACGGCGAAGAGCATTATAATATAATTTCAGCTTTGCATAAATCAATGCGCTCTTCTGAGGCTGACGCGGCTTTATATTGGCTGGCCAGAATGCTTGAGGCTGGCGAAGACCCTCTTTATATTGCCCGGCGGATTATTCGTTTTGCTTCTGAAGATATTGGCTTGGCAAATTCACATGCTTTGGAGCAGGCAATTGCCGCTTATCAGACTTGTTATTTTATTGGCATGCCGGAGTGCAATTTGGCTTTAGCTCAGGCAGTTGTTTATATGGCTAAGTGCAAAAAATCCAGAGAATTGGATGCGGCTTATGCTCAAGCTAAAGATGATGTCTTGAAATACGGTAATTTAGAAGTGCCTTTTTTTGTCCGTAATGCGCCGACTAAGCTGATGCGAGAACTTGGCTATGGTCTTGGCGAGCAGAAATTTATGCCGGAAAAATTAAAAAACAGAAAAT
>Ga0210019_1002610_pt1 | contig 17339 bp, 21 predicted proteins | sample CryGeyCG2114_020_2_FD_183969 | JGI IMG/M metagenome (GOLD analysis project Ga0210019, IMG submission 183969) | Groundwater microbial communities from aquifer - Crystal Geyser CG11_big_fil_rev_8/21/14_0.20 (SPAdes) (version 2) | ecosystem: Environmental > Aquatic > Deep subsurface > Groundwater ...
TGCAATTTGCTCGGTAAGTTTTAGTTTTTCGTCAAACAATTCGTTTTTCTTTTCTTTGTAAACTTCCGGTTCCACTTGCTCTTCGTCTTTAAGTGTGGTTTTCTTCCCTCAAGGTAACAGGCGGGGTAAATCGGTACCTACGGATTTTAGCTTGACTTAACCCAATAAAATAAGCGGTAAACACCAATTAGCAATGGAGGTTTACCGCCATGGAATATTCTCTCAAACGACTGCTGGGACTGCAAGCCTTTAAAATCAATGGCATTGAAACCACCGGTCCCGAACTCATCTTTGCCGTCACTCCCAGAAGGAGAACTGCCGACTGTCCCCGGTGCCACCGCCGCTGTTCCCAAGTACACGGCTACTTCAAACACCAACGGATTAAACACATCCGCATCGGTTCCCGGTTAAGCTTGCTGTCATTGACCAAGCGCCGGTTTGACTGTGACCATTGCGGCCGGGTATTTACCGAAAGGATCGGGGGAATCAAATACCGCCACCGAATCAGCCAACCGGCCAAGGAGCAGGTTTTATCCCACCTGGTTGACCGGTCATTCCGGGCGGCAACGAAACAAACCGGTATCGGCTACCATTCTTCCCGGCGCTACTTAACCGAAAAAGTGACACCCTTTATCTGGGATTGGTCGGAGGAGCTGACCAACAACGAAGATATTTCTCTGGGCATGGACGAGATCTCTTTTTCCGGCCACGACATGATCCGGGTTTTAACCAATGTTTCCGGTAAAAAGTTAAAGACCATCTTGCCCGATGACACCCGGCTGACTTTATGGCGGGCGGTAAAGTGGATCCCGCCCAATATTTACTCCCGGATCAAAGAAGTAGCCATAGATTTATCCCGGGAAAACCGGCTGTGCGTGAAGAAATATTTTCCCCAGGCTAAAGTCGTGGCTGACCGTTTCCATGTCTTACAGTACGCCAAATGGCAGATCAATGAAGAACGGACGGCCCTTGCCGCCCAGATCGGCCGGGGGTACAAATTACCCAAGGGTTTATTCGAGATTAACCGCGAAGATTTAACCAACCTGGAACACTTAAAACTCAAAGCTTGGTTTAGCTCTTTCCCCTCGCTTCGGGTTTACTGGCAGGCTAAGGAAACATTAAGAGATATGTACCGGCAGAGGAACAAAGCCAAGGCGGCCAAAATCCTGGACGGTTTAATTGCCCGGATGGCTGAAAGCCATGACCGGGATTTAAAAAAGTGGGGCCGGACGCTGGCCCGCTGGTACGAACCCATCCTCAACTTTTTTGACAAAAGAACCACCAACGGTTTTACCGAGGGGGTCAACACCAAGTTAAAGCTGGTTAAAAGAATTTCCTACGGTTTCAGAAACCGGGAGGTATTTATCCGTAAAGCCATGCTGGCGTTTATTCCCTTTGCCGTTTTATTACCACACTTAACGGCATAGAGCCCCTAACCGCTAACCGTAAATTCCGGTTTGCGAATCGCTTCGCTAAACCAAAAAACTCAATCTTTGTGCTCGAAAAACCTCAAAATTAATAGGAAATTGTTACCGTTTTCTCTCTCCACTCATTGCTTATTAACGACTTAAGCATAAAATCGGCCACGTCGGCGCGGGCAATAGCCTCGCCCGGTTTGACGGTCAGTTTTTCCCCGACCCGGTATTTTCCGGATTTTTCCGTGTCCGTCAGCATCGTCGGCCGGACGATCACAAATTCCAACCCGCTGGCGCGGACGATCTTTTCCTGTTTGGCTTTGTCGTCCAGCACGGGCCGGATGGCGTCGATTTGCTCTTCGCCCATACCGACCGACTTTAATAACTCAATGCCTTCCGGGGAACCGCTCATGGCGTAGGAACTTTGGACGATCAGCCGCTTTACCGAATGTTTTTTCATTGAACTGATGATGTTGGCCGTCCCTTGGGCCATGACAATGTCCGACTGCATGTCTGCGGAAGCACCCAGGGCAACAATTACTCCGTCCGTGCCTTTGATCACCCAGTCAACCGCGGCACCGTCGAGCACGTCTCCTTGGACGAGAGACAGGTTCTCATGAGAAATATCCATTTTTTTAGGGTTCCTCACCAAGGCGGCCACTTTGTCCCCTTGAGCTAAGGCTTGTTTGACTACTTCTTTGCCGGTTTTCCCGGTGGCGCCAAAAACAATAATCTTCATATATTTTTACTCCTTTAAAGAGTTTTAATTACTGATAAGTGGTATAGTATATAATATAGTACATAATGTAAAGTAGTTACATTAAGTATAGTATGAACAAAAAATCCTGTGGGGTCGAAAAAACGCTAAAAATCATCGGCGCAAAATGGACAATTCTCATCATCCGCGACCTTTGCGATGGGGTCAGGCGCTTTGGCCAGCTTCGGCGCTCGCTTGACGGCATCAGCCCCCGGACGCTGGCCCTGCGCCTGAAGCAGTTGGAAAAAGAAGGGATTGTGAAGCGAAAAGTTTTCCAAGAAATTCCGCTTCATGTCGAATACTCGCTTACCGGCAAAGGCGCTTCGCTCCGCGAAATTGTTATCAAAATGCGGGAATGGGGCCAAGCGGCGGCTAAGAATTTAAGGGTAAAAGGCGAAAGCAGGGAAATTACCTCGAGGGTAAAAATTGAGAGTTCAAAGGCTGAAGGAATGTAATTGGTGATAAAATAGGCGCCCAGCGCGACTAAAGCAGAATCAAACATCGTTTCGGAAAACATTTTTTTCTGAGTGGTATCGATTACTTCTTCATCGATACCTTTTTCCTGGGCCGCTTTCCCTTTCCGGATAATTTTCTGCGAACCAAACCACAGCAGGGTTCCGAAAGCGCCGATGGCGGTTACCGTGTTTAGAGTCCGGTTGGGAATAGCCACGTCCCCGGAAAAAATACCCAGTTTCCAGCCGGTGGGAAAATTGCGCACGATAATCCAGGAAAGGCAAAAAAATAACAGCAGATAACCGATTTTATATTTATTCGACTGGGGTGGAGAGGCCGCCGGAAGTTTATTTTTCCGGCGCCGGATAAAAGATTGAACGGCAATGATTGTCACCTGTAAGATTATTAGTCCCAACCATAAAATTAATAAGGCTTTCCCGCCCAGATTAATCTTTTGGGTAATGGCCGGGTAAGGTATCTTGAAAAAAGTGTCCTGAATCGGGTAGGCCGGATACGGGACAAATTGGTAAAGCTTATCGGTTGCTATTGGCCGGCTGTAAAAATCGGTCAGAAATAACCGGCCGATAGTTAAAAAAGTGGTCAATTGAATTAAGAACTCAATCAGGAAAAACAAAAAAAACCGGTTGCCGAAACGGAACTGCTGTTTGACTCGGCGCCTTTGCAAAATTTCGTCGGGCAGATGATCTATTTCTTTTTGAAATTCGTCCAGATGATTTGACCGTATGACCCGGATGATCCGCAACGGGATTAAAAGCAGGGTTTGAAACCCGCCCAGCAAGACTACCGATACCCACATTTTTTTAGTCAAAGCGTAAAATAAAAACAAACCGCTGGCATAGAATTGATACATTCCGCCGGAGAAAAAAACATATACCAGCCAAATTAAAACCAGGATCGTGATAAGACTGGATAAAGGCAGACGGCTGGTCTTACTCATGTCTCAAGGCTTCAATTGGTGAAAGCTGGCTGGCTTTTTTGGCCGGGGCGACGCCGAAAATTATCCCGACGGCGGCGGAAACAACAAAAGCCAGGACGATCGACCAAGCGGTAATTGTCGCCGGCATAAAGATGTTTAATAGCAGCGCCCCGCCGGCCCCAAGCAAAATTCCCACGATACCGCCGCCGACCGACAAAACGACCGCCTCGGTGAGAAACTGCGCCAGGATGACTTCCGGTTTGGCGCCTAAAGCTTTGCGCAGGCCGATTTCCTGGGTCCGTTCGGTGACCGATACCAGCATAATGTTCATAATGCCGATGCCCCCCACCAGCAGTGAAATTGCCGCGATCCCCCCAAGGGCAGCAGTTAAAGTATTAAGAATACCGGAAACCGTCGAGAGGATTTCTTTTTGGTTCAAGACGGTAAATTCATCTTCGTCTAGGCTTCGTTGGAGAATTTCCTCGCTTCGGGAAACTACCAGCGCGACGCCATCCGCGGTTTTGGCTTCGGCAAAAATCATCCCGATATTATTTTGGGCAAATTGGCGCTGGGCCACGGTAATCGGCACATAGACCTTATCATCGGGAGTTAAACTGCCTTGGCCGCCCTTTTCTTCGATAACGCCGATCACCGCGTAGCGGTATTCGCCGAGTTTAATTTTCTCTCCTATAGGTACAACACCAGCGAATAATTCGTCGGCAATTTTATGGCCGATTGCTGCTACTTTCCGGCCGGAATTAACATCGGATTTGCTAAAAAAACCTCCGGCTGTAAAACCGTATTGCCGTAAATCCGTATAATTTTCGGTGGTGCCGATTATTTGCGCGCTCATGGCTTCATTCTGATAGCGGATGGGTGCCGACCCCATGACCAACCCCACGACATCTTTAATCTCCGGTATTCCCTGTTTTAAATCTTCAATATAATCCAATTTTAATTTTGAGGCCTGCATGGCGGCAAAACTGCCGGACATAGCGCTGCTGCCTCCCGCGCCCAGTTTATCCAGATCAATGTCTCCGGGTATAATCATGACGAGATTAGAGCCCATATCCTGCATTTCATTGGTAATATAGTCTTTAAGACCGGATCCGACCGACACCAAAATGATAACCGAAGCCACGCCGATAATGACTCCCAAAACAGTCAGCAAGGACCGGGATTTATTGGTCTTGATCGACCGCCAGGCGGTGCGTAATAATTGTTTAATCGGCATATTATTTGGTTATCCGCCCGTCTTTTAAGCGGATTTTCCGCTCTGCCAGATCGGCGACTTTGTCATCATGGGTGACCAAAATGATGGTTTTTCCCTGCTGATGAAGATCATGTAAATTTTTCATCACTTCTTTGCCGGATTTTGAATCGAGGTTGCCGGTCGGTTCATCGGCAAGCAGAATTGCCGGGTTGGTGACCAGCGCCCGGGCAATAGCCACGCGCTGCTGCTGGCCGCCGGATAATTGGTTCGGGTGGTGGTAAAGGCGGTCGCCCAAACCGACTTTGGCGAGAGCAACTTGGGCTAATTTTTGCCCTTCGGTTTCCGTCGTGCCGTTATATGAAAGAGGCAAGGCCACATTTTCTAAAGCGCTGGTCCGGGCCAATAAGTTAAAAGATTGGAAAATAAAACCGATTTTTTTGTTTCTAATTTCGGAAAGTTCTCTTTCAGTCATGCGGCTGACATCATGTTGGTCAAGAATAATTTTGCCGCTGGTGGGAACGTCAAGACAGCCGATTAAATGCATTAAGGTGGATTTTCCGGAACCGGAAGGTCCGATAATGGCCACAAATTCCCCGGGTTTTATTTCCAGTGAAACCTCGTTTAAAGCCTTGACGGAAATGCCGTCCATCTGGTAAATTTTGGAAACATTTTGAACGGTCAGCAGGGAGTTATTGGCCATTTTTAACTAAAACCACTGTTTGGTTTTCTTCCAAACCGGCGGTAATTTCTGTGAGTGAAATAGTCGATAGCCCGGCAGTAATTTCTTTAAGGACAGGCTTATTTTTTTTCAAAACATAAACGTAAGTCTGCCCGTTCCGGGATTTGATAAATTCCCGGGGAATTGCCAGCACATTCTGTTTTTGTTCGATAATAAAATCGGCTTCGCCGGATAGGCCGATGACCAAGCGCTCGTCAGGTTGGTCAAGACTGATTTCTATCGGGATAGTCACTCCGCCGCTTAAAGTCTTGACCCCTTCCTGATTGATAAAACTGACAGAACCGGTAAAGGTTTCGCTGGGAAAGGCGTCCAGGACAATATTGACAGGTTGACCCAAACGGATTTTCCCATAATCCACCTCATCTACCTGGGCTTTAAACCGGAGCGTGGACAGGTCAGATACTTTAATGTATTTGGTGGCTAAGTTGGCCGCGGTTAAGTTTTCCCCGGCTACCAAACCTCCGGTACTAATGACCGTCCCGGCAATAGGTGAAACCAGGACGGATTCTTTGGCGGCTAAATCGGCGATTTCGACGTCCAAAACCGCTTTGTCCAGATCATACTGGTTTTTGGCTAAAATCCGGCTAATAGTGTCAGTCAAAACTTTATCCCGGTAAGTGACTTTGAGGTCTTCGTCAAAATCGGCTCTTTCTTTGGAAAAGTCTAAGAGGTATTTTTGCAAATTTTTTTCCAGGGTTTTTTTATCCAGCGAGGCGACGGCCTGCCATCTGTTCACCTGATCGCCTTTTTTGACCTTGAGCCAAACTACCTTGCTGGGAATATTAAAACGCAGTTCCGCTGAATTTTGCGCTTCCAGTTCCCCGGAGCCATTTACCGATTCAACCAGGTCCTGTCGTTTCACCTCGACCGTGCGCCATTCTTTTTTGTTGTTTTTAGCGGTGAAATAAAAGAAAACCAAGGCGACTAAAATAATGGCGATGATATACCACTTTAGCTTGACTATATTTTTTGGCATATTAAATCCGACAGGTCTTGAGCCGCCTGCCGGGAATCCTTTCTCCACTGATGATAAAAAGGAGACAAGGTAAAACTGATAATTGAAGTCGTTATGGCAAATATCGTTTGATAAGTCAGCTTTCTGGTAAAATCGATCCCGCCGATTAATTCCCGGACAAATTTAATTAAATTTTGCCGCAAATCAATCACGACAGCCAAGATAGGAATCCGCTCATCACTACTTGGACCCAAAGTAGTCAGTAGAGAAATCTCCGGATGTTTGATTTTAAAATCCAGAAAAGTCTTAATTAATTTAAACAAGATACTTGAAGGCAGAACGGTGTCGGCAACGGCCTGCTTTAGCTCTTGTTTCAGTTCTTTAACCGCCTCTTTAAGCAATATTTCCGCCAGGGCCCCTTTGCTGTCAAAATGATAATAAAGGGCGGCTTTGGTCATACCCAATTCATCAGCAATATCCTGCATGGAGACGCCAAAATATCCCCGCATAGAGAATAACTTTCCCGTGGTTTTGAGAATTTGGTTTTTTGTATTTAAATCTTTTTTGATCATCGACTTCCTTACTTACTAACTGTTCGGTAAGTATAACCGGGCAAAATTATTTTGTCAACTGAAAAAATTCCCGCCGGTTTTCCCTGCCCGACAGTAGGACTGATTGGCAGGTAGCGGTTTGTCCGGGCGTGATTGAATGACTTTCATGGAGTAGTGTTTTGTTTTGTCTCTGGCGGCGCAGCCGGCGAACCTGAACCAAGAAAAAATAACCACTGTCGGAGATTGGGATTTTAAACAATCTTTATATTGAGATATAAGCTTTGGTTTATCCCTTACCCTAATAACCATTTAATTCTGAAGGGCCGCGCGCAGGCCAGTTTCGCCACCCCTTTGAGCTTTTTGCCCAAGCAAAAAAGCGAATGATGACTATAACTTCAAACTAAGATTTGCTTCATGGGGGTGGGCGCGCCAGCAAGAGACAAACAAATTCATTTTTCTCCCTTTCCTTTTCTTCTTTATTTCTTTTCCCCTCTTTCCTGTGAGTCTCACGAAGCGTAATGAGCACAAAGATTGAGTTTTTTGGTTTAGCGAAGCGATTCGCAAACCGGAATTTACGGTTAGCGGTTAGTTTATTGGTGGTTTACCGGATTACCGGCTGACTTGGGTCCGGTTCCGGTTGGTCGGCGTTGATCGGCGCCGCTGTCAAAACCGTCGGCGCCGGGCGCCGGGCGGCGGCATGTCGCCGCCATGTTAGAATAAAGCCTCGGTAAATTGCCAAGAAAACCATAGTCTATGTCAGTTCGAAGATTACCAATCAGGGTCACCAAAATACAGCCGGTGAAGTATTTTTTTCTGTTCATTATCTATTTATGGTTGCGGTTTGATTTAGTTTTAAGAATTGCTTTTGGCAATAGCTGGAAGTCGCGGTTTGAGTTCATGGCCCAGCTTTTCGGAGAAGCCGATACCGAAAAATTTTTGGCTCACCGGGTTAAACTGGTACTGCACCGCCGCCGCCCCCGGGTGCCAATCATTTTGCCATCGGATGTAGAAAAATTGACCAACCAGTTTTTAAAGCACCAGAATACCCATAAAACCGGACGGAAAAACAGACTGGCGATTATTAACAAGTTAATTTTTTGGGCCACCAACCCGGAGATCAATCGGGAAAACGTTGATTCATATAAAACCCGCTCGGCCATTGTCAGTACGCTCCTTAATGTAATTTTCCATAATTCACTGTATGCCGAATCGGAATTAATTTTAAACAGCCTGCAGGCCATTGTTTTTTCCCGGGTGACTTACATCGGTAAAAAGGGAGAACCGTCGCCGATTGTTCACGACGTGATTCTAACCGGGGTCAGCCAAATTTTAGTCAGACATTTTTCGGAAATTGTCCGCTTGCGCGACCAAAAGATCGACAAGCTGACGACGATTCAACTAATCAAAGAGTTGAACAAGGCCAAAGGCGGCACCGGTTCGCTGGCTTTTTCCGGAGAAGCGACTAAACGTCATGATGAATACCGGCATAAATTCCCCCTGTCTTCGACTCACGTTGAGCTGCTTTACCGGATTTTAGAGCACTACACTTTTTCAGCCTGGCCGGATTCGCGGGATAAAGCCATCAGCGTGGTCAATAATTTAGAATCGCAGTTGAAGACCGATTTAAAATCACTTATAATTAAAACCAAAGATGAGTGAGCTGCATATTTCCATATCGGCACAGCCGATTTTTGTTTGGGGAAACTATCAGGTGACCAACACCATGCTGGTCACGGTTTTAGTGACCTTGTTTTTGTCACTTCTGGCGATTAATGCCCAGCGTTTCTTAAGCCGCAAGCACCCGCCCCGCTGGGTGCTTTTTTTACAAACCCTGGTAGAATCTTTTTATGAATACGTTCAATCGATTACCCCCCGGCATGCCGCCAGGTTTTTTCCGTTAGTGGCCACCTTATTCTTGTTTATCTTGTTCGGCAACTGGGCCGGTTTGCTCCCGGGTGCCGAATCAATCGGTTTAAAAACGAGCCACGGTTTTGTCCCGTTTTTAAGAGGGGCAACCGCCGATATTAATACGACCTTAGCTTTAGCTATTTTTGCGGTGTTTTCGGTCCAGTTTTACGGCTATAAGTTCCGGGGATTAAGATATTTTACCAAGTTTTTTGATTTATCTAACCCGATTAATTTTTTTGTCGGGTTTTTGGAATTGATCTCCGAATTTTCCAAAATTATGTCATTTACATTCCGGTTGTTCGGCAATATTTTTGCCGGCGAAGTTCTGTTGGCGGTGATTGCTTTTTTGGTGCCGCTCTTTGCCAGCCTGCCGTTTTTAGGCTTGGAAATTTTTGTCGGCCTGATCCAAGCCCTGGTCTTCTCGACTTTGACCTTAGTTTTTATTAATATAGCCACAGCGGAGCATCATTAATTAATTTTGGAGGATAGTATGGGAAACGATGCAGTCGTCGGTATAACCATTGCCGTTGGCGGAATTGGTCCGGCCATCGCTATCGGTTTAATTGTAGCTAAGGCTTTAGAAGCCATCGGCCGTAATCCCGAGGCAGCCGCCAAGGTCCAGACGATCATGATCCTGGGCGTGGCCTTTGCCGAAGCCATTGCCATTTACTCTTTGGTCGTGGCCTTGATCTTAAAATTTGTTTGAGGTAGCTCATGGAAATCAGGTGGTATCAACTGCTGTTCCAGATCGTCAATTTTGGCGTGTTGATTTTTGTGCTCAACCGGTGGCTTTATCGGCCTATTTTAAAAATTGTCGAAGGGCGAAACCGTAAAATCGAGGATTCCATCAAAGCCGCTGAAGCCACACTCGAGGAAAAAGAGAAAATTTCGGAACTTAAAAAACAAGCGGTGGCCGAAGCCCAAATTGAAGCCGTCAAAATTGTCGATGCCGCCAAGTACCAGGCCGATTTAACCGGCAAAAAAATTATCAATGATGCTCAAACCGAAGCCGAGGCGGCGGTAGCCAAAAAAATGGAACTGTTAGAAGACCGCTTTTCCCAGGAAGAAAAACGGCTGCAGGGCCGGATCAGCGATTTGGTGGTCACCACTACCAGGCAGCTTTTAAAATCAACTTTAACCCGCCCGGACCAGCAGCGTTTGATCGATAAACAAATTAAGGCTTTGGGAGAGTTGGCATGATTGTTGACGAAGTGGTTAAAGCCGTCATCGGCTATTTGTCCAGTCGCGGCCGGCTGGAACTGCTGCCCCAAATTGCCCAGGAGTTAACCCGGGCCGGATTTACCCAGGTTGATCCCAATCTGGCTACGGTCACTTCGGCGGTGGTTTTATCGGCCAAGCAAAAATCAACTCTGGTAAAAACTTTGGCCAAAGTTTTTAAGCACCCGATCCGCTTGAAACAAAATCTTGACCCGGACTTGATCGGCGGATTGCGGCTGACAATTGCCGGTAAAGTCATCGACGCTTCAATCAATCGGCAGCTGACGGACTTAAAAGAAGTTTTAATTTATGATTGATCTTGATAAAATTTTACGGGAAAAAATCACCGCTTACGAGCCGAAGTTCGAGGCCAAAAGCTTCGGCAAGCTGGTCAGCGTCGGTGACGGCGTCATCAGCATCGCCGGTTTATCCGAGGCGATGATGGCCGAAATTATTACCCTGCCCCGCCAAACGAAAGGGTTGGTTTTAAACTTAGGCCGGAATTTGGTCGGGGCGATTGTTTTAGGCGACAGCCGCCACTTAAAAGAAGGCGACGAAGCCATCACTACCGGCCAGGTGTTATCGGTTCCGGCCGGCGAAGCGCTTCTTGGCCGGGTCATCGATCCCTTAGGTTTACCTCTCGACGGCCGGGCCCAACCCAAAACGACCGTCAAAATGCCTTTAGAGCGGATTGCTCCGGGAGTGATTTCCCGGGAAAAGGTCAAACAGCCGGTGCAAACCGGCATTAGCGCCATCGACGCGATGATTCCGATCGGCCGGGGCCAGCGGGAATTGATCATCGGCGACCGGTCCACCGGCAAATCCGCCATTGCTTTAACCACGATCATCAATCAGAAAAAACAAAATCTTATCTGTATTTATGTGGTTATCGGCCAGAAAGCGGCTTTTACCGCTCAATTGATCACGACGCTCAACCGGTTTGGCGCCATGGATCACACCATTATTGTTGCCGCTAATGCCGCCGAACCCCCGGCGCTGCAGTTTTTAGCGCCTTATGCCGGGGTGGCCATCGCCGAATATTTTGCCCAAAAAGGCCGGGATGTGCTCGTGGTTTACGATGATTTAACCAAACACGCCTGGGCCTACCGGGAGCTTTCCCTGCTGTTGCGCCGTCCCTCCGGCCGCGAAGCCTACCCGGGTGATGTTTTTTACCTCCACTCCCGTTTGTTAGAGCGCGCCTGCAAATTAAACCCGGCTGCCGGCGGCGGTTCGATCACCGCCCTGCCGATTATCGAAACCCAGGCCGGCGATATTTCCGCCTACATTCCTACGAACGTCGTTTCCATTACCGACGGCCAGATTTATCTGGAAACCGATTTATTTAATGCCGGGGTTCGTCCCGCGATTAATGCGGGATTATCCGTTTCCCGGGTCGGCGGCGATGCCCAAATTAAAGCCATGCGTCAAGTAGCCGGCAAACTGCGGATGGAACTGGCCCAATACCGGGAACTGGCCGCCTTTGCCCAGTTTTCGGCCGATTTGGACCAGGTGACCAAAGCCCGGCTCGACCGGGGCCGGCGGATCACCGAAATTTTAAAGCAGGGCTGGGATCAGCCGATGAACGTGGTGGACCAGGTCTTAATTATTTGGGCGGTGACTAACGGTTATCTGGACCAGACCCCGGTGGAAAAAGTGCCGCGGTGGCAGGTTGAGTACCTTAAGTATGTGGCCGTCAACCAGCCGGCAGTTAAAAAAACGATCGCCAAAGAAAAAGTTTTGACCGAACCCACCATTAAAGTTTTAGTCAAAGTCACCACTAAATTTAACGAGAGTCATAAATTATGAGCCAATCGACCCGCTTAATTAAGCGCCGGATCAAATCCAGTCAGAATATTTCCCAAATTACCAAAGCCATGGAAATGGTCTCGGCCGCTAAAATGAAACGGGCCCAGGGTTTGGCGGTTAACTCCCGGCCGTACACCGAGCGGATGTACCAGGTGATTACGTCGCTTTCTCAAAAAGCCAAAAGCCAAACCGAGCATTGGTTGTTCAAAGACCCCCGGCAAAACTTTGACCCCAAGAATGAGTTTAAGGTTTTAATCGTCTTATTTTCCACGGATAAATCTTTATGCGGCGGTTTAAACACCAACTTATTCCGCGGCTTGGAAAAATGGCTTAAAAATATGACCATTGAAATGAATTTGCCGCCGAAAACCAGCCTGACTTTTGTCACTGTCGGCCGCAAGGCCAAGGACCACGTTTTAAGGACCGGCCGCTTCCTGATGGCCGAATTTTCCACCATGGGCGACCGGCCGCACTTTAACGACATCTTGCCTTTAGCCCGGCTGATTTCCGAGGGATTCAAGGCAGGGGAATTCCAGATGAGTTTTTTAGCGTACATGGAATTTATTTCGACTATCAGTCAAAAATTGGCGGTTAAACAGTTATTGCCGATAATTGCCGAATCAGCCGCGGCCCGGCCGGAATTAACCTTTGAAGCCGACTACATTTTTGAACCCAAAGCCAATATTATTTTTGAGGCGCTGCTGCCCCAATACGTCGAACTTCAGCTTTACCACACCCTGCTGGAAAGCCTGGCCTCGGAACACTCGGCCCGGATGGTAGCCATGAAGAGTGCCCACGATAATGCCATTGAAGTCGTCGATCAATTAACCTTGGAGTTCAACCAGGCGCGCCAAAGCCGGATTACCGGCGAACTGCTGGACGTGATTACCAGCCGGATGGCCCTGGAATAAATATGAAGAAAACAACCGCTAATCTCGGCCGGATTACCCAAATCATCTCGGTAGTGGTCGACGTTTATTTTCCCGGCGATCCCCCCCAAATCTATAATGCTTTAACGGTCGATTTAGGCCAAGGCAAAACTCTGGTTTTGGAAGTCGAACAGCATTTGGGCAACCACTTGGTCCGGACCATCGCCATGGGCACCACCGACGGATTAAAACGCCGGTTGGCGGTCACTGACACCGGCCAACCGATCAGTGTTCCGGCCGGCAAAACCGCCCTGGGCCGGATGTTTAACGTCCTGGGCGAAGTGATTGATAACGGTAAACCCCTGACCGGACTGCCGGTCACCTCCATCCATAAGGCCAGTCCGAAGCTGACGGAAATCGACCCCAAGCCGCAAATGCTGGAAACCGGGATTAAAGTGATTGACTTAATTTGCCCGTTTGCCCGCGGCGGCAAAGTGGCCGCTTTCGGCGGCGCCGGGGTCGGCAAGACCGTTATTATCCAGGAATTGATCCGGAACATTGCCGAAGAGCATTCCGGCCACTCGGTTTTTGCCGGTGTCGGTGAACGCACCCGCGAAGGCAACGACCTGTATCAGGAAATGAAGAGTTCCGGGGTCTTAAAAAACACGGTTATGGTTTTCGGCCAGATGAACGAACCGCCGGGAGCGCGCCTGCGCGTGGCTTTAACCGCGCTGACTTTTGCCGAGTACTTCCGCGATCAAAAAGGCGAAGACGTGCTCTTATTTATCGACAACATTTTCCGGTTTTCCCAAGCCGGCTCGGAAGTCTCGGCGCTTTTAGGCCGGATTCCTTCGGCGGTCGGTTACCAGCCGACTCTGGCCTCGGAAATGGCCTCCCTGCAGGAGCGGATTACCTCAACTAAAAAAGGCTCGATTACTTCCTTCCAGGCGGTTTACGTCCCGGCCGATGATTACACCGACCCGGCCCCGGTGACGACCTTTGCTCATCTCGACTCATCGATTGCCCTGGAGCGGGCCCTGGCTGAACAAGCCCTGTATCCGGCGGTTGACCCGCTGACTTCTTCGTCCAAGATTTTGTCTCCGGAAGCGGTCGGGGCCGAACACTACGACGTCGCCCTCCGGGTGCAAAAAGTCCTCCAGCGCTACAAAGACCTGCAGGATATTATCGCCATTTTAGGCATCGACGAACTGTCCGATGAAGACAAGCTGACGGTGTCCCGGGCCAGAAAAATCCAGCGCTTTTTAACCCAGCCGTTTTTTGTGGCCGAACAGTTTTCCGGCAGCCCCGGCCGTTATGTCAAAATCAGCGAAACCATCCGCGGCTTTCAGGAAATTCTTGACGGCAAACACGATGCTTTGTCGGAGCAGGCTTTTTACATGGTGGGAACGATTGACGAAGCGGTCGAACAAGCCAAAAAGTTATGAAAAAATTAACACTGGAGATTTTGACCCAGGAAAGCCGGGTTTTTTCCGGCGAAGCCGATCTGATTCTGGCTCCGGCCAGTGACGGCCAAATCGGGATTCTGCCCGGCCATGTTTCCCTTTTAACCCGCTTGCATCCCGGGGAAATGTTTATTTTTCATGGCCCCCAAATTGAAGTTTTAGCTTTGGGCGGGGGACTATTGGACATTCATAACAACGAGGTCTCGGTTTTGGCGGATTCGGCCATCCGGGCCGAGGAAATCGATATTTATAAGGTTGAAGAGGCCAGGAAAAAAGCCGAGGAGGCTTTAAAGCAAAAACTTTCGACCCGGGAATACGTTTTGGCCGAAGCCGATTTGCGCCAGGCGGTGATGGAACTCAAGGTGGCCCGGCGGCGGCATTATGGTCGTTAAACCGGCCCCGGACATCCGGACCCAACTGGCAAAAATTTTAAACTCCGGTGACTATCCGCACGTCAAACGCTCCCGGATTTTTTGCTTCCGCAGTCGCGGTTCGAAAGCCCGGGCCCGGGCCAGAATATGGGGTATGCCCAGAATTTGGCAGTTGGCGTTAAAGATTCCGCCCGCATACGTGGTCGAAGTCTTAGCCGAGAAATTTGACCACCTGCCGGCCATTGAAAAAACCCGGGTGTTAGTTCATGAGCTGGCCCATATCCCTAAAAACTTTTCCGGCAGTTTATTGCCGCATCTCCGGCGGCTGTTTCGCAACTTATGATCTATATTTTTCATGGCGATAACCAAGTGGCCAGCCGCCGGGCAATCCCCAAGGGGGCCCGGCACTATGATCTGGCTGAAATTACCCCGGAAAAGCTGGAACAGATCACTGCCGGTAACGAACTGTTTAGATTGAACCAGGATGTTTATCTGTGGGCCGGGAAAAAACTCCCGGCCGCCCAGCTTAAAAAATTTCCCGGGGCCCAAGTGCGGGAATTTACTTTGCCGAAAATTTTATGGCGGTTTATCTCCGGCCGGAAACTGGCTGATCTGGAAGCCACCCTGAAAACCGAACCGATCGAATTGGTTTGGTACCTGCTCCACCGCCAGGCGTCCAAAAAAGGCGAAACCGGCCTATTGAAAAAAATGTTTGCCATCGAGCTGGCCGTCAAATCCGGTAAAACCGGTGTGCCTTTACGCACCCACCTGGAATTGTTATTGACTTGATCTCTTAATCAGTATTTAATCAATTAATGAATCAAGGAGATAAAAGATGGAATGAATTAATCAAAGAAATGATGAACATATTTAGAGACATTCATGGAATAGATAGAAATATTATTGGGACAGATTTGATTAGGGTCTTCAAAAAAATATTAAGAAGAAAACGTTATGACGGCAGTTATCGCTGACAATATTTTCCGGGGTTATGATATCCGGGGGAAAATCCCTGACGAATTGAATGCCGACGGTGCCCGGGTCCTGGGCCGGGCTTATGCCGCTTACCTTTCCCAAAGGCGGATTAACGAAGCGGTCATTGTCGGGGATAACCGAATTCATACCGAAGACCTAAAAGCTAATTTTATCAAGGGAATGCTTGAAGGCGGAATTAATGTGACCGATCTGGGTCTCGGGCTGGTTTACTTCATGTATTTTGCCCAATACCGCTATCAGATCAAAGGCGGCGTCTCGGTTTCCGCCTCGCACAACCCTAAGGAGTATAACGGTTTTAAATTGGCGGTGGGCTTTTCCGACACCATGGTGAGTGAAGAAATCATGGCTTTTAAACAGCTGGCTAAATCAGACAAATTCCCAGAACCGGATAAACCCGGTACTCTCGTGAAAACCGATATTTTCCCGGATTATTTAGCGGATCTGCACCGTAAGTTTCCGCAAACGTTTAGGGTTAAGCTGGTGGTGGACGCCGGCAACGGTACGCCCGGCAAGTTTTTGCCGGAGATTTTGCGGTCGTTCGGTTGCCGGGTAATCGAGCAAAATACCGCCCTGGACGGCAATTATCCGCTGGGCACGCCTGATCCGACCGAGGCCGATTATCTGGACCGTTTGGCTCAAGGCGTCAGGGAAAATCAGGCCGATTTAGGCGTTTGTTATGACCCGGACGGTGACCGGTTGGGAATTGTGGATGACCAAGGCGATAAAATCTGGAACGATGTTTTGGTGGCTTTGTTTGCCCAGGATGTTTTGGAGTACTTGCCCAACAGTCCGATCGTGTTTAACGTGCTCTGTTCTAAATTAGTCAAAGATACGGTGCTTAAACATCACGGCCAACCGCTGATGTGGCTCACCGGCCACTCGTTTATCAAAGCCAAGGTCAAAGAGGCCCGCGCCCCGTTCGGCGGCGAACTCTCCGGCCATTTTTTCTTTATGGATAACTGGTACGGCCACGATGATGCCGCTTATGCCACTTTACGGCTTTTGGCTTATCTCCAGCGGAAAAACCTGTCTTTAAAACAAGCGGTCAATCAACTGCCCCGGCTGGTTTCCAGCCCGGAAATCAAACTGGGGCTGCCGGATAAAATTAAGTTTGAGTTTATTAAAACAACCCTGGCCCCGGTCTTAAAATCCTGGTGGCCGGCGGCCGAAGCCGTTGAAATTGACGGCTTGCGCCTGGACACCAGTGATCAAATGCTGGTCATCCGCGCCAGCCAGAACGGACCGTATATCACCATCAAGTTTGAGGCTAAAACCCAAGCCCGGTACGGCCAGCTGAAGTTTAAACTTAAAAATTTATTAAAATCTCATCCGGAGATTGATTGGAGCTACGGTGTCAATACCGACGCTTTTAGATAGCCAAAATTTATACGGTTCGGTTGAGGCTTTAGGCCAGCAATGCCAGCATGCCTGGGAAGATTGTCAAAAAATTAATCTGCCCGACGCTTACAGCCATGTCAATAAAATTTTGATGACCGGTATGGGCGGTTCCGGCCTGGGCGCCCGGATTATTGAGTCAGTTTACGGTGATGAAATCAAGTCACCCTTAATCAGGTTAAATGAGTATCATTTGCCGGGGTGGGTGGACCGGCAAACCCTCGTCATTTGTTCCAGTTTTTCCGGGACCACCGAAGAAACGGTCGCTAATCTTAACGAGGCGCAACAGCGGG
>Ga0210019_1002611_pt1 | contig 17333 bp, 13 predicted proteins | sample CryGeyCG2114_020_2_FD_183969 | JGI IMG/M metagenome (GOLD analysis project Ga0210019, IMG submission 183969) | Groundwater microbial communities from aquifer - Crystal Geyser CG11_big_fil_rev_8/21/14_0.20 (SPAdes) (version 2) | ecosystem: Environmental > Aquatic > Deep subsurface > Groundwater ...
TGTGCGGCAAACATACGTTTGTGGATTCTCGATTTCGAATTAATTGCAACCCATTCCCAGTCATCGCTTTCGATATACTGCGGATTACTAAAGGTGCCAGCCGCCGCCTTTAGTGGAATCAGAGGGACACAGGTTTTATATTTGTCTTGCTCACTTGGTGAAACTATCCGAAATGGAAGAGTCTTTTGTGTATCGTCATGTCGTGCTTTGATTTCTTCATAGACGCACTTCCGCAAGTATTCTTCAATCACCTGGTTGAAGTTGGGGTCGCCCATGAACTTGTTAAAAATATCTTCGTTTTGCTCCATTCGATCGATGAAAAGGGATTCAAGCTCTTTGCTGAAAACATACTTAAAGTTTTCTATTGTATTTGCGCGTGCTGCTTGCTGAAGGTTTTCATCCGCCAAGGCATCCTCTACAACTGAATCCAGAAACAACTGATCGGCAGGCTTGAAATCGGTGCCAAAGCGGTCATTGAGAACGTCGATCAGCTTTGATAATTGAACGAGTTCATCATGGATTTTCCCTGTGCCAACGGCAGAGGGACCTTTCAGTTCACCCTGAATTGACTTTTGCAATACAATGGAACCTTCACTGATTTTTTGAAGTCGGTAGTATTTGAGAGCAATCTCGTCATCAAAATCGTAGCGTGGGCCGCTTTCTCTCCTGGGTAGTTTTTTAAGCAAGAATCGTCCGAAGGTGTAGAGTTTTTCCAATTCTGAATCCTGATAGGGAATAATCTGGGAGAGAAAGGAATAGAGATTACGAAAGGCCTGTAATTTTCCCCTAAACAGTTCTTGTTCAGCTTCCTTTTCCTTTTTCCATTCTTCGTCATTCTTTACATCTCTTGTCTCGTCTTTCAGAGATTTAAAACGATCGACAACACGGTCCAGAATTGAATTGATTTTTGCGTGGTCTGTTACGGTGTGAGATGCTTTGGGCAGGTAATACGTTTGGCAGAATTCCTCGACATCTTCTGTATGATAAACACCATAACCATCCAGCTCAGACTGCAAGGTGTAGAGTTGCTGCGGATCGGCCTCCTCCCCAACGGTCGTGGTTTCATAGTAATCTTGAAAGGCACGGAGAATTTCAGATCGCTCATTGTAAAAATCGAGGATGAAGGTATCTTCCTTTCCGGGGAACGTTCTGTTGACACGTGAAAGGGTCTGGACAGCCTGTACACCGGCAAGCCGTTTATCAACATACATTGTATGGAGCAGGGGCTGATCAAACCCTGTTTGAAATTTGTCAGCAGCAATCAAGACCTGATAGTCATCGGTTTCAAACCGTTCGGGTATCTTCTTTCCCGCAATACTCTCCCCGTCTTTGCTTCGATTCATTCCCCCTTCTGTGTACGTCATACTGGTGTCAATGTCGTCAATGACTGTTCCCGAAAAGGCAACCAGTGTCTGCACATCATCGTATTTCTTTTCTCGTATATATTTATCAAAGGCCTGCTTGTATCGGACCGCATGCAACCTTGAGCCACTCACCACCATCGCCTTCGCCTTGCCGCCAATTTTATGCTTTGTGTGGTTGCGAAAATGCTCCACCATGATTTCTGTTTTTTGGGCAATGTTGTGAGGGTGCAGTGACATGTACCGCGCCAGTTCCTTGGCCGCCTTTTTCTTTTTAACCTCTGGATCGCCTTCTGCCGATTTGATAAGCCCAAAATAGGCCTTGTAGGTTGTATAGTGCTTGAGGACATCGTGGATAAAACCCTCTTCAATCGCCTGTCGCATGCTGTAAAGATGAAAAGGAACCGGTTTCCCTTCCGGTCCGGGCGTTCCAAAAACCTCCAGCGTTTTGTGTTTGGGTGTGGCGGTAAAGGCAAAGAAACTGATGTTGGGCTGCTTGCCCCGTTTTGCCATCGTTTTTAAGATTTCTTCTTCCACATCATCGACATCGTTTTCTTCTTTTTGTTTTTGGATTTCTTTTTCTATTTCTTCTCGTGACAGGACGGCTTTGAGTTCTGTGGCTGTCTCCCCAGACTGTGAGCTGTGGGCTTCGTCAATAATCACGGCATATTTCTTACCAGGGAGAATCGTTGCCTCATTTGAAATGGTTTTGCCCACTGATTTGGCCTCCTCCTCGGCCTGCTTGCGAACCTGCTCCGTCACAAACGGGAACTTTTGAAGGGTTGTAATAATGATGGGGATCCCTGAACGGAGAGCGCTGGCCAGTTGCGCCGTATTTTGATCTATTTTTTGTACGACCCCATGTTTATGCTCAAACTGGTAGATGGTCTCCTGTAATTGCTGATCGAGAACAACACGGTCGGTGATCACGACTACCGAATCGAAAATCTTTTCATCAGCCTCGTTATGCAAAAAAGCAAGCCGATGGGCCAGCCAGCCAATGGAATTGGATTTACCGCTACCTGCGGAATGTTGAATCAGATAATTATGCCCCGTGCCTTTGCTACGTGCATCCACTTCAAGGCCGCGCACACAACCTAGCTGATGATAACGCGGGAAAATCATCGTCTCTTTTTTTACGGTCTTTCCTGAAAACTTCTTCTCTTTGATTTCGAGGTGTAAAAAGCGCGCCAGGATATCGAGCAGGGAATCTCTTTGCCAGACTTCTTCCCAAAGATAGCTTGTCCTGTAGCCATTTTGATTTTCCGGATTGCCAGCCCCGTGATGGTCACCCAGATTAAAGGGGAGAAAATAGGTTTCCTTATCCTTGAGCATGGTTGTCATGAAAACAAGATCAGGATCGACGGCAAAATGGACGAGAGCCCTTTTCTTGAATTGAAAAATCAGCTCACGTGGGTCGCGATCCCTCTTGTATTGATGGATGGCGTGGTTCACCGTTTGCCCCGAGAGCGGATTTTTCAACTCGGCAGTAACAATTGGAATTCCGTTTAAAGAAAGCACAAGATCAATCGAGTTTTCGTTTTTGGTGCTGTATTTCAACTGCCTTGTTACGGTGAGGCGATTGCTTTTGTAGAGTTTGATTGTTTCCGGATTCAGGCGGTGAGAAGGCTTGAAATAGGCAACCTCGATCTGCTTGCCGTAACACTTAAAGCCGTGGCGCAAGACATCCAGAGATCCGCGTGCGGCTAGACTCTTGCACAAATCTGACAGCACAATATCTTTCGTGTTTGTTCCGTGCAATTTTTCAAGGGCCTGCCATGTTTTTTCCTGGGTTTCCTGAATGAACGGAATGAGGATAGTCGGGTCAAGCGCCATCTCGCGATCAAAGTTTTCGGGCAATGCTTTATTATAACCACTTTTCAATAGATGGTCTTCAATGGCCGCTTCAAAGGCAATTTCACGATGATTTATTGGCATAAAAATCCTATCATAACAATAATCATATTAAAATCAGCATGTTAGTACTTGTATCTGTTTATGTTTAAACAAAGCCGTATCTTATTTAACGATATTATAACATCGTTAAATAAGAAAAAGTTTAAAGTAACGATCAAACACAAAAACTCGATTTCGCTCATAACCTGTTATTTCTCTTAGTATTTTTAGCTCATTAAATTTGGTTACCAGTTTATTGATCGTAGGTCTGGTTAATCCTGTTGCGTTGGCCGCTTCAAGCGTTGTGAAAACCGGCTTTCTGTAGAGAAATTTTAAAAACTCATGGGCGCTTGGAGCCAATCTGTTCAACGATAAAATCTCCCTTTCAACCTCATTTCTCACAATAAGAATTTGTCCAAAGGTATCACGCCCCTTGGTTGCCGTTTTAGCAACGCCGTTTAGAAAAAATTTTATCCAATGAATGATGTCATTCGATGTTCGCACGCGCATCAGGGCATCGTAATAACTGGCGCGGTTCTTTTCGAAAAAATCAGACAAATAAAGTGACGGTTTTGATAGCAGCCCCATACTGACCAGATATAAGGTAATGAGCAATCGCCCGATTCTTCCATTGCCATCCAAAAATGGGTGGATGGTTTCAAACTGATAGTGACTGATGGCGATTCGTACCAAATGAGGCACGGTAATTTGATCATTGTGCCAGAATTTTTCCAGATCGCTCATCAATTCCTGAACCGTGTCATGATGCGCGGGAATAAACGTGGCGTCACTCAAACTTGAGCCCCCAATCCAGTTCTGGCTTGTTCTGAATTCACCCGGTTGTTTATGTGCACCGCGCACCCCCTGTAAAAGAATACCGTGTGTTTCACGCAACAATCTGTTGGACAGGGGAAGTCTGGTTAATTCGTCTATTGCCGTGTTGATTGCCTGAATGTAGTTTTTATTTTCCCTCCAATCATCGCGCTTTTCGGGCTTGATCTGTTCCTCCGGCATCAGGGCTTCATCCATTTCGGTCTGTGTTCCTTCGATTTTACTCGACTGGTTGGCTTCTTTTAATATGTGCATCTGAATAAAAAGATCCACATCGGGGACAATCAAAGAAAAGGCATTGAGCTCGCCCAATGCCTTTGTTGCCTGTTCTAATAAGAGATTGATCGTCGGTTCTTCCCACGTCCACTCCTGATTGACCGGGATCGGCTGAAAACTTTTGTACTGGTATTGCTGTTGCCATGTTCCGGCATTGAAGTTTTCAAATTTCATTTGGCACATCCTTTCTCAATCCGCGCACATCGATCTTGCCGGTCACAGCGGCGGAGATGAGGGCGGTGCGGTATTCTTTGAGTTTGTCGATGGCGGTGCGGACTTTTTCGATTAAGGCGTCGATTTGGGCGGTTTTTTTATCGAGGAAGTTTGAGATGGATTGTTGTTCTGAGATTGCAGGACAGGGCAAAAATATTTGTTTTTGATTATCGGCATTTAAAATTTGTACCACATTTTTATTAGACAGGCGATTGTGTTCACTTTCTGAAGATTTTAATGCATAAAATCCAAACTTTGGTTGAATCTTATCGTTAAAAATAACAGCATTTATTTGCTGATTTGTAGTAAGGGCTTTCCCTGCCAGTCCAAGCTTCCCAACAGTACCAATACAACAGACCAAAGATGACAGTTCAGGTACAAGTCTGGCCACCTGCGCACCTGTATCAGTGAGGTATTCCTTTGATTCAATTATGTATTCATTTTTTTCTAAGTCATCTGGTTTTATCCATGGAGTTCCATTAATATCATAGTATTCTTCGATAGACTTCGGTGGTGTACTGCCTGTTTGAATACGAGATAAAAATTTTAACCTTTGCGCATCCCACCCCTCCGGCACTTCCCCCAACCACTCCACGCCGGAGTCTTTCATTTTTACATTGGGGTCCAGTCCCTTTGTCACGGCGTGGCTGATGAGTGCTGTGCGTTTTTCCTTGAGGAGTTCAATGAGGCGTTGCTTCTTTTCCATGAGCGCGTCGATTTGGGCGGTTTTTTTATCGAGGAAGTTTGCGATGGTTTGTTGGTCGGAAGTGGGAGGAACTACAGAATAAAGATTACCGATCAATTCCCAGCTGGCTCTTGGCATCTTCACGCCATATGTTAATGAATTTACGACATTGATGAAATTGTGGCTCAGAAACAAATATTTAAGAAAATGCGCTATGATTTGGTTTTCTCTAACGACCAATAATTCAGTTGAACAAATGCCAGGTTGTTCCGCTAGATATACTTTTGCCAAGTACGGGCGTAGCTTGCCAAAAAGAACTTCATTTCTATCAAAAATATTAACATTGCTTTCAGGTTCTATTTTCGTCTCCAATTCAATGAGTTTACCTGTCCAAGATTCAATATTTTCCAGACCTAAATATGGCATATCTAAATCATTGCCATCACCCTTATTCTTGGAAATTTGAACGGCGAATTTAAATCGCTTAACCTCCCACTCCTCAGGCACACTCCCCAACCACTCAATGCCAGAATCACGGTAGGCTGGATAAGGCTTATGCTTTGCCTTCGTCTTGGGAATAGGCAGATTTTCTAAATTTCGTGCGACTTCACTCACCTTTAAGCCTCCTCTTTGCCTCTGCTGGTGGGAGAAAGTTTTCGCCTGTTACCACGCGCCTGCCGGTTTTCTGCTCCAGTTCAAGGCGCGCTTTTTTGGCGATCTTACCCCCTGTCTTGCCTGCTTCGGCGTTTTCAACTATGCCGGTGGCATTATCTGTTTCGGCAATCTGGCGGGTGGAGAGTTCCGCGAGTGCGGTAAAAATCAACTCGGCCTCACTCATGTGGTCGCGCAGGTTTTGGCTTTTGAGGCCCTTTATATTCTTGTGATCTTTGACCGAAATACTGCTCCATTCCTGATGGATGATATTCGTGAGAATCGCGTATTCCTTTTCTTCTTTTATGTCGTGATCCTTCCAGTAATCGGTAAGTTTGTTGCGGGTCTCCTGTCCCATCATCCTCTGCTGAATCCATTTTTCGCTGCGCCCATGTTTTTTCCAGTAGTCCCGTGCACGATCAAGTGAACGGGCAGGGTCACTCATATCCTGAATCCGCTCGTAGCCGACTTTTGCGAGCCACTGTTTAAAGGGCTCTGCTTTTGGGGATGGGATGGACTGGATAATTCTCAAGAGGGTTTCCGTGTTAGCACAGTCGGTTTCATATTTCTTGCCGTCTGAGGACTCCAACTTCAGTTGTACGATTTTTCCGTACAACTCAGAAAACCCTTCTTTATCATGTAGTTGTGATTTTAAATCGGACCAATAGCGTCGGGGATTCGAGCTGTCAGTCAAGGCGGCAACAACATCAATGACGGAGAAAAACCAAGCCTCCTTCGGTTGATCATACAATCTGCGAATCTTATAATTTTCAAATACCGCTAGTGCTGTTTCTTTATCCATCGGTAACCTCCGATTGGTGCGACGCTGTCGCACTTTTTTGATTTCGACAATTCATCCCACCACCTCCCGAAGCATGCTCACGATATCCTTCTCCAGCCCAGCGATGTCGGATGGCTTGTATTTTGGATACCGAGGGAAACTCATGTGTTGTCTCCCTTCAGTATCTTTGCTTTCTTTCGTTTTGAAATTTTTTGAGGTGCGATTGCAATTTCACGTGGCCCTTGACGAGCCGCTCGTTCCCGTGCGTGTTCGATAGCTTGATGGAGGCGGGTTTGTAGCAACTTCATGGGCGGCAGCTCGGTGAGATATTCGCTCACGCGAATGGATTTGGCATCGAGCTCAAGAAGCTCTACTTGCTCGGCATCGGCAGATGCGCAGAGAATAAGACCGATGGGAGATTCCTCGCCTGCGATGCGTTCATGCTTGTCCAACCAGCGCAGGTAAAACTCCATTTGCCCAACGTGAGCTGGCTGAAAGGACTCCAATTTTAATTCGACGGCAATGAGCCTGCGAAGGTGGCGATGGTAAAAGAGCAGATCGAGATGGAAGTCGTCCTTGCCCACACTCATTCGTTTTTGCCTGGCAACAAAGGAAAAGCCCACCCCAAATTCCAGAAGAACCCCCTCAATTTCACGAAGGATAGCCTGCTCCAAATCTCGCTCGCTGTAAGCACCCTTCAGCCTGAGAAAATCAAGGAAGTAAGGATCACGGAAGACTGTATCGGGTGTTACGCGCCCATCGCGCAGGTTGGCGATTTCGTTAGAGATGACGGCCTTTGTATTCTTCGAAATGGCAGTGCGCTGGAACAACATACCCCCGATTTTTCGTCGGAGTGTGCGTACATCCCAACGCTCAATGCGGCACATTTCGGCGTAGAAATCACGGGCTAGCGGGTCTTTTATTGGGATAAGCGCAAGGAAGTGAGACCAACTCAATTGTCGTGACAGTGTTACAACAATTGCTTCATCAGTCATGGACTCGGCAAAACGAGCCATTCGGGTAAGAGCGGAGTAGCTGAAACCGTCTCCGAATTCAGCCACCAATTCTTGTGACACTGTCACAAGAATCTTTTTACCGTAAGCCGCTCTGCCATCTTGCAAGTTATCTTTCAAAAGGCGTCGCCCAACGTGCCAGCAAACCATAGCGTGCGTGGCGTTTGCCACAGTAGCAACGCGTTGGCGGGCAGCATGGATGAGATGGCGAAGATCGGCAAGAAGTGCGGCCTCATTCACTGCACCAACAGGCCGTGGCATAGGATCTGTTTTATTTGTAAATAGTCTGACCACCTTGGTTGATTTGAGGCGCCGTACATTTGTTGTCCCTTTCTTTTTCATTGTGTCAGTCCTCCAATCATCTTTAAAATGCTGTCGGTGATGCCTTTTAAATCGGCCTCGATTTCTTGCAAGGGGCGTGGAGGGACATACTTGTAGAAGTGGCGATTGAAGGGGACCTCATAGCCAACAATTCCAATCTGTTCGTCCTTTTCGTCTTTGATCGAATCATTGATCCACGCATCCGGCACATACGGCTTAACTTCTCGCTGAAAATAATCTTCAATGCTTTCGCTTAAAGGAACGCTCTCGGTATCGCGCAGGCTCGTATCAGGTTCTGGATTTTCATTTTTGTCACAACAAACCGTAGCACCGTCATCATGAGTACCAAACACCCCGACAATCGCTTTAAGAATGGGGGCGCCAAGCTTGATCCCCCTGGATCTCGCCTGTTCGTGAATTTCATTGATAAAGCTTTCGCGGTCGGTCCAAATCTTCTGGCCATCCAAAGATTTTAGAATATCCAAAAAGGCACGCTGCTGGGCCTTGCCTTGTTCAACTTCTTCATCATGTGCTTTGGACCCTTTTTTCTTTTTTGAGACAGCAAGATTAACAAAGGCACTGGCTTCTTGAAGCAAAGACAAAGCATCTTGTGAGATTTGAAACTTGAGCTTCAGAGGCCGTTCGACCGTAATTTTTCTAAAACCAAAATGGGTGTTATCAAAGATTTTTGAAAACTCCCCATCTTTGAACTCACCATAAAGACGTGTAATATTTTCAATCTGCTTTTCAGTGATGTAGTTGCGCTTGTTGCCGAGACTCTTGCGCATCTTTTCAAAAAAGGAGACAGCGTTAATGAGTTGCACTTTACCTTTACGCTCCGGCGCTTTTCGATTGGTGACGATCCAGATATAGGTGAAGATTCCTGTGTTGTAGAAAAGCTGATCCGGCAGGCCGACAATGGCCTCCAACCAGTCGTTTTCAATGATCCATCGCCTGATTTCGGATTCGCCGGAACCGGCATCGCCTGTGAAAAGAGGTGAGCCGTTGAAGACAATGCCCAAACGTGTGCCACCTTGATCCACCGGCTTCATCTTTGAAATCATGTGTTGCAGAAATAAAAACGAACCGTCGTTTATCCGAGGAAGCCCGGCGCCAAAACGTCCAGAAAACCCCTGCGATTCATGCTCCTTGGTGACAAAATCTTGCTCGGCCTCCCATTTGACTCCAAATGGAGGATTCGCCAGCATGTAGTCAAATTTTTCAGATGGAAAACCATCGGTAGACTGTCCATCCCCAAGAACATCCCCAAAAACAATATTTTCAATGCTATGCCCTTTGATGAGCATATCCGAACCGCAAACAGCGTAGGATTCGTCGTTATAATCCTGCCCGAATATTTCAGGCTTCGCATCGGGATTAAGTTTTTTGAGGTGCTCTTCCGCCGTTGATATCATTCCACCGGTGCCGCAGGTGGGGTCATAGATGGTTTTAACGATGCTTTTTTGTGTAAGAATGTCGTCATCTGGTGCAAAGAGGAGATTGACCATCAGCCGAATGACTTCACGGGGCGTAAAATGATCACCTGCCGTTTCATTTGCATCTTCATTGTATTTTCTGACCAGTTCCTCAAAAATATATCCCATCTCCTGATTGGAGACTTTATCTGGGTGTAGATCGATTTCCGCGAATTTGGAGACGACCAGATAGAGTCGGTTGGCCTTCTCAAGTTTCTCGATGTGCTCGCTAAAACCAAAGTGATCCAGGATGCCACGCGCCCTAATGGAAAAACTCTTGAGGTAATGCGCCAGATTTTTGGCAATGTGATTGGGGTCCGATTTCAGTCTTTGAAAATCGAGCTTGCTGATGTTGTGAAACTGATGTCCGGCGGCCCTGTTGAGAAGTTTCTCTAAGACTTCAGGGGGACGGTCTTTGTGCTTGGTGTATTCACTAAGGACTTTCTCTTTTGACTTTTCAAGCACACAGTCCAGACGCCTAAGAACCGTTAAAGGCAGAATCACCTTGCCGTACTGGTTTGGTTTGTATGGCCCGCGCAGTGCATCTGCAATGCTGAATATAAAATTAACTTTTTCCTGAAAATTGTTCATAGTTCACCACGTTTTTTAATCTTTCTAATCAATTTCTACAGATTTTATATTCAATCCAAACGGCATCAAAAGTTTGGCATGTGGTGATCCATCAAACCACTCAAAATCATATACTTTATCAAGCCAGTGATTACATACTTTAATCCAACTTGGCCAAACCTTTAAAACCCGCTCTGTCTTGACACCATGTTTTTCCCAGACCGCTTGGAGTAATTCCGGATGGGATTGAAGCATTGTGATGGCTTTTTCCACAATTTCGGGGGCTTCAGTGACAAAGCAAAGAGGAATATCGAGAGAAAGATCTGTTGGATATTCTTCGATGTCTTTTTCAGCGAGATCACATGCGAGTTCGTTTAAGGACAAGAGAATGTAATACGCACAAAGGCCAGTACGATATTGTGACGAACCACCAAATATTTTTTCTAGCCAGGGAAAGCGATCAGCAGAACCACTTAGAAATTCCCATGCGCCGCTTACTTTATCATTCAGAGCGCTTGTCCAACCCATGAGGCCGTGATGCCTGTGGATTGGAGCATAGTGGCCTGCCTCACCAACTTTTACGACAATGTCTACAAGCTTGAGGGCCGCATCATAGTTGCCGATTAGGGCACACAGCGCGCCATGTAAGCTGTGATAAAAATAGCCCAGCGCGGACGGAGTTTTGATAACAGACATTAAACCCGCACGGTTCCAGCCAGAAATGTTGTAAAGGTCATCAAACAATGCCCTTTGATCTGAAAATTCAGGACGACCAGATTCTATCCCGGCGAGGGCGATTGCAAAAATTGGCGCCGCGCATTGCAAGGCGCTATCGACTCTTTCTTTCCAATCTTTTGAGCCGACTTGAGTTTGTTCGATATGGACTCTCCACTGCAACAACGCATTATTCACAGGTCCACGGACCCTTTTAACGAGCTGCCTCCAGCCGGCCATGTCAATTTGTCGGGTCAATTGAACGGCTGTGTTGTAGATTTCGACAGGATCTCCCACATCGACAGTGATAGTGGGGAGTTGATCGGCAGACTTTACTTCTTTTTTATTAATAAAGGGATTGTTACCCAATGGGGGTTGCCTGGGAGGAAAATTGTGTAGAGATCGCAACAAGACTTCAAAATCTTCATCTGTGATTTGACCGTCTTGGGTCTCAATTCTTAATCTTGTTCCTAAAAATGCGGGAACCTTCTTGGCGCCGGTCACATCTTTCACAATAGGTATAAACTTTATTGTGCCGATATCTTGGATAAGTTCCGCTGTGACGATCATCCTTTCATATCCAACACCACCATGCCCTGCCTCGGCTTTTCGAATATAGGTATCCGTACAGATGGTTAAAACACGGTCTGAGTCTCGCACACCACGATCCATAAAAAGAGCGACATCGCTACCAGGCTCTAGGTTCCATTTATCAAGGATTGCATTGACTCCAGAATTTCTTAACCGGGTTGCCAAATCTTCGACCCATTGTTTGTGCTCTGGAGAATCGTGGGAGTACGAAATAAAAACCGTTGGTGATTCGGTTGCACTCTTCAGAGTAGTATCCGCGCTGTCTTGTCGATGCTCCATTTTTTCCGGTGAAATCAACTGAATATTCCTGGCGCCTCGTCCACGGCGAATATATCCGGCTGTTTCGAGGCTCTCTAAATACTGTGCGACGCTGCGCGGAGATTTGAGATTCAACCTCTCTTGAAGCTCTCGTGTTGTTGGCGATCGCTGCTCCGTGCGGATATAGTCGCTGATTTCATTAAGGAATTTTTGTTGATGTTCTGTAAGCTCAATCATGCTGACTTATATATAAAATTGTTTCAACGACGTCAAACAAATTTTTCTACCCGACACCTTCATTTTTCAGATCCGAAAACGCCATTAGTTTTTACTCATCGCGGAATTCTCTACACAGAGGCGGTTTTCGCCTCCCGGTGAATTGGAAAAAACGTGATGAAAATTTCAGAGATCAACATTCAGCTCATCAAGCCCACAAATGGTCTCGTGGCTTTTGCGAGTGTCGTGCTCGACGGCAAAATTTATCTCGGTTCCATCGGCGTCCATCAACGGCTTGACGGTGCCGGTTACCGCCTGACCTATCCCACGAAGAAAACCGGCAATCGCGACTTTCACATCTTTCATCCCATTGAAAAAAACTTAGGACAGCAAATTGAACAAGCCATTTTGAGCAAGATCACTGCGCTTTTGGAGAAACAAGGTGCGGGTAGCGCGTCAGGTGCAAGAGAGGATGGCGATGCTATCGGCTGAACAGGTCAAACAGTTTCAGGGTTTGTATGAGCGGCGCTTTGGGCAGCAGATCAGCGAGCAACAGGCCTATGACATGGGGATGAAGCTTGTAACGCTGGTTAAGCTTACCTGCACCGCTCAGGGCAAGGCCCAGAAAAAACGTAATGAAGGGGACAATCATGACAAAGAAACAAATCCAGACGGGCTTTAAACCCATTGGCGTGAAAGATCTCAGCGACGTCTTGGGCATTACCATCAAGAAAGACGAGGCCAACAAAGTAGTCACGTTTTTGTGTCAGCTCTCCGCGTATACCGAGAACGCCCAGTTTAACGTCAGCTATAATGCGCCGTCCTCCACCGGTAAAAGTTACATACCCACCGAGATTGCCAGTTTATTTCCCAAAGAGGATGTCATGGAGCTTGCCTATTGTAGCCCCACGGCATTTTTTCATGATGTCGGCAAATACGATAAGGCGTTTAATGGCTACAAAATAGACCTCTCCCGAAAAATTCTTATTTTCTTGGATCAACCGCACAACGATTTATTGGCCCGGCTTCGGCCTTTACTCTCCCACGACCGTAAAGAGATAAATCTCAAGATTACCGACAAGTCACAGAAGATGGGATTGCGTACCAAGAATATTTTAATTCGTGGGTATCCTGCCGTCATCTTTTGTACGGCGGGCCTGCACATAGACGAGCAGGAAGCCACGCGCTTTTTGCTCTTAAGCCCCGAAGTGAATCAGGAAAAGATTCGGGCCAGCATCATGGCCTCGATTCAAAAGGAATCCGACCGCGATTTGTACAATGAATCATTGGAAAAGAACCTGCCGCGCATGCAGTTTGCCGAACGCATCCGCGCTATCAGGGATGAAAATATTCAAGAGATCAAAATTGGTTTTCAGGAAGAAGTCGAACGACGATTCTTTGAAAAGCGTACCGTCCTCAAACCACGCCACCAACGGGATATTAAACGCATTACCTCACTCATCAAATGCTTTGCCCTGCTGAATCTCTGGTGGCGGGATCGTGAAGGTAGCACCGTCACGGCTAATGAAGAAAATATCGCACAGGCCTTCAGCGTGTGGGAGCGGATCGGCGTAAGTCAGGAACTCAACCTGCCGCCCTATATTTACAATCTCTATTCTGAGGTCATTCTGGCGGCATGGCAGGAGAAGGAAGGCAATGGCCTCACCCGCAACGACATTGCCAAGAAATATTACGAGGTCTTTGAACAAATGTTGGATGTGACCAAGTTCCGCCAGCAGATACTGCCCATGCTGGAAACAGCGGGACTGATTTATCAGGAAGCGGATTTGAACGACAAACGCAAAGTCCTGGTTTTCCCGAACCCTGCACACGCTGGCACAGCTCAAAACAATATAGTGAGCGCAGGGGTGGGGTGAAAATCATTAAGGACGAATTGGCGCGATGGTTCAGACCCGAGCTTGACAGTAAATGACTGACAATGGCTGAAATAATTTTCTAATGATTTCGGCAAGGGTGGAGAATTGATGTTTGCAAATGAACCAAAAACCGAGACGGATCACATAACGCAGCTCTCAATTACCGATCTCACCAAGCGCGGAATTCTGGATGGCATGTTGCCGTGCACACTGCGCTGGCAAAATAATATCCTTGGCACCGAGCAGAAAGTGGATGTTGCGGTCTGCCGAAAAGGGGGAAACCAAATTTGCGAACTGAGCTATGAGTTGGGCGCTTCAAAGACAGGAAAAAATTACCACCGGTGCAAGGTAACTATCACCACAACCCCGTGTCATTATGGTGGAGCACGCCGGTGGTTTCTTTGCCCGATGAAGAATGATGGCGTCCTGTGCAAAAAGCGCGTTGCCATCCTCTATTTGAAAGAGGGCTCCTTTGGTTGCCGCCACTGTCATCACCTGACCTGCTCGTCTCAGAATAAAAATCAGCGAAACCATGCCGATGCCTTGATGGAGGGTTTAAAGGATCTGCTGGAGATGCAAGAGTTGCAGAGCAAAATCAAAACCCGCCTGTACAAGGGGAAGCCAATAAAAAAATACCGACAATTCGAAACGTTAGCAAAGCGGTATCTGGCCAGAACCTGCTTTACTACCGGGGAATAGAATCTTAATGTGGTGGTGACATGCAAAGACCTGAAAAACTGCGTTACATTCTGTATGCCCGCAAATCCTCAGAGAGCGGGGATCGGCAGGTGCAGTCCATTGATGATCAGATCAACCGTCTTCAAAAACTCGCCGGTGATTTAAAACTGAATGTCGTCGATATTCTCATCGAAGCAAAATCCGCCAAGAAACCGCAGAGCCGCCCGATCTTTATGAAGATGATGCAACGGATCGAAGCTGGCGAAGCCGATGGCATCCTGGCTTGGCAGTTGAATCGTCTTTCACGTAACCCAGTCGACAGTGGAACCTTGGGTTGGTTTTTACAGCAGGGAACGATTCAATCGATTCAAACCACCGAGCGTGAATATCTGCCCGATGATAATGTGCTCTTGTTCAGCGTTGAAAGTGGCATGGCCAATCAATATATTTTGGAGCTGCGAAAAAACGTCAAACGTGGCGTGGACAGCAAATTGGCAAAAGGCTGGAAACCCAATGTGGCTTCGCTGGGATATCTCAATGAGAAAGAAGAAAAGACGATTGTTGAGGACCCAGAACGTTTTCCACTGATTCGTAAAATGTGGGACTTGATGCTCACCGGGACAAAATCACCGCCACAGATTTTGGAGATCGCCAATAAGCAATGGGGATTTCGCACCAGAAAAACCAAGAGACTGGGCGGTAAAGAATTATCACGCAGTGGGATCTATCGAATTTTCACCAATCCCTTTTATGCAGGCATCATCGCTTACGGCGGTAAGGAGTATGACGGCAAACACAAGGCCATGATCACGCTTTCAGAATTTGATCGCGTTCAATACCTGTTGGGCCGCAAGGGAAAAGCACGGCCAAAAACACATGCCTTTGCTTTTACGGGTTTGATTCGCTGTGGGGAATGTGGCTGTGTATACACGGCGGAGACCAAGCGGAAGTTGATCAAATGCAATGGCGAAGTCAAAGAATACACCTATTACCACTGCACACGAAAAAGAACAGATTACGACTGCTCACAAAAGAAGGTGATACGCGATGATGTTTTGAACCAGCTCATCGCCGATGAAATCGAAAAATTCACCATCCTTCCTGAGTTTAGAGATTGGGCCTTGGAAGTCTTGAAGGAGCAAAATTCAAAAGAGGTGACAGATCGCAATCAGATTTTTGAATCGCAAACGAAGGCATTGGCGCAATCCCATGATAAACTGGACCGTCTGGTTGATATGCGCCTGAATGATTTGCTGTCGAATGCGGAGTATGTCCAAAAAAAGGACCGGCTGGAAAAAGAAATTCAAGATTTACGAAAGCAGGCCAAAGAGACCGAGGAACGCATCGACAATTGGCTGGAACTGACCGAAAAGGTCTTCGACTTTGCCACCAATGCCCACACGGCCTTCCTGAATGGCAACATGGAAACCAAGAAACAGATCCTGATGGCACTGGGTTCGAACCCAACGCTTAAAGACGGGAAACTCTCTATTACCGCAAGCGAGTGGCTGGTGCCGATTGAAAAAGCCTATCCTTCCCTCGAAGCTGCATACCAAGGGTTAGAACCAGCGCAAACCCCCGAAAATACGAAACGGATGGGCCAAATCGGCGCCATCCGTTCCACTTGGCGGAGAGGGTGGGATTCGAACCCACGGACCCCGTAAAGGGTCGCTGGTTTTCAAGACCAGTACCATCGACCAGCTCGGTCACCTCTCCAAATACTTCTATTCAGCTACTTAGAACAAGTTCCGTTCACTGTCATCAATTTTTCAGAATCCGCTTCCTCGTCTCTCACAACCCTTTTTACCGCCCTAGTAAGTAGTCCTACTAGGATGTTCCATCTTTGTTGCGGTGACATCTCTCCGATTTTCGAATAATCAATCGTCTTAACGATATCGTGATAGTCAGACTCATAATCAAAAGCTGAGGTTGGTCGGACTAACTTTTTATCTTCATTTCTACGCTTCACTTTTTGGCGTTTTCCATCTACGCTCGACCTTTATTTTTCAGATTTTAGCTTCCAGTTTTATCTCAAAAATCCATTTCTTAAACTTTTCTTAAACTAATCCTCGGAAAAGGGCAGTTAATTACGGTAACTTACGGTAGTGAAAAAGTGGGTTAGTTTTTTGTTTTTATTCGTTAGTTCTTGTTTTTGTTATATATTTTAATAACCCCATTATCGGTTTTCAAGACTGGCTCTTTAAACCACTCAGACACCTCTCCAAAAATTTCGCAATAGATATAGCCAGTCAGGCATTTTTGTCCAGCAAGAAAACATGAGGGCTAAATAGTTGCATTTGAAGGGGTTAGATGGCACAAGAAGCGAAAGGGGGGAAGTTATGCCAAAATACGATCTAAAAATAACCGTTACTGAGGTTAGGGGTGGTGGAAAGTGCGATATGGGTATCAAGATCGGAGATACCTGGATGGTCGAAGAAAATATGGCCCCATTTTGCACATGGGCCTATACAGCTATATTTCCATTTATTTCGGCCATGCGTTATGGCTCAAAATTTCCTTGGGAACCTGACCCTGAAGTGTCATTTGCCTGTTGCCCAGACCCTCACAATACTGTGGTCTTTAAAGTAGAAAGATTGAAAGAGATAAATGCTTAAACCTAAGCCGCGTATAATCAATTTCGCTGGACAAAACCATTGCTATCCACTAAGCACTACGCACTGGAAATTGCTGTGAATGGAGAGGTGCCCGAGTGGCTGAAGGGGACGGTTTGCTAAACCGTTGTACAGGCTTAAACCTGTACCCAGGGTTCAAATCCCTGCCTCTCCGCATTAAAAAGGCCAGTTTAGAGCGTTCCGTTCTTTGTTTTCGGGGATTTGCTCTGGTTCTAACCTTTTGCATTCGACCTCAAGGGCAGGATAGGCCTTCACTCTCTGACGATTTGCGGGCATACAGAATGTATCTCGTT
>Ga0210019_1002616_pt1 | contig 17326 bp, 14 predicted proteins | sample CryGeyCG2114_020_2_FD_183969 | JGI IMG/M metagenome (GOLD analysis project Ga0210019, IMG submission 183969) | Groundwater microbial communities from aquifer - Crystal Geyser CG11_big_fil_rev_8/21/14_0.20 (SPAdes) (version 2) | ecosystem: Environmental > Aquatic > Deep subsurface > Groundwater ...
AAGAATATCTTGATGCTACTACTGAAAGGATTAATAATACCCCAATGGTATGTCTTGAGTTTGATACACCTAACGAGGTCTTTGGTAGTTTTACTCCAAGTGTTGCGTTTGACCCTTTAACGTAGGTTATAAAATATACCAATAATAAAAAATAATAAGGTAAAAAGAGAAAGATCGGCTCACTCTAACTCTAATGTCTAAATAATCCCCAAAAAATAATTTCAAATAAGGAGAAAAAGTAGTAAACATGAGATGAATGAGTACTTTTATGAGTGAGATTTATTATTTAAAACTCATGATGAAATTACCGGAAAACCTTACAGCAAAGTTCATGGAGAATGCGATGAGGATTTTCGAGAATAAGCTGACTAAGCCATGGTTTGGATCATTAAAGGTGGTCACAGAGAAAAACGACGACAGTCGTTTCTTATCTGTATGAGCACGAGATGCAGAACACAAAAAAGTTTCTTGAGAAGCACTCACATCATCTATGAAACAGGAATATTATCGAGACGATTGAAGACAAGGCGATATAGGTAGCAAGAAGGATAATAAAGCAAACAGAATGACCTATATTCGTGAGTTACGGCGAGTCAGACATATTCAAACCTGATGCGGAGAAGATGCCATGACTAACTAAAGTAAGAGATGGGAGTACTGGGTAGCTGGGAAGTTGATATGTATTCAGATGAGTGAATGTGAATGGAATATCGATCATCTGCGAATTAGATTGTGTAGATAAAAATGAACAGAAGTTGCTGAGAAAAGATGAGATAAAAATAAAATTACTTGAAACAAGGACAGACAAAACGATAGGAATAATCGAAAAAATTGTGAAGGTATTGCCTGAGGTATTTGTCACAAAGCATATCTCATCATAGATAGAGCATGAGACAATACCAGCGTAATAGATTGTCTGATTGAAGAGAAAGTAAAATTCATCATCAGAATGAAGAAGGTCAGAAATCTGAGTTTGTCTCACATAGTCTGCTGCCGTATGTAGTGTATAATACCGTCCCAGAAGCCATTAATATACTATGGTGATGAAAGAGAGAGTTGAAAAAATTGGGGATTATTTAGATGTAATCATAGCTTTCCTGTTTCTTCTTCTGTGTATGGGGATGATGATGTGTGATAGTCATGCTTCGTGTGTGTTAGAGAGTAAATACTCATCTAACAAGTTCACGGAGAGTGCTCTTTGTAACCAAATTTCTTTCTATCATTTCTCTAGCCAATCAAATCATTTCATGTGCTTGTGATATTTCTTCTAGAGGGTTCCCGAAAGGTATAACCTTTTTAGTGAATTTAGATTCAGCTGTTGATTACAAAAGATAGATATGTATAATTATTAGGAAAATTACTCAAAAGATTTATTTTGCTTAGGGTAGACCCTAAATACAAAGGTGTTAATCTTTGACGTCAGCTATTTATTTTTTGTAAGGATAGGAGATTATGAAAAAAATGAGTATTATAGATGTCATGAAAAAAATGTTTGTGATCGTCATTAATGGGTGATTTATCTTATATCTTGGTTCAATGTGGCTGAGTGGTGATATGATTGTCCAGCCTGCATATGAAGTGCAAAATAGTTTCTATTACCTTGTCTTGATTGGTGTCGGTTTGTATGTGTTAGTTAATTATAGTATCAAACAATTTCATCTCTCGTGGTCGAGGACAACCTTGAGTAGTTTGGGGCTTTTTTTGTTGGTGGTGGGTCATTATGTATTGGCAAATAATGGAGCTGATCAAATTTTTGTCTGAGATATCGTCAAGGTGATAGGGGTGATATTTATTATTGCTGGGCCAGCAAAGCTCTTCCTCTCAGAAAAAAAAGAACAACAAATCAAAGAATCCAAGATGGAAGTGATAGAGGCATAGGAAGAAGGAGTGTATCTCGTTGTGATTTGTAGTGAAAGTTGAGTAAATACTGAAAAATAAATAATCAAGCAAAAGCTTTAGTGCTCTAGGGGAGGGAGATTGGATAGTGGAGAGTCGGTGAGTGTGTTTGCTTAAAGATCATCATCGCTGTGTTTTACATGATAGCTCTTTATCATCATGAGTGATGAACAGTCCTTTTGTGTCATAGACAAGAAAGAAGTTGTTGCTGTTGAAAAAAAGACTTTGCATCTCAAACAGATGATTGAGAGACAGGGATGGTTTTCTGAAAAGGAAAAAGAGGAATTATTGAATCACATCAGTAAACTGTCTTATCAGAAACTATGAATCAATGGTGGGGGGTGATAATTTATTGATGGATCTTAACACTTTTAGCAAAACATAATAGCTTCTTTGGTAGTTATTTTGGGAGTGGAGTGCGTAGTATATATACACAACAAAATACAAAATAAACTAAGACAAAAACAAAACATATTTACACCCTCTATCATAATTTTAAATTCTTATTCTCCCAATCAATGCTACAATTGTCAGAAATATTTAATAAGGAATCTCAATCTACCAAATCTCTAACGAATAAAGGGGGGGAAAAATGATGATTTCCATCGGCGACGGTAGAAAAATACATTAATGGTCGTCTGTATGAAGTAATGGGAAGAGGAGATCCTTGTCCTTCATACACTAATGCAGAACATATTAAAAGAGTAGTTGCTTTTCTCTCACTCTTACCCGATGCAGTAGATCCATATAAAGACGAGTATATTACTGTTGATCATCTTTGTGGAGTATATAATCCCACCATTCCCCATATTTGATTGAATAAAGACTATCGTCTCAAGAGGCTAACCCCAAATAACTCAAGCACGGTTGGATAAAGAAAAATATTTTAAGCTGGGTAATGATATTGATAAGACCGATTTCCTTTCCATTCCATGTCGAGTTATTCTTTTTCAAACTGATAATAGATTGCTGGGATGACAAAGAGTGTCATCAATGATCAGACAAAGAGACCAAAAATAATAGTGAATGCAAGTCAGGCAAAGAATTCATCTTCTCTCACTATCGACATCAATCCCAAGATAGTGGTAATAGTTGTGAGAATAATGGGTTGGAGTCTTGATTTCCCTGCATGTGTGATGGCTGTGTATTTGTCCATGCCATTTTTTCTATTTCTATTGATGCGATCTATCAACACAATTGCGTCATTGACCACGATACCAGTCAATGCAATAAAGCCGATGCCAAATGACATACTGTAGGGATTGCCCGTGAGGGAAAGACCAATATTGGTCCCCAACAAAGCTAGTGCAACTGTATACATAATTATTTGTGGTTGTTTGAAACTATTGAATTGTAATACGAGGATAGAAAAAATCATAATCAATGATAAAACAAAGGCTATCCCCATAGCCATAATCAGTTCACTGTTGTCATTGTTCTCTCCACCCAATTGATAACTCACTCAGGTTGGGAAATTGTATTGTTTGGTGAACTGAGCAAGTTTTACTTGAGTAGTAGTGGGTGTGACTCCTGCTTCCATATCTGACTCAACTTTGATGATGATATTTCCATCTTCCCTCTGAATACTATTAATGCTTTTGGCAAAAACATAATCTGCTATATCTCCCACACGCACTGGTCAACCTTGCGTTTGTATCTTTATATTTTCTATTTCTTGTGCTGTCACGTCATCAAGAAATTCTTTGTATATCACTTTGATGTCGTGGTTGTGATAGTCTCCTTCTATCACACCAGCCTTGATACCATTGATTGCTGTGGTAATTTCTGGAAGAATGGATAGGGGTTTCAATCATAAAAGTTGTAATGCTCCTTTGTTGAATTTGAATATAAATTGTCATGGGGTATCTTGAGAGCTATTGGATATGTTTTTTGTCTTTGCTTGTTGAGATAAAAAATTCTCAAAATCTTTTGCGACTTGTTTGAGTGTTTCAAATGACTTAAGAGAATTGGTTATGAGTGTAATGCCCACCGCTTTCCCGACGGGAGGTCATCAGGTTTGTCATTTTAATTCCACCTTGAGGCCCGAGGATCTCATATATGCCATCTTTTCACCTAGTTCTTTTTCTACGTCAAAACTATGTCTCCGTCATTTTTCTTTTCTTTCTTCCTTGGAAAAAAGTTCCACTGATATTTTTATTTCATTATTTTCCAAAGAGTAGTAATAATTTTCAATTTCTTGAATATTGGAAAGTATCTGATCTATTTGTTGCTCATAAGGGAGTAGTACACTATCATTTGATCAAATGGATGATGAAATATCTATAAAAATATATGGATTATCTCATGATGGGAAGAGTTTAAATCAAATTTGTGGCGCCAAGAGTGGGAAAGAAATAATGAGTAGTACAATAGGTGTTAATATCGTGATCCATCTACTTTTTTTATTTTGAAGAAATTTTTCCAAAAAATGTTTGTAATACTCCCCCAGTATATCCATATATTTGTGACGAAGTGTTGTTTCATCGTTTCTTTTCTCAGCCTTTCCTTCTCTTTCCAGATGGAGAAGGGTTTTTTCTATTTGGCTCAAATATTTCTCTTCATCTCTATCAGATACAAAATATTTTTTATTTTTGGTTGTGAGGTAAAATATTGCAGGATTGATAGTGAGTGATATAAAAAGTGCCGCGATGAGGGTAACAAATATAGTAATGGGTATGTATGCTAAAAATTTACCCATAACTCCTGGAAGAGTAAAGAGGGGGATGAAAACAACAACGGTTGTGGCTGTCCCTGCAATAAGTGGAAGATGAAATTCTTTGACAGAGAGGATAACTGCTGAAAATGACGAATATCATAATTTTATTTTTTCTGCTGCTCACTCGAGGATGACAATAATGGTATCTACCGCTATTCCGAATGTGACTATTAAACTAAAGTTGGTCATAAAATTGAGAGATAAACCCAATTTTTTGAGTACAATAAAGGTGATTCCAAAGGCAAGGGGAATGGAAAGTGATGCAATCACTGACTCTTTGAGACCCACAAAGAGAAGCACTGCAAGAAAAACCAACAATAAGGTAAGTATAAAATTTTTGAAGAGTGATGAGTAATCTTCATTGATAAACTTTGCTATATCTTGGACATAGCTATAGTGATATCATTTGAATTGTTGTTCCTTCATGAGCTTATCTATAGCTTCTTTTGCCTTTTGGGAGGAGGTGAAAATGTTTGCTCAAGGTTTTTTTTCAAAAGAAAGACGTACATATTGATAGTCTTTTTTTTGATATTGTCCCATTTTCATAACTCTTTCGTCAGTATATTTTTTTGCAATAGTTGCTACCTCTCATAGAGTAAATGTATCGTTGTTGTTGGATATACTAATATTTTTCAATTCACTTTCGTTTGTTATGGTTTTATTGAAACGATAATCATAATTGGTGTCATGGGTGCTAAAGTTTCCCAAAGGCAACCTTGTCACATATCATTGAATGTTTTGGGCTATGTTTTGTAAAGAAAGCCCCATTGCCTCAGCTTTGGATTTTTGTATTTGAACCTGAATTTCATAATCGTCAGTTCCATCTATTTTGATCTGTGAAATAGCATTTTTTCATTCAAGTGTATTTTGGATGATTGACGCTTTTTCTTTGAGTTGTGGAAGAGAAGTGGTATTTGTTGGCGCATATATCAACATATCAAACATACGCTCTGGTTCGGTGATGGAAATTTGTTTCACTTCTGGATCTTCTACATCTGAGGGAAGTTTTATTTTATCAATTTCACTTTTTACTTCTGCTAGTGTGTTTGCTATATTTACATCATTGACAAGAGTTAGATTGACACTTGAAACAGAGAGGCGACTTGATGATTCTATTGTATCAATTCATGAAATATTTTTGATGGCTTTTTCAATCTCCACCGTCACCAACTGGTCAATATCTTCTGGAGTGGCCCCAATATATATGGTTGTAATATTGATGAGACCATAATCTATCGTTGGACTAGATTCTTTTGGGATAGTAATCATAGCATAGGCTCCCAAGATAACTATCAAGATAGTGAAGAGTAGAGTGACTCTTCGTTTTTGTAATCGAAAACCAAAAAATCATGATGAAATCTGTTGATGAATACTTTGTATTTCGTTTTGCATTAATGATTTTGATAGTAAATTAAGATAGGCTTAAGAATAAAGGAAATTATAGTACATCACCTGTCGTATTGGTTTGGTAAGGATCTCTTTTTTGAATAGTAAATTTACTTGGATCATAATTTAACATATTGGTAGTGATAAGCTCTACTCATAACGGAAGTGTTGTTTTGATAACTACTTTGTTTGCTCGAATAGGTCAAAGATCAACTTGAAATGCTTCCAAACTTTCATTGTTTCGGAGATAAATAATCGCTTTCCCATTATTCATGAGTTCGATAGTATTGAGTGGTAAGACTAATCAATCTACTGTGAGTGGTATTTGTACAGAAATCGATCCCCCCAATTGTCCGATGGTTTCATCCACTCTCAAAGTTACTGGGTAACTCAATGTAAGATCTGCCACATTCCCGATAGCTGTAATAGTCCCTGTATAATTTTTTCATAAATAACTTGTTTGAACTTTTTGACCAATTGATAAATATTGGATCTCGTCTTCATCCGCGGCAATTATTATCTCATTGTTTTCTGTACCCATAAGCTTAATTGCTGGAGTTGACATTGATACATCTTGTCATTTATCCACCAGTACTTCTTGGATATAGCCATTGATGGGAGATGTAATTTGAAGTTTATTGTATTGTTTGGATGCATCTATATATGCTATTTGTGCGTCAGCTATCGCATTTTTGAGGAGAGATAATTGGAGGTCTTTGTTCTTTTGGGCTGTTGCTAGATTTTCTTTTGCAATATTCCTTGCCAATTCTATTTGGAATAAACTATCTTTGCTTTGTGTTACTGTTTGGTTATATGCCAATTTTGCATTCTCTAGTCATATCTCTGCATTTTTGGTGACAATTGCTATTTGTTGTTGATAGGTAGTATTACTTCCAGGGTTTGTGTTTTCTTTGTTGATAAAAATATTATTTATCTGATTTTGATAGGTAACAAAACTAGCACGTTTGGCTTCGTGTGCATTGCGCAATGCATTGACATCACTTTCAAATGCAGTGAGTTGTGTCGATGTTAAACCTGGTCATGTAAGAGAGTTGTCTATTATAACATCCAAGATATCCAACATCTCACCTAATTTCACATACATAGATTCAAGTTGTTTTATTGATGATATAATTTTTTCATCTGAACTAGGAACGTCGGGTAGGTTGTCTATAGGATATTTATTTTTGATTTCATAAAAAAGTTCTGATGCTACATTTTTTGCTACTACGTTGGTCGCTGATATGAGGTATTGCCACTGACTTGCAGCTGATTTATACAAATTTGTCAGTCATAGTAGTTTATCGACTTGATTGAGAATGTCTGTACGAAGCTGTTTGATGGTAAATTTTTGTGTTTGAAAGGAGTTTTTGTAAGATTGGAGTTGATTGTTCAACTCTGTTTCGATTTTTTGTATTTCCAATGCTGTGGATGTTCATGAGAGTTGGGCGTTTTTGAGATTTACTTCTCCTTGTTGTAATTGCTGCCCCAATTTCTCTTTGGTGATGATATAATTATTTTCAGCTTGACGAAGAGAATTGTTTGCATCGATAATAGCTTTGTCGAGTTGAAGTTGTGATTGTTGATAATTGAGTTGAGTTCTTTCGAGTGCTATTTTTGCCCTTTGCACCTGAATTCCATAATTTCCAATTGAATCACTCAATGATACAAGGACACGTCAGGGGGTAACTTTATCTCCTTCCTTGACCCTAATATGTGATACTGTTCACATGATTTGTGAAGATATAGTAATATCAGATGATCACATGAGTTTTCATACTTTTGTGATCATCACAGTTTGATCTAAGCCACTAAGAGTAATGGTATCAATATAGAAAACTTGAGATCAAGTTGAAGTTGGCTTTTGATTATTGGTATCTTGTGATATCGTTTGATCTGACTGATCTTTGTTGCCACATCAAGACAAAAGAATTAGTAAAGAAATGAGGAGTAAGAGTGAAATAATACTTTTTTTCATTATTTTGGATTGTTCGAAAGAGAATTAAATGTGTTTGTATATGTGTTGTTATTGATTTTTAATAAGGTGTAATGAGTTTGGATAATATTTCATTATATTGCTTTAAATCTTTGAGGGGAGAATAAAACTCTTCATTGATAGCAATAGCTACAGGCATAGCTTGGGCAAATAATTTCTTTCAATCACTCGTTATATGAACACTGAAGGATCTTGTATCTGTTTTGCTTTTTTGTCTTTTGATAAGTCACTTGGCTTCAAGGGTCCTAAGAACTTTTGATGTCATCATTACTCCAATTTGAGCTTCATGAGCAATGGTCGTTTGTGTCAAATCTCCTGTGCAATATTGTTGATGATGATAACTATATGCCAAGAGAATTAGTTGAACATGGGTGAGATTGAAGGATTTCATTCCCTCGTTAATTTTTTTTTGTCGAAGATTTGCCGCTTTTCGCAACAAATAACCGGGTGGTGGAGTACATTTCTTTGATCATCAAATCATAATATATTATATGTTATTTTTAAAATAAATAGTAATCGTGTTTACGATATAAGAGTCTCTAAAATAAATACAAGAGGGATGTTGAAAACTTGTAAAATGTTGAAAAAGTAGTAGTGGATTATATATTCTTTTTGGTGAAAATAGGTAATTAGTACACATTATTTCGTATTGCTCATTTTTCCAACAAAGTATATTTTGTTTTGTCTTTGTGTGTTTCTTCTGATTTCATATTCTTTGAACGATTTGTCTTATTACTATTACTATTAATTTTTATACTTTATATTATTATTATAATATCTTATAATGTGAAAAAATAATTGTGGATAGTGAGAATACTTGAGAAAGATTAAGTATTTTAGTGCTACAAGAATATATCGATCAGCGAGTTGTGTATATAAATGATTTGAAAAGTGAGAGTGAATCTATATATGGGAACTTGTGTTTGTGGTGAAAGAAGAGTTTGATACATCAAGAAATAATAAATGCGGAGTTAGCTCAGTTGGCTAGAGCGCAACCTTGCCAAGGTTGAGGTCGCGGGTTCGAATCCCGTACTCCGCTCCATTTTAGATAAAAACCATTTATACCCTTTTATATACTGAAACTATACTTGAGTTTAGTTTTTTTGTTTTTTGAAATCATTGTAGGATATTTCTTGAATGCGATTGTAAATAGTAGTGAATTTGAGTAAGTTTTTTTTGTATTATCAGTAGGGTGTATTGTGTTTGTTGATTTATTATTACCATTGATTTTTCATGAGATATTTTTGGGAGTGATTGAGGCATTTGCTTTTGTATGTGGTGATTGAGGTGTTTTTTGTGTTGTTAATTTTCCATGAGATTCCTCATATTGATATATTGAGTAGTATTGGTTTATGACATTTGAGTTATTGGTTTGTGATGATATTTTTTGGAGTAGTGAGAAAATATGTTCATCATGTGTGGCAGAGGTTTGTCGCCACCTATTTTCCTTTACTTTTTCATGTGGTGGTGCATTTGTGGATCGGGGCTGAGCTTATCGAAAGTTATCAGAGAAATGATGGTAGTATTTTGTGGATCATCTTTAGTGTGATTATTTTGGGTATCTTGATTTATATAGGTGAGTTGTTATTACATAGAAAATACCATTGCGATAGTCATCATGGGAGTTTACATAAAGATTGTATGAAGAAGTGACATGTTGATTGTGAGAAGGAGCACTAAAAATATAGTAAATCGACTATAAACCTCTCGTATAATAAGTCGATTTACTAAGAAGTAAACTCGCTCCATGTAAATTCAAACCAAATCTTTATGCTCGTTGCTTTGGTCTACATTTCACTCACATTTACTATTATAAAGCGACTGAGACTTTGGACTTTTTTTAAAGTCGATTTACTACCCCGCAGTACTGTGGTGCTCCTTTTAGTAACAAAACTCTTTCGCTACGCTACTAGTTGTGCTACTGAATTTCACTTACATTTACTTTATTTATTTAAGTATACACTGATTAATGCTTCAAACTGGAGGAAGTCTGTCATACTGAACGAAGTGAAGTATCTTATTGTTTATCATAGCTACCGTTACAATAAGATCCTTCGGGGAAACTCAGGATGACAAATTTTATTATTTATCAGTGTATACTTAAAAAGATCCCCGCCTTCGCGAGGATGACAAGTTGTGAATCCTGGATTCTTCCCCCGCGAGTGAAGCTGGATGGGAAAGTTAATTGAAACACTCAGAATAATGAGTTGTTTTTTGAATACTCATATATTATTTGTGATAGGAGAATAGTTTAGTGAGGGGGTTATTTTTTCTTTTCTAAGAATTTTTTGGCGGCGTCTTCGTGAGCCTTTTTTTTGCTTGATCCAAAGCCTGTTGCTATAATTTGATCATTAACCATTAACTGTGACTTGAAGGTGGTGATATTGCCTGATTGTTGTACTTCAAAGCCACTATCTTTGTATTGTGGGAGGGTTTTGTATTTTTTTTGTATTAATTCTTGGACGCGAGATTTATAAGACTTGACCGGAATCAGATCTTCAATTTTGTGTATTTTGCTATAGATATATTTGTTGATAAAGGAATAGGTCGTGTCATATCCAGCATCAATATAGATGAAGCCGATCAATGCCTCGAGGCAATCAGAGAGGACTGAAGGTTTTTGTCTGCCTTTCATTTTTTCCTCACCATTAGAGATGAATATTATTTTTTGTAGTTTGATATCTTTGGCTACAGATGCCAATGTTTCTTCTCTGATAAGTGCAATTTTGTACAAGGTGAGTTGGGATTCATCATAATCGGGGAATTGTGTATAGAGCTGGGAGGCTATGATTCATCCTAGAACCGCATCACCCAAAAATTCTAATCTTTCATTGTGAGCTATATCTTGCGTGAAGTCCATGGCATAAGATTTGTGTATGAATGCAGTGAGCATCAGAGATGTATCTTGAATATTTTTTGGATCTATACCGATGTTTTTGAGGTATTTTTCTATCTCTTGTTGTTTTGAAAGAACGTAATCCGTGAACATTTGATGTTGAAAAAAAGTGAAAGCAAGAGTAGTAATATCAAAATGATTGAGTTATTGCAAATTATAGTAAATCAACTTAGAATTCAAGTTTTTTATAGTCGATTTACTACGAAGTATACCGAACCGCTTTAGAAATCTTTAATTTCTTCGTTTCACTCGAACTTAAAGTTTCTAGAAGTTGTCGGTATAACTCAATCATCCACCCCGTGTACTACGGGATTAGCGGTTGAGTATAAATCTGCTTCATTTAGAAATAAAGCCAGGAGCGTAGCGAATGAGTTTTGTTGCTAAATCCCACTTACATTTACTATATCTTTGTGATTTTGGTTATATGGAGGACTCTTTTAAAATTTGTAGTAAGAGAATATGGTTCTTGTGTTTAAGTGGATTAGTGCATGATGATATGAGTTTTGTTGTTGAGTTGGTCAATGAAATCATTTCACAATACTATACGGATATCAACATCTTCTTGTTGATCTCACAAGTCTCATCATGTTGAGTTGATTACTTCTTCCCTTGGGATAGGAATATGTTCAAAGTTCATAAATAATTTTAATACCTTGATAGTTTCGGGATAGAGTTTTCCATAGGTATAGACAATTGTTTTGTCTGATGATTGCTCGGATGTTGTCGCATCTTTGACAGGTATACCATACTGTATCAATTTGAGTGCGAGGAGATCAGCTTTCCCTCATCTATTTTGTCTTTTGCTGTGTGCATAGTTGTTGTCTATCGCATTTTCTACAATAATCTGTGGTGCTTCAATCAGCATTCCTTGATGGTGAGCTATGATAGAGGTAAATTCCTGAATTTTTTGATAATAAGATAATTTACCTACATATGATCCAAAAGGGATTAATATTGATTGGCCACCAAAATCCTCTCTGGAGGGAGTATACAACAAACATCCTGGTTCCATCAATGTATATGTATTGCCACACTCATAGGTGAGCACAAAAGAGAAGAAATGTTTGATTTGATTTTTGAATTGTCCTGCAAAAAGTACGTTTTTGACACTCACATTGGTGTAGATAGTTTGTTGAATGATATTGTAGAGATCTTCGATCTGTTTGATTTTGTGGATTTTGAATTGACTTTTGATTTGATTGGTGAGTGCTGAGATGATTTGTTGTTGTCTATAGGAGCGAGAAAAGTCAGATGTTGTTTTTCTCGATCTTGCATATTTGAGTGCGGTTTCTCCGTCCAATATTTGCAGTCAAGCCTCTATCTTGAATGGTTCGTAGCCCCTAGTTGCTTTGTCGGGGAATTGATTGTCATACATAGGTTCTGGTACATTGATTTCCAATCCTCACAAATGATCAATGAGGTCTATAAATCAGGGGAAACTGACACCTACATAATAGGGGATCTTCAGTCAGCTAATTTCTTCGACCTTTTCTTTGAGATATCAAGCTGCTATTTCAAAATCTTTGTCAAAATTTTCTTCTTTAAAATCCGAAATTTGATTGAGTTTGTAGGCCAAGAGAGCGTTGATCCTCGTGAAATAGATGTTGTCTTTGTTGACATAGAAGTCTCTGGGGATGGACAACATCGTGATGGCTTCAGTGTTTGGGTTGTATGAAACAATCATGATGGTATCAGTCAAGAATCAGCCTTGATGTTGGTGTCATCAAAACCCAATCAAGAGTGTATTAATATTCCCATTTTCATCCATTATCATGGGTTCTCCTGTTGTGTTGCCTATAATGGAAATTGTTTTTTGACTTATAGCAGGGAGAAGGTGGTTGGTCCATTTGATCATTACATATCACAGGGCAACAATCATCAGTAAACAAAAAAAGATTGTGATAGTCCTCAAGAAACCACGGGATGAAATATTTTGTGTGATAATATCTTTGAGACTTTTGTATTGTTTTAGTTCATTGATTTCGTCGATTTTTTGTTTTTTGAAAGGTCATTTCATGAAGTTTCTTCAGAGAGAATAAATTTGAAATCAAACAGCAAATCTTGATGCTTATTGAAGTAATCACCTTTTGGGGTTGGTATCACAAGCTGTCAATAGATGGTTGAGTTTTGTGTGTTGTGTTTGAGTTGTATATCAAAGTTGCGTGAAGGGTCAATGTGGTGTTGTGATTTGATACTGTATTGTTGAGTTTTTTTGTGATGAGTGTGATGGATGCTTATGGTTTGAGATGCTTGTTTGATTGTATAGGTGGTTTGTTTGGAGGAGATAAGGTAGTGTATGGTTCAAGATTGGAGAGTAGAGCTCAGTGAGGCATATATATATGGCTGGGTGTGTATTGATCATGAAAAGTGTGGATTAGTGAGTATGTTTCATGATTTTATTTGTTGGACATCTTGGTCGATATGTGTGATGATTGAGTTGATTGAGTTGGTGTCGACAGAATAGTTTTGATTATTTACCTGCTTGAGGAGTGTTTGTATATACACATTACCTGTAGCTGTGATGTTTGGTGTGAGTGTGATAATATTCCCTGTTGATGTAGTGGTGATGAATCATCAGAAGGATATATTTTGTTGAGCATCGATAATTTTGAGGTCTCCCCCTATATTTATTTGATTGTTGAGAAATGTTTGTTGTAGCTTGATTTGAAAATAGCTATTACCTCCTTGGATGATGAGGTGATGGGATGGTGAGTTTTGTAAATAAGTAAATAAAGGTGGATATTCTACCCACGATCCTATGATTTGTTCCGTATTTTGTGTGGAGGAACATCATGAGGATATGAATAAAAAAAGAAATAAACATAGGATTATTGATGTTTTTTTCATGATTTGGCAAGAGTAAACACATTGGATGCTCTATCTTTTCTTGTTGTTTTGTTGCATATTGTCTTTGTATCTTATATCTTTTTCTTTTAGTTTAAAGTGATGTTGGGGGGTTATTGATTTGGATAAGATCCTTCATCCCCGACTCTTGTCGGGACAAGGCAAGTTCAGGATGACAAACGTTATGCTTATCAGTGGTTACTTGAAGATAAAATATTAATGAATGAGTCTGTTGCATCGATAGAGAGTTTTGTTAGTATTTATGAGAAGGATTTATCTCTTGTTTGCATGCTCATATGAATCGTCGTATTGTCAGTATAGGTAATGGTACAGGTCAGGCATCTATTTTGAATGGTTTGGTGACTTTGGAATGAGTTGATATCACGTGTTTGGTGACAACTACCGATAATGGTGGTTCAAGTGCCTTGATCAGAGAATCTCTCCACATCCCTGCTCCATGAGACGTTCGTAATGTGATCAACGCGATTAATCCTAAAAATGGCGTCTTATCAAAACTTCTCAATTATAGATTTGAAGAAGGTGAATTGGCTGGTACGCATGTGTGAAATTTGATTGTCTGAGCACTTTCGAGGATACAAGGTAGCTATTTGGAAGGTATTAAGGTATTGAATGAGTGGTTGAATTTACCTGCTCGTGTGTATCCAGTGAGCAATCTGAGTACACAAATATGTGCTGAATTGGAAGATGGTAGTATTTGTGAATGAGAATGGCAGATCATCAAAAGAGAACAAAGAAATATGGCGGTGAAGAGATATTTTTTGAAAGACAACTTTCCTGCCATAGAAGAGTGAGTGCAGGGGATCATGGATGCTGATTTGATTGTTATTTGTCCTGGGGTTCTTGGATCATGAATCATTTCAACGTTGTTGTTTGATGGTATGCAAGATAGTATTAGAGAGTCAAAAGCCAAACTTGTCTATATTTGCAACGCGATGACTTATCCATCACAGACAGATTGACTTACAGTCAGTGATCACATAGAGTTGTTGGAACAATACACTTGAAGAGGATTGGACGCCGTGGTGGTTTGTGACACAGCACCATCAGCGGAAATTTTGATGATGTATGCTCAACAAAAATCTGAATTTGTCGTGTATGACAAAGAAAATATTCGTCAGGATCTTGTGGTGGTTGCTGGTGATTTTCTTATTGATTATGTCAATGATAGTATGGATGAACATAATGAGTTGGAACGCAGTGTGTGAAAGTGACAATATGTTGGTGCCCACTGGATAAGGCATGATAGTGAAAAGATCGCGAAGGTGGTGGAGAGGTTGTTGTAAGTTATGATTTTAAGTAAGGTCTGAATAATGCATAAAAACTAAATAACCCCAAAAATAGGATAACAAAAACAATGAGAAGTCTAGTAAAACTTTCTTCATATTTTTTATTGAATAAAGTATAAAAATATTTTGTAAATACTCTTGGGTGGGATTTCTCTAGGCGAGTCAGAAATATTATTGCACATAATGTTTGATTACTTTTTCTTCTCAAAAACGATGATTTGTAGAAAGAATTTTGATTTGGAATTAAGATAAACCATATGTGGCATAACGTTTGCCGATGGTACGATGTCCGAAGGATGTCGTGCATCGGCTGTTAGATGACCGACCCCGAGGCTTCGGGGGAGGGTATGTATCCCCAATTTGGATTTACTATATTGCTTTGTAATAGAAAGGAGCCCGCTAAATTAAAATAAAAAAAGTTAAATTATTTTTTATTCCACTACTTTTATGTTCTTATCCTTATCACTCAACCCATGCAACTCATTCTTTTCTAGTATCTTTTTTTCTTCTTCTCTTCTTTTGGCTATAACTTTCAAATCTTCTGCTGGTGATAATGATTCTGGAACAATGCCTTTTTGTAGAAGCGCTTGTCTTGTTGCTTTTGCACTAGTTACCAATTCGTGTGTCAGATTATATTTTCACCTAATATTTTTTGTTTTGATATTATGATCCGTCATTGCGTAAACAAAATCTTTCGCTTTGAGTTCTACTTCATTATCAAAATCAGCCAAAGCTCTATTTTCTGGAATATTTCTTTGTTTTTTGAGATTTTGAGTCGACACCCCGTACATTACTTGTATTTTGGCATCTTTGAATGTTGCAAATTCAACCTGTGTTGTAATACCTCTGAAATATACAGTTTCTTCTATTTTTGTTTCTGTATCTTTTAATTTACCTCTTGCAGAAAGTCTTTTGTCTTCTTCCATTCTCTGTTGATAAAGTTCTTGAGTTCTTGTTTGCAATGCAAAATAGTTTTGAGCATGAGCTATTTCTGGTTTGCGAGTATCTCAGTTCATCGCTATAAGATAACAAGCATATCTAGTGAGATAAAAATCTTCTTTTGGTCTTCCTCATTTGATGGAGGTTTTCCTCGGTGCCGGGGAAAAGTGCTCTTCAACTATCTTTCAAGAAGATTTACAGGATTCTTGCGATCTATGTATAGCATCTAAGAATCTTTCTCGTTTGCTATATCCAAGCAAAGGCATCAATTCTCTTGCAATCCAAAACTCAAAATTATCTTGTGTATGTCTAGAACCTTCAAAGGTCTTTTGCATAAAAGCGATAATGTCTGTCATTTTGTTATATTAAAATTTTAAAACTCTTTACTATGAAATTTTCTTGATATCATTTTCCAATTCTTGCATGCTGTCTTTTTTTTCAATTGCCCTTTTCTTAGTTTTATTTTTTTGATATTCTATTTCTGCTTTTCCCATAGCCAGTTCATGCGATATCTTGCCGGCATTGGTTAATATTTCTTTTTTATTCATTTGTAAAATTATATCTAATCTCTGAATTCGATCAACCATTCTCATGGGAACTTGAGCTTGTGCCATACTTTCAGCAAAAGCAAAATATTGTTCTACCAAAAGACCCAATGTTTTCATCTCCTCTTCGTTCAAATAGTTTTTGGCTATTCCAACATCTTTTTTTGTAATTTGATTTTCAGTTTTTTTGTCATATGACTTCATACCCAAAAATGGAAGATCACTGTTTGTTCTTGTATATATAAGTTCTGCAGCAGTTTTTTCGCCAATTGCTCGTAGTAATTTATTTTGTACAGTTTTGAAAAACAATATCGTCTTGTCATCATTAGGATTATAGTCAATACTTGTGGTATAAATATCTTTGATTTTCTGATAAAACAATCTTTCTGACAACCTAATTTCTCTTAATTTTTCTTGTAGTTTGTCAAAATACTGTGTCGTTTTGCCTGACTTTAATTTATCTTCATTGAGACTAAATCATTGCAAAAGATAGTCTTTGAGTCTTTGTGTCGCCCAAGTACGGAATTGGATACCTTGTTTTGATCTCACTCTATATCCTACTGCCAAAACCATATCCAAATTATAATAATTTGTTGGTTTGGTAGAAAAATCGGTAATTCCGATTTTTCTCAAAACTTGGCTTTCTAACAGTTCTAAATCCTCCAAAATATGCAAAATATGCTCATTTATTGTAGAACGAGATTTGCCAAAAAGTAAAGCCATCTGTTCTATTGTTAACCAGACAGTTTCTTCTTGAATCAATACATCGATAGTAATATTTCCATCGTTATTGTATATAAT
>Ga0210019_1002618_pt1 | contig 17319 bp, 20 predicted proteins | sample CryGeyCG2114_020_2_FD_183969 | JGI IMG/M metagenome (GOLD analysis project Ga0210019, IMG submission 183969) | Groundwater microbial communities from aquifer - Crystal Geyser CG11_big_fil_rev_8/21/14_0.20 (SPAdes) (version 2) | ecosystem: Environmental > Aquatic > Deep subsurface > Groundwater ...
TTCTATATTATACTCCCCTTCTAAAAAGATGCGCAGGGCCTCTGAGACCATTGCCTCATCTTCAATTATCAAAATGTGCTTTTTGTTTTGTTTAGACATATTATTTGTTTGACGTTACATATACATCATAGCAAAGTATATATTAAAAGTCCACTTTCCAGAGCATGATTTTTGTTTTACAATCAATGAGAAATTTAAACTTTGAAAAATGAAAAATAAAATAGTTAGTTTATTATTAGTAACCATTGCCATTTTGGTAGTGGGATGTAGTACGGCAAGTCCGCAAGCGGATGAGGTTGGAGTGGTTAATCCGCAGACGGAACAGGAGCAAATAAGCGATAATGCCTCTCAACAGGTTGCCTCTGCCGCTCAGATTTTTGCGGATCAACAACAGTTACAAGCAGCACGTGAAAGTAACACACTAGCGGAATGTGACAAAATTAGTGGAACGGCGACTAAAGTAGATTGTAAAGATATTGTAACCTATAACTTGGTACTGACTGGACAATTAAGTGACTGCAAAAATATTGCTAATGCAGACTTAAAGAAACAATGTGAAGTGAAATTGCTAGAAGCAAATGAAAAAAATGCAGATAGAGATATGTTTGAGAAGGCGCAAGTAAATGGCGATGTAAGTTTGTGTAGTAAAATTGTTGATCCAACCGATAAAGATGATTGCTTAATAAACTTAGCTTACAAACTAAAAGATCCGCAAATTTGTGAACAATTTACGGATCCTAGAACAAAATTGGACTGTAATGATCAACTATAAGCCAACAAACTCACCTCGATAACAAAGAGTTGTTGTCAAAAAGTATGTAGTTGTGCTTGAACTTAAACTGGATGTACTCCAATCATAATAACAAGCATTTCCCGAAGGGCTTGTTGATGTAACTACGGAAATTGAACCGCTAGTGTTACCTTCTACTTGATAGGCACAGGCTAGTGGATAACCATAAACCTTAGCATTAAGATTTCCACCAGCTTTGTAATAACTACAAGTATCGGTGAGACGTCCTGAACGGGCTACAGTTCTATCATGGGCAGGTGATGTGTAAGTTTCCGGGCGAATATACCCGTTGTTACCGGTAAATCCAATCGCACTATTATCGATTAATAAATTATCGTGAAAGTATGTTTTGTTGTGTAATTCGATTGCGTCTGCGCTAGAACTACTATTACGATAAATATCGTCCACATAAATGGTGCTATTAAATCTGGCTGTGCCATTATGAATAGTTTCACCGTTAAATGTTGCCGGTCCGGTAAACCCACCGGCTGAGTTTATACTTAAACCATTAAGGGTTAAGGGATTGCCGGTTATGGTTAAGGGCCCGGTTGTACTTAAACGAATCCCGGTTGTATCAAGCATAAAACTATTAAATAGAGTACCTAATTGCTGACCTATAGATATTAGGTTGGTTGGTGCATCCATTTGTAAAAAGGAAAAATGTGTACTATCTTTTTGGGTGCGCAAATTCATTGATGGCTGATTGCTGACATCTTTCAATTCCCCTTTAACATAATTTGTGTCATTACTATTTGTTTGAGAGTTAATATTTACCCCATTAAAATTAGGTGCCACATTACTACTTGGTGGATTTCCTGATGGTGCGGCATTGGCAAAGCTAAAACTTGTGAACAGTAGTGCGATGGTTCCAAAACTTAAAATACCGGCAGTAAGTTTGCCACTATTCCTATGCAATACGAAATAGCTGAGGTAATCGAAGCGACCGTGCCTAATTTTTGATACATGGAAACCATGCCGAGAGAAGGGGTTGATTTGCCTAAGGAAACGCTTTGCGCTGTTTAATGTAAAACTTTTCATGCACCTTTGTTAAAATCTATCTAGTTATTATAACAAAAAAACCCCTGAAAAGAAAGGGGTTTAGCGCACAATATTTAACATTTAGCTTAGAGGCCAAGTTGTTTACGAATTTCGTCGGCTTTGGCAGCTTCTTCGTCTTTTCTACCTTCGGCAGCGTACTCCATTTCAATATCTTCCCAATCTTGTGCGTGTTGGTGGACTAGTTTTTCTAATTGAGGTACGTGTTTAGCGGATAACTCTGCGAATTTGTTGCGTTCTTCTTCAAAAATACGGGTCAATTCATCGATTTGTTCTTGGCGTAATTTGGGGATTGAAGTGATAATGCGCTTTTTTTCGTCTTTGCTTAAAGAGATAGAGCCGGCCAATAGTAAGAGGAATTTTTGGACATCAAAATTCAAACTGTGGTCACCAACGGTAATATGCTGAATAGGTTTAATTTGTTGGCCTAGTTTAAAATTGGCTGGAGTTTTATCTTCTTCAGGCTGGGTAGCTGAGTCGTCACCTTGGGTACCAGTTGGCTGTTGCCCCATTGGTGGCGGTGGTGTAATTGGTGGTGGCGGTGGCAGTGGAGGTTGCGGAGTAACCGGCGGGGTGGGAATTGGAGGTGGAGTTGGTGGAAAATCTTGGCCAGTGGCAAAAACTTGTGGATTTGGCTGTTGTTGGCTATCTCCTTGCTGACCTTGTTGGCCATTTTGTGGGTCTGTATTCATAAATAGTGTGGTTATTCCTGACTTTGGGTTCGGGGGTATCGCTTCATTGTAACAAAATTTTACCCTCATTACAAGTACTTTAGTAGAATACTAGCTTTAGTAGCGATAATCAAGCATTAGTTATCTTATTTAATTGTGATAATCTCCCCTTGCGGACTGAATTCAATTAGGTGTTTTGCCTGGCCGGTTCTAAAGGCAGCGCATTGATTTTTGGGGTCATGATCGGCAATAGTTCTGGGGCTGTGGGCGATATCAATTGCCCATTGCTGCTCAATGACACCTAAGCAGGGGCCTTGGTCTAGCTGTTCGGCATTTTTGGCGGCAAATTTGGTAAAAAGTTGTTCAGCAATTGGCCGCACAGTATCTAAGGTTAGACTTGTGGTGACTAATGGTTGCGCCGTGCAACCGACGATTGTGACAATGAGAATGGGGAATACGATTAGGTATTTCATATTCGCGTTCTTTACAGGTAGTCAAAATAGCATATCGACTCTTTTTGTAAATAGTGAGTTTGTCTTGTAATCGAAGTAGATTTTGATAAGAATAGTACAGTATTTTATTTTATTTTTTGCGGGCGGTTAGCTCAGTTGGTAGAGCGCGTCGTTGACTCCGACGAGGTCAGTGGTTCGAATCCACTATCGCCCACCAGAGTAATTAATACTTAATTAAAAATATTTATATGAATAAAAATAAATTAGTCTTATTGACCACGTTCATGTTGCTAGTAAGCTTGGCTTTGCTTGGTGGATGTAGCGCTGTTGATAAAGATGACAAATCTATTACGGTGGAGGAAACTAATAGTGTCGATGTTGTTGCTAAGGAATTTTCGATGGATTCGTTTGTAGAAATGGTGGATGGTAAGCCTCGTCCTCAGTTTTCTGAAAAAACAATAACTGTTAAAAAAGGTGACTTGGTTCGTATTAAAGTGAATGTCACTAGCGGTAGCCATAATTTCAATATTGATGAATTTGATGTGCATGCAAAAACACCAACTGCCTCAGAAACCACTGTTGAATTTGTGGCAGCTGAGGCAGGTGAATTTGTTTATTACTGTAGTATGCCGGGGCATCGTGCCAATGGGCATTGGGGGACATTAATAGTTGTAGAATAATTTACTAATTTGCATCTTCATCATCGGCTGCTTGAATCTTAGCGTCTAAAACAGCCTTGAATTCTTCTAGTCCGTGTGGGTTTGGGATTAGTTCGCCATTAACGAAAAAAGTGGGAGTGCCACCAACGCCTAGTAAGTTGCCGGTGCGGATATCGCGTTTGACTTTTGCTTCAACATCAGCGCTATCATAATCTACTAAAAACTGGTCTTTGTTTAAACCAAGATCTTCAGCGTAACTGAGAAAAATGTCTTGGACATTGGCTTCGCTAGACCAGTCTTGTTGTTTGATGTACAAACGGTCATGCATTTCCCAGAATTTGCCTTGGTGATTTGCGGCTTCGGCAGCCTTGGCAGATGACAAGGCATTGGCATGAATTTGAGTTAGAGGAAAATTGCGGTAGACAATGTTAATTTTGTCACCATATTCTTGTTCGACCTGCTTAACTAAACCGGAATAAGCGGCGCAGGCGGGGCATTGAAAATCGGCATATTCCATTAAGACGGTTTGGGCTGCCGGATTGCCTTTCATAATGTCGGCATCTGTTAGGGCAGCAGGGTTGTCGATTTTTTCACCGGTACAACCGGCTAAGATTGTAGCTGTTACAAGCATTGTTGCAGCAACTATTTTAAGTTTTTTTGGAAACATAAGGTTGTGTTAATGTTTAGTTTTTTTACTATAGTTTAATTTTGTGGCTCTGGCAAAAGCTATTTAGAACCAATATTCAAAGGTTTCGTCGCCAAGATCTTCGAGTTGAACTTCGTTGTTTAAGGTGAGTGTATCTAAATTGTGCGCTTGAACAATACTGCGGGAAACGGTGTAAAGGAAATTACCAATGTAGAGGATACGATTGATATTTTTGTCTGATCGATAATAGTCTTGGGCGGCTTCGTTTTCGGCGTAATGGGAAACTTTGTCGCGGAGCTGAAAGCCATCTTTTATACTGACATCGTAAATGTAGGCGTATTGTCCAATGTACTCGCCATAGGTGTCGCCGGGAGTTTCGGGATTGTTTTTTAATTCTTCGCTAATTTGGGATAAGCGGATTGGCAAAGCCATAAGGATCGTGCCGTCTGTCCCCTTTTCTGGAGAATACAAAAGGGCTTTGTGGTTGAAGCGTAGTGGTGTGTCGGTACCGCGATCGCCGATGATTTCGTGGTGGATTTCTTTGGGAGAGGTAACGTCCGTAACGTCAAACATGGCAATTTTTACGCCTTGATACCAGGCAAAATCTTGGTTCCAGTCAATTTTTTCAAATTCTTGCGCTTCTAAAGTATCTAAGCCAAAACCAATTAGGTGGTTTTCGTCGATTGGGTGTAGGTAGTCACTAAAACCGGGAATTTTTAGTTGTCCCAAAACTTTAGGAGTGGTTGGAGTACTAACATCGATTACAAAAAGTGGATCTATTTTTTTGAAAGTGACCATATAAGCGCGACCACCCATAAAGCGGACGGAGTGGATTTCTTCGCCCTGGGCAATACCTTCAATTTCACCGACTTTTGTTAGGTCTTTGTCAAAAATGTAGAGGTTGTTTTTAGAAGGGTCTTCTTCATTCCAAACATAGCCTTTGGTTGTGGCAATGCGGAAATAGCCATCGTTTTCGTCCATGGAGAATTGATCTAAAACGTGGCCGGGGACTTTGGCTCGACCGGTATAGTCAATTTTGGTTGGTGATAAACTAAATTTATTCACGATTGTGTGATCGGTTACACCACCGCCAACGTACCAAAGCGTATCCATACCTTCGGCTACGTAAAGATTTTCGCTGGAGGCGTACACTTTATCGCTGCTACCGATTGCTACTTTGCTAACCGGTTCTGCGGTTTTGTTGGCAACGGAGATACCGGTAACGATGACGTAGTCGTCGACTTCGCTGCCGGGGTGATATAATACTTGATCACAGTCGCTTATTTTAACGTTGCTATTGCTGGAATCTGTAATGAGAGGTAATAAATTGGCGCTTTGGGGTAGAACTTCGTCGGTAACGTAGTAACTATTATTGAATTTGTTACTGACTACGTAAACCATGTCATCAATTTTGCGGGAAGTGTTGAGGGCACCTTCGATTTTTACTTCACGATCTAAAGTTGGTGCTGTTTTGTTACTAATATCATATATATACACTTTGCTGGTTGTGGTAGCGGCTGGATAATATGGAACCGATACATTGTTCATTAGTCCGGCTTTTGTAATAACTTCGTATGATCCACCTAGTACAACTAATTTATTGCCATCTACATACATGTCGGTTGGAGAGAAATCGGTGTCATCGAAGTGAATGATTGCGGTTTCAAATAAATTTTCGGGTTGATAGGCTTTAATAATACGGATAGTGCTGCCCTTTAGGACATAAATGTACTCGCCGTCATTTTTAACGATGTCGGCTTCGTCTACGCCTTGCACTTGAACATTTGTTGAGGAGAAGTCCGTGCTACTTGTGGTACTTGCACTTTCGGGGACAGGAGAGGATGACGTTGGAGTGGTCGGGCTCACGCCGGTAAAGTCTAGAAATGGCTCTTCGGCTGCTTTTTGAGCTGCTTCAGTATTGTGTGCTACAACCATGTACTCTTTTAATTCTGTACAAGAAGCGAACGCTACTAATTTTTCGGACACGGCACTGGCGACAAAACCACCGTCAATATTTTCATAGGTGTTGCTTAGTTCTGTAGTAACATCAGCAGCAATACGCCATACCATTTCGGCCATTTGGCCACGTGTGATGGGATACTCAAAGGCATTAATTTCGGCGGGGATAGCATTCTTGTTTTCTAAGGCGACTACGTATGGCTTAAACCATATAGTGCTGTCTTGGGCATCTGGTTTTAGGTCTAATACATTGGCGATAATTTTGCCGGCTTCGGCAAAGTTAATTTCACGTTCCGGATGGAAACTGCCATCGGGATAACCGGCAACGTGGCCGAGTTCGGTTGCTTTACAAACGTAAGGGGCAAACCAATTGGCTTGAACGTCCGGGTAACAGTTTTCACCACTTGCGGGAATATTTGCTGTTTCTAAAACAATTTTTAAGAACTCAGCGCGATTAATTCGCTTTGCAGGTTGGTAAGTGCCATCGTCATAGCCCTCTACCACTTGGTTAGAATGTAAATATTCGATAGCTTCGCTATTTTGGTGAGTAAATTGGACATCACCAAAAGCAGGAGTGGGATCACTGGCAGAAGCAGCCAAACTAAAAAGCATGCTTGTGATAAGAGCGCCAGCGATAATTGAACGCATACGCATATTGATAAATTAAATATTTATTTGCATGCGCCATTATAATTTATCTTTATTTAATCTGCTAGTACTAATATTAAACAGTCATCTGATTATTACTTATGTGGCGATCTTTACTCGATTTACTGTTTCCGAGCTACTGCTTGGTTTGTAAAACAGAGGGGTCGTACTTGTGTGAATTGTGCCAACTAAATGTAAGGCATAGTTTAGCTAGTCGTTGTGATTTACTGCCACTTGAGAAACAAGATAATAGTTATTTGACCGTACCAATTTACAGCTGCACACTTTATGATTTTGATAGCGACTGGGTACAGATTATTAAGAGATATAAATATAAGTTTTCGCGCGAATTGGATGCTTTTTTAGCGGCACAGCTATATAGTATTTTATTTTCCCATCATTTGGCACTACTAAAGGAACCGGCAACGGCAGTATTTATACCGGTACCAATTGCATATTTGCGCAAGAACTGGCGTGGTTTTAACCAAAGTGAACTTTTGGCAAAACGGCTCAGCAAGCTTACGCATATTGGTGTTTGGCATGGCATAAAGCGTTGTAAAGGCACCTCTGCTCAGGCTTACCTTGGAGGAAAACAACGACGGACAAATTTGGAAAATGCTTTTAGGGTTGTTGAAAAACTGCCAACTAATGTGCACACAATAATTTTTGTGGATGATGTTGTTACCACGGGTAGCACATTAAAGGCCGTCATTAATACCATGCGGCAAAAGGATCCGAACCGAAATTATATGGGTATCTGCTTGGCAAGCCGTCTCGTCTTTAGTTAAACCAACTTCGCACAATTTCAACATCTGGCTTGTGCGAGTTATTAATTAGAGGTGTTTCTAAGATGATTGGTTTTTGATTTTCAACGGCAAGCTTGGCAAAAGCTTTGAGACCGACTTCGCCAATTTTACCTTTACCCAGATTTTCGTGGCGGTCTTTGTGTTCGCCAACCTCAAATTTCGAATCGTTAAAATGAAAACAGGTGACATTGTTGAGACCGATAGTTTTGTCCATTGCTGTAAAAAAATCTTGGACGTTTGTGGGAGTTCTTAGGTCGTAGCCGGCGGCAAAGGCGTGACATGTATCGATACATACTTTTAGGTAAGGATGGTTCCCCATTGTTTTGATAATTTCGGCTATGTCTTCAAGTTTATAGCCAATTTCGGTGCCTTGACCAGCACAGTTTTCTAGAAGTAAGGGGACATTATTTTTTTCGGCAGTATTGAGGATACGTCTTAAATTAACATACAAATACTGTAGAGCTTCCGATTTTTCTAATTTGAGAGTTTTGCCAACATGGTAAACAAGCCCCTTGCCGCCTATTTGTCCTAATTTTTCCAAATCATCCTCAATATTTTGAAATTGCCAAGGATCTGCTTCGTCCATTGGTTTGGCAAAGTTGAGAAGATAAGAGGCATGGCCGCAAACAAATTCAATATTAAATTTTTTGCACTTCTTTTTAAAAAGGTCGGCGTCTTCGGTGCTTAGAGGTTTGCCGGCATTGCCGCGTGGGCTTTTTAAAAACACTTGCATTGCATGGGTGTCTAGTTCGTTGTGGGTTTGGTCGGCGGCGGCGGGAAAACCTTTGGCCATCGACATGTGCGCTCCTAAAATCATAAGTGGTAGATGAATGTGTCGAGCATAAGATCGTATTCGTTATCACTTAGATCGGTAGCCGTGATATTGAGTTATTTTCTTAAAGTTAATTTACCAAAAGATTCAGCCAAAAAGAAAAAGAATAGACCAAGACCCAATTGGATTAAGGTTCCGATGAATTCCATAATTACCTTGATGCCATCTTGGCTACCGCTTGTGACTATTTCGGCTATGTCGGCAATTTGTAATGGTAGGTTTTTAAATGCTAATACGGATAAAACCAAACCGGCAACCATTATGGCAACATTTTTAAGACTTTTGACAGTTGCGCTTCCTTCACCAATCTTGGCGACTTTACCGCTTAAAATAACCATTAAAATACCAACAATTAACATGACACCCATTGTACCAATAAAAATTAGCGCTGATTGCTTAACAGAAGGCGCCAAAGCACCAGCAAAATAATAGTAAATTGAAGAAATTATTGTTGGCGAATATAAAATGGTTTGAACAATGATATAAATACCTCCGAGTTTTACGGCAAGGTTGGAAATTTCTTTAGAGTTCATTTATAAAGGGGTAAGTTGATTAATATTGATAGCTTAACAGGAGTGTAAAATTTAAACACGCTTTTTCTCTTCCTTACCATTTACGTAGACACGCATTTCGGGATTAATGTGAATGGCTAGATGCCCATCTTCCGTCTCCATTTTTAATTCGTATGGCTTTTGCGGGAGCTTGGCGATTTGTTCAAAAAGACGTTGGTTGGCGTGCGCAATTTTTTCCTCTTTATCAATCTTAAGTTTAATCAATTCGTTGTAAGAATTATCATCGTATAAGTCCTTTAGGGCTTCGGCTTCGTAATCCTTCATTTGTTCGCGTAGTTGTTTGTAGGCTTTTTTAAGTTCCAGATACTCGGCATCGGTAATTTGCTCTTCGCCTTTGATCGATTTTTTTATGACTTTTAATTCGAGTTGAAGTTCTCGTAAATCTTTAAGAGCGAGGGCGATCTGTTGGTCGGACATATATTTATTTTAAAATTATTGCCGGCTCAAATTAGCACAACTTGTCCTGTTTAGAAATTGAATTTAAGAGTACTAACTGTGTTAAATAAATCTTGGTAATAGAGGCTATCTGTGGCTTGAAATTCCCATACTCCAAGCTTTGTTGGAATTTGAAACACCTTAGTTGTTGATGCTTCGTTATTAGTAATTGTTCGTAAGACAATTTGTTGATTGTTAACGGTGAGATACTTGCAGTCGTCGGCTGCGGCTTGGTCGCAGGGTTGGATGGTTGCATATGTGGTTGGAACTAATTGAACATCGAGGATTCCCTGTTTGTTTTTGAACTGGATGCCGGCTAGTTTTTTGTTTTGGACAAACTTGTCAGTTGTCAGGCCAAGCGTGGCAGGGTACCGAAATTCAATCCCGAGCTCTTTACTGCGATAGTCTATTAATCGATATACATCTTGACTCTGTTGCGTCATCAAAAAAATAATGACGCCGGCTAAGAGTAATGAGAAGATTGTTGATGTAATTAGCCAGATTGTTAACTTAGAATTCATGAGAATTTATTTAGAGATTAGGGAGGCGTAAAGTGCCACAAATGATTTTAAAGTATGTTCTTTGCTATGACCCTTGATGATTTTAAGTGAGTTTTTACCCATAGTTTTAAGCTTTGAAAGGTCTTTTAAGATCAGCTTCATTTTAGCGGCTAAATCTAGGTAGTCTAATTCAAATAAATAACCGTTAAGACCATTTTCGACAAGTTCGGGGAGGGCGACGGCATTGGCGGCTAAAATTGGGAGGCCGTGGGCCATGGCCTGCATTACGGCTAGCCCTTGCAACTCGGCACTGCCGGAACCGATATAAACATCAGCACGATTATATAGTTGTGTAAGTTCATCGTCGGTGACGTGACCGGTAAAGGTAACGGTATCTCCAAGGTTTAGTTCTTGAGCTAGTTTTTGTAATGCGATTTCGTCTTTGCCCATACCAACAATTATGGTTTGCGTATGGATGATATCGCGGTTTGCGTCTAGGGCTTTTAAAATTAAATCGATATTTTTATCTTGTTCAAGACGACCAACAAAGAGGAATGTTGGCTTGTCTTTCTTTGTATAAGATTTTTTAAACTCTTCTAAGTCAATTCCGTTTGAAATTACTTTTGATGGCAGATCCAAACCTAATTCTTTGATCATATTAAGGGCGACCTTTGTAGGGGCGGTAACGTAGTCGAGTTGATTGTAGGTTTTAATCAAATCTTTCCACATGTAATTGGAAACGGTGCCGCGAGATACCTTCGGGAAATATTCTAGTAAGTTATCGGGCATAAAATGATTTGTACCTATTACTGGGATCCCCTTTTGTTTGGCTATTTTTAGGCAAGTGCGTCCTAGCAAAAAATGATTATGAATGTGCATTAGATCCGGTTTAAAATCAGTAATTACTTTGCGGATTTTGGGGGTCAGTCCACCTTTCCAGGTTATGCGAAAATAGGGGTGAATTGGCTTTAAGGGGACGGACTTGACTCTCTGCACTTTTAGGTGAGGCGCTGGTGTTTCCAACATGTCTTCGTAGGTTGGGCTGGGGGCAACAACTAAAATTTCGTGACCATTTTTAGACAACATTGTGGCTAATCTTTCTACAAAAACGGCAGCACCATTTACGTCGGGGGGGTAAGTTTCGGAGGCTAATAATATTCTAAATTTGGGGTCCATGTTTTCTTCTTTTCATTAAATAGTAAATTGCGATGGCTACAGTGGTGAGTATAATGACTAAACCTAAACGAGACAACAACGATGACTGTTGTTGCCAAATAGCCCCAAAGCTATAGCCAAGACCCACTAATAAAGCTGATTTAATAACGGTTGCGATTAAATTGAATATAAAAAATTTACGCCATGAATATTCCGACAAACCAATGCCAATAATGGCCGGCAAGCCAAGAAAATGCGTTAATTTACCGGTAAAAATTATTTTAAGATGATGCTTATTAAATTTGGCTTTCATATTGTTTACTTCGGCATCGGAAAAATGAAAGAGGTGCTCTAACCAGTGAATTAGTTTTTTACTACCAAACCGACCAATCATAAAATACGTCATGTCGGCTAAAAAATCGCCGAGACTATGTACTAAAAATGCCGGAACTAACTGAATAAAATTGGATTTAATCAAAAGACCTGCGGCCAAAGCTGTTGCCGGTCCTTCAATAAAGGCACCAATAAATACCCCAAAGTACTTTAGCTGTTCGATAAGATGGTAGATGGTTGGGTTCATGGGAGCGTAATAATGTAAATGTGTCCATCGGTGAAGAAGGCATCACCTGTAAAATTTTGGCCCAATACGGGCTGACTGAATGTACTTTCTACAATAGCTTCTAAGGGGTTGGTCGCCTTTAAATCATTAAAAAGGAATTCACGTTCTGAGTCGAGATCGGGGCTAATTGTGTGAGTAATCCCCCACTTAATGCCGTTATCAAAACTAGCGGCACCAACGTAAATTCTGGCGGCTGTTTCTGTTATATAATTGGTTCGCCAAAAACGAACATGGTGACGTTCGTTTACCATATTGCGGGGAGTTGGCTTTTCAAAACCAAAATCATGAACCTCAGAATTCCAAAATTCAGGTGTAATTGGGGCTTGGGGATAAGGCTGTTTATTGACGATGGCGTTGCCTGTTTTAAGTAAATTGACAATGTTAACGGGGTCTGCCAACTGCCAACCAGCGTTATGAAACGCTTGCACTAGTTGTTCATCGTTTTGGGCAATTATAATAAAATTAATTGGTTCACCTCTATTACTAAGTAAAGACTCTGTGTATTTTAGCTGCTCGGTTGATAAGACCATTTTCAAATCAGAAACGACATGGTCTTGCCCTTCGTTATTAATGAGGACGCTCGGTAATTGATACGTCAAAGCAAAAATCATGTAGAAACCAAGGGCGATGAGGCTTGAAACAACCAAGAAAAATTTTCTGTTTTTAGTAAGGTTGAGACGGTCAGTTTTGCCGTTTTTGTGGATATAAAATTCTGCCAGAGTAATGCCAATAATGAGCCACATAGCCCCAACCAAATCGCCACCCCAAACGTCACTTATAAAATGAACACCTAAAAATAAGCGGCTAAACCCAATTAGGCTCATTAAGCCTAAGCCGGCAAACAAAAAATTAATTTTGTGGGACCAACGCGTAGAATATTTAACACACAAGTAGGTAATAAACCCATAAAGGGCGACGGCAATGGTGGCGTGTCCGCTTGGAAAAGCAAAAGTGCTCTCGACGTAATGGGCAGCTGTTGGCCTTACGCGGTGAAGTATTAGTTTGCCTGCATAGGTAAAAGCCTCACTACCAATAATGGTGAGCATAAATGGGATGATGTAGACTCTTTTTTTAATAATCCATAAAGTGGAAACAGTTAAGCCTGAAATAACCATGGCAACGGGCCAACTGCCTAACAGTGTGATCCACACAAAGCCCTTGGTAAAGATTACACTTCTAAATACAACGAGAAGATTGGCAATGCGGACATCAATATCTACAATCAAATCTAAGTTGACGACATCTTCTACAATACCGCCGAATAAGAAGAGAACGTAAACAAAGGCAAATGCTAACACTGTTAATGGTAGTCCAAAAAATGTGGATGTATCAATACGTTGTCGAATCAACTTAAGAATTTTTTGATGTTTATTAGCAAGCTTTTGAACGTCTTTGTTTTGATGAATAGCAACTCTAATTGATCGTAAAACTGATATTATAAATGTTAGCAGCTCTTGCCCCTTTTTAACTATGAGTATTTTAAGCAAGTAAAATAAGATGAAAATTCCGATAAGAATACTCAAGAATAGGCCGGCACGTGTTAACCAAACTTTAGCGACATCTAATGATTGAGCAAAAAAATAACCGGGTAAAATCCAAGCCAAACCCCAGCCAATGGCTCCTAATAAATTCCAAAACATAAAGGGCAGACGCTTCATTTCGACAACGCCGGCAACTAAAGGGATAATTTCTTTAACGCTAGGAAGAAAACGGCCAAAAAAAATACTTTTACTACCATGCTCTTCAAAAAACTTTTTGCCTTTTTGAAAATGCTTTGCTTTTATAAACCAAATCCCGCGTGTTAAAAGGCTTGCACCGTACTTTTTACCAATATAATAATTGACGTTGTCACCCATAACGGCTCCAAATACAGCAAACCAAATTAAATCGCCTAAATCAAAATAACCACCAGCGGCTAGTGCCCCCATCAATAAAATAATTGCAGAACCAGGAATAATTAGCCCTACGCCAATTACTGTCTCCAAAAATGCGGCAAAAAAGGCAATATAGTATCCAAGGGAATGGAAATGTTCGATTGCCGGTAAAAGCGACTTTATATATTCCACAAGCATTAAAAAAGTTACTACTTAATTTCAATTGGCTCAACTCTGTCTAAAATGGCGAACTCATAATTGACCTCTTGCTCAATACTACCGCCATTGTAGGATTCAATTATACCGAATTCTTCTAGACGAATACCGTCTAAAATCAACTCTGTATTCTCTTGAATTGGCTGATCAACGATCTTAAATGCTCCTTGGTAATAGCCAATAACGTAGTAAGAGTTGCTACTTCTTTCTGATGATTTTGTCCATTCTACAACAAGTTCAACCTTGCCATCACTATTAAAGTCGTGTGGATAATAGTTTTGCATTAATCGAGTTATAGGTGCAGATTCGGATGTGGTCATAAACTCATCTTCTTGGACAAGCTTCCAAACTTCATCAATTTCGTCGTAAGCTATGACTTTTAAAGATTGGGATGTGAGGTTTTTATAAACAAGTACCTTTTCGGCGATGGCATCACCATCAAAATCAACATCGCTAACAATAACATCTGTTGCGTTTTTTGAGATAAACATAGATACGTCAAAATTGGCTAAGCCCCCTGACTGACAACCGGTCAACAATGCAAACACAAATAAGGTAAAAAATATTTTTTTCACAATTAGTTAGTTAAATTCTATTATTTCTTCAACAAAATGGTCTTCAAAATACTTTCTTAATCGTACTTTATATGGCTTAACTTTGATTGCTGCCTTGGCCTGATTATGATGGAGCATAAGCGGCAAGCTACTAATAAAATTATTATTCTGATTCAATTTTATTGATAATTCGGCCAAAATGGATGGTACCATGCCACTATCTTCAAAAGCGATATCTCTAAATTGAACCGTCTCTCTATTTGTCTCATTTGTGAGGGAGATTACGACGTCCTTCTTCTTAGTGAGATTTAGATATTTATTGGTTTGGACCGGCGTAATAAAATACAGATCAAAATTATCATGAATTGTGAAGTAGATTGGTGCTGAGTCTGCTAATCCATCGGACCCAACGGTAGATAAAACCGCCAAATTGTTTTTTTTCATAAAATTTAGAATGTATTTTTTACCAAATGCCTCAGTCATACTTTTTAATAAATTGTAACTAAGCAAAACTTATCATAATGCGACAATTTGTACTAGAGATTTCATGAGCGCAGCAGAGGACTGTACATCATTATTGCTTTATTTTCAGCAATCAACTCTTCTGCTAATTCCTGTTTTATATTGCTATCAAACTGTTTGCGCCAAATTTGATTATTGCGAGTATAGCCGCCCCACCACTCGTGCGTAATTAAGTGTTCTTTTTCAAATATTTGGTATTTTATGTTTATAGGGAGATTAGAGCGCCAATAGCCAACTAAGTGAGTATTTGTGACTTCTAGTACCAATTGAAATTTTTGTTTGGTGTTATTGGCAATTTGAAGGTCGATATTTGGATAGGCGCAAGTTGCACCACTGCCAAAGGGTTGATTCCTTTTGATATCGGGAAAGACGTCATAACTGTGGCGCCAGCGTTCGACAACGGTGAGAGGCGTGTGCAGCGTCATCCAAAATATTAAGTTTGATAACTGGCACAGACCACCACCAATGCCGGCAGTAACTATGCCATTATGTAAAACCATTCCGCTTAAATATCCTTTTGCTTTTGTAGGTTTGCCAATTTGTCGCCAATAGGAAAAGGTTTCGCCGGGATGAATCACAAGACCGTTTAAATGCTTGATGGCCAATTTTAAGTTCGTGATTTTATTTTCCTGCATCCACATGTCAATGTCCTTAAGCTGACGACGCAAAATGGTTTTGTGGGTAAAGATTTGGATTGGTAGCTGGCTTTCTATGCTTGTGGCGAATTTAATTCCCAAATAATGCCAATATATATAACGCCTAATTCTAAAGTATATTTTGCCGGCCCATCTTCTTAACTTGGAGCGGGTAATTGGTTTTTGCATAGATACTACTTTAATTCGGTTCGATATGGATCAAAATATGACCAAGCTCTGGGAGCTCTGCTTGCAATTTATCTTTTAACTTATGAGATAAAGCATGGCCTTTTGCTACAGTGAGATTGGCGTCAACTATGGCGTGTAAATCAACTTGGTAGCTCATGCCGGCTTTGCGAATGTAGCATTTTTCGGTATCGATAATACCATCAACTTTGTGGGCGATGTCTCTAATTTTAGTTATGAGATCCTCATATAAGTGCTCGTCCATAATCTCGCCTAACGCCGGTCTAAAAATTAGGTAGCTGTTGTATAAAATAAAGACGGCGGCAAGTAAGGCTGCCCAATCGTCGGCAGATTCGTAACCTTTACCTAGCAATAGGGCAATTGTAATTCCCACAAATGCTGCTACAGAAGTAATGGCATCGCTACGATGATGCCAGGCGTCGGCTTTAAGTGAAGAGCTGTTTGTTTCCTTGCTTTTGGAAATAACGATACGGTATGAAATTTCTTTCCAGACGATAATGGCACCAAGGACAACTAAAGTATATGGCTTTGGGAGCTTGTGTGGTGTGCCAATATTTTTAATACTTTCGTATGCAATAATTGTTGCAGAAATCATTAAAAAACCAACAACTAAAAAAGTTACTAGAGTTTCGGCGCGTCCATGCCCGTAAGGGTGATTTTTGTCGGCGGGTTTTGTGGAATAATGTAAACCAAAAAGAACCAACAATGATGCGAATATATCGGTTGTGGACTCAATGGCGTCGGCTATTAAGGCGTATGAATTACCAAAATAGCCGGTTAAACCTTTAATTATAGCTAAAGCCGCATTCCCAATTACGCTAAAATACGTTGTTCTGATTGCGGTTTGCTTTTTGGTCATTTATTGAGCTTGTGGTGCGTTGAGATTTGGTTCTGTAGTGGTATCTTTAGCGTATAAAATAATCAGCCAGATTGCCCCAACTACAGGAATTAATCCGACGAGTATCATCCACCCACTTTTGCCAATATCGTGCAGTCTTCTAATTGAAATTGCGATGCGAGGAATTAACACAGCCAAAGTATAAATCGTACTTAATGACCTAAAGCCAATAACAGTTGCAACTATAGCAACACCAATGGCGATTAAAATATCGAAAAGGACAAAATACCAAAACTCGGCCCTAGTGGCGCGGCCATCAAATTCTGCGTACTTTTTTAAGGCATCCATGTAATAATTCATACTATTTATTTTTAAGTAATATAGTGCAAAAACCTTAGTTAAAGCGTTAATAACCTAACTGAAATAATACTAATTGACAACTACAAATCTAACTTAGTCCCACACCAAGGGCAAAAGCTTGCTTCAGTCACAATCGGTTTTAGACATTTTGGGCATTGGAGCGGGTCCGGGTATGGCACTGGTAAACTGACATTCTACAAAAATTCGACATAGCAAGTAGGATTTTGGTTTTGCGGTAGCCAAATAAAGAACTTGAAAGAAAATTCAAAAAAAGTGGAAAAAGGGTTAAAATGACAATGATAACAACATCACA
>Ga0210019_1002619_pt1 | contig 17318 bp, 15 predicted proteins | sample CryGeyCG2114_020_2_FD_183969 | JGI IMG/M metagenome (GOLD analysis project Ga0210019, IMG submission 183969) | Groundwater microbial communities from aquifer - Crystal Geyser CG11_big_fil_rev_8/21/14_0.20 (SPAdes) (version 2) | ecosystem: Environmental > Aquatic > Deep subsurface > Groundwater ...
GATCCCCTGAAAAGTATGACTTTTACCCTCTTTCAATTTCAAAGCCCTATAAAACATAATTTCTCTATATCCCTTATTTATCAAGCATTACATCATTTTTAACCCTTCAACGTTGGGACAGCAGTGATATTCGTCTCAATATTGTTTGTTCCAGATTCCACCATCGCGATTTGTCTCCCACTCCCTGGCGCGCCATCCCAAAACTCCACCTTGGCAATGCCGGACACATCGGAAACCGAGGCCTGGATATTGACGTTATCGTTAACTACACCATTAGGGGTGGGGTTAAGAACCTGAACAGTAGGAGCAATCACCTTAGATTGTTGCATAGCTTCGTATTGGGTTCTGGGGGTTAGGACAACTGTGTCTCCTGGAACAATATCAATCGCAGGATTAGCGTGTTCGTAAGCATCTTCCAGCAAGCCATCACACCGATACTTTGGCCCTTTATACATATACAAAAGCTCAAGATTTTCTGGATAGTCCTTTCCTCTTAACTGCTTCGCTCTTAACACTATATTTTGCCTTTGCTGAAAACTTGGAGTTCCTTTCGTAAATGAAGAATCATCCCAAAAAGATCTGCCTGTTAACTTAACTTGCCTAGCTTTCTCCCCTGGCTCCACAGCCTCGACCAACCAATGGCTACTTAAATTTTTCGGGCCATCGATTTCATCACAATATAAATAAACCATTGAGTGTCCAGCTAAATTACCCAAAAAACCCTTAGAAAACAAAGCATCCCCTTTTTCAAAGGTAATAGCATTAACACTTCTCAAAAGAAAGATAAAAGTGAAAAATACCAACCAGGCTAAATTTGTCAGCTTTCTCCGGCCCACTAATTAATCATCTCCTAGAAATCTCTTCTAATGCAGCCATTGCCTTTTGCTTCAAAAAATCATTATCATTTTTCAACATTTTCTTTAATGCTATAACTGATTTTTCATCACCTATTTTAGATAACGACTCAATGGCATAAGCCTTTAAGTCAACATCCAAATCATCTTTATCAGTTAAAATATCAACCAATAAATCGACAGCCACGTCTCCTTTAATTTCACCTAAGGCAGTAGCAGAAAACTCCTTAGCGGCTAGCAAGTGTTTTCCATCCAAAATTTTTTCAAAAATTGTGACAGCTCTATCATCTCCTATTTGACCTAAGGCTCTAATACAATTCAAAAGCAAGAGATCCTCATCTTCACTACCAATGCTGCTATCACTTCTTTCGCCCCGTTCCACGTTCTTGCTGAGTTTTCCCCACCAATAAGTCGTTATTTCTATTAAAGACTGAACTGCAGATTGGCTTTTTCTTTCTCCTAATACAGAGGCAGCCCTGGCCATAATATTCACATTATCTTGTTTCATTACTTTAATTAAAATATCATCTGTTTTTGCATTAGTTGATCTTGAAATGGCACCAATGGCGACGGTTCTTATTTCTTTCATTTCATTTTTATCTTCAATGATTTCTCTTAACGTTTCAAATGCCTCCGGCGGGTTATTAGCATCTGTAAAACCAACCGCGGCAAAACGAAACTTCCAATCCTCATTTTTGTCACTTGCTATCCTTAAAAGCTCCTCTTTTGCTATTTTATTAAACTCATACAAATATCTTTTCCCCTCCCTCAAATCCTTGAGAAATTTCCCTGTTCCTTCACCAAGATTTTTTGACTCAATCGAAATCCTCCTCAAATTCTCAATCTGCTCCTTAGCCAATGCCTCATCAGACGCGGTTGGGGCTGTTTCAACATCTTCGGTTGGAGCTGGGGCGGGAGGTGGAGTTCCTCCAAAGGCGTATACGGGGGACAGTAAACAGAGGGCAGTGGACAGGATCACAAAAACAATTATTATTCTATTCATAGAGTTTTGCTCCTTTTTTAAAAATTCTTATTAACCAGCTCTCCAATATAATGATATTCGGGTTCTGTCACTGAAATCGTTCCATCCTCATTAATTAGAGGAATAGAGAAACATAGTGACAATTTAACTAATCCCACCCCATCCGCATACCACTTATACAAATCATCTTTGCTATCGTATATTTTAATCGTCGTAAATGTCCCTGCCGGCACAGTTACTTCCTCTGTACCAATTGCTTCATAAGTTGAGCCAAAACTTGTCCAAACATCACCGACCTGTAATGGCAAAGGAATAATTAGTTCCGCTTCAGTTGTAGGATTCACAGGGGTACCATAGCAATAAACACCGTTTTCTGAGACATAGTAATAGGAAGACAACCCCGGGGAAATCTCAAACATCTTAAGTGTATCAGCCGCTGAAACTGCCAAAGAAAGAGCTTCTGTAGAAAGCATAAAATTTTGGACAACGAGTCCATTAGACAGGGTTGTGTTTCCATCAAAATAGAAAACTTTTGTAGCACTAGCAATAGTATCTGTCTCACCAGATATTATTGAATAACGATATTCCCATAAATATCCATCTTCATGCGGAAAGTAAGTTTGAGTTTGAGCGGTCAACACCTCTGTCCCTTGCTGGGCGCAGCCGAGAATCACCATCACAACAACAAACACCAAAACAACCAATAACAAAACTGAATTTATCCTATTTATCATTTTTTCTCCCTTTTTAGAAATTCTTGTTCACAAGTTCTTGTGTCCAAATTGCCATTTCAAGCTCGTTGCCAATTTCTGAAATTACAGGAATTAAAATATAAGATTTGACTAACCCAACCCCAGGCGCATACCAGTCAAATGCATTTGGCTCATTGGTGTCCAAAAATGTCATGCCAATTTTAATTGCACTAAAAGTTCCGGCCGGCACGGTTACTTCTTCTGTACAAATTACTTCATAAATTGCATATGAACCTGCCCAAAAATCTCCCACCTTTAACGGCAAAGGAATAATTAGCTCTGCTTCGGTTGTAGGATTTTTCACTGATCCATAGGTATAGACACCGGTTTCTGAAATATAATAACACAAAGAGCCTTCCAGAATGGCAAATGCCTTAAGTGTATCGGCAGCGGTTGCTGGCAAAGTAATAGCCTCACCGGAAACCATAAAATTTTGGACAACCAGCCCATTAGCTAAGGTTGTTGTCCCATCAAAATATCGGGTTTTTGTATCGCTATAAGCTTCACGTGTTCCATCGAATATCCACGAAGAGTGATACTCCCAGGAATAACCATCCTCATGAGGGAAATAACTCTGCGCTTGCACATTTGCAACCTCTGTTCCCTGCTGGGCACAACCGAAAACACCAATTGCCACAACAAAAACCAAAACGACCAAAAACAGGCTTGAACATATTCTATTTTTCATCTTTTCTCCTCTTTCACTATTATATTAACTAGCAATACTATTGCCTGCCTTGGGAGTTTTCCAAAGCATGTTTTAGGTATCATACCAATAAAAACACCCAACATCTATCATCAGCCAAGTGTCGCTTTTCACTACTCAAGTGTCAAAAAAAAGGGCTAACTTCCCAAATATGATCTGGGAAATTAGCCCTGCCAATGCCTTAGTCTCTCTACCTCTCTCTTCAACCAGTAGGAGCGAATCCTTCCCCATTGTGGCGGAAAGGAAAGCGTGCACCAACTTTGGCTAAACGCTATTCAATTAAGATAATTGTACCATAGCAAACCCGCGAATAGCAACGGAAACGCAAAGAGGCCTTACCTGATCAGCCGTCTCTTCATCAATTTAATAGCCAGGGTAAAAGAGATAATTTCAACAACCAAGAGAAAGCCAAAGCACTCGCCCTCATTGATCTCAAAAGAGATCCCGTTAACAGCTGTAAACTGCTTAAACTTTTTAACCAGGTTTTTGGCAATAACCAGCGAAGTCATTTTGCTCCCCCATCACCTTAACAATTATGCGCTCGCGGGAAATTACTTCACGACGTAAGTGACAATGTACGGAGTGTTTGGCAACAGCCAAAGAAACAAACCACTTCACTTGGTTTACGCGCATTTTAAGTTGTGATAGGTTTTCATAATCCAGGCTGCGTTACTTTTTCCAGCCGACTGGTGTCGTAGCCAAGCTGCGCGGCTTTAGCAATTAAGCTTTGATAATTAGCCTCATCCAGCTGAGGGGTGCGGCTTAAGACCCACAGGTAGTCTTTGCCACTGCCAACCAGGGCAAATTCATAGTTTGGCCCAATCTCTAACACAATGTAGTCAGCAGCCACCAGCCAAAAGAAGCTAACCTTAAGCCGGCCGGGTTGGTTCTTATCCGGGATCCAGGCCCGGCCTTCGGCACTTGATTGCTTGCCGTTCAAAGTATTTTTATAGCCTTGATTTAGCACCTTTATTTCGCCGTTATCTTTGAGCGAATATGTAGCAGTTACGCCGACCAACTCTTTTTCAAACCAGTTCGGGATGCGGGCAATCTCATACCAGGAGCCAAGGTATTTGGAAAGTTCAATCTTTTGGGCTGGCAGAGCCTTGGTAAAACCGTCCTCAAAAAAGCAGCCGGAGAGCAGCAGGGTTAGAACAAGCATTATAACCGACAAAAATCTCCTGGGTGTCATTAAAAAATATTATTTCATTACAATTGATGATTGTCAAACAAAAATACTTTCACAACCAGGCGCTCCCATTACTTCCTGCCCTGGCATCAGCCTTAAGCTTTGGCACACCCTTTGAATCTTCAGTGCGATGGGTCTCGGTGGTTGAGCGTTCACCCAGATAGCAATATTACTCATTCGCTTGGCAATAACCTTGCTGTAATCAGTGTCGAAATCTCGACACCCAAAAGGAGAAAAAATGAACAAAAGTCTTGAGCCACTCAAATACAAAGGCCTACTAAAAGAGATAAAAGAAAGAATCAGATCAGCTCAATATCAGGCCTTAAGAGCTGTTAATAAAGAATTAATTTCTTTGTATTGGGACATTGGCAAAATGATTATTAAACGTCAACAAGGTGAAACCTGGGGAAAATCAGTAATTGAAGAGCTTGCTAATGATTTACAAATAGAATTTCCTGGCATACGTGGGTTTTCAGCTTCAAACCTCTGGCGGATGAGAGAATTTTACCGTTCTTATAACAAAAACAAAAAACTCGCACCATTGGTGCGAGAAATTGCCTGGACCCACAATATAGTCATCATGGAACTCTGCAAAGATAATCTAGAACGGGAATTCTACATTCGTATGACTCGCAAAATGGGCTGGACAAAAAATGTTTTGCTCCACCAAATTGAAAATAAGACTTACGAAAAGACAATTACCAACCAAACAAATTTCGACGCAACGGTTTCAGACGCTATCCGCAGCCAAGCGAAACTGGCAGTAAAAGATGAATACCTGTTTGATTTTCTTGATTTAGGAGAAGAGCACAGCGAACGCCAGCTTGAACAGGCGGTTTTGGCAAAAATTGAAGGTTTTCTTAAAGAGCTGGGCGGTATTTTTACTTTTGTAGGCAGTCAATACCGATTAGAAATTGGGGACAAGGAATATTTTATTGATCTTCTGCTTTATCACAGGCATCTAAAGTGTTTAGTGGCTATTGAATTAAAAGTCGGTGAGTTTTTGCCAGAATATATTGGCAAGATGCAATTTTATCTGGCCGCGCTAGATGACCTGGTCCGGCTTAAAGATGAAAATCCTTATTGTCTCTTCCCTGCCGGAACGACTGAAAAAAGAGTTGCCGTCTGCCAAGCAGATTGAGTGGTTAATTGAGGGGATATGATAAAATCTGTTTCATGGCTGAATTCCTCTTGTTTTCTCTGTTGCTTTTAAATAATTATCCTTTGAAACAATAGATCGGCCGATCTTTTTTTCTAGCTGCCTCCTGGCGCCACCAGCAATTTCTCCCCCCGCCCTGGCATCGGCCTTAAGCTTTGGCACACCCTTTGAATCTTCAGTGCGATGGATCTCGGTGGTTGAGCGTTCACCCAGATAGCAATGCCCCGCAACCGTTTTTCTATCCAATCATCAGGATAGCCCTTGGCCTTATACAAAGCTCTCGTGCGTTTGGTGGCTAGTTCTGGATCTTCAATTTCCTGAATACGTTCGTAACCGACTTTTGCTAACCAGCGTTTGAAAGGCTCTGCTTTTGGGGATGGGATTGATTGAATTATTCGGAAAAGACCTTCTGTATTAGCACAGTCAGTCTCATATTTTTTACCATCGGAAGACTCAAGTTTCAGTTGTCGACAAATTGTCGACAACTCAAGGCCCTCCTCATCTTTAACCCTGACTTTCATTTTATACCAATAGTCTCTCGGATTAACACTCTCGGTCAAAACTTCCACCGCATCCACCACTGAAAACCACCACTCATTATTATGGATCGTCTTACGAACCTCTTTACCTTTGAAAATCGCAATCCTGGTTTCTCCCATCTTCCTCAACCCCCTTTCCTACTCATGCGCCCTTATTTTTTAACTTGCCCTGCTCCAAAGCTTTTACCGTACGATCAAAATCTGAAATGTATTTTTTATCTCTCTCTTTCGTATATTTTTCATATTCCTCTAGCGCCCTTTGCGCTGCTTTCTCTGCGCTGACTTTCCCGGCGCTAGTTAGCAGCTCCTGCTCGCTTAAGCGCAAAAAGTCATCAAGTTTACTTATCCAGTCCGCCATCTTCATACGCCGGCCTCTTGCAGCTTGAAGCTCGGCAAAATCAAGATACATAGAGACAATCAAGTTTAGTCTTTTTAATTCATCTTCCATTAGATAATTTTTGGCAATTTTCGTGTCTTGTTGGGTAATATAATTTCCTTTAAAGCTTGTCAGCCCCATAAGCGGTTTTTTACTATCGGCTCTTTGTGAGATTATTTCCGCGGCAGTATGACCATGGACCGCAAAGTGCATCTTGTTTTGCACAGTCGCAAAAAATCCCTTGGTAGCCTGATCGTCTTTTCTATAATCTATGCTGGTAGCATAAATATCAGTTATCTTTTGATAAAAGTTACGCTCACTGCTCCTAATATCGCGGATGCGCTGGAGTAATTCCTCAAAGTAGCGGGCGCGACCACCGCCCTGTTTTAATCGCTCATCATCAAGCGCAAAACCTTTGATAATGTACTCTTTCAGCCGCTGGGTCGCCCAGATCCGAAATTGTGTGCCACGAATTGACTTTACCCTGTAACCAACTGAAATTATGACATCAAGGTTGTAATGTTTGACAAGGTATTCTTTACCATCAGCCGCAGTTCGTCGGAAATCCCGACACACTGATTTTTCTTGAAGCTCTCCTTCTTGGAAAACATTATTAATGTGCTCTGTTATAGTCGAGCGCCCTTTGTCAAACAATTCAGCCAGCTGGTCTTGCGAAAGCCAAACAGTTTCATCCTCTAACCGAACCTCCACCCTCTCGAGACCATCTTCTGTGGTATAAAGCAGAAAAGAACTTTCATCTGGCGCCAGTTTACCTTTTTTTTCAGATCTTTTTCCTCCCATCTTCCATCCCCTCCTTTGATTTGGTATACACTAGTATACCAAGGCAAATAAAATTTTCAAGGGGGTTTTTGGATCAAAGGTTTGTTGTCGTTTGACATTTCTCTCGACGCAACCGAAAGACGATCCCCTCACCGCGCTTTGATTAAGGATGTCTTCTCTATCACCGGCGGCACATCTTTTTCCCACGGCCTGGCGTACTTGAAGAGAGAGAAGGCCCGTGAGGGCCCGTGAGGCGAATCGAAGGCTTACGGCGTTTATGATTGTGGGGGCAAGGAAGAAAATAAATATTAATTTACCAATAAATCCTGAAACTTTATTTCGCGAAAACCATAATAACCATTTTCGCCTAAAATATTTAAAGAATCATTAACAAAATCCTTTGCGGCCGGATTCTCTCTCGCTTTTTGAATAATTGTACAAATTTCTTCCAAATCTACATAAAGAGAAGGCCATCTACTAATTGTTTTCAACACTTCAAAGAGCAAACCCATTACTTCTACAGGATGATCATCAACGCTAGCTAAAAGATAGTCCATTAAATCGTGATGATATGGTTCACTCACCACCGAAATTATTGGCTTAAGAAGGTTAAGGAGTGTGTCGATCGATTCATATTTGTCAGAGTATTCCAACCAGCCAAAAAAACCAACAAGCTCGTCGTCTTTTGCGTTAGCTACTCTATATTCCCATAATTCCCTGAACCTTTTCCAATCATCCTTGTTAAATTCCGGATTCTTTATCGCCGAAGCTAAAAACCAAAGAGCATGCTGCCTCGTTTCAATATTAGCCTTTTTAAAGAATTCAACCATCAATCCTTTCTCATTAGTAATTTCTTCTTTTTTTCGCCAAAAAGCTGTCATTATGTGATCAGCCAACCTATCCTCAGTGATCTTATCGCTCCGCCTGCCCGCTCTCTCCTTACCAGACAAATCAATGGCTTTACGATAATGATTTTCAAGAAGCTTATATAAATCATTATAAACAGAGTTAAAAAACAAATACCCTTCCCAATCAGCTTCCCAAAAATCAGATTTATCTTCTGTTAATGGGAATAAATGACCATCAGAAACTTCTTGCCTAACCCATTTTTGGTCAAGATAATTTAAATGAGGAAAAAACTTACCAAACACAGAATGTACAGAAGGGCTAGTTTCTCTCTCAAGTCTTTTAGCAAGAAAAGCCTTAACGTCCGGCTCAAGCCTTTCTCCTGGGGGGAAAGGGCCTTTGTCTTTATTTTTCTCTTTATCTTCATGCAAACTCGCAAATTTTAGAGCGTAAAGAATCAATGCTTCCGTTGCCTTCCCACGATTACAGTTAATTGCGTAAGACACGTAATCCTGATTGCCTTTGCCATATTCTTTCTCATCTTCAGGACTAGGATCTGGATCATTATCGATAATATAAAAAAGAATTTCCTTAACATCTTTTAAGTATTCATCGGGGATTGGATGAGAATGTTTTTTAACTGAGGTTGCCATCAACTCAGACATAGCCCCTCGAACATACTCATATGAACCATAATCAAATTTATCTCGTTTTCCTTCAATTTCAGGATCATCCTTCATCTCCATAACTTTTTTGCACAGACTTATAATTTTTTTCCATTCGAACGTTTTTCCAGCCTTCCAAGCCTCCTCCAATCCCCTAAACAGGTTAGAAACATACGTCGGATATATCCCTTCCCAATAGAAATTATCAGCAATCGCAGCATATATATCCGGTTTTTCTTTGACAATATCCATAAATAGCCTGGCAACCCCCTCCGGGGTTGGCGACCAACGCCTACCTGTAGGCTTAAATTCTTCTTTAAGATAATGAACTAATCTCTCTGGGGATTTGCTCCCGAGAGCTTCTTTATCGATTGGACTTTCCGGCCCAACCCAACCAGATTTTACAGCTAAGAAATCAGGATCCTTTTCCTTGTTTATTTCATCCTCATATGTCTTAAGTGTCAACCTGTACTGTTCTAGCTTTTGATCATTAAGAATATAATCATTCACCATTGACAAGCGTCTGCTTATCCAATACTTACGATAATCATCATCTTTTTCGCCTTCCGGGCCAGCAATAATCCAATCAATAAAACTGTTCTTATCTTTCTCCCCTAAAATTGCAAACTTTTCTCTAACCAATAAATAGAACTCGTGATAAATACTATGATCATCAAGATTGTTTTGATTAAGTAATATGCCAGGAACAAAATCATCAAGACCACAACTACGAACAACATGAACCGCCAAGCGCCTAAAGATTGAATACTCCTCATGTAAATACTTTTTAATTAGAGATTTTACTTCAATTTCATCTTGGCCATAAAATTCCACCATAGCATCGCGTAACATCTGAGCAAAAATATCTCTTATCTCATCAAATTGATAATTTTGACTACTATTTTCAATTGAAGATCGCCAAACCGTTGAGAAGTCTTCCTTCACATCTTTTGTCTCTGCAAAAATGGCCTTTTTTAGGTTTTGCTCCAGAAGGCTTATGACTTCTTCACATTTTGTTTTTATTAAAACTGTGAAAATTTCGCCAAAAACATCTTTCTTGTAATGATATATGTCCATCTGAAGCTTGTCTTTTGCCTTCTTCCCTTTTTGTGGCTGACTCACTATTTTAAACATCTCAAAAAGAGCATCAATCTCATTTGCAGAAGCAAATTTTTTCATTAAGTCGAGCACATACTTATCAATCAGACTGGAGGCAGCATACTCAGTCTCCAACCAATCCCCAATGTTTGAAATAAGCTGCTTAGCATAAGCTAAAGGCAGTTTTAATATAACCTCCATTGCACTATTTAAAGCAAGAATATTGTCTGTTTTAATCCCTTTCAGAAACTCTGTAACCTTCGAGGGAATCTTCTCCGCAATCCTTACAAGATACACCCCGGGCCACCATGCCGGAAAAGATTTTGAATCATCTTCTTCCCTTTTTATGGGGGAAGGAATCCGAGCAACCAATTCCTTCACTTTCGTTACATCAAACCAAAAATAATTAGCACAATTACAGAAAAAGTATTTCTGATACTGCTCTCCACCAAAAAGAATGTTTATTAATTTTTCCTGGTCTTTTTGGGAGGGAGCAGCCAAAACCATTAACCTATCTATTTCTCTAGTGGTTTCGAAAAAATTAATTTTCATATAACTCATTCACCTCTAATCCTATAACATACAAAGTTTGAGACCTCCCTATTCTTCACTTTTGTTTTTATAAATGCTTCGGCAAAATTTAAAGGGGCATCGCGATTAAATAAATATTCATAATAATCTTTCGCAAGTTTTGGGGCGACAGAATCTGTTCTTACCCCAGACAAATATCCAATCACATGATTTGCATAACCTTTTTCAACTAGTTCAAAAGCTAAAGTTTTATTGTTTCTTATTCCTGAACACCCATGACATAAAGACAAAAAAATAAGCTTAAACCGAGAGTTCTTATCTTTAAAGGATTCCATCATATCGGTCCGAAGAAAAGAAGAGCCTTGTGAAGAATTGCCCTCATTCTCAAGCTCAATGTCTCCCTCACTACTCCCATGAGAAATAATATGAAGCATATTAAACCTGCTACATAAAAGATCCTTGAAAACCTGCTGAGTAAGATGTTTATACAAAGTTATTTTAGAAAATTTTTGGGTTAAGCAATCCTTTTCAAAACAAACCTCTCCATAGACAACCGATATAATATTATTAAGCTCTGAGAGAATTGATTCCGATATGGAACTATACGATCCTCCAGAATAAAAGCGCGCATAGGACGTAGCAATCGCCATATTGATATTATCAAAAGATGTAGTGCTTATATTTGACTCCACTTCTCTCAATATAATTGTATTATTAAATTCTTTTTCCCAAAATAAATGTAAAAATCTGTCGTCGTTAGAAGAAATAATTAAACACTCGTCATGTGCCAATTTCGGAATAACGATATTAATCTCTTTCATTTCTTTGATTAACCAGCTTGCGAGAATAAGTTTCTCATTCAGATTACTCGGTTCTAATAGCTGTTCTGCTTTTTGTTGCTCATACCCTTTTTGTTCAACTAAAGCTTGTTTATACCCTTCTAAGAAATTTTTTACGGGTAAGTATTTTTTAACAGTATCGCCTCTTGCTTTAAGCTCTATTACTATATATCCATAGCTAATAAAAGATTCTGCTCGTCTTTTCCAATATTCAGAATCATGCGCAAAAGAAATGCTTCTCATCATTTCTTTAATGAACACCTCCCCTTCTTTTTCCAAGTTGGGTTTCGGAAAGAAAATAGCAGATAATTTTATATGCTCATTCATTAGAGGTTTTATATTTTAATATTTTGCCCCAACCCCACCAAACTTTCCCTTATTTTACAACAAAAACCTCTATTTCCCAAACATATAATAATGATGTAAAATGAGCTAAGACATGGACAAACAGACAAACATCAACATTTTAAAAGAAAAGGTCAAGAAATTTTGTGATGCGAGGGATTGGGAACAGTATCATAACGCCAAAGACCTGGCCATAGGCATTATTACTGAATCAGCCGAGTTACTAGAACACTTTCGCTTTAAATCAGAGAAAGAAGTTGAAGCACTTTTTCAAAACAGCCGGAAAAAACAGGAAATATCAGAAGAAATGGCTGATATTCTCTACTTTCTCCTGCGCTTGGCCCAAAAATACAACATTGACCTAACCACTGAACTTGGCAAGAAAATCGAAAAAAACGAGCAAAAATATCCTTTGGAAAAATCCAAAGGAAGAAACGTAAAATATACCGAGCTTTAAAAATGAGATTATATTCCGGCACATCAGAACAATTTATCCAAGATACCATTCAAAACCAAATCGCGGAAAAGCTAAAACAAGCTTTCTTCAAATATTTTAGATATAACCCCTCCCCTTATGAGGTGGCCTCCTGGCGCAACTCTCTACGCGCCATCTCCCAAGTCTTCCAGTACGCCAATCTCATGGACCACGGCATCATCTTAGAATATCAGCTCCCCCTCTCTTCCAAAAGACTTGATTGCATCATCTGCGGCCAAGATGCCAAAGACAATGAAAACGCTGTTATCATCGAGTTAAAACAATGGGAAAAATGCAAAGAGGCTGAGGGTGAACGTATTTTAACTTGGGTCGGCGGGGGCGAAAGAGAAGTGCTCCACCCATCAGCCCAAGTTGGCCAATATAAAATATATTTGGAAGATGTTCACACTGCTTTTAATTGCGACCAATATCCCATAAGCCTCAATGCTTGCAGTTATCTTCATAATTATAATTATTATGCTGAAGATGCTATCTATTCCAAAAAATTCTTTGAATTGATCCAAAAATACCCCCTATTCACGGCTGATGATGTAGATAAATTAAAAAACTTCCTGGTCAGTAAACTTGAAAAGGGAAACGGCCTCCCTACCCTGAAAAAGATCGAAGAAAGCAAATATCGACCAAGCAAAAAACTCATGGAACACGTTGGCAAGCTGGTCAAAGGCAAACCTGAATACGTCTTGCTTGATGAACAACTGATTGTTTACGACAAAGTCATTGCTTGCGCCAAAACAGGTTTTCACGACAAACAAAAAACTGTATTAATCATAAAAGGCGGACCAGGAACAGGGAAATCAGTAATTGCGATCAATCTCATGGCAGACCTCTCGCTGAAAGACTACAACGCCCATTATGCCACTGGCTCGAAAGCCTTTACAGAAACCTTAAGAGACATTATAGGTAGCAGAGGGGCCGCTCAATTCAAATATTTTAACAGCTACGGTGAAGCAGAAAATAATATCATTGATGTCTTAATCTGTGATGAGGCTCACCGGATAAGAGCAACTAGTAATAGCAGATTTACTCCAAAACACAAAAGATCTGGCATCCCGCAAATTGAAGAATTACTCAAAGCCTCAAAAGTAGCTGTTTTTTTCATTGATGACAATCAAATCGTTCGACCTAACGAAATCGGCTCGGTTGAATACCTGAAAGAATACGCTCAAAAGAACAATTGCAAAGTTTTTGAGTATGAATTAGAGGCTCAATTTCGCTGCAATGGCTCTGATGCCTTTGTAAATTGGATCAATAACACTCTGGGAATTAAAAAAACCGCCAACATCATCTGGGATTTGCATGAAGAATTTGATTTTCAAATTCTTGATACACCAGAAGCACTAGAAAAGGCAATAAAAGATAAGGTTAACAAAGGTTTTACAGGCAGAGTAAGTGCTGGTTTCTGCTGGCCATGGTCAAAACCAAACCTTGACGGCACACTTATAAATGATGTGATAATCGGAGATTATAAAAGGCCTTGGAATGCCAAGCCAGAAGCAAGAAGACTAGCAAAAAATATCCCCACAGCCTCTCTCTGGGCGCACGATCCAAACGGAATTAACCAAGTCGGCTGTATTTATACAGCCCAAGGCTTTGAGTTTGACTATGTCGGGGTAATTATTGGCAAAGACTTAACTTATAACTTAGACAAACAAGAATGGCAGGGAGATAAAACTCATTCATATGATACCGTAGTTAAGCGTTCCAAGGAACAATTTGTTGATCTAGTTAAAAATGTCTATCGCGTATTACTAACAAGAGGGATGAAGGGCTGTTATGTCAACTTTTTAGACAAAGACACCGAAAGATTCTTCAAGTCCAGGATCGAAGGTCTTAAAACCACTTAGTCGAAGACATACTTTGTTTGTTTTTCTTCTGCACAAGCTCTTGATTTCGTCTGCGCATCGCCAGCCTTCTAATTAAAATGTAGCTTTCCCTTAAGGTGATTTTTCTTTCAAATAAAAGCTTGCTAATCTGCTGTTCTGCTCTTTGATTCTCCATCAATAAGACTACAGCAATCTTATTGCCAGGAGGCATCCCTCATAAAATGCGGAAAAAGTGTCGAAATTACGACACCCCTGCCCCCTCCCAGCCTTCACTGCCCTCACGGGCCCCCACGGGCCTTCTTTATCTCCCAATATCCTCATCCCAAAGCTTGGGGTTTTTGGCGATAAAATCGCGCATCAAAGATTGGCATTCGGCCAGATTTAGATCAATAACCTCCACCCCGTGGGAACGCATAAACTCCGGCGCGCCGGGAAAAGTGGCGGCTTCGCCAACTATGACTTTTTTAATGCCAAATTGGACAACAGCGCCGGCACAAAGATAACAGGGCATGAGCGTGGAATATAAAATCGTCCCCTCATAAGAGCCAACGCGACCGGCACTTTGCAGACAATCAATTTCCGCGTGCAAAATAGGGTTGTTTTCCTGCACCCGCTTATTATGCCCCCGGCCAATAATCTTGCCCTCCTTGACCAACACCGACCCAATCGGTATCCCACCCTCGCTCAACCCCTTTTTCGCTTCCTCAAGCGCCTCTTTCATAAATTGATCCATAATGATGATTATTGTAAGTTATTTGGAAGGGGGAAGCAATGAAATGTCCAAAGAGGGCTAAATTGACAAAATTTTTGGCTTACACTAAAATGATTTTATCCCCGATACCCAGAAAAGGAGCAACCACATGCAACGTGACTACTGCCCAAACTGCAAAACCATAAAAAACCTGATCCAATCTATTGGGTTTAAGAAAGAAAAAAAGAAAAAAGGCAAAGAAGCGCGAAAGATCATCAAATCATTTCACTGCGAAAGCTGCAATTGCTTTGTGAAAAGCGAGGAGTAAAAAACGCAAAGCTCAAAAGGCAAAGCCTTTAACTTTTTATCAACATCACAACAAGTGAAATAAGCTTTTCCTTTTTTTTGGGTTCGCTTTGCGCAATTAAAAGGGTCAAAGCAGTTAGCGCGGTTGAATTTAGGCGCTCCAGATTTAAACGTTTAGCTTTGTTTAGCAACCAGATAAAAGCAAAGGCACCGCTCCGCTTATTGCCGTCAACAAAGGGATGGCCCTTCACAATAAAATACAGCAGATGCGCGGCTTTTTCTTCAATGCTGGGGTACAAATCCTTTTCATTAAACGTCTGCAGCACATTCCCCACAATTGCCCCCAGGGAGTTGTCGCCTCTATCTAGGGCAAAAAGTTCGCTAGCCTCCTTTTTCTCCATTAACCGGGCCCGCAGCTTGGCAACAGCGCCCTTAAGCTCAGCAGCAACCAAGGAGACTTTCTTCTTGGTAACTTTTCCTTTGCTAAAACTGCTTTTATCATAAGCTGCCAGGGAAAACCAGGTGTCGGCAAAAAGTTTGATCAGCTCCAATACATCTTCTGTTTCAATATTAGCTTTAGCCAGCAGAAGAGACTTAACTTCATCTACCGCCTTCATAAAAGAGGCATAGTTTTTGGCAATGCGGCTTTTATTGATTGTGTAACCTTGAAGTAGATGCTTGCGCAGAGTCTTTGTCGCCCATTGGCGAAATTTGGTAGCCTTTTTACTATTTACCCTATAACCAACAGAAAGGATCATATCAAGATTAAAATATTCAAGCTGCCTAGAAACCTGCCTGTTTCCCTCATTTTGAACCGTTGCAAATTTTGCAACAGTTGAATTATCCAATTCTCCTGTCTTTAAAATATTGTTAATATGCCTAGAAATACCAGATTTGTCAGTTTCAAAAAGAGCTGTAATCTGGTTAAGTGTCGCCCAAACAGTTTCTTTGGAAATATCCCCGCGAAGCTCAATTTCCCCACCAGGAGCCTGATAAATAACTAGCTGCTGCATGTTCTTCTTTCTCATTACCCAACATGCAGCAAGGCTATTGCCTGCCTGCCGGCAGGCAGGCCAAAGGGAAAAAGCCGAAAAACGTCGAGATTTCGACACCTAAAAATTTTGGGTGAAATCCTTCACCTTGTTTTAAAGTTGCGTGATTTTGTAATCTGTCCCATAAGAAATATTATGTAAAGTTATGGATGAAAAAGGGGAAATGTATAATCTCCACTTTTCTTTGATGGCAAAGAAAAGTGTAGAGAAAAGAAACCGCCGGGGGACGCTGTCCCCCTGGACCCCCTGCGCCGTCAAAGCTCCCCAAAACCTCCCCGATTCGGCCTGCCACCCCTTATCAGCCTGTGGCTGATAACCCTGCGTCCGCAGGGCCGGCGGTCCTCCCCCCATCCCTTTTGGCCTCGCGGCCAAAACGTGACGGCGCTCTCTTTTTGTTAAGTTTTTTTTCTTAATTCCATTCGAGAAGGACGTTGATTCTTAAGGGATGGGGAAGGGGCTGCGGTTCGCGCACGCGAATCCGCCTCTGGCGGAGAGGGTCGTGGTTGGGCAGGCAGGGGTCTTGGGGTGTTTATCAACGTCTTGATTCTCTTTTGTTACTTTTCTCTGATCAAGCAGAGAAAAGTAAAACACAGATCAAAAAAACTTTATATAATATTTCTTATCCGAAACAGATTGGCTTGAATTGAAATTCATCAACCATCACGCGATTTTAGAACGACCTGAAAAATTTCACCTTTTTTGAGAGGACAAGAAACGTCGAGATTTCGACATAGGGGGAAAGAGGTGAAAAAAGACTTACTTAAACTCTAGTATCCGATCGATCCGAAAGGTCCGCTCGACCCCTCTACTCTGACAAAAAGCCCTAAGGCCCAAAAACGGCTTCCCAGCATACTCCATCTCTGCTATCTCCAGCGGATTGATCGTCCTGATGGATTTTTCATCCCCAGTCTTTAAATAAGTAATAGTGATTTCCCCTTTTCTGGCCGCAACCTCATTTAGCAATTTAATTTTATCTTCCAAGGAGCAACTCTCTTCTGATTTTTGGTATTGGAACCCAGTTACAAATCTAACCACCCGCCAATCCATAAAAATATGGCGTTTAAGCATTGGTTTTTTCAAAACAATCCCGTCTAGAGAGCGGCAGCGGCTTAAAGCCACATACATCTGGCCATGGGCAAAAGTACCGCGGCCAATATCAATAATCACCTTGTCAAAGGTCTTCCCCTGGCTCTTGTGAATAGTAATGGCCCAGGCAAGCTTGAGCGGAAACTGGGTAAAAGTTGCCACCACCTCTGACTCCAGCTGGCCAAGCTTAGCATCAAAACTAA
>Ga0210019_1002623_pt1 | contig 17289 bp, 12 predicted proteins | sample CryGeyCG2114_020_2_FD_183969 | JGI IMG/M metagenome (GOLD analysis project Ga0210019, IMG submission 183969) | Groundwater microbial communities from aquifer - Crystal Geyser CG11_big_fil_rev_8/21/14_0.20 (SPAdes) (version 2) | ecosystem: Environmental > Aquatic > Deep subsurface > Groundwater ...
GTTTCCGCGCAAGTGGGACTCGGGTTCGGCGTAGGGCTGATCTTTTTCCTGCTCACCTGGTGGCCGCTTCGAAACCTTTACCGCCGCACCTCGCATCTTCCCATTCTTTTATCCGACGAAGTCCAGCGCGAAATTCCGATCCTGGGGCTGGTGGCTTCCAACCTCGGCCCTTTATTCCTGTTTGGTCCGCTCCTGCTGGCGGTGGTAACGGGGTTTGTGCTGTCCCAGCAATGGGAAGTGGTGCTGAAATTCCTCAACGCGGTTCCTTTTGGGAGTGTCGACCCGATCTTCGGGAGGGATTATTCCTTTTACCTCTTCACCCTTCCGATGGTCATCGTGGCCAAGTCTCTGGCCTGGGAGATCTGGGTGGTGGTCACCATCGGCGTGGGGCTGGTTTATTTTTTCAAGCGATTCATGTATGTGGACCTGCGCGGGGTGGTGCTGGTTCCCGAAGCGCAACGGATGCTCAGTTTTCTTGCGGGGATGTTTTTTATCCTGCTCGGGCTGGAATTTTTCCTGGAGCGGTACACCCTCCTGATCGGGGGGAGTGGGGTGGTTTCGGGAATCGGATTCGCCCAGGATTACGGCCGCCTGCCGCTCCTCAAGGTCATGATCGCCGCGTCGGCCGGAGGAGCCGCCGTCTGTTTTCTCAACATCCTCCGGTACGGGATGAAAAAAGTCGTTGTCGCGGGGATCATCCTGGGTGTGGCGTATCTGGCGGGAAATGTTTATCCGAAGATTCTGCAAAAATTCGTGGTCGCTCCCAACGAGCTGATTAAAGAAACCCCTTACATTCGAAACACGGTCGCGGGAACCCTTGCGGGTTACGGGCTGTCCCGGGTCAACACCCAGGAACTGACGGGAGAGGACGCGCTCAATGCCGCGGCCATCCACCGCAACAACGTGACCATCAAGAATATCCGGTTGTGGGACCAGGAGCCGCTTCTCGATACGCTGGGGCAGATCCAGGAAATCCGCACCTATTACCAGTTCAAATCCATCGATAACGACCGTTACACGATCGACGGAGATTACCGGCAGACGCTCCTGTCGCCCCGCGAATTGACGAGCTCAAGCCTTCCCAACCGCACCTGGATCAACGAGCACCTCACGTTTACCCACGGCTACGGGCTTTCCCTGAGCCCCGTGAACGAGGTGACTCCCGAGGGGCTTCCCGTGCTGTTCATCAAGGATATCCCCCCGAAATCGGAAGCGGACCTGAAAGTGACCCGTCCCGAAATCTATTTCGGGGAATTGTCCAACGACTATGTGTTCGTCAACACCGGGACCAAGGAATTCGATTACCCGGAGGGGGAAAAAAACGTTTACCGAAATTATGAGGGGAAAGGCGGATTCCCGGTTGGCTCGTTCTTCCGCAAAATTCTTTTGGCCTTCCATTTCAAGACGGCCAAGATTTTCTTTTCGCAGGACATCAACGAAGACAGCCGGGTGTTAATGTACCGAAATATCGCCGACCGCGTGCGGAAGGTGGCTCCCTTCCTGCGCCTGGACAACGACCCCTATCTGGTCGTTTCGGAAGGCCGCATGGTATGGATGTGGGACGCCTACACGGTGAGCGACAAGTTCCCCTATTCGCAGACGATCCCCCGTTTCGGGAACTATGTGAGGAACTCGGTCAAAATCGTAATCGACGCCTACGACGGGTTTATGGACTTTTACGTGGCCGATCCGGAGGACCCGATCATTCAGTCGTACCGGGCCATCTTCCCCGCCCTGTTCAAGAACCTGTCGGAAATGAGCGGTAACCTGAAAACCCATATTCGGTATCCCTCGGACCTGTTCGCCATCCAGTCTTTCGTCTACGCGACGTACCATATGAAAGAGCCGCAGGTGTTTTACAACAAGGAAGACCAATGGGAGATTCCCGAGATCGACAGCCGCGCCATGCAACCCTACTACACCATCATGCGTCTTCCCGGCAAGGAAGGTGAGGAATACATCCTCATGCTACCGTTCACCCCGCGCGGCAAGAGCAACCTCTCGGCATGGATGGTCGCGCGAAGCGACGGCGAGCATTACGGCAAACTGGAGGTTTACACCTTTCCCAAACAAAAATTGATCTACGGCCCCACCCAGATCGTGGCGCGGATCAACCAGGAAGCGGAAATCTCACGCCAGATCTCTCTTTGGGATCAACGCGGATCGCGGGTCATTCAGGGGAACCTGCTGGTTATCCCCATCGAAGAATCCCTCATTTACGTCCGGCCCCTGTACTTGAAAGCCGACGCGGGGAAAATCCCCGAACTCAAGCGGGTGATCGTGGGGTACAAGGACCAGATCGCCATGGAACCGACGCTGGACGAGGCGCTGGGGAAAATTTTCCCCGGCCTGGCGGAACAACTTCCGCAGGAGAGGGTGGCTCCCGCTATTGCGGAAGGCCCCCAAGTGTCCGCCCCGAAAACCGATTCCACCGGCACGTTGGCGGTGAACCCCGAGGAATTGAAAAAAATCCGGGATAACTTTCAGCAGATCCTGTCGGCCCAGAAGGTCCTGGACACCACGCTGGATTCGTATCGGAAGGAACTGGAAGAACTCGGCCGGTCGCTGGACCGGATCGTCCCCCAGGCAAAGGAGACCCCCGGCCCCGCGCAGGGAAAATAAACCGTCAGTCCACGAAGGGGAACAGGCTCATCTGGGAAACGTCGGGCTCCTGATCTTCCACCGGGACCGGGTATTCGCCGTTGAAACAGGCGGTGCAAAACCTTTCCTTCCCATCGCCAAAGATACCCATCATTTTTTCCAGACTGAGGTAATGCACGGAATCCGCCAGCAGGAAGGCGCGGATCGCCTCGATATCATGCGTGGAGGCGATGAGTTCATTTTTGGTCGGGGTATCGATCCCATAAAAACAGGAGAAGTGAACCGGGGGGGAGCAGATGCGGAGGTGTACTTCCCGGGCACCGGCGTCGCGAAGCATTTTCACGATTTTCCGGCTGGTGGTCCCGCGCACGATGGAGTCGTCGATCACCACGATCCGCTTGTCCTTGATGATCGATTTGACCGCGTTGAGCTTGATCTTGACCCCGAAATGACGGATCTGGGATTGCGGTTCGATGAAGGTGCGGCCCACATAATGGTTGCGGATGAGGCCCCACTCGAAGGGAATTTGGGATTCCTCCGCATATCCCATGGCGGAGAGCACTCCCGAGTCGGGAACGGGAATCACGAGGTCGGCCTCCACCGGCGCCTCCTGCGCCAGAGCGCGGCCCATTTTCTTGCGAACGGTGTATACAAAATCGCTGAACAGGTAACTGTCGGGGCGGGCAAAATAGATATACTCGAACACGCATTGCCGCGATGGAGCTTTGGAGAACGGGTAGTAGGAACGCAGGCCTGTGTGGTCGATCAGCAGTAATTCGCCGGGATGGATCTCCCGAACGTATTCCGCGTCGATCAGGTCCATCACGCAGGATTCGGAGGCGACGATCCATCCTCCGTCGAGCTTGCCCAGGCAGAGCGGGCGAAATCCGTTTGGATCGCGGGCGGCGATCATTTCGTTCTCGGTCATCAGGAGAACCGAGTAAGCCCCCTTCACCTGGCCCAGCGCGGCCGAGGTGCGGTCCACGAAGGACCCCCGGTACTTGCCCATGAGATGAAGGATCACTTCGCTGTCGTTGGTGGACTGGAACACCGCTCCGTGTTCTCCCAGTTCATCACGGATCTTTCGGGCATTGACGAGGTTCCCGTTGTGGGCCAGCGCCAGAGAACCGCTGGCATAATTGATCAGGCAGGGTTGCGCGTTCTTGATCTGGCTTTCGCCGGAGGTGGAATACCGGTTGTGTCCGATCGCCATCCTTCCCGGCAGTTTTTTGAGCCGGTCGCCGTCGAACACATCGGCGACAAGCCCCATCCCGATCTGGAGATGCATCTTTCCCTCGTGGCTGGACACGATGCCCGCGCTCTCCTGACCGCGGTGCTGGAGCGCATAGAGCCCCAGGTAGGCCAGATTCGCCGCTTCGGGATGATCGAAAATCCCGACTACCCCGCACTCTTCATGTAACTTGTCTGGCATATTCGCCCAACGCCCCTTTCCAAAAGTTGCGCAGGACCTCGACACGGGTTCGGATGAATTCCGCCCCATTAAAGGTCACCGAGAGATCCTCTCCCCCCACACGCCCGATGACCGCGAAATCGACGCCGCTCCGTTCCGCCGCGGCCAGGATTTCTTCCCGCCGCTCTCCGGAAAAACTGATCAGAATTCTCGATTGCGTCTCTCCGAACAGGAAGGCGTCCCTGCGGATGGTCGATTCCAGTTCGATCGCCGCCCCCACCGGCTGGCCGGGACCGCTGATACAACATTCGGCGAGAGCGACGGCCAATCCCCCTTCGGAGCAGTCGTGAGCGGAGGCGATGAATCCCTTCCCGATCAATTCGCGGCAAAACTCCTGGGCCTGCCGTTCCGCCCGCAGTTCAAGAGTGGGCACGCCGCCGCACACCTGCTCGAACATTACTTTAAGATACTCGCTTCCACCCAGTTCCTCAATGGTGAGACCGATCAGACCCACAAAATCCCCGGTTCGCTTGAACCATTGGGTCATGTGTTTTCGGGAATCTTCAAGGAGGCCCACCACCGCCACGGTGGGAGTGGGGAAAATTCCGATACCCCGGGTTTCATTATATAAGCTGACGTTTCCGCTGACCACCGGGATCTCCAGGAATTTGCACGCTTCCGCGATGCCCTGGACCCCCTGCTCGAATTGCCACATGATCTCCGGCTTCTCCGGGTTGCCGAAGTTCAGGCAATTGGTGAGGCCGATGGGAAATGCCCCCGAACAGGCCAGGTTGCGGCTGGATTCGGCCACCGCGATCCGGGCGCCGTTGAAGGGATCCAGATAGCAGTACCGGCTGTTGCAATCCACCGAAATGGCCACCGCTTTGGAGGTTCCGGGAACCCTCAGGACGGCGGCATCGGATCCCGGCAAAACCAGCGTGTTCAGGCGCACCATGTGGTCATATTGATCGTACACCCATTCCTTGCTGGCGATGTTGAGCGAACTGAGCAACCGTTTGAGCGCGGCGTCTCCCCGGTCCGGTTCCGGCAGATCGTTGAGGTTCAGGTGGTCCACCTCGTCGAGGTAATTGGGGCGGCGAATCTTGCGTTTGAGGCTGAGCGGACCCTCGACCACCACGTGCACGGGCAGGTCGGCCACCACGTCGCCCCCTTCAATTAGACGCACGCGAGGTTGCTCGGTCACGCGCCCGACGACGGCGGCATCGAGATCCCATTTGCGGAAAATCTCCAGCGCCTCTTCTTCGTGCCCGGCTTCCACCACAACCAGCATACGCTCCTGGGATTCGGAAAGCATGATCTCGTAGGGAGTCATCCCCTTTTCCCGGCGGGGAACCTGGTCGAGGTCGAGATCGATCCCCGTTCCGGCCCGGCTGGCCATCTCGAAAGAGGAGGAGGTCAGCCCGGCGGCCCCCATGTCCTGGATCCCGACCACCCAGGGATGTTTCATGAGATCGAGACTGGCCTCGATGAGCAGTTTTTCGGTGAACGGGTCCCCGACCTGGACGGTGGGCCGTTTCTCCTCGCTGGATTCGTCGAACTCGGCGGAGGCCAGAAGGCTGGCCCCGTGAATTCCATCGCGGCCGGTCTTCGATCCGAAATAAATCACGGGGTTCCCCGTACCGGAGGCCCGTCCCAGGAATACCTTGTCCGCCTTGATCAGACCGAGGCAAAACACATTGACCAGAATGTTGCCGTTGTAACAATCGTCGAAATAAATTTCCCCGCCCACCGTAGGCACGCCGGTGCAGTTGCCGTAGTTGGAAATTCCCTCGACCACTCCATTGAGCAGAAACCGCATGCGCGGATCGGCGGGGTCGCCGAAGCGGAGGGAGTCGAGCAAGGCGATGGGCCGCGCCCCCATGGTGAAGATGTCGCGCAAAATCCCGCCCACTCCCGTTGCCGCTCCCTGGTGCGGCTCGACGAAGGAAGGGTGGTTGTGGCTCTCGATCTTGAATACCACCGCAAGCCCGTCCCCGATATCCACCACTCCCGCATTCTCGCCCGGCCCCTGGATCACGCGCGGCCCCTCGGTGGGCAGGGCGCTGAGAAACGGCCGGGAACTCTTATAACTGCAATGCTCGCTCCACATGACCGAGAATATCCCCAGCTCGGTCAGGTTGGGGATGCGGCCCAGCAGATCGAGGATGCGCCGGTATTCCTCCCCGGTGAGGCCGTGCTCCCGGGCGATTTGCACATTGACGGTAACGTCGGGAGATAATTTCATAGGGCGGGGGAGGCGCAGGATTCAATGAGGGATTGAAACACGCGCTGGCCGTCCACATCGGGCCACAGGGGGTCGGCCACCCGTTCGGGATGCGGCATCATGCCCAGGACGTTCCCGGCCTCGTTGACGATCCCGGCGATGTTGTTCATCGACCCGTTGGGGTTGGCCGCCTCGCCGCCCCGGCCGGATTCATCGCAATAGGTGAACACGACCTGGCGGTTGGCTTCCAGCCGGGACAGGGTTTCGCGGTCGGCGTAATAGCCTCCCTGGTGATGGGCGATGGGAATCTTGAGCACGGCACCGGGCGAGCAGGTGCGGGTAAACGCGGTGGCGGCATTCTCCACCTTCACGTAAACGTGGCGGCAGATAAACTTCTGCGTGTCGTTGTGGAGCAGGGCTCCCGGCAACAGCCCCGCCTCGACCAGGATCTGAAATCCGTTGCAAATTCCCAGCACTCGTCCCCCGTCCCCGGCGTAACGGGTCACCGCCTTCATGATCGGGGAAAAACGGGCGATGGCCCCTGCGCGAAGATAATCCCCGTAGGAAAACCCGCCCGGAAGGACGACGAAGTTGAAAGCCGAAAGATCCCGCTCCTCCTTGTGCCAGATGAATTCGGTCTCGACCCCGAACACATGTTTCAGGATATGATAGCAGTCGTGATCGCAGTTGGAGCCCGGAAACACGACGACGGCGCTTTTCATGATGGAATCGACCATGGGGTGGAAAAATCACTCTTCCGAAGCGAGTGTGTACCGGTAGGACTCGATCACCGTATTGGCGAGGAGTTTTTCGCACATTTCCTTGACCAAAGCCTCGGCCTCGACATCGGTGATATCCTTGAAATGCACCTCAAGGTATTTCCCGACGCGAACATCCTTGACTTCATTGTATCCCAGGTCGGTCAGGGTGTGATGCACCGCTTTTCCCTGGGAATCGAGGACGCCTTTTTTCAATGTCACTTGTATTTTTGCAATCATGCAACGAAATCTAACAAAAAAATGTTCCGGAACCAAACGGTTTTATAAAATAGAATTCAGATTCAACCGGAAAACCCGGCCCGCGATTTTGCCTTGCCCGGAAAATTATGATAAACAAGGGGTTATGGTTTTTCAGAAGCGGGCCGGAACCGGCGATCGTTTCGATCGCTCCTGAACAAAGCCGACCGATTTCCTCAAACCCGGAATTCAACGATTCAGATTGTCCATGAACCTGTCTCTCGAACAACGATTGTCCTGGCTGGTGTTTCTTTTTTTCCTTTCGGTGTATTTGCTGACCAGCCAGGGCTCCATCCAGTCTTCGGACGGAAAGATCATGTACTTTCTGACCCAGGCGGTGATCGAACACCACCAGTTCAACCTGTCCGATTACTTCGACGGGTCCACGGTGGAGCGGTTTTCCAAATACGGGCTCGGCATGAGCGTGCTGGCGATCCCATTTTACGTGGCGGGGCTGGGATTATCGAAGGTGCTGGGAATCGATCCGGTATTCACGACTACCTTCTGCGTCAGCCTCATCAACGCGTGGGTCACCGCGTTGAGTTGTCTGATGGTTTTCCGTTTCGGCCGCGACCGGTTCAACTTCCGTTACCGGACGGCATGGGTCCTGAGCCTCGCCTTCGGCCTGTCGACCCCAGCCTGGGTTTACTCCGAGGACTTCATGAGCGAACCGGCGACCACGCTGGTCCTCCTTTGCGCGGCGTATTTAATCACCGATCCCCGCCCCGCCCTCAAAAACCAGAATTTGTTGTGGGCGGGAATTTTTCTCGGACTGGGGCTTCTTTTCCGCGCATCCACGGCCATCGCCCTGCCCGGTTTTCTTCTCTACCTCGCCCTGACCGGGGGACACCGGGGCGGGGAAAAATATTGCGATCTCCTGGCCGATCTGGCCCGGTTTACGCTTCCCCTGCTCCTGTTCCTCTGCGTCATTTTTTTTTACAACTTCGTCCGCTACCAGAATATCTTCGTGAGCGGTTACGAAAAGGGATTCGGTCCGTGGCTCTTCAAGGGACTCTACGGAATCCTGTTTTCCCCCGGCAAGTCCATGTTCCTTTACGCCCCGGTGCTGATGCTGGGGTGCGCGGGGATCCCGGGATTTTTCCGCTCCCGTCCGGGCTCCGCTTTACTATTCGTCTGGATCATTCTCGCTCACCTGATGCTGTTTTCCTGCTGGCACAGTTGGTTCGGGGGGCTGAGCTGGGGTCCGCGCCTCATGCTGGTGACCTTTCCCTTTCTCGTTCTTCCCGCCGGGTTTCTGCTGGAATCCAATCCCAGGGTGTTCAACACCCCGGTGGCCTACCTCATCGCGCTCGGAATTTTGATCCAGATCCCCGGCGTCACCGTGAACATGGCCCGCTACTATTATTTCATGAAAGCGGAGTACGGCGAGAAGGCACACGACCTCATTCTGTACTCCGCGCCGCACACGCCTTTGCTGGGACAGTTCGGCATGATGGGGCAGGTGATCCGTAACCTCGGCGACCGCAAGGGGATGGAAGAGCGGGTAGCTATCGCCAAACAGCAGGGCCGGTTCACCGGGATGGACCCGGCAACGGTCCTGAAGAAGGGGCTGGCCGTCAACGCTCCCAACTTCTGGTGGCTGTACCTCTACCTGTTCGGCTACCCGTTCATCATGGCGGGACTGCCCCCCCTTGTTCTCTTGTCAACCGTGTGGATTTGCGGTTATAAGATTAATATCCTCACCGGAGAACCCCACCGGCCTTCTCCGGATTCCTGAACTGCAACTCCACCGCAAAGGTTTGAACATGGAAAACCTCTGGAAAGCCAGCGAGGCCCAGGCGGCCATCGAACAATATAAGGATCATTCCGAAGATATCGCCCTGCGCGTGTACACGTCCCGTCTCATCGGCAGGGACCCGCGCCTGGTGCTCCACGGGGGGGGCAACACTTCGGTGAAATCGGCCGCCCGCAACAAGGTGGGCGAGGAGGTCAATGTCCTGTACGTCAAGGGAAGCGGGTGGGACCTGGACACGCTGGAACCTCAGGGCCTCCCCGGGGTGACTCTCGACCACCTGCTCAAACTGCGCCGGCTGGACCGGTTGAGCGACGAAGATATGGTGAACGAGCAACGCACGCACCTGCTCGACGCCTCGTCCCCCAACCCCTCGGTCGAAACGCTCCTGCATGCCTTTCTTCCGCACAAATTCATCGACCACTCGCACGCCGATGCGATTCTCGTGATCGCCAACCAGCCGAATTCCGAATCGCTGTGCCGGGAAATCTATGGCGGAGCGTTGGGTATCGTTCCCTACATCATGCCCGGATTCGACTTGGCGCGCGCGGCGGCGGAGATGTACGAAAAAAATCCGCAGGTCCAAGGACTGGTCCTCATCAATCACGGCCTGTTCACCTTTGGCGGCACCGCGAAAGAAAGCTACGACCGGCACATCGAGGCGGTCGGAAAGGCCGAGGAATACATCGCCCGAAAGGACCGCCGGGCATTGACCGCGCTCAAGATCGGCGCGGCGGGCAAAGACGATATCCTGAAAGCCGTCGCCCCCCTCCTGCGCGGACTGTACCGGAAACAGTCGGGCGCCTCATGGGTCGTGCATTACCGGGAAGACCCGCAGGCGTACCAGTTCGCCACCAGCAAGGAATGCGCGGAATGGTCGCAGATCGGCACCGCCACGCCCGACCACGTGATCCGCACCAAGCAGAAACCGCTCCTCCTCAATCCCAAAAACATCGGCGACACCGACAAATTGCGCGAAGAGATCGAGTCGGCCCTCGGCCAGTACGCCACGGCCTACCATCAATATTTCGTGACCCAGCAGAAAGCCAAGGGCATCGAGAAAAAAGAGCTGGACCGTCTGCCGCGCGTGGTCCTGATCGCCGGACTGGGCCTCGTCACCCTCGGCAAGAACCTGAAGGAAGCCACCATCGCCGCCGACATCTACCAGCACACCATCGACATCATCTGGAAATCGTTCAGCATCGGCCGCTTCCAGCCGCTGGAAAGCGGCGACCTGTTCGATATGGAATACTGGTCGCTGGAGCAGGCCAAGCTGGGCAAGGCCAAGCCCCCGCAACTGAACGGCAAGATCGTGTACGTCACCGGCGCCGCCTCCGGCATCGGTTCCGCCACCGCCAGGCTGTTCGCCCAGCACGGCGCGCACCTGTTCCTGGTGGACCTCGACCGCAACAAGCTCACGGCAGTCAAGGACGCGATCCGAAAACAATTCAAAACTCCGGTGGAAATCCAGCCGCTGGATCTCACCGACGAGATGGCCGTGCAGGAATCCTTCGACCATGTGATCGCGAAGTTTGGCGGGCTCGACATTCTGGTCTCGAATGCGGGCAACGCCCCCCAGGGGCGGATCGGCGACGTGGACCCGGCGGCGCTCCGCGCCAGTTTCGAGCTCAACTTTTTCGCGCACCAGGCGGTGGCGTCCCGCGCCGTAAAGATCTTTCTTGCCCAGGGAACCGAGGGAGTTCTGCTGTTCAACGCCTCCAAGGCGGCGTTCAATCCCGGCCCCCACTTCGGCCCCTACGCCCTGCCCAAGGCGGCGGTGGTCGCCCTCATGAAACAGTACGCGCTCGATTACGGGAAGGAAGGGATTCGCTCCAACGCCATCAACGCCGACCGGATCCGGACCGGGATCTTCTCCGACGAAGTGATCGAGAAACGGGCGGCGGCGCGGGGACTCACGCCCGACGACTATTTCAAAGCCAACCTGCTGGGGCAGGAAGTGTACGACACCGACGTGGCGCAGGGGTTTCTCGACCTCGCCCTGGCCGCAAAAACCACCGGGAGCGTGCTCACCATCGACGGCGGCAACATCGCCGCCAGCCCGAGATAGGAAAATGAAAACCCCGCTTGGGAAGCGGTCGAATCGGAAATTCGCAGAGGGTTTTCAAAAGTTTTTGATAAGGTTTTTTTGATGTCATTCTGAGGCGCGGACGCGCCGAAGAATCTTGCTCCGATTCGGTATGGGGCAGGCTTCTTATTCGTTCCGGCAAGATCTCTCCCGGACGAGCGGGATGGCTAATTTGGACGCTCCCAATTTCAGGTAGGTTCTTTCTTTATTTTTTTAGCCCATCTCCCGCAAAACAGGATTTGAGCAGGTCGATGTTTTTACGGTCGGGTCCATTGCCGCCGAATACGGGGACTTCTAAAATCCACGGCAGTCCATTCACCCGCTTCTCCCCCGCCAGATTTTTGAATCCGTCCAGCCGGATTTCATCCCGCCTGTTTTACACCGTCCACCCTTTTTCGCCGCACAGTTTGAGGATCGCGGGGAGCAGGGTGACGGAGGCGACCAGGCACGCGCCCACGCCCACGGTGAGCACCAGGCCCAGGCTGTAGATGCCCTGGTGGTCGGCGACCATGAGGCTCCCGAACCCGATCATGGTGGTGAGCGAGCTGAGCACCACCGCCTGCCCGGTGCTCCGGGCCAGCACGGTTCCGTTGTGTTCGGATTCTTCCCGGTACCGGTGCACGATGTGCACGCCGTTGACCACGCCGATACCGATGATGAGGGGCAGGATGACCAGGTTGGCCAGGTTGAAGGGAACCTGCATGAGGTCGAGGATCCACACGGTCCACACGGACCCCACCGCGACGGGAAGAAGCACGAGCAGGGTCGTCGACACGCGCCGGAACGCGAGCAAGAGGTATAGGGTGATGGCCACCAGGGCGTACAGTCCCCCCTTGAGATACCCGTCGCGCATGAGGTTGCTGGATTCGTACATGTGCACGGCGTTGCCGGTGATGCCGGGGGCCACTTCGCGGACGTCTTTCAGGAACCGCTCCATCCCCTGGCGCTCCCAGATATTGACCGCCGGGAAGACGGAGATGAGGTATTTGCCGTTGGGACTGATGAATTTGTCGCGGATGAGGGCCGGAAGGTCTTCGACGCGGACCGCTCCCGGATGGGCGGCCAGTTTGAAGTCGGCGATTTTACTTCGGTAGTCGGCCAGCAGGTCGGTGGAAAATCGTTCCAGCCGGGTCCGCGCGGTTGCGGGATCGGTTTGCGCCGCTTCGTCGAGAAAGGCCTGAGCCCAGCGCCCGGCCTCGGCCACGTCGTCTTTTTTCTCTTCGCTTTCTTCCCGGCCGTGCAGTTTGAAGCGGATTTTTTTCATGGTGCGGACCACGGCCTCGAGGGAGAAGGGCGCGTCTTCCGGCGCCACTTGCAGGCCGTCGAGCACGGGCGCGATCGACCGGATGAGGGCGCGTTTTTCCGCGCTGTCCCCGGGCAGGGCCGACACGATGCTCTCGACGCGTCCCACGGTGGGTTTGGCTTTCAGGGCCTTGTGCATGCGCCGGGTTTCTTCCAGGGAACCGGCCAGGGCCGCCGCCGACCAGGTGGACCGCTCGGCGTTATGGATGATCTTGAGTTCGTATTGCACCGCCTCGGTCCCCTTGGCCTGAAGGTTGAGCAGGTTGTAGTCGAAGGTGATATGGGTGAGGGACATGAGGCCGGGAACCAGGGAAACGATGCACAGACCGATGATGAGGTTATGGTGCTCGAAGATCTTCTCGATCACGCGGATTTTTGTTGCATGGAGAACGGAGTTGGCATAAGTGAGCTGACGCCAGCGTTCTTCGAGGGTGACGAGGGCCGGAAGCAGAAGGACCATGGCCACCATGCACAGGATGACGCCCCCGGCGGCGATCCAGCCGAGTTCCACGATGCCGATGAAATCGGTGAGCGCCATGCCGCCGAACGCCATGGCGGTGGTGATGGCCCCCGCGAAATTGCCGCGCCCGGTCCCCTGGACGGTGCGTTGCAGGGCGGGGAGCACGGCGTGTCCGTTCGCCCGCTCTTCCCGGTACCGTTCGAGGATATGAATTCCAAAATCGATGCCGAGCCCGATCAAGATGGTGGTGAACACCACGGACAGGATGTTGAGGTGCCCCACGGCCAGGGTGGTGTAACCGAGCGACCAGCAAATGGCGACAATGAGACTGAACACGGCCAGCAGGGGTTTGACCACGCCCCGGTATGCGACGATAAACAGCAGTGCCACGCCCACCAGGGCGATCTGCGACGCTTTCTTCACATCGATCTGGGTGGTCACCATTTCGTCGGAGGCAATGACGTCCTCTCCGGTCAGACCCACCTGGATGCCGGGAAACCGGCTCCGGGTCTCGGCGATCGCGCTCCGGAGAAACTTCACGGAGTCCTTGAAGCCGGTGAATTCGTCGTGGTTCTCATTGGGCACGATGAGAACGTAGAGAAGCTTTTCGTTATCGGAAACCAGGTATCCCGCCTCTTTGAGGGGATGTCCGCCGCCCCCGAGAAAGGACCGCCACGGGGAGCGGTAGGTCCCGGAACCCCGGAGCTGGGCCACCATTTCTTTTTCCAGGGCGATGAGAAGGCTGAGGTCGGCGGTCTCGTCGGGAGACGTCTCGTCTCCGGTGCCGAGAAAATCGGTGAGGAGGGATTCGACCATGCCGGAACTGATCTTGCCATTGATGCTTTGTAGCAGGCGGTTGAGTCCCGGCGCTTCATTGACCTCGGCAAGAAAATCCCGATGCTCCCGCAATTTGGCCGCGAGGTCATCGAGGTCTGGGGTGTCAAGGTAGAGCAGGGCCTTGTCCTTGAAGTAGCCGGTATCGATCTTGTAGAAAATCCGGGGAAACAGGTCCGGGCGCGCGGCCAGTTGCCGGACGAAGGTTTCGGTGAACGCCTTGACGGATTCGGGATCTTTTCCCTCGACGACGGCGATCATGCTGTCGTAGTCCTGAAATTCGCCGCGGTAATTTTTGTAAATTTGAATGTAGGGGAGATCTTTGGAGATCAGATCCCCCCGGCTGGTGTTGAAGGTGAGGTGCCCCGCGGTGAACCAGAGGGACAGGCCGGCAAGAAACAGGGAAAAAAAGACGACGCTGAAGGGGTAAGAATAGGCGAGCCCCTCCACATAGCCAAACAGGCGGTTGAACCGCCCGCCGGGGGCCGGAGAGGTATTGCGGTGTTGCCCGGTTTCCGGGAAGGCCATCGAAAGGATTCAGGGAAGTGGGTTCAGGGCATGAGCCCCATCGGGGAGCATGACACCGGGATCCGGCGGATTCATGACGGCAGACCGAAGTTCAAACCGGTCGAGGGAAAGGGAATGGCCAAGACCCTTAACGGGGAGGAATGCCTCAGAAGCGGTAGCCCACGCTGAACACATGCGCGTTGAGACCGATATTGGGAAACTCGATCCCGGCGTTGGATACATGGAAAAACCGGTAGTTCAGGGCCCATGAGCTGGATCCCTTGCCGAAAAACTCGACCCCGGCTCCCGCATGCAGAAGGAACTCAAACTCGGTGCCGAGTTCGCGCCGGGCCTGATCTTTCCAATTGGTATAGGAAAACCCTCCTCCCGCGAGGAGGTGGGGAGCCCATCCCCGGTTGGCATCGACGAATTTGTAATCGACCATCAAGGGAGAAAACCCGAAGAGGTATTCCCCGTCACGATTGACCAGTTCGGCCAGCCCCGCCTCGACATGCCAGTACAGAGCGCCCTGGTAAAATGTTCCTTTGCCTAACAGGCCGGTCAGGTTTTGTTCGTAGTTGGGAAAGAAAAACACGAAACTGAGATCCGCCCGGTCCCGGCCGGGAGGCAGGTCGATCGTGTATCCGAATCCCGCATCCAGTCCAAAGGATGACTGTCCCTTGGCAAACCGGGAAGCAAAATCCTGCGCATCGGCCTGGGAAACCTGGAGACCCAAAAACAAAGCAAAAATCCAGACAACCGTGTTGATCCGTTTCATTAAAAAAGATCCCCGATATCGTGAAATAGGTTATTTTTCAGGCTTTCTGCCTGAACCGGAAAAAATTCAGCGGTAATTCTAGCACAAATGGCGGAAAAATTTAAATTTTTAATGGTTTGTTTTTATGTGCAAGAGGTGTTAAACTCGCTATTCTTATCGCATGGTAACCTTCAATTTAAGGATTTCGGCTTATGATGGGTATCGGTTTCCCGGAATTAATGATTATTCTGGTCATCATCATGATCATTTTTGGAGCGGGGAAACTGCCTCAGATCGGTTCCGCGCTGGGAAACACCATCAAGAATTTCAAAAAATCCATGAAGGACGCGGAGGTGGAACCCATAGAAAATACCGGCGAGGGACAACAGGATGCCCCGGCTCTTCAGGCCAGTTCTGAAGAGGGGGACCCGCCATCGGATTCTCAGGCCGAATCCCCCGTAACCTCCTCCATCGAATCGGAAAAGAAACAAGCCTGAACCTTCTTCGGGCACGCGACCCCTGGGTACTCGTTCTTTGCAATCGGTTGATTATAATGCCGGATTTTTGTTTATGCCTTCGATTTCCGTGAATCCACCCGCGGTGGGGGGCATCTAAACTAATTGAAAAGGACGCGTATCCCCGTCGAAATACACGAATCGGCGGGCCACCGGTACCCGGCGCATCACTCTGGCCGGTAGATATGCGGACGATGTCGTTTACTGAACCTAAAGAAAGCAAGGAAATCGAAGAATCCCTCGTTCGGGAGCTTCAGGCAGGCAATGCCGACGCTTTTGAAAAGATTGCCGAGTTGTACCAGAAGAAGATTTATGCTCTCAGTTTCAACCTGACGCGCAATACGATGGACGCGCAGGACGTGACCCAGGATGTGTTGCTGACGTTGTTCCGTAAAATAAACACCTTCCAGGGAAAATCGGCGTTTTCGAGCTGGGTTTACCGCATCACCCTCAACGCCACCTACATGAAGCTGAGAAGCCGGAAGAAGGAGCTGACGGTTTCCATCGAGGAGCTCCTGCCCTCGTTCAACGGGGGAGGATTTCAGCAGGAAAAAATTCAGGACTGGTCGGAAAACACCGAGTCGTTGATGTTCACCAACGAGACCCGGGAGATCATCCAGAAAGCGGTGGACCAGTTGCCGGAAAAGGAGAAGGTGGTATTTCTCCTGCGCGACGTCGAGGGTCTTTCGACGGAAAAAGTGGGAGAGATTCTGGACCTCACCGTTCCTGCAGTCAAATCGCGGCTTCATCGGGCGCGGTTGTTTTTGAGAAAGAAATTGTCCAATTTTTTTGAAGAGTACTCCAGGGAGGAGAAAAAGAAATGATGTGCTGTAAGGAATGCCTGGACCTGCTCTACGATTACCTGGAGGGGAATCTCGACCCTCAAATCCATAGCTCCCTCACCGAGCACTTGCAGGATTGTCCGCCCTGCGTGGCTTTCATCAACACCTATAAATCCACCACCCGAATCTGCCGGGAAACCCTCAAGAACGCCGAAATGCCGGAAGTCGTTCAAATCAAGTTGCGCGAGTTCCTCAAATCCGCCAAGCGAACGGTCTGAACCGCCTCTGTTCTCCATCTCTCCCCCGTCCTCGCGGGCCAAAGGGAGATTGACAAATCCTGGGGGTTTCACTATCATTTGGGAAAGTAACTTCGCTGTATTTTCCCCGGTTTTTCGCCCGGGGAATCAAGCCCGGGAGGGTTAAAACCTCAAAGAAGGTGGTCATAATGGTCGAGATGAAAGTTGAAGGACTCACTCTGGACCCCCTAACGAACATGCCCATCATTATTTTGAAAGATCTCGATGGCAACCGGGCCCTTCCGATTTGGGTGGGTTACTTCGAGGCAAACGCCATTGCCTTGGAAATCGAGAAGGTCGCCACTCCCAGGCCCATGACCCACGATCTGATGCGTAACCTGCTCCAGGGAATGAACGCCCAGGTCAATCACATCCTGGTGAGCGAACTCAAGGACAACACGTTTTACGCGATCATCTCTCTGGTCTGCGGCGGCTCCACGATGAACATCGATTCCCGCCCCAGCGATGCGATTGCGCTGGCGCTCCGGACCAAATCGCCGATTTTTGTGGAAGAGAAAGTCATCGAGGCCGCGAAGAGCCTCGACTTGCCGGATCCGGACAAAATCAAAAAAGACGAAAAACAGCAATGGAAAGAGTGGTTGCAGAACCTCAAGCCGCAGGATTTCGGTCGGCTTTGAGTCCCGCTTGGTGTTTTACCCCGCGTCTGCTTTTATCCGCAACTTTTGAATTTGCCGTCAAGGCACCGCCGTTGAGGTTTTATCCGGAGGTGCCTTTTTTGTTTTCC
>Ga0210019_1002631_pt1 | contig 17246 bp, 15 predicted proteins | sample CryGeyCG2114_020_2_FD_183969 | JGI IMG/M metagenome (GOLD analysis project Ga0210019, IMG submission 183969) | Groundwater microbial communities from aquifer - Crystal Geyser CG11_big_fil_rev_8/21/14_0.20 (SPAdes) (version 2) | ecosystem: Environmental > Aquatic > Deep subsurface > Groundwater ...
GGGCGGTGGTGTTCCACCTGGAGGTGTTCCGCCTTGTGTTTGATCGTCCATAATATTAAAAAGTTTACAGAAGTAATAAGCAAAATAACAGCTCCGGAAACGAATTATAGACAAGAATGGAGTAAATATCCAATTTCAGATAACAAAAGGTTGCGCCTTCGGCGCGCTTACTTTATATAATTAGCCGACAGAATCATTTTGCTTTCTGTCAGCTCGGGGCTGTTAGCTCAGTTGGCTAGAGCGTCTCATTGACGTTGAGAAGGTCAGTGGTTCGAGTCCACTACAGCCCACCAGGAAAATTTGAGCGGCTTCCCAGGAAGGAATCCAGACATTTAATCGCTCAAATCGATCCCTTTTTTAGTCGGCCTTTGCGAATAGCGCTTATCTTTTTGTGAGCTAATCTTCGCGAATCCCGTTCATCTTTTGTTCATCTCGGTTTGCTAGGGTGTCCCCATGCATCGTCTTTTACGAGCAGCTTTCAACCTCCTCTTCCCTCTCCAATGCTGCAATTGCGGCAAAATAGGGAATCCGCTCTGCCAATTCTGCTTCGCAAAAATCTTGCGTAAACAAAAATTCGAAGATCACGTGCTCTATGCCGCGCCGCTGCACAACAATCCAATTTTGCGACAGGCAATTCACCACTTTAAATATAAAGGCGCAAAAGAAGTCGGTGCAGAGCTCGTCAAACTCTTTAAAGAGATACCACAGGGCATCTTTATCCCCGTTCCACTCCACCCCGAGCGGCAAAAAACGCGAAGATATAACCAATCCCTCATTTTAGCACGAACCTTTGCGCAACATGCCAACTCATCGGTACTCGATATTCTGCTGCGCATTAAAGATACCGCCCATCAGGCTCACATGAACCGTGCGGAACGCCTGCGCAATTTACATAACGCATTTGCAATAGAAAAAAACACATCGCGCCTTAGCCCGCACGAGCAATACTTTATTGTTGATGATGTGAGCACAACCGGTGCAACCATACAGGCATGTGCAACAATCCTGCGCCAACACGGGGCTCACTATATTGCCGGCATCGTTCTTGCGCACGATCAAGTCATGGTTAATTTTCCAAGCAAGTCGGGCAATTGATGGTTCACAAAATTTCCTTCAATAATTTCTACCTTGGGCTTAATTTTGCTGGAAAGTTTTTCGTACACACTATTTTTTATATCTGGAGGCATAAAGATAAAAATGCGGGAGTATTTTTCTTTTTGATCGAGCTCGTGCAACTGTTCGGCAAAATAGTTAATAAATACTGTGCGGTAGTGCTCTTTATTATGCGGCGCATTCCCATACATAGTATGCGTGCCAGTCGGAGCAAATAAATACCCTTCTTTATCCGAATACTCAAAATCGGTATCAGGGGTCTGAATATCATCGCCTGCAGTAACCTGCCGTCCGAAGGCGTGATAGGTCTTCGCCATAAGATGAGCCATACAGACAATCAAGACCGGCTGCGGAAATTCAACAAATTCCTTGGGAATCTGGAATGTTTTTTGGGTCATATCTATATGACCAATTGAGCTTTAAAAATCTGACATGCTACACTGCGACTATGCTCAAAGTTGCGATTGTTCATGATTTTCTTCTGCGCCTTGGAGGTGCCGAACGTGTTCTTGCCGCGCTTGCAGAACTCTATAAAAACGCACCGATTTATACCCTGCTCTATGACGAAAAAACCACCTGGAAAGAATTTCCGCACGAACGAATCCGTCCTTCGGGGCTTCAAAAATTGCCGCGCTTTATTCGAAACAACCACCGGTACTTAATCGGAATGATGCCGCGTGCCTTGGAAGCGTGGGATTTTTCTGAATATGATTTGGTTATCTCTTCGAATACTGCACTGAGTCACGGAATCGTTACGCCCTCACACACGATGCACATCAGTTACATTCACTCCCCTATGCGCTTTGCATGGGATTGGACGCACGAATATTTAAAAAATGAATCATTATTAAAGCGGGCAGCCGGAGCACTCTTACTTAAAAAGCTGCGACTCTGGGATCAATATGCGAGTGACCGGCCCGATCATCTTATTGCAAATTCCCGCAATATTCAGCGGAGAATCCATAAATACTATCGGCGCGATGCCGCAGTCGTATATCCGCCGGTCGATATCGAGCGCTTCTCTCCTGCAAAGCGGCGCGAAAACTACTTTGTGATGATTTCAAATCTCACACCCTATAAGCGGGTTGATTTGGCGATCTATCTCTTTAATAAAATAGGACGGCGGCTGGTGATTATTGGAGACGGTCCGCAACGCGATTTTTTAAAGAGCATCGCCGGACCGAATATTGAATTTCAAGGCTTTCTAAGCGACACAGAAAGCGCGGCAATCTTAAGTAAAGCACAAGCGCTCATCTTTCCCGGAGAAGAAGATTTTGGCATTGTACCGGTAGAGGCGATGGCCTGCGGCGTGCCGGTACTGGCATTGCGGAGGGGCGGGGTCCAAGAATCTGTTATAGAAGGCGTAACCGGCGAATTTTTTGATGAAGCGAATGTAGCCAGTATGGAGGCGGGATTGGCGCGCTTAATACTCAATCTAAAAAAATACGACAGAAATGTGATACGAGCCCGGGCCGAAGAATTCAGTAAAGCGAATTTTCTGAGCCGGATGCGGTATGTAATCCGGCAGATGCGGAGTCAAGCCAAGCTGCATTGATGATGCACTTCATTTTTGCTACGCTGCCACAGCCATGGCCCTCTATTCTAAATACCGTCCCCAGGATTTTCAGCAACTTGTGGGGCAGGATCACATCCGCACTACGCTTCTCAATGAGGTAAAAGTCGGTGCTTTGGCACATGCCTATCTCTTTACCGGACCGCGCGGAACCGGCAAAACCACAACTGCCCGTCTCATTGCAAAAATTCTAAACTGCACAACGCGTGATGAGAATGGCGATCCTTGTAATACGTGTGAATTTTGCACTGATATAACAGAATCGAGCCTGATTGACGTCATCGAAATTGATGCAGCGAGCAACCGCGGTATTGATGAGATTCGCGATCTCAAAGAAAAAATCAACTTTGCACCGACCCGAGCCAAGACTAAAACATATATTATCGACGAGGTGCATATGCTGACTAAAGAGGCCTTTAATGCGCTCCTAAAAACGCTCGAAGAGCCGCCCGAGGCGGTCTACTTTATTTTATGTACAACCGAAATTCATAAAATACCCGATACGATCATCTCGCGGTGCCAGCGCTTCGACTTTAAACGAATTCCGGTGCGCACGCTTATGACACGACTGAACTTTATTGCACAAAAAGAGGGCATTGAGGCGGAAGATACGGCGCTTGAGATGATTGCACGTCATGTTGAAGGCGGTATGCGCGATGCCATTGGACTGCTCGATCAGCTCAGTATGGAGGGAAAATTGCGAACTGAAGATGTACAGATGCACCTGGGTATCACGAGCCACAAAACGATTGAAGATTTTTTAGATGTGTTGGAAAAACAAGATCTCACCAAAGCGCTGCGTATGATTGAAGAGGTGCATAATGAGGGCTACGATCTTGGAACTTTTTTGCGTGAGATACTTGCAAGCCTGCGCGAAAAGATGATGCAGGCGATTCAAAATAACAGTGATCCGCATATTTGGCTCGAGATGATTACGCGCTTTGAAGAGGCGCGCGCAATGCTGCGAACCACGGTTATTCCACAGCTGCCCCTGGAAATAGCGGCAATAAAGATTTGTCATGCACAGGGCGGCAACGGCGCAGCAATTACTAACGCTAAAACAGCAACAGTTACAACAAAATCAACAGAAAAAAAAGTAATACCAAAAGAACCAGAAATCATCGAAGCCACCAGCAAAGCCCAAAACGAAGAAGAAAAGACCGCCAAAAAATTGAAAGATGAAATTCAGCACGAAAAGGTCGATGCGAATATCGCAGAAAACTGGAAGCGCGTTTTGGAACATGTTGAACCACCATCGCTGCGCCGCTCGCTCACCGATGCAAAAGTAACAGAAGAGCCAAATGGAGAGCTAACACTAAGCTTTCGCTCTAACTTTCATAAAAACAAAGTAGATAGTAATGAAGGCCGCATGAAAATAGACAAAGTAATACAGCATATTTTTGGAAGAAAAGTTATATATATGTGCGTACTCGATACGACACTGCCAACTACAACAGCTAAACAGGAAAAGCCAAAAGCAGAAGAACCTGCAGAAGCATTACACAGCGAAGAATCTGTAAAATCAGGAGCGGGTAATCTGCTGGATCAAGCTATGGAGATGTTTGGAGAATAACTTTGTGCTATTTTCGATACAATCACAGACTTACCTGGGCGCTTAAAACAGCTCACTTTAACAACTCTCGAAACGCGGCTTCGGAAAGAACTTCAATACCTAGCTCTTGAGCCCGCTTTAATTTAGAGCCCGGATTCTCCCCGACTATTAAATAATCAGTCTTTGCCGAAACATCGGACTGGGCAACGCCACCGGCGCGTTTAATCGCATCTTTGATTTCTTGCCGTCCAAAATGCTCGAGTGTTCCGGTAACTACGATACGCTTGCCATTGATTTTTGAAGACGATGCAGCGCGCGACTCGTGCTCAATTTCAACACCCACACGCTCCAATTTTTCTAGCAGTTTTTTATTTCGCTCCTCGTGAAACCACTCAAAAAGTGAAGCCGCAGCGACCGAGCCAAAACCTTGAATTTGCTCTATATCTTGAGCAGAATATTGTTCAAAAAAATTATACACACTGCTGGGTGAAATTGTTTTCATATGTGATGCAACATATCGCGCCAAATCCTGACTCACCCCTTCGCCAATATGGCGAATTCCCAAAGAAAATAAAAAGCGCGAAAGCGAAACTTTTTTGGCCGCAGCAATCGCTTCCACAACTTTCTGCGCACGCTTTTCTTTAAATAATGGCAGCTCCAAAAGATCTCCTTCCTTTAAAGTAAAAATATCAGCGGGATCTGCAATTAACTTTGCATCGATCAACTGCAAAACTACCTTCTCTCCCAAACCATCGATATCAAATGCAGGTTTGCTCACAAAGTGAATAATCGATTCGCGTTCGCGCGCATAACAGTTACGATTCGTACAGCGCGTTACTGCCTCTCCCTCGGGCTTTATTACTTCACTGCCGCACACCGGACACGTATTTGGAAAAACAAATTTTTTCTCTTTACCGGTACGCAACTTTGTAAGAACTTCGACTACTGCCGGAATCACATCTCCGGCCTTTTCAATAATTACCGTGTCGCCAATACGCACATCTTTACGTTCTAGCTCATCGGCATTATGCAGGGTTGCGCGAGAAACCGTTGATCCTGCAACAACAACCGGTTCCAGCTCTGCAACCGGTGTAAGCGCACCGGTTCGCCCGACCTGCACAGTAATATCACGAACTCGTGTTGTGGTTTGCGTAGCAGGAAATTTATATGCCACCGCCCAGCGCGGCGTCTTTGCCGTGTATCCCATTCTGCGCTGCAACTCACGATCATTAACTTTTACTACCACGCCGTCGATCTCATATTCCAGTCCATCGCGCCGATGCTCCCACTTTTCAACAAATTTCATTACCTCACTCAACGAGTGGGCCACAATATGCTCGCGATTCACAGGCAAACCCAATGACTTTAATTTTTGCAAAACTCCTTCCTGCGTTTTGGTCTCATCCGAAAAAGTGTGCTTGCCAAGCTCATACGTAAAAAATGAAAGATTCCGCGAAGCCGCAATGGCAGGATCGAGCTGGCGAACAGTTCCGGCTGCAGAATTTCGCGGATTGGCAAAAATAGTTTTGCCCATCTTTTCTTGCTCTTTATTAATGCGCTCAAACTCCTTCAAACTTAAAAAAACCTCGCCGCCAACCTCTAAATCGACCGGCTCGCGCAACCGCAATGGCACCGCCTCTATGGTCTTAACGGTATGCGTCACCTCTTCGCCCTCAATTCCGTTTCCGCGCGTTACCGCTCTCACCAACTCACCCGCCTCATATACTAAAGTAATATTCAACCCGTCTATTTTTAACTCGCACACAAATTCGAGAGGCTTAATACCTCCCCCGCCGGCGGCACTCCCCGGCACCAATTTTTCGATCTTTTTGCCCCATGCCAAGAGCTCTTCTTCAGAAAAAACATCTTCCAAGCTCTTTTTCGGTGTGAGATGACGAACAGTTTTAAAACGGCCGGAAAGAACACTCCCAACGCGCTGCGTCGGCGAATCAGGTGTAATAAACTCCGGAAATTGTGCCTCGAGCGCCTTTAATTCCTTTTTTAAGGAATCGCGTACTGCCTCACTCACTGGCGACTCATCCTTGACAAAATAACGATAATTTAAATCGTTTATCTCATTGCGCAACTTCTCAATTCTCGCTTTTGCAGTGGCTTTATCCATATGTGCATTGAAATTCTAACCTGTTTTTGCTATAATTTATAGATTATTTAACCTGATTATAAATGGACACCAACCAGCCAATCGACCCGAATACACAGGCCGAACTGAATCAACCGCTCGAAAAAAAGGAAGGAATTTCTCAAGAAGACCAGGCATTTTTGCATGATTTGGTTGCAAAAGTGGAGAGCGGACAGATAGATCTGCATAAGCCAAGCTCACTTATAAATGAAGCAGTTTACAGCTCACTTCCGGAAGACAAGCGTGGAAAGGTCGATTTTGATGCCGTAAATTTGCTCACGCAGTGCAGAAATATTTATGAGCTCTGGAAAGCAACCGGCCAGGCGAGTTTCCAAATTGAAAACATGGTTCGTCAAGTACGCCTCACCAAAGAGCGCCTCGAAGGAATTTCGGGCGATGTTTATATAATCTAAAGATTCTCCGCTATGCCGAATTCACCAACACAGCGCCCGCCGGAAAACACGACAGCCGAAACAGAGCTGCGCCTTTCTGGTGAGACGGCAAAATTGCCGGAAGCCGTACAACAAGCGCTATCCCGGGGGTTCGACAATCTCAAAATCGATGAAATGTACTCTCCCAAATTAGTACTGGAAGATATGTTAAAGGCCGGCAGCGAGGAGGATGCAGCAAAAATCGAAGCCTCATTTCTAGATGAGCTGCCGAAACTCGCCGAGCAATATCTTATTACTAATATTCGTCTTTCAGAAGCGCACGATTTCAAAGGTGAAGATAATACTCCGGAAGATCTGCTTAAAAATTCCACATTCCAAAATATGCTGCAAAAGATGCGGCGCTATGTATTTACAGTCACAAATGATGCCCCCGCTGGTGTACAGGCCGAATATATGCAGCTCGCAGTTGGCAGGATGCAGCTCGCAGTCAAAGCATTTCATCAGTCGTATGGCGAGATGGATTCAAATGCAGTCGACAATGCAATTAAGGAAATGCTCAATACCACAAGCGGCCTTGGTACGTTTGAGAAGTGGATGCAAAATAACCGGCCAAAAGAATTTGGCGATATGGTTACACGACGCGAAGCGGCAGATACCAGCAAACAAGCTGCAAAAAAAGCAAAAGAAAGTGTTCATATAAAACGCGGAAAACTGCAAGACGATATCGACAAAGCTTTCTCAAAATATAGTGATGTTATGAGCGCGCTCACCGAAGGCTTGAGAAAAGCAGCCGATACTGACGAAGCAAATGCAAATAATCCAGCTCAAGCCGAAAAAGCCCTTATTGCCTTTGCAAGCAGAATTGCACTGCTTACACCGCTAGCAGCGATTGAACAACCGAGTGAGGCGCAAAAAAATCTGCTCCTCGAGCTCGCACAAGCACCAACCTTTGACGAAGAAGAAGCTAAGAAAAAAATTGCCGAAGTAATGCCCAAGGCAGCTGATGTAGCAGCAGAGACGGCTGAACCGGCGGGCGAAATAATTCCGGAAGATGAAGGCGAAAAAGGTATGCTTACAAGCATACAAGAAACACTCAACAGTTTAGAGCCGAGCACATGGGGGGATAAACTTAAAGAACTTTTCAGTACCAAGATTGCACCTCTCCTTGTAAAACTCGTGAGTATTCCGTTTTTTGGAAAATACCTTCGCGACAGCATTACTGATGAAGACATTTATTACTATGCAAAAGGAAAACAGCGCGAAGGGGCACGACAGCGAATACATGTTCGCTCAGTAATGAAACGACACTTTGAGGTCGATAGAAAATTTGCCGATCAGATTATGCATGCAAAAATCGGAGATATCATGAATCCATCTGCAGATCAGCAGAAGGTAATCGACACCTATAGCCCCGAGCGCAAAACAGCGCTTGAAAAGATTAAAGATCGCCTGAAAAAAGATCCAAACATCAAAGATAAAAAAATAACACTCAGTACATACATTCAGCAGAACTGGAAACTTGCGCCGGAGAAGCCAAAAGAAAAAACTAAGAAAAAGGAAGACAAACCAGCAGGCACAGAAGATGCCGAAACACCGGCAAAAGCCAAGTAGACGTTTTTACCTAAACAACGTACAATAATAATACTATGGCAGATTCAAACAAAAAAGATGACACAACGATCGACCTGCGCAATGCGGGCACAAAAGGCGGTGCAACAACGCAAGACGATCCCGCATCAAAATTCGAGATCCCCGATGCGGTGAAAAATAAGTATCCGGAGCTCATTCCGCTGATTCTTAAAACCGAATCGATGAAGGATGAAGAGCGCCAGTATTGGTTTCACATCTTGCCGATTATGACCGACGAACAAGTGGGCAAGCTGCGTGAAATTTTGGACAACGAGCAGCAGGAACTTGCACGCATCGATCGTGAGTACGAAGATGAAATTAATAAGATTAATGATAAGCATATGACCGAATGGAAAGCCTTTGAAGCAAAAGAAAAACGTGAAAAGCTTCTTGCCGAAGAGTCACATGCGGAAGCTGCGGAGGCTTCTGAGGAAGAAGAGATTCTCAAAAAGCTTGGGGACGCTTAGCTGACAAGATTTTGAGCTGCATGAGGAGGCCGCAGAAATTTTGCTATACCGCGGCGATGCCAGTATCCATCTTCTGGATTTTGCCCCATAGTATGCACTCTGGGCTGGCGTTTTAAAGAACTGTTACTCAGTGCTAAATTATCGCCAACTACAATACCGATATGCGCGTGACCCAAAGCAACATTACCATCTGCACTCTTTTTTGTGGTGCGGTTCCAGACCACAATATCCCCGGGCTGCGGAGGTCCCGGGTGCTCTTCCCAGCCGCTCTGATTAAGCTCATCAACGGTTTTAGAAACCGCCAAATGCGGCCGTTTAAGGATACCCGCATCGCGCAAAATCGAGCTCACAACTTGTGCACAAGCTAAGTTACCGCCATCAACTTCGGGACCGCGAAAACTCGTACTGCCAACAACTGCGAGCGCCTTTTTAACAATGTCCTTTCGCAACGGTGTATCTATTTTTGCATCGAGCACCTGCCCCGATTGTACTGCAGTCAATCTGTCTGCACTAAGATCGGAACCGGCATCGTCCTCCGGCTTCAAATAAAAATCACGCAGCTCTTCGGGAACATCTTTTCCAGCATTTAAAAGATCGGCAAGAAGCTGGACAATCGCCTCAAACATATTCAATTTGCCATCCCCTTTCTCTGCACGCTGCAACTCATCCCGGAATTCGGGTGGCAGGGTATTTTCGTCCGCAATATCGGCAGCGCGTGAAGTCAAAACATCACTGCCTAATGAATCTAAAGCGGCGTGCACCTGTTCACGCGCCGCCTCACTCGCCTCTTCTTTTGTCTTTGGGCCAAATTTTGGTGACTCTGGCATATCGAAATATTATACCAGATTTCTATCCTTATTGCACCTCTACCAGCCGTGCTGTCAGGACCAGCCGCTTTAAATTCGTGCCAATAGGCGTGCAAGTAATAAGGGTTAACTGTTCATGATCGGTAGCTGCCAGCACGTCGACTTGCTGCGGCAGCACAATAACGCGGCTATCTACTTCATAAGTATACTTTTTTTGATTAAAAAACAGCACAACGCGGTCACCAAGCTGCACATCGTGCAGTAATGCAAAAACATCTTTAAAGCGGCCGGGATCCCACGCATAGTATGAAGAGTGGCCGGTTAAGACAACGTTTCCTCCATCACCCGGCAAGGCGGTGCCCGGATAGTGAATCACACCACTACGCAAAGCACTTTGGATATCTTGTTCCAGTGCCTCCCACTGACGCGCAATTAAATTTTCGTTACGCACACCAATGACCGGCACATTTTGATTTATGCGAGGCACTACTAAACGCGTATCCGGGGGCACTACTTCGAGCTGCAAAGGCGGAACCGGGAGCTCTCCATGCTGTGCACCACCTTCAACAGTAACAATACGCTCGGGCTCATTTGCAACGGGAGTTTCTTCAACCAATCTTTCTAAGGGACGCTCTGCACCGCGCCATGTTTCCCAATAATATTGGGCATTAATGTAGAGTGCTTGCCAGTTTAAAAGTGTATAAATCATTAAAAAAACCGCACCCGAAACGAGCACAAAATGTACTTTATCCCAAATCCACGCCCAAGCTGAATTCCGCTGTTTTGTATGAAATTTTGGAGGGTGCTTCGTCTTCTCTTTTTGAAGATGATGCGAGCTCGGATGAGCTCCCACATGCAGTACATAGTGATCCCGATCTGACATAAATTTATTATAAACCATTTTTTTTTATTGTAAACGCTCGCAGCACCACGTATAATTGAAAATCGTAGCCACATTGCATACATGCCCACGCAAATTGCCAACAATTCAGATGCAGTTGCGGATGAAAGTTTCGAAAGTGTAAGAAAATATGCCTCACAAGAGGCAGTCGAAAAACTTCGGCGCGCTTATGCATTTGCAAAAAAAGCGCATGAGGGACAGATTCGCAAATCTGGTGAACCGTACATAATTCACCCTGCACGTACGGTACAAATTTTAAGCCGCCTGCATGTAGATACCGACACCTTAGTGGCGGCCTATCTTCACGATGTTCCGGAAGACACGCCGGTAAGTATTGATGAGATCGAACAGCATTTTGGAAAATCCGTTGCATATCTCGTTGATGGCATTACCAAACTTTCAAAAGTGCACTATCGAAATCAGATGGAGCAGCGGCAAGTCGAATCACTAAAAAAGCTCTTTATTCACAGTGCAAAAGATCTGCGTGTAATTCTTATAAAACTTGCTGACCGGCTCGATAACATGCGGACACTGCGCTTTATTGTCTCGCCAGAAAAGCGGATGCGAATAGCTCGGGAGACATTGGAAATCTATGTTCCAATAGCAAATCTTTTAGGTATAGGCGAGATTCGCAGTGAACTCGAAGATCTCTGTTTTGAGCACCTTGATCCGGAACACTACAATGAAATTAAACGCGAGATCGAAGAAAATATGGAAGAGCGAAACTTCATTCTCGAAGAGATGATTCATCTGACCGATAAAGAGCTCAAAAAAGAAAATATGGAAGCAGAAATTATTGGACGGCAAAAAACTTTTTTCAGCATTCACAAAAAAATAGCAACCAAGAAAAATATCGCAAATATTGAAGATATTATTGCAATCCGCATTATTGTACCGACTCGAAAAGACTGCTACGAAGTGCTGGGAATTATTCACAAACTTTTTAAGCCGAAGACCGGACGTATTAAAGATTATATTGCCGTTCCGAAAGCCAACGGATACCGAAGTATTCACACCACTGTTTTCGGTCTTAATGGCAGTGTCGTCGAGTTCCAAATTCGTACAAAATATATGCATCTCGAAGCGGAATACGGAATCGCGGCACACTATTTTTATAAATATACGGAACCAGAAGAATTAACCACATTAATGAAGCAGCGCGCTTCGTGGATTCAAAAAATTCTCGACATTCAAAAAGAGCAGCCGAGCACACAGGACTTTATTGAAAATTTGAAAGTAGACGTATTCCAGGATCGAATTTTTGTCTTTAGTCCAAAAGGAGATGTTATAGATTTGCCACGCCGAGCCTGTGCCCTCGATTTTGCATATACAATTCATACGGATATCGGAAATCATGCAAGCAAGGCGCTCATCAATGGAATTCAATATCCTATTACCGCAACATTAAGTTCGGGGGATACGGTTAAGATCATGACATCACGCCAAGTAAAGCCAGAAAGGGAATGGCTTAGTTTTGTTAAAACATCACTTGCTGCAAATCGAATTAAAGAGCAGCTCAAGCGTGAACCCGTATCTAAAAAAATTCTTATCGGCCGCAAGTTTCTTCAAAAAGAATTCGATCTTATTGGAAAAGATTTTAGCGAGGAGCTCTCCTCGCGCCGCATTAAACTGCTGCAAAGACGGCTGCCCTACAAAACACTCGACGATATTCTTATCGCCATTGGCGAGGGAGTATTAAATCCACGCGATATTCTGCAGCTGCTCTACGAAGAGCGCGCAATACATACAGGCGATACGCTAAGGCGCCACAATGGCAAAGTAAATAACGAGCGGGCAAGCATCGACCTTAAACTGATCGGCAAAAATACAAACAGCGCATTCGTAGATATTGTCAGAACCATTCATGCACAAAATATACCACTCACGAAGTTTCGTGTTCGCAGATCCCGCTTTATTAAAAAAGATGTATGCGAGATTACAGTACTTATCCGCAATTACAAAGAACTTTCACAGCTCTTCGAAAGCCTTGAACAGATCGACTGCATTGACCAAATTTCGCGAACATTTCGTCAAAGAAAAATATTCTTTGTTATTATGTGTTTCTTTACGAGTATTCTGTGGCTCAGCCATCCATTTTTAATACAGTACGCCCGCAATCAATTTGATCCCGCCAAACATACATCGTATACACAAATTCTTATCTACGGCAGTCTCGTATTTGTTATTGCATTAGTACTGTCGTTTAAAAAACTTGCCAGCCGCACGTTTCCGGAACTTATGGATACTAGAATTTACTGGTTTTTTCTTTATCTGCTCACAACACTAACCCTCTTTACTGTTATTGGTGAAATTGTGACACTACAGCTGGAATTTAACTGGGTCTTTGTTCTTGGCATTATTATGGGTATTTACGCACTGCTCACAACAAGTTACATTACCTATAAGCATGAACAATCACATCCCCAATGAATAAAAAAATGATTATCGGGTACAGTGCTGCAGGCGTTTCAGCTTTTTTTTGGGGCATACATGCAGTCATAATCCGCATTCTCATTAATCAAGGCGTAGATCCTATTCTTATTGCAGCGCTCCGTCTGTATATTGGCGCCGGCGTTATTGCGCTTGTTCTGCTCATTTGGAAGGGTTTGCGCAAAGAAAAGGCATTAGAAATTGTATATTCGCGCCTCTTTTGGATTATTACCGCTAGCCTTGCAGTAAATTTCGTACTGTTTCAAAAGGGACTCGAATTCACTATCGCTTCGAATGCAGTATTACTTGAAGCATTTGCGCCGGTTATGGTCCTTATACTTGCTCTGCTCTTTTTGCCGCAACGTGTTGCCCATCTTACAAATCGCTACCGCGGTGTTCAAAAAATTCTGCAAATTGTTATTATCGGCTCTATCGGCTCGTCGCTGCTACTGATTAACGACCCGCAAGATCTGCTCAGTACAAATGAGAATAAACTCATCGGCGATCTTCTTGAATTTATTGCCATGTTTGCCTTTGCGCTCTTTATAATGGGGGTCCATGAATATCATACCCGCTTTAAGTCGCATAATGCACTGCTCGTAAGCAGCCAGATTTTTATCTTTGCCGCAATTCTCATTACACCATTCGCCATGTGGAACCAGCTTCCATCTATCACATCAATGCAATGGTTTTGGATTACAATGATCGGAATATTTTCGACGGGTGTTGCCTATGTTGCCTGGCATATCGCATCAAAATATCTCGACATCATTCCACTTATTACTATTTTTAATCTCGTAAGTATTTTTACCATTATTAGCGAATCACTCGTGCTTGGACTGAATATCTCATGGAAGCTCATCGTAGGTAGCATCCTCATTCTCTTTGCAGCATATCAAGCAAAAATCCTCAACGCAGAGTATCGTTTGATCGAAAAAGAAGAAAGCATCACGTCGTAAAACGAGCCATACACTCTTTCAAATTGAGCGTACCATCGAGCAAGGCCGGCGATATTAATACTCCGGCTGCACCGGTCTTTTGAAGTAAGGCAAGATGCTCATGCTTGGTAACGCCACCAAAAGCATATATGTGCGCCTGAGTCACAATAAGCAACCGCTCAACGACATCGTAGTTCGGGTGATCAGTTCCTTCAGCCTGCTTATCGTTTGCAATAATATGCTGTACGCCGCTCCTGCCGATTTTCTGACCGTAATCAAAAACATCGAGATCTTTAAAACCATCTACACTCTCGCGGCGAGAAATAATCGTAAACCAAATTTTATCCGGACCAAATTCTGCTAATGCAGGCGCCAGCAGTGATTCCGTATACTGTGTAAGTGAAATACGCGCAATGCCGGCATCCAAGCAGGCTTGTATCTCTTCCAAATTTTCAAAGCGGCTTGCGTACTGTACGGCACACGACTGCCCGCTTAACGCGGCAATCTCATACGCAAGAGCGGTATTTTGTGCGCCATCATCATCATCTAAATTTACAAGATGAATTGTATCTGCGCCTTGTTGTAAAAATTGGCGGGCAACCGCAACAGGACTGTGACTCAAAATCGTACGATGCTCGACATCACCTTTATAGCGCGAGACTGCTTTACCTTGCGAGAGAAAGAGGGCGGGTATGATTTTCATCAAACATTAAATTTAAAATGGACAACATCGCCATCTTTCATCACATACTGTTTACCCTCACTACGGAGCTTTCCTTTTTCTCGTGCGCCCTGTTCCCCGCCGCAGGCGACAAAGTCATCAAAACCGATAACATCGGCAGCGATAAAACCTTTTTGAAAGTCGGTATGAATAACTCCTGCAGCTTCTGGCGCAGTCGCGCCGCGCTTTACGGTCCATGCGCGAACTTCTTGTACGCCGGCGGTAAAGTAAGTCATAAGTCCAAGCGCATGATAGGCGGAGCGAATTAAGGCGAAAAGTCCCGGCTCCTTTAGCCCGAGATCCTGCAAGAATGCTTTTGCATCTTCCGGCCCAAGCTGTGAAACCTCTTCCTCAATCTGTGCAGAAATTGGAATAACCTCGTCACGGGGCTGAAGTTTTAAAAGCTCCCGGAGCTGAGCTTCATTCCAGTTTGCCGCAGACTCTTCATCAACATTTGCCACATATAAAAATTCTTTATCGGTCAGCAAATGTAATTCACGCAAGCCGCTAGCTTCTTCATCATTCCGGTCAAAATCGCGCGCCAGCTTACCCTGTTCTAAATGTAATTTTAATCGTGCCACCATATCGGCATATGCCTTTGCTTTTGGATTACCGGACTTTGCCTCGGACTGCGCCTTTGCCAAACGCTTTTCGACCGTAGAAAGATCGGCCAAAATTAATTCGGAGTGAATCACTTCTATATCGCCGGCGGGATCAACTTTGCCGTGCACGTGCACAACATTGGGATCATCAAACACACGAACCACTTGCGCCACGGCATCGCACTGCCGAATATGCGCCAAAAATTTATTACCCAATCCCTCACCCTGGCTCGCGCCCTTTACCAAACCCGCAATATCGACAAATTCAATTGCAGTTGGAATACGGCGCTGTGGCTTAACAATTTCAACTAATTGATCGAGCCGCTGGTCAGGAACTTCAACAACGCCGACATTCGGATCGATGGTACAAAAAGGAAAGTTCGCACTTGCGGCCTGCTTGCTGGAAGTCAGCGCATTAAAGAGTGTGGATTTGCCCACGTTGGGCAGCCCGACGATACCAATTTGGAGAGCCATAAAAAGAAAGAAATAACCAATTAACCAAGCACCAATTTAACAAACAAATTCGAATTAACCAATTATCAAATAACTAAAACAAACACGCAACTATCAGAAATCTTTGGTAATTTGGTCATTTAAAATTTGATTATTATTTGGAATTTGTTATTTGGAAAGCTTGGTCATTTATTCCTCCACTCGTTCCACTCTCGCAGCGTAATCTGGCCAGGGGCGGTTGCTTGCTTTGGTGTAGAAGCAACATACGTAAGATACGAGCCGAGCAGCGGACAGCCCAGGCGCGAAAGACGTCCTTTATCCCCCATTCCAACAACAATAATTTTTATCCCGCGCGCAGCAGCTCTTCGTGTCAGTTCAAATAACGTCACATTATCAGCCCAGCTCCGGACGCTAGTGGCAATTTTAATAATATCCGCACCTCGCTTCTCTGCCCGCGCAACAATTTTTTCCAATGCCCCAATAGAAGATGTTTCCTTCCAATCGTGATGAGAAATTATTAGCTTTGTGCGTTTCGGCAAATTTTTGCGCAAATAGGTAATGAGCGCCGGACTGGTATGCAAGCCGCAATCAACAAATTTGGCTCCTGCATGGGCTGCGGTCAGCAAAGATTCAATTCGCTCTTTTTCACTACCCTTAAATTTCCCTCTCTCATTCGATGCCTTACAAACAGCTATAACAGAAAGATGCGCCAACTCAATAATTTCGGAATATTTTTCAGGCGGAATTGTATCGAGCCAAATTTCAACAAAATCAGCAGCACGATCAACAGCTTTCAAGCGCCGCTTTATATCTGTTATTCTATCTTCACGTATGGGAACAGCAATCTTCATCGTCAGGTATCATACAACAGGTTAGATTGCGTGCCTATGCGAGGTATTGACATAAATACAACTAAGTCGTATTATTCTTTCCTTTATCCTAACCTTCATCCAATTATGCCACCAGAACGATTACCGCGACCGACAACAAAGAAAGCTTCGGCTTCGCCAAGAGCAATGTTGTCTCTGCCAACAGGATTAATTAGAACAGCACTATTGGCAGCAGCAGCAGCGAGCTTTGCTCCAGGTTGCAGACAGGAACTTCACAAACATCCGCACGATGCAGGATTTATACCGGCTGCACCACTCACGGATGCCGGCTCAACAGATGTAGGGTTTGTCGAGCGTCTAAATTTCTGCCCTCCAGGACCTATTACACAAGCAGAACTCGGACTGCATCACTGTGACAAAGTAAGAAAAATTCTCACTGTCCCCGTTAATATGCCTCCGTTCAACTGCCAAGGACAACCAATTACCTTAATCTTACGGGCAACTGTTGAGACATTCGATGGACCGAATGGCGGTTCAACCTTTAACGAAGCTGAATTAGACCGCTTTGTAGGGGCACAGCCAAACGGACAGCATGTACTTGAAGGAACCTGGACGCATTTATTTCCACTTGCTAGTGCAGCGCGTGCTTTCGCAGTCGACATTCTGCTTCCTGACGGACGCATTATTCGCGGTAACGAC
>Ga0210019_1002632_pt1 | contig 17241 bp, 18 predicted proteins | sample CryGeyCG2114_020_2_FD_183969 | JGI IMG/M metagenome (GOLD analysis project Ga0210019, IMG submission 183969) | Groundwater microbial communities from aquifer - Crystal Geyser CG11_big_fil_rev_8/21/14_0.20 (SPAdes) (version 2) | ecosystem: Environmental > Aquatic > Deep subsurface > Groundwater ...
TGGCTTTATGCATGGGTGGATTAATGAATTTGCGAAAAAATGTGAAAAAATCACGGTTATATGTTTAAAGAAAGGCGAAGTTAGTTTGCCGGCTAATGTTAAAGTGCTTAGCTTAGGCAAGGAAACCATCGAATCAAGAGTAAAATATTTAGTTAATTTTTATAAATATATTTTTCAAGAACGAAAAAACTATGACGCTGTTTTCGTTCACATGAATCCGGAGTATGTTGTTTTGGGCGGTTTGTTTTGGCGGCTATGGGGAAAAAAGACAGCGCTTTGGTATACGCACAGATTAGTTGATTTGAAATTAAGAATTAGCGAAAAACTAGTTAACAATATCATAACCGTTTCGCCAGAAGGATTTGGCTTGAATAGCAATAAAATTAAAATTTTTGGCCATGGCATAGATGTGGAAAAGTTTAAAGTTAAAAGTTTAAAGTTCAAAGTTAACGGAGATTTATATAATATTATTTATGTGGGTAGAATTAGTAAAATAAAAAATCAGGAGATGCTTATTAAAGCGGCCGATATATTACTTAAACGCAATTTTAAAAAGTTTTTAATAAAATTTATAGGCGGAGCGGTCACGCCGGACGATAAGGCATATTTGGCTAAATTGAAAGAGTTAAGCAATAATTTGAATTTAAGCAAATATATTATTTTTATGGACAAGGTATCTTATAATTCCATAGTAAAATATTATAAGACAGCCGATGTTAATATTAATTTATGTCCGACAGGCGGCTTGGATAAAGCCGTATTAGAAGCTATGGCCATGGGAATTCCGGTTTTAACGACCAACACCGGGTTTATAAAAGAATTCGGCCGATACGCGGATGATCTATTAGTTAAAGAAAATGACGCAACGGATTTAACCGACAGATTGGAAGCTTTGGCAATTAAAGCCCCTGAGTATTTAAAAGAAATGGGCGGTTATCTGCGTCGGCAAGTAGTTGGACATCATAATTTAAATAATTTAATCAAATCCATAGCCGATGTTATTAAAAAATATTGAAAAATAAGAAAAAATTTAAATAAAATTTTTTGATAAAATTATGACGAATAATAGTTTAGAAAAAAATACGGCCGATTCCAAATATTCCTTTGTTAAATACAATTATATTGAACGTTGGGTAAGTTTTTGGCACCAGATTGATGAAGTAGTCAAGTTAAAACCGGAGAATATTTTAGAAATTGGTCCGGGCAATAAATTTATTACTGGTTATTTAAGCAATTTAGGATATGACATAAAAACTTTGGATATAGATGAAGACAACCAGCCTGATGTGGTCGGTTCGGTGCTGGAACTGCCGTTTGATGATAACAGTTTTGATTTGATTTTATGTTCGGAAGTTTTAGAACATTTGCCGTTTGATAATTTTATGGTTGCGCTTGAACAAATGAGGCGAGTTGCTAAAAAATATGTTGTTTTATCTTTACCGCGCTGGGGCTGGCTGTTTTATGTAAAAATCAAACTGCCTTTTTTAAAATATAAAAAATTTTATTTTAAATTGTCAGGTTTAAAAAAACATAAAATAGGCGGCAGGCATTTTTGGGAAATCGGCAAAGCCGGCTATCCGCTAAAAAAGATTAAATATTTAATTAAAGAGCAAAAATTTAAAATAATAAAAGATTATTTGGATCCGGATAGTCCATACCATCATTTTTTTATTTTAGAAAAAATATGAAATTATCGCATATTTTAAACGCCCGCATTTCCACCGAAAAAACCTATGGGATGCAAACAATAACAATACGCGAAGCATTTTCCATAAATAGCATTTTGGCGATAGATTTAAGTATTATAAATTTTTTTTAAAAACAAAGCGCGAAGCAACTAGTTAAAAAATAATTTTTTACGCGTATGAAAAATAAAATTAAAACTTTTATTTTTTTTCTTTGCAATGCGGCTTCATCGGTTCTGACGAAAAAAAGAGCGGCCATATTGCTTTATCATTCAATAGATGATAACGATGTTTTTCATAGTTTAAGCCCGAAAATTTTTCGGAAACAAATGGAATATTTGAAAAGAAACCGTTATAATGTAATAAAGCTTGAAGAATTGGAGCGGATGATAACCGTCGGACAAGAAATACCGAAAAAAACAGTTGCCTTAACTTTTGACGACGGGTTCTTGTCGCACTACGATAACGCTTTCCCCGTTTTGAAAGAATACGGATTTCCCGCAACTTTTTTCGTCTGCACGGGATTGCTGGGAAGTGAAATGAATAACAGCCAGAACAGACCCCAGCTGACATTAGACTGGCGGCGGCTCAAAGAGATGAATGAATCCGCTCTGATTGACATAGAGCCGCACGGCATCACCCATATGGAACTGGACAGTTTAAAAATGGAAGAAGCTGAAAAAGAAATAAAGCAATCTAAGCGGGAGCTGGAGGAAAAATTAAATAAAAAATGTTTTTATTACGCTTGTCCGCGCGGCAAATATAATGAAAAAATTATCAGTATTTTGCGAAATAATGGCTTTAAGGCGGCGGTTTCCGTTAAGGAAGGATCGGTTGAAGCAGGCGATAATTTATTTGAATTAAAAAGAAATACCATAGATTCCTCCTGCTCCGACAATATCCAGTTTTGCGCCAGATTGCGCGGAGGGATAATAATTTTTAACAAGTTGATGAGAAGATGAATATACGGCAAATTGATTACCAACAATATAAAGGAGAAATAAACCGTTTCAGCCTGCCGAGCGCTTCGGCCGAGTATGTTGAGTTTTGCGAAAAATTTTGGCAAGCAAGGCCTGTGTTTATCGGCGTTTTTAACGATTCCGGCAATAAGTTGAAGGCTGTTTTGCCGCTGTTTCAAAGGCAGGAAAATGGGATGGCGATTTTGGAAGGAGCGGTAAAAACCTACACCGAAGTTCTGAACATTGATTCAGATACGGCTTTAAATTTAAACATAGATTTATTCGCCGCTTTTATCAAAAAGAATTATAAATTTGATTTGTTGGATTTATCAATTTGCCCAATAATCAATAAAGAGATTGCCAAGCTGAATAATTTTCGCGCTCGCACCGCCGCTTACGCGGCTAAAATAGAAGAGCGGGACAGCGAGCGGGTGTTTAAAGAAATAATCGGCAAAAAAAGCAGAAACCAAACGCGCCTGGCTTATAAAAACGACTTAACGAAAGAGCTGGGCGGGGACATTGAAAAATTTTACCTTTTGTATCAATCTTCAATGCAAAGACTCGGAGCGGTTCCCAAAGAAAAAAAATATTTTTATGATTTAAAGAGCGCTTTCGGCGATAACTTCCATGTTTTATTCGCTTTGAAAGGCGGCAAAGCTGTCGGCGCTAATCTTTGGGTAGTGAAGAATCAATATCTGTCATTGATGTTTAACGCTTCGGACAAAGAATATTGGAATATTTGTGTCAACAATTTTTTATATTGGGAAATGATTTTATGGGGGCTGAAAAATAATATAATATGGTTTGATTACGGCATCAACGCTCCGCGCGACAAGGAGCAGATACATTTTAAGGAAAGCTACGGAGCCTCGGCTTGTCCTATCTGTCATTTCCTGGTTATAAAAACTCCCGGCGCGTATTTTAAAATTTACCGCAAGAAACTTGTTTTTTTATGCAAACTGTTGATTAAAAAAGTAAAGCGGTAAGCGGTAATATGAATAATGGAATAAATCAAAAATTGAAGATTACCGGCATTGGTTTTGATTGGCGCGACATCGGCCGAGACGATTACGGCGAATCAAAAAAAAGATTGGATCGCGACGGGCTGAATACCGATACCAATGATTTTTTAATGGTTTATTTGGGCGGAGGTAACCGCAGGGAAAAGGCCGGCGAACGGCCGAAATTCATCGCGTGGCATATTTATTTTTTCACGCGCTTAAGAATTGTTTATGATTTGTTTTTGATAGTTTTTCTGCCCTTGGTTTTAATTAAAGAAAAATACAAACCCGATGTTTTTTACGCCACGGAATTTCCTTTTTTGCTCTCGCAGATTATTCCGGTAAAAATTTTAAAATCAAAAATTTATTTTCGCGTCTTGAATCTGCCCAGAGAATTGGCTTTAACCAAAGGCAAAAAAGGCAAACTGTTTTATTTGTATTATAAAATAATTGAAAAAATAACCGTTCCTTTCGTTGATAAGTTTATCGCCATAAATGAAACAACAAAAAAGTATTTGCTTGATTTGGGCGTTAAGGAAGAAAAAATCGTTATGGACATCCCGGACACCATTATGGCTGACGCGGCATTCATAGAGAAAGTTAATAAATATTTTATCAGAGAAAAATATAATATTAAAGATAAAAAAATTATTTTGTCGGTTGGCAGCTTGATAAAAGAAAAAGGATATAAAGAGTTGCTTATGGCCTTTGCCGGGCTGAATAGAAACGATATGATGTTGGTTGTTTGCGGAGAAGGAAAAGAAAAAAGCGATTTACTGCGGTTGAGCGGCGAATTGGGAATAAGCGATAAAGTTATTTTTGCAGGCCATGTCAGACGCGAGGAAATTTGGAATTATTTTTTCAGCGCCGATGTTTTCGCGCTTTTCACCAAATCGGAATCTTTGGGCATGGTGTTCTGGGAAGCGATGCATGCCGGCTTGCCGGTGATTGGCGCGGCCGTCGGCGGAGTGGAAGAAACAATCGGCGGGGACGGGGAAAGGGGATTTTATTGGACGGGCGATTTGAAAGATTTTGAGGAAAAGATAAATTTATGCTTAAATAACGAAGAAACAAAGGAAGCGATGATTCGGCGGGCGAAAGAATATGTGGAAAAAAAATTGCTGATAAAAACGGATATAAATAAAATTTACAACCAATCATAATGAACACAAATAGCGCGCAAAATATGCATTTAATAAGAAATGCCCGAAGATTGGGCAGCATAGGGCTTTACGGCCGGGAAAGAGCGGAAATTTTTTCAAAATGGCTCGGGAAAGGGAAAAAGATTTTGGAGCTCGGCTGCCGCGACGGCAGTCTAACCAAGCTTTTCGCTGAAGGAAATAAAATTACAGGCGTGGATATAGATAAAAATGCGCTTGAATTGTTTGAAAAAAATTTGGGCGGCAAAGCCGTTTACCTGGATTTAAACAGTGAATGGCCGTTTGGCGAAAATGAATTTGACGCAGTTGTCGCCAGCGAGGTCTTGGAGCATTTGTATAAGCCGGAAGAAACGGTTAAAAAAGTTTTACTGTCGTTAAAACCGGGCGGATTATTCATCGGCACAGTGCCTAACGCTTTCAGCTTGGCTAATCGCTTTCGGCTTTTTATGGCCCAGCCGAATAAAACCGCTTTAGCCGACCCGACTCATGTCCATCAATTTTCTTATAAAGAATTAAAATCAATCATGGAAAAATATTTTAAGGAAGCGGAAATCTTCGGTATAGGCAGGTTGGCGCCGACTCTGGGCAAGATAATGCCCGGGATGTTTTCGTTTCTCTTGGTTTTTCGCTGTAAAAAATAATATGAAATTATTTTATATCGCCAACGCCCGCATTCCGACTGAAAAAGCGCACGGCATTCAAATAATGAAAATGTGCGAAGCTTTTGTCAAATGCGGGTTGGAAGTTGAATTAATAATACCTAAAAGAAGAAATCCCATCAAAGAGGATGTTTTTAAATATTACGGAATAGAAACCAGATTTGCCATAAAAACGATATTTTCTTTGGATTTGCTGGGGATAAAACATATTGAGAGGCTGGCGCTGTACATTCAAGCCTTGACATTCGCTTTCAGCGTATTATTTTATTCCCTGTTGAATTATAAAAAATTCCGCCGCAGCATCCTTTATTTCCGCGATGAATTTTCTCCGTGGCTGTTAAGCGTTTTTTATAAAAATACGTTTTTGGAAATCCATGCTTTCGGCAACAGGTTTAATTATTACAAACAATTATTTTCCAAAATCAGCGGATTTGTTTTAATCACCCAAAAAGCTGAACTGGAATTTTTAAAACTGGGAGTCGCGAAAGAAAAAATATTGACCGCTCCCGACGGCGTTGATTTGGAAAAATTTAATTTAAATCTGAGCAAAGAACAGGCCAGAGAACGATTGAATTTGCCGCTTGGCAAGAAATTAATTATTTACTCCGGGCATTTGTATAATTGGAAAGGCGTTGGCGATTTGGCCGAGTCGTCAAAATATTTGCCGGAAGATTATTTAATTATTTTTGTCGGAGGAGTCAGGAATGACGCGCGGGAATTTTCCGCTATCCACAAAGATAATAAAAAAATAATAATAGAGGGCCAAAAACATTATCATCAGATTCCGATTTATTTGAAAGCCGCCGATGTCTTAGTTTTGTCCAATAAAACAGGCAGCGATTTATCCATGAAGTATACTTCGCCTTTAAAAATGTTTGAATATATGGCGAGCAAGCGGCCGATAATCGCGACAGATCTGCCGTCAATCAGGGAAGTGCTTTCCGAAAGCAATGCCGTCATAGTAAAACCGGACAATCCGGAAGATTTGGCGCGAGGGATAAAAAAAGTTTTGGTGGGCGACAAGTTATCCGCTGAAATCGCCGGCAGGGCTTACGAAGACGCGAAAAATTATACATGGGAGAAGAGGGCGGAGCGAATTTTAGAATTTATAAATAATCGATTATGAAAATTTTATTTTTAACAAATCATCTGGACGGCGATGACGGATGGAGCAGATATAGCGTGGATATCGCGCAAGAAATTCAATCTCAAGGGAATGAGGTTTTGTGTTTAACGAGCAAAAGATCAAACCAAAATCAAATTCGGGAAATTGTCGTTCTGCGAGAGCCATTGAAGTATTTAGCCAATCCAATAGCGTCTTTTTTAGTTTCTTCGGAAATTACAAAAATTATTCAAAAATTTTCTCCTAATGTAATTCATTTTTTGGTTGAACCTTATTCAACCATTTTGCCGTTTTTAAGGACTGTAAGTATTAAAATATTTATTACAATACATGGCACTTATTCTTACATGCCGAATACGCTTGATAATAATTTTAAGAAAATAATTTCCGGTTATTTTACGAAAAAAATTTATAAAAAAATAAACGGCATTATATCAGTAAGCGAATATACAAAAAACTATTTATTGAATTATTTGCCAGAAATTGAATTTAAGCTTAAAGTAATTACAAACGGCATTGATTTAATAAAACATAAAATTATTGATTTACATAATAAGCCGCAAAACAAAATAAAACAAATGTTATTTGTCGGTGCAATAAAACAAAGAAAAGGGATTATAGAAGCTATTAAGGCCTTGGAATATTACAAAAATAATTTTTCAAATAATTTTATTTATAATATAATTGGCGATTATAACGAAAATGACAGTTATTATAAAAAAATAACGCAAAAAATACGGGAATGCGGGCTTGAAAATGAAGTTATATTCAGGGGCAAAGTCAGTGAAAAAGAATTAGAGAATTATTATAAAAGCGCTGATTTGTTTTTAATGCTTCCGATAAATAATGGAAAAGCGTTTGAAGGGTTTGGATTGGTTTATTTAGAAGCTAACGCGAAAGGCGTGCCATGCGTTGGCTCAAAAAATTGCGGAGCAGAAGAGGCAATTTCAAATAATAAGACTGGGTATACAGCAGATCTTAAGAATTGCGAAGAAGTAGCGAAAAAAATTGATTTTATACTAAATAAAAATTATATTAATAAAGAAGATTGCATAAAATGGGCAATGGAGCATGATATAAACATTAAAGCTCGTGAGATAATAGATTATTATGATCAATCACAAGATGTTTAAAAAAATATTTCACATATCAAGGGGGATGGATAAATATTTTTTAATAGCTGTTTTAGGAATTTGTGTTATATACGCGGTAAATTTTATTGGAGTTGAAATTTTTAATTTCAAACCCCAACCCACCTATCTTTTCGCCACAGCCATTAATTGCGTTATTAGTTATTTTGGGAATGCGAGGATATTTAAACAGCGGGCGAATAAAAATAATTTATTTAAATTTATTTTAAGCACGGCGATATTTTTTTTCCTGAATAATTTCATCTTTTATATTCTAATAAAGCATATAAATATCCATTATTTAATCGCTGTTACCATTAATATGGCTATATTTCCAGCAACAAAATTTTTTAGCTATAAGTATTTGGTTTTTAATGAATTATATGAACAATGAAATATTCAAGCGAAAAGCATATAAGCACATAAAAAGAATTATCGGTTTTATTGACACCGATCCCGCTTCAATAACTTTTGGATGCGCTGATCGTAACTTTTGGCATTATAAATTAAACGATTACTCAAACGCTCGTTATCAGGAGGCCTGTTTAATTTTAGCTTTCGCTTATTCTGACAAGAATTGCTTTTTATATAAAAATGATAAATTACTAGGCTTAATTAAGGTAATGATAAATTTTTGGTTGATTAAATCTAATCGTAATGGCAGCGTGGATGAAGTTTATCCTTATGAACAATCTTTTTGCGCTACTGCTTTCGGAGCGTATATTATTTCTGAGACCATCGAATTATTAAATTTAAAAACAGACGAATGGAGAATAAAATTAGAAAGGACAGGCGAGTGGCTTAAAAAAAATGCGAATTGGCATATTTCTAACCAAATCGCGGCTTCGGCCATAGGGCTTTATAATTTGGGAAAATTACTGAAACGGGAAGATTTTTTGCCGGAATCCGAAAAGCGAGTTGAATATTTAATTGCCGCATACGATAAAAATAAATATTTTCCCGAATATGGCGGATTTGATTTGGGATATTGTTCCATCACTATGAGCTGTTTATCAAGACTTTACCAAAAAACAGGCAAATCCGGCATTTTGAGCTGTTTAAAAAAAACTGCTGAAGATTTTGATAAATTGCTTGATAAATATGGCAATTATGATAATATGAATATGAGCCGTAATACGGCTTTTCTTTATCCTTTCGGTTTTAAATTAGCCAAGATTGATGTTTTGGATAAAATTAAAGCCGGGCTGGAAACCGACGCTATTTTAAATCCGGACTGGCTTGACGACCGTTATGTAATAGGTTTATCCAATGACTATTTAATGACTTATTTTTGGTAATTTATGTTGATGACTACTATAAAATTAATTATGTTGAGATTTTATAACCTGATTTTTGGCAGATTTGAGTTTGGCAGAAAATTTTTACGAAACATTTTGGAATTGTTTTTGATCGCAAATAAAAGCGGCGATGACCGCTATGTGCCTTGTTCAAAATATTTTAATTATAATTATTTTAAAAAAGATGGACGATAAAAATTTTTTCGTAACAATTTTATTGCCTAGCTATAATGAAGTTGAGGCGATTAGCCATGTGATCGGCGAAGTTGACAAGGCGATGAGCAACACCGCTTATCAGTATGAAATTTTGGTAATTGACGATAATTCAAGCGACCGGACTGTAGCCGTGGTGGAAAGTTTAATGAATGAAAATAATAAGATCAGGTTGATTAAAAGAAAAATTAACGGCGGTTCGGGCGTTTCCAGAAAAACAGGCCTTTTAAATGCTAAAGGTGATATTATTGTCATGATAGACGCTGACGGAACTTACAATGCGGCTGATATTCCCAAACTGTTGGAATATTTTCCTGAATATGATCAGGTTAACGGCGCTCGAATCAGCGAAGAGGGGACCTATAAATTGCTGCGTTTTTCTGCCAAATGGTTGATTAGACAACTGGCGGTTTATTTGTCAGGTTATAAAATTCCGGATTTAAATACCGGGCTTAAAGCTTTTAAAAAAGAGATTATGCTGAAATATCTCTGGGTAATCCCTGACGGTTTTTCCTGCGTTACCACTATGACTCTGGCCTTCTTAACCAACGGTTATAATGTTAAATATATTCCGACTAGATATTTTAAGCGTGTGGGCAAGTCTAAATTTCGTCCTTTTAAAGATACGGCTAAATATTTTCAGACCGTGTTAAGAATGATAATTTATTTTAATCCGTTAAAATTTTTCTTGCCTTCGGCCTCATTTATTTTAGTCTCGGGCTTGGCTTGGATGGGATATACTTTGTATTTTTTTGATTTCAAAATTCACGCCTCGCAAATCATTATGATAGTTGTGGCCATCCAATTGTATGTTTTCGGCTTTTTGGCAGATTTAATTGTCTCTACCACTAAAAGAAATTTATGAAAATAGTTTTATTTATACCACCATCCAAACAGTCTAAAAATGTGGCGCGCGATTTGGTCTATGGTTGCTGGTGCAAAGGCAAAAGGATAGCGGGAATTCAATTTCCGCCCTTATCTTTAATATTAGTAGGCACGGTATTGAAACAGAGCGGTTTTGATGTGATTTTACTGGACGCGGCCGCGGAGATGCTAAGTATGGCCGCTGTTAAAACGCGAATTAAAGATTGCGATTTTTTAATCATGTTGACTTCAACCATGACCATTAATGAAGACGCGGCCATTTTGAAAGAATTAAAAAATAATCTGCCAAGTTTGACAACTATCGTTTTTGGCGGGCATGTTACGGTTGAACCGCAATCATCTCTATCTAAAGGCGGCATTGACATAATTGCGCGCCGTGAAGGTGAATATATCATCAGAGATTTGTTCTTGGCTTTTAAAAATAATCAGGACTGGACTAAGGTCAAAGGCGTGTCATATCTTAAAAACGGCCGATACATTGAAAATGAAAATTATCCCTTAATTGAGAATCTGGATGATTTGCCCATACCGGATCGCAACTTTTTGCTAAAAGATATTGATTATTATAATCCGATAGTCAAACGTTTGCCCTATACCACCATGTTCACTTCGCGCGGCTGTCCCGGGCTGTGCACTTTTTGCTCTTCCCCGATTTTTTACGGCCGGGCTATTCGCGCTATGAGCGCTAAACGAGTTTTGGAAGAAATTAGAGAAGTGGTTAAGCTGGGATACAAAGAAATATTTTTTCGCGACGAAATTTTTACAGCTTTTAAAGAGCGGGTAAAAGAAATTTGTCAGGGTATTATTAAGGAAAAGATTGACATTAGCTGGATTGTCAGCTCTCGGATTAATACCTTGGACAGGGAAATAATGGATTTAATGGAACAAGCTGGTTGCCATATGATCCGTCTAGGCGTGGAATCAGGCGTGCAAAAACTCCTGAATAATATAAAAAAAGGCATTAAAATTGAGCAAACCGAGCAGGTTTTTAAATGGGCTCATGAAATCGGCCTGGACACCCATGCTCATATGATGATCGGCATTCCGGGCGAAACGGCCGACACCATTGAAACCACTATTAATTTTATCCTAAAAATAGATCCAACTATAGTAACTTTCGGCATCTTAACGCCTTATCCGGGCACGCAGTTATTTTTGGAGTTAAGACAAAAATATCCGGAAGTGGGCGACGGCACGGTTATGGATATAAGCAAATTGCATACTCACGCTTTCTATAATGAGCATTTTACTGAATTAAGTTCAGCCGAACTTGAAAAATATATTCGTAAAGTTTATCGTAAATTTTATTTAAGACCATCTTATATTTTAAAATGGATTAAAAAAATAAAAAGTTTGGATGAATTTAAAAGAATTACTCTGGCAGGAATCCATGTTTTCGGCTTCATTGCCGGTGGTGATGACTAAAATATGCATAAGATAATTCTGCCGCCGCGAGAAAAAATAATAAAAACCAGCTCCGAGGAAAGCGGACCTGAAAGGTATTATTCTAAAAATCCTTTAATAAAAAGAATATATTGGGCGCGCTTGCAAACAGCGGTTGATTTATTGAGCGATAATAAATATGAGCGTTTGCTGGAAGTCGGTTATGGCAATGGAGCTCTTTTCTTAACCTTAGCCGGCCTTGCTCGTGATTTGTATGGCATTGATATTCACGGCCAAGAAAAAATTATCTCGGGGGTTTTTCCCGGAACTTTTTTAAATGGCAGTGTTTATGCCATTCCTTTCCCTGATTCTTATTTTGATTGTATTATTTGTTTAAGCGTTTTAGAACATCTGGCCAATTTGCCCAAATCCTTGGCAGAAGTCAGGCGAGTAGCTCGAGTCGAAGCCGATATTATTTTTGGCATTCCGGCCGATAATTTTTTTATGAAAACTTTTTTTTGGCTTAAAAAATCCCAAGCTTTAAAAAGCCATATTAATAGTCAAAAAAAATTAATTAACATGATCAGCCAGGAATTCAAAGTAATTGAAGTTAAAAAAATTAATATACTGGGTATTAACATTTATGTTACGATTAAATGCCGGAAATAAATTATTATTTTGCCATTTATGTCACTAAATGCCGCTCAAAAGCGCCGAGTTTATTTAGATAAACCTTGCTTGCGAAGAATTTATAATGATTGGTTTAATTTGATAAAGAGCTACTTGGTCAGGGGAGAAACTTTGGAAATCGGCAGTGGTTTCGGGCAAGTTAAAGATTATATTAATTGCGTAACTAGCGATTTGAAAAATAATGAATTTATAGATAAAATTATTGATGCTCGCCATTTGCCATATCCGGACGGCAGTTTGAGCAATATTATCGGTGTTGATATACTGCATCATATAAATAATCCAAAACAATTTGCGAATGAAGCGGCCAGGGCGATAAAATCTGGCGGCAGGATAATTTTAATTGAGCCGTATATTTCACCAGTTTCCAATGTAGCAAGAAAATTATTCCATTATGAACCGATTGATTTTAAGATTTTGGAAATTAAACAAGGCGAGGAGTCTAATATGGCTATTCCGACTTTGCTTTTTTTTCGTTCCGTTAAATATCGTGAGATTTTTTCCGATTTTAAGCTGGTTAAATTGGAAAAATTTGGTTATCTGCTTTATCCTTTGTCCGGCGGTTTTACACAATATAGTTTTTTATCTAACAAATTATATAGTATAGTTGAAAAAATTGAAAACTTGATTAATTATTCCGGCCGATTGAGAAATTGGTTGAGTTTTAAATGTTTAATTGTGCTTGAGCGTAATTAATTATGAAAATTTATCTAAAAATAATTATTTTGGCTGTTATTTTAATATTGTCGGTTTTTTTTTGGTATTCCCCGGTTTTATTTAAAGGCTATTCGGCGGCTATTCCCGGAGCTAACCAGGTAATTGCCAAAAATTTAATCAAAGCCGGAAAATTCAGTCAGGAAAATGAAAAGAATATAATATTGAGCTCGGACAGAATTAAGACGGAAGGGGTGGTTTCTTCAACTGGCGATAAAGCAATCGCTTTAGCCAGTGCCGCTTTGTATAAAATATCAGGATTGCCCGGCGTCAATTTGATGATTTTTTTAACCGTAATAATTTTCGCTTTGTCTCTGTTATTCTTTTTTTTGACGGTTTGGAAATTATTTAATTATTGGATAGCCGTAATATTCGCCGCTATTTATATTGTTTTACCGGTTATTTGGGAAACATCCTTGCGGCCCGGCCTATATGAATTCAGTTTATTATTTTTAAGCGTCGGTTTATTTTTATTTTTTATTGATTGGAAAAAATATAACGGTTTTAGATATTGCTTGGCAGGAATATTTTTAGCTTTAAGTTTTTTAAGCCGCGACGCAGTCGCTCTTTTGGCGCCAGTTTTATTAGTTTGGCTGTGGTTTTATAAAAGAAAAGCCATTTCACCAGTATTTATCCCTATGATTTTAGTCGTTGTTTGTTTTACCGCTATCTTCCAATCCAGTTTTGGCAAGACCGGCAATTATCATTTAGTTTTTTTTCGCGCCGCGGAACAGGGCGTGCAAGGCCGTGATTTTAGTTTTTACGGTCATCTTTACCCCGATCCTTATACCTATCATTATGAAAGGGAACAATATCTTAAACAACAAAAAGAAATTTTGTCCCAAGGTGGCGTAGAGTCAGTTAATATTTCCAAAAGACTGTCCAATGTGGAAGCGCGCGAGATTTCTTTACTGGAGCATTTTAGGGTGGCCCCGGTGCTATTGATTAAACATCTATCTAGTCTGATTTCATTAGAAAGCGTAGGCGGTCCGTTAACCTTTCTTTTATTTTGCTTCGGCCTAATTAATCTATACCGGCAAGGCAGACGGGATCTGGTTTATTTAATCGTTGGCTGGATTAGTTTTGTTTTTATTTTTTGTTCTTTGTTTGTTTTGGCGCAAAGAAATCATGTTATGGATTTCGGCTTTGTTTTTGCACTAGGCGTGGCGTTGGGGATTTATAATCTAATGGGAATTTTTAAATTTAAACATAAATATTTAGCGCTTGGCCTAGTGGTAATTACGGCGGTTTATCAATTAATTTTAAGCTCTCATGTTTTATTCGGGCGGATTTATGACGATGCTTCTTATTTAAAATTAAAAGCGTATCAAGAAAGAGTCCTAAGTTCAAATATCACAAATAAAGATATAATTGCCGCGCCATTTAGCAATACAGATATTTATGGCATTAATTATTTAACCGACAAATCTTTTGTTAAATTTGACGATAAGACAGTAGAAAAATTATTAGAAGAAAATAAGATAGATTTTGCTTTTAAAGAATTTGGAGTGATAAAAATTTTGGGCTATTCGCCAGAGACAACAAAGAAAATAACAGAGCAAACCGGAGTTGAGAATATTGCTGATAATTCAATAAAAGCAGAATCAATGCCCGTATCCCCGGCCAAATCTTTATTTATGAATTTGGTTAAATAATATGGCTAATTATAAGAGTACCAGGGATTTTTTAAAAAATAATTCAAGATTGGTGCGCGGGCGGGTTTTAGATTACGGCGCCGGCCGATGTAAATACCGTACTCTGCTTTCATCTAAGGCCGACGAATATTTATCCTTTGATTTGTTTAAAGCTGAGCATATTAATATAACTGGCGACATTCATTCAAGCGGACTGCCGGACCAGAATTTTGATACTATCGTCTGTACCCAAGTTTTAGAGCATTCACGCAATCCTTTTTTGGTAGTTGGTGAAATTAAAAGAATGCTTAAACCAGGCGGTGTCGCTATTTTAACCGCACCGTTTATGTATCCTTATCACCCGGATCCGGAAGATAATTTTCGCTTGAGCGTTTATGGATTGGCCAGTTTTTTTCCAGCCACCGAGTTTCAGATCATAAAAAGCGGCGGTTATGGCGGTTTTTTTAGTCTGCTTTCGGAAATAATAAAAGTAAAATACGTAAGCTCCTATAAACAGCAAGGATGCCTTAAGCGCAAATTGTTTTATTATTTAAACAAGCTTTTGTTCAAACTGGATAATCTGCTTGCGCCAAAAACTGTTTATGTTAATAGCTATCTGGCGGTTAAGAAATTAAAATAAATTTATGTTTAAACCAGGCACCTATTTAATGTATAGAAAATTAAAAGCGTTAAATCATCTAGTTTTAGGGCAAGTTTTAGATATCGGTTCTGGTGGCAAGGATTACCGCTCGCTTTATAATAAATATGACAAATATATTACACTGGATTTAAACGCCAAGCATAGGCCTGATATCGTCGGTTCGGTTTACGAGATGCCGGTAACTAATAACTCTTTTGACACAGTAATCTGCACACAAGTTTTGGAGCATTTAACAGATCCGAAACAGGCTTTGAGCGAAATTTATCGGGTATTAAAGTTTGGAGGGGTGGGCATCATCACCGCGCCATTTTTTAACGAACTTCACGAAGAGCCGGTTGATTATTTTAGATTTACTAATTATGGTTTAAGTGAATTGGTTAGTCAGATCGGTTTTTCAATCTTGAGCATGGATCGGGTTGGCGGTTTATTCTCATTGATAGCGCAGATTAAAATAAAATATTGTTGGATCAAGTTTGATGGTTATACTAAGCTACTCGGGTTATTAAATTTTATTTTTAAATTTTACGGTCGGCTGATGGTTTGGCTGGATAAGCTTGACAACAGCTCGGCCAATCATAAGTTTACTATCAACTGGATTTTAGTTATAAAAAAACCATGAAAATAGTTTTTCTAACAGACGAAATACCACCGGATTGCGAAGGTGGTGCCGGTTTTTCAACTTTTTTATTAGCCAAGGGTTTAAAAGATTTAAGTCACGAGGTTTTTATTATTAGTGGAACAAAAAATAAAAATAAGGATTTGCTTAAAACAATATACAAGGGGATTGAGATATTTTATATTCATAGCCGTTTTAATCCTAAATTTAGAAGTTTTTATTCAGTCTATAATCCACAAGCGCTGTCGGTTCTGAAGCGAAAATTAATAGAGATAAAGCCGGATGTGGTGCATGCTCATAATATTTGCAATACAATTTCTTTTGCCGCTTTAAGGTTGGCTAAAAAATATGTTCAGACGGTTTTTTTTACGGCGCGCGATACTATGGCTATAACTTACGGTAAATATTGGTGGTATATTGATTATAATAACTTGGAAATACAAAAAAATTTTAATTATAAAATTAGCTGGTTGGATTTATTAAAGCAAGCTAAAAAATCTTATTTACCCGGCAGAAGCTATTTAATCAGGCGCTATCTTAATAAATATTGTAGTGTAGTTTTTACCGTTAGTTCAGAACTTAAAAAAGTTTTTGAGCAAAACGGCATTAAAGATGCGCGGACTATTTATAATGGAGTCCGTGCGGATGATTACAAAGTTATCACTAATCAAGAGATTGCCGAATTCAAGCGCCAGCATCATTTAATTGATAAAAAAATAATTTTTTGCGCTGGTCGTTTAAACGGCGCTAAAGGCTTGAATCAAATTTTAGCCGCCATGGCGATAGTAAAAAAAATTATGCCTAATGCAGTCTTAGTAATCGCGGCTAAAAACGATTTAAAGAAAACGCATGAAAAAATTTTAAAACAACTGGGAATTGAAAATAATTTTATACATCTTGGCTGGTTGGACGAAGATAATATTAAATTGGCATATAAAGCAAGCGATGTCGTTGTCGTGCCTTCAATTTATCTCGATCCTTTTCCTAGAATTAATTTAGAAGCAATGGCTTCCAAAAAGCCCGTTGTGGGTACATGCTTTGGCGGCACGCCCGAGGTAGTAATAAATAATCAAACAGGATATATTGTTAATCCATTAAACGCGGAAATGATGGCAAGGAAAATTATTGATTTATTAAAAAATTTTCAAAAAGCTAAAAAATTTGGAGAAGCGGGATATCAAAGGGTGATTAATGAATTTAGTTTAGAAAAGCAAGTTAAGATAACTTTAGAATATTATAATAAATAGGCTTGCTGTATAATAATTTTTTACTACAATATAATAGTTTATCTATAAGTTTACATCTTTTTAAGATAATAAATCTGTAATACAGTATTCCAGGCGTATGGTATTAAATTAGCTATTATCGCGCCGTAAATACCGTAAATGGGTATAAGGATTAGGTATAGAGCAATCCTGATTAATGAGTTT
>Ga0210019_1002633_pt1 | contig 17241 bp, 17 predicted proteins | sample CryGeyCG2114_020_2_FD_183969 | JGI IMG/M metagenome (GOLD analysis project Ga0210019, IMG submission 183969) | Groundwater microbial communities from aquifer - Crystal Geyser CG11_big_fil_rev_8/21/14_0.20 (SPAdes) (version 2) | ecosystem: Environmental > Aquatic > Deep subsurface > Groundwater ...
AAATGACTTTCGCTCAAAATCTCCGTTCGCAAATTTTGGAACACGAAGAAACGCTGGATAAACTTTTAGACCTTCAATTATCGGGGACTATTTCCACCGAAGAATACGCCGCCAAAAAACAAAAAATTCTCAACCAAAAAATTGAGATTTCCGAAAAATTGAAGGATTTTGAGCGAAAGGGCAATCGCTGGCTCGAACTTTGTAAAAACTTCATTTTGACGGCTAATCAAGCGCAAATTGCCGCTTTGCGAGGAAATTTTTCCGAAAAGAAAAATTTCCTGAAAAAGATTGGCTCGAACCCGCTCCTGCGGGAGCGGCTGGTTTTTGTAGAATACAAAAACCCTTGGAAATTGCTTGAAAATTCGTTTGCCGACCTGCCCGCCGAATTGGCGGAAGCGAGGGGCGAAGCCCCGAGCGAGGCGGGAAACCGAAACTTTACAAATTGGCTGCGGGGCTAGGAATCGAACCTAGAACTTCAGGTCCAGAGCCTGACGTGTTGCCGGTTGCACCACCCCGCAATAATTTTTCAATTTTATTTCAATCCTTCAATAATTGCAATTTCAAAAGGAACTATGATGAAAGGCGAGTATTTCATTTCCGTATGCGCTTCAATAAGCAACTTCATCAATTTTATTATTTTTTCCGGTTCAGCGACTTTGCCGTGCTTTTTTATGGCTTTCAATTCTTGGTCGGTCATTTCGCGGGCAAAAACTTCTTCAAGCTCGGGGCTGAATTTTAAGGCCAAAACCTTCCGCAAATAATGGATTAAATCTTTGTTGAATTGGATTAAGTTGTATCCGCTTTCGTTTATTTCAGAAAGGAATTTCAAACTTCCGGCTAAATCGCCATTTATCAAAAGCTCCGCCAATTCGGATATCCGTTTAAAAGCCACATTACCAATAATACTTTCTACATCCTCGGTTTCTATCTTTACTTGAATTTTTCCGCCCGAGGCGGATCCGCCTTTGGCGGGAAGCTTCAAGTTTTGAGTTTTAAGAGACGTGATTTGGTCCAAAAGAGATTCGGCGTCTCTGAAACTTCCGCCTCCGCTCGCGGCAATAAGTTCTATGGCGGAATCGGAAATGTTTATTTTTTCCAGCTTGGCGATGCTTTTCAATTTTCCGATGATTGTTTCAAGAGGCAATCTTTTGAAATGAAATCTTTGGGTTCTGGAAACAATTGTCGCCGGCATCTTTTCAAGCTCGGTTGTCACCAAAATCAAAATCGCGTGGGTAGGCGGTTCTTCCAAAGTTTTAAGCAGCGCGTTGAAAGCGTCTTTGGTAAGTTGGTGGGCTTCGTCAATAATGTAAACTTTGCGGGTCAAGGCGGCGGGGGAGACGCGAATGCTTTCTTTAAGGTTTCTGATTTCATCTATGCCCCGGTTTGAAGCGGCGTCTATCTCAATAACATCAAGCGCCCGGCCGTTGTCTATTTCAACGCAAGCCTGGCATTTATTGCAAGGTTCGCCGGTTTTTTTGAAAGCTCCGTCTGTTTGCCTTTTTTGGCAGTTGGCGAGTTTGGCGAGAATTCTTGCCGTGGTGGTTTTTCCGCTGCCCTTTGAACCGTAAAACAAATAAGCGTGCGCTAAACGGTCCAGCCTACCGGCATTTTTAAGAGTTTCAGAAATAATATCCTGTCCAAGGATATCGGAAAACGATTTTGGCCGATATTTTCGGTAGAGAACTAACATAGTGGCCTAATTCTACATCTTTTGGCCCCATCTTGACAAGTCCGAATGGCCTGCTACAATGGCTTTAATACTATATGAGTACAACCGCAGTTTTAATACTGCCTTTTTTTATAGCGAGCTTAATCGTTGCGGGGCCGCTTATCAGCGCGGCTCCCAGCCACGCGGAAGTAGTAGGCGCGTTTAAATCAAGCCCGCTTCAAAGTCAAAAAGTCGAGCTTTTAGCTCAAAGCCATCCGATTTTGAAAGAATCGTCAGTTTTGGCGGATTCCGCCAATAAATCCCAAAAAGTGGTCAAAATTTTTGCCACGGCTTATTCAAGCTCGGTTGATGAAACAGACGACACTCCTTTTATAACTGCCTCGGGAAGCCACGTAAGAAACGGGGTCATTGCCGCCAACTTTTTGCCGTTCGGCTCCAAGGTCAAATTGCCGGCGGTTTTTGGAGATAAAGTTTTTACCGTTGAAGACAGATTAAAAGATGGCTATAATGACAGAGTAGATATTTGGTTTCCAAGCAAGGGAGAAGCTTTAAAATTTGGCGTTCAAGTCATTGAAATGGAAATCTTTGATTAAATGAATGAGAATAAAAAAACATCGCGATATTTCGAAATTTTCCTTGGTTTAACGGTTATCGCGGTATGTTTTTTCGCCGGGCTTAAGGTTGGGCTTTTTTTATTTGAGCGGACGCAAACCACCGCTAATGTTTCAACTTCAACTCAAGCGGCGGCGGTTATTGAAGAAAATTATTGCGTTCCCGGCATAAAGTTTTCAGACGAATCGGATAAAAAATTATGTTCCGAAAAATCAAAAATCGGAGGCGCGAAGGGGTTAGAAATAAATTTAACCGCGGGAAAAGCTTTGCTTTATGAAAACGAAAAGTTAATTAGCGTTTTGCCGCTGGCCTACCAATCGCAGGAAGGGAAGTGGTTTCAGGCGCCAACGGGCTATTATTTCGCCGGAGTGAAAAATGAAAAACACATATCTTCGATTTTTCCGGTGATAATGCCTTACGCTTTCCAATATTACGAAGATTTTTTTATTCATGGCATTCCTTACTATGAAAATGGCGAATCGGTTACTTCAAACTTTACCGGAGGTTGTTTGCGATTTGCGGAAGGCATTGATAAACAGGTATATGACTTTATAAATCCGGGCGTTCCTATTTTGGTTTATAAAACTTTTGACGATTTGAGGCTGAAAAAAGGATTTTCGGCTCCTGTTGATTTAAAAGATTTTTGGATACGCCAGAGATTCAACAATCCATACCGCAACTCCTGGATTTTCGGCGGAACGAAACATTTAAAATTTGATTATTATCAGCATACCGGACTTGATTTCGCCCCTAACGCGGACCTACGCGGACTAAACGCTGACTCACGCGGACTAAACGCGTTTGCGATTTACGATGGAAAAATTGCCAAAATTCAATTAAATGACGGAAACGACCATGGTTTGGGTAATACAATAATTATTGAACACTCAATTAACGGTGAAAAATTATATTCTTTATATGCTCATCTTTCTTTAATTAAAACAAACTTAAAAGAAGGTGATATAATTAACAAAGGCGAAATAATCGGCCAGGTAGGCAATAGCGGCTATGGCTGTGAAAATTATTGGCGGATAGGAAAAGACGGCTGTAATGAAACCGGTAAAAGAGATACGCATCTTCATTTTGAATTAAAGAAAGCGCCGGTTTTGGAAAATCCCGAAGGAGGAGACGCTTGTCAAACCCCTATTGGCGATTGGCGGTTTTGCTATGGCTACACTCCCGATTATCCGCAGGATTACGGGTATTACGACCCAACGGCATTTCTTTTTACAAAATTATTTCAAAATTAAAAATTTAAAATTAGAAATTTTAATTTATGTATGAATTAACTACGGAAAAATTTTCCGGCCCCATTGGAAAACTTTTGGAGCTTATTGAAGAAAAAAAACTTGAGATAACCGAATTAAACTTGGCGGAAATCACCGCCGATTTTTTGGAATATGTTAAAAAGATTGAAGCTGTTGAACCGCGTTTGCTCGCCAATTTTATTAATGTTGCGGCCAGCCTTTTGCTTATAAAATCAAAATCTCTTTTACCAGACCTTAAACTGACAATGAAGGAGGAAGAAAACATAAAAGATTTGGAAGGCCGTCTGAATTTTTACCGCAATTGCAAGCCGGCGATGAATCATATTAAAAAATTGGCTGGAAAGAAAAATGTTGAAATTTCAAGGTCGTTGTTTTTCTGCCGGCCGGAGGTTTTTTATCCTTCGCCGGACATTACGATTGAAAATTTGTTGAAATCCGCGGAGAAAATTCTTGAAGCTCTGCGCGAAATGCCCGAAGAACAAAAAATAGAACGTTCCCTTATAACGCTTGAAGAAAAAATAGAAGAAATCGTGGCTAGGCTGAAAGTGGAATTGGAGCGTTCTACCAGTTTTGGAAGTTTGTTGAAAGATAAGCCGCGCTCGGAAGTAGTAGTTCTATTTTTGGCGCTGCTTCATTTGCTTTCCGAACAAATGATAAGCGTGAAGCAAAATAAGGGGTTTTCTGATATAATAATAGAGAAAAAATAAAGAAGTGTAGTTGAAAGGGTTATAAAAATATGGAAGAAGACAAAAAAAATATAACAGCGGAAATTGAAGCATTCTTGTTTGTCTATGGCGAGCCGTTGGAAGTAAAAAAGATTTCTAAAATGCTTTCCCGCCCCTTGTCCGGCGGGCAGGCAAAGGGCGAAAAAGTTTCCGAAGCGGAAGTTAAAGAAGCGGTCAGCGAACTTCAGAAAAAATATTCAGAGGGCGGGGGATTGAACCTGATTTTTTCAGATTCGCCGGCCGGGCAAAAAGTTCAGCTTGCGACAAAGTCCGAATTCGCTCCGCTTATGGAAGAATTCATTAAAGACGAATTCAAAGAAGACCTGACTCCGGCATCTTTAGAAACACTTTCTTTAATCGCTTATCTCGGGCCGATTTCAAGAGCGCAGATAGATTATTATAGGGGAGTGAATTCAAGTTTTATTTTAAGGAATTTGTTGATGCGGGGGCTGGTTGAGCGCTACACCGACCCGCAAAGGGCGAATGTTTATTTTTACCAAGCCAGTTTCGATTTGATGAAATATCTGGGAATTTCAAAAATGGAAGACTTGCCGGAATACGAAAAATTTAAGACAATGGCAAAAATATAAATTTATGCAAATACAAGCAATATTGCTTTCTTTGGTTATTTTATTTTCAATAGCGATAAATTCCGGAGCGCGTAATAACGCTTCTTCTTTAGCGTCTTCGCAAACAATTCAAATGGAGCAATCGGAACAGGCCGCGCCAATCGTAAAAAAAGATATTCCGTTCGTTGTTTTTGTCGGCGACCTTTACTCGGCGATTTCTCAAAAAGCGGTCAGTTTTGGCAAGAGTTTAGCTCTTGCCGCCAATAGACTAGGCAGAAATCACAACCAAGAGCCGGCCTCCGCCCAAAATTCAACTTCCACTCCCGATTCAACTTTAATTTCAAAGCCCGACATCGCCGAAACCCAATTAAAATGCGATTCAAGCGAATACAATTTTATCAGCAAAGCGATGATGGCAAAACACATAGACGGTCAAGTTATTTTTGAATTAAATTCCGAAAATCGCTGGCCCATTGCCTCAATAACCAAATTGATGACAGCGGTTATAGCTCTTGAAAAAACCGATACCAATAAAGAAATAAAAATGAGCGATGAAATTATTGCCACTGAAGGATTTGCCGGTGATTTTAGAACGGGTGAGATTTTTAGAGAGATAGATTTAATTAAAGCAATGCTTGTTGCTTCAAGTAATGATGCGGCGGAAGCGATAGCCGAAAATTTTGAAGGCGGCAAACAAAGTTTCATAGACGAAATGCAAAAGAAAGCGGCGGAGCTTAAAATGTTCCAAACGACTTATTTGGAGCCGACAGGGCTTTCTTTTATAAACCAATCAACCGCAAAAGATTTGTCTGCTTTAATTTCTTACATTTATTCCAAACATCCCGAGATTCTCGAAATTTCCCGGCAAAAAGAAATCCAAATAATAGACCTTCAAACTGGCAAGCTTAAAAAGATTTTAAACATAGATAAATTTGCGGGGCAAAAAGATTTCATTGGCGGTAAAACCGGATTTATAGATGAATCGGGCAAGAATTTAATCGGAGTATTTGATATGTCGGGAGAAACAATTGTAACCGTTGTTCTGGGAGCGGATAATTCTTTCGAAGAAACGGCGAAATTAAAAACTTTGGTCCAAAATTGCAAATAAAATATGTATTCAACCCACATTTTTCTTATCGTTAAAATCATCTGCGCGTTTGTTTTGTCTTTCACTTTGGCGCTCGCTTTGTCGCCGGCTTTGATAAGACTTCTTTATAAATACAAATGTTGGAAAAAAAAGCCGCGAGAATATACTATTGACGGCTGGAAAACTCCGATTTTTACGGAACTTCACGGCAAAAAAGAAATTTCAACTCCGAGAATGGGAGGAATTTTGATTTGGGGAACGGTTTTAATAATCACCTTGGGAGTGTTTATTGTTTCCAAATTTATACCTGAAGCGCTGGGGATGAAAATAAATTTTCTTTCCCGTTCGCAAACATGGCTTCCACTTTTCAGTTTGGTCTCGGCTTCTATTTTAGGACTGGTTGATGATTTGCTTGTTATCAACAACAAAGGCAAATATATTGGCGGGGGGATAAGGTTTAAAGCGCGAATGGCTATAATCGGATTAATCGCTCTTGCCGGCGCTTGGTGGTTTTATGTCAAGCTCGGCTGGTCGAGTATTTACATTCCTTTTTACGGCAATTTGGAAATAGATGGTTTGTATATTTTAATTTTTATTATTGTTGTTTTGGCGACTTTTTCGGGTGGAGTGGTGGACGGCTTAGACGGTCTTTCGGCTGGAGTTCTGACGCCGATTTTCGCTTCGTTCGGAGTGATTGCTTATTCAAAAGGGCTTTATGATTTAGCGACTTTCATCGCCGTTATCATTGGCGCTTTGGTGACTTATTTATGGTTTAATGTATATCCGGCAAGATTTTATATGGGGGAGACGGGGATTATGGGACTCACCGTTGTTCTGGCGGTTATCGCCTTTTTGACGAATTCGGTTTTATTTTTACCGGTTATCGCTTTTATGCTTGTGATTGAATCCGGCTCGGTAATAATCCAATTATTTTCAAAAAAGTTTTTTAAAAAGAAAGTTTTTTTATCCGCGCCCATACACCATCATTTTGAAGCGCTTGGCTGGCCCGAAACTCAAGTGACGATGCGCTTTTGGATTATTTCCGCCGTATTCAGCGGACTTGGACTGGTTTTGTTTTTCTTGAGCAAGTTTTTATAGGCGCATATGGCGGGAAAATATTTATTTGCTATAATTTATGAATGACTACTCTCGTCAAAAACGTCCAGCTTGTTGATGGTTCTGGCAAGCCTCCTTTTAAGGCGGATGTTTTAATCCGCAATGAAAAAATTTCAGCCATCGGCAACTTTCCGACCTATAATGCCCACGATACGATAGAGGGTTTTGGCGCGTATCTGGCGCCCGGTTTTATAGACATAAACAACAATGCCGATCATTATCTGACTCTTTTTTCAAACCCATCGCAAAAAGATTACTTACTTGAAGGCGTTACCACTATTATCGGCGGCCAATGCGGGGCATCGCTTGCGCCGTTGCTTTACGGCTCTTTGGAATCAATCAAGGATTGGGCGGATATCGGGAAAATGAACATCGGCTGGCACACAGTGAAGGAATTTTTTGGTATTTTAAACGGTTTGAAATTCGGCGTTAATTTCGGCACACTCGCCGGCCATCACACAATAAGACAAGGAATAGTCGGAGATTCAAAAAGAGATTTATCGGGAGGCGAACTGAAAGTTTTTAGTTTAATATTGAACCGCGCGCTGAAAGATGGAGTTTTTGGATTTTCAACCGGACTCGGATACATTCATGCCAAGCAAACTTCTTACAGCGAAATAAAATCCCTTGTTGAAACCGTTGCTAAAAATAAAGCGCTTTATGCTACTCATTTACGCAATGAGAAAAGAGAGTTATTACAATCGGTAAATGAAACAATAAATGTTGCCAAAGAAACCGGAGCCAAAGTTTTGATTAGTCATTTCCGTCCGCTTTCAGGCTACGGCGCGGATTACGAAGAGGCAATTGATTTGATAAGCAAGAATTCCGCCAAAGCCGACGTTTGTTTTGATATTTATCCTTCGGACACCAGCGCGGTTTTAGTTCACGACATTTTACCCGAATGGGTTAAAGAAGGAAATACTGAAAGTATCTTAAAAGATATTGAAACTCCGGGATTCAGAGGAAAAATAATTCGTGAACTTCCAAGATTTAACATTGAAGAAACGATTATTTTAAACGCGCCTTCAAACGCTTATTTAAATGGAAAATCACTGAAAGAATTTTCAGACAATAGGGGATTAAAGCCCTTGGAAGGAATCTTGGAATTGATGAAAATAACCGGTTTGCGGGCGGTAATTTCATATAAAAACGTCAGCTTGAAAAAAACGATAAATGCCATAAAAAACGACAGAGCGATAGTCGCTTCAAATAATATCCCAAAAACTTTCACCGGACTTTTGGAATTGGCGGAAAAAGAAAAAGTTTTGCCCGTTGAAACCGCGATTTATAAAATCACCGGCTTTCCGGCGCAAAGGCTCGGGTTGAAAAACAGGGGATTGCTAAAAGAAGGATATATCGCCGACCTTACTCTTTTCAAAGACGCGCAAATACGCGAGGTTATGCTTAATGGCAAACAAGTTGTGAAAGACGGAACTTTTCAAAATATCCTGGCAGGACAAGTTTTGAAGAAAATGTAAAATTTAAATATCAAAGTGGAAAATGTTTAAAACACTAAAATTAAAATCTAATTATCGCCCGGATTATGTTTTTATCGTTTGCGCTTTGTTATTAACCGTTTTCGGGCTGGTCATGCTTTCTTCGGCGTCTTCGGATTTAGGAAAAATAAATTTCAACGACACTTACTATTATTTAAAGCACCAAATTATTTACGGTTTGGGTTTGGGCGCCATCGGATTTTTGTTCGCTTTTTTCATTGATTACCGCTTTTGGCAAAAAATAGCCGCGCCTTTGCTTATCTTAAATTTGTTTTTACTTGTTTTGGTTTTTACGCCTTTAGGCTCTTCGCATGCCGGCGCGAGCCGATGGCTGGATTTGGGATTTACGTCGGTTCAACCCGCCGAACTGCTCAAATTTTCTTTCATAGTTTATCTTGCTGCGTGGCTGGCTCCGCGCGCGAAAGGCGCGAATAAAAAAAAACGCCAAAAAGATTTTTGGGCGGGATATTTTCCATTTTTAATTATCTCCGGATTAGTTGCCGTTTTAATTATTATGCAACGTTCAACTAGCGCCGTAGCGATTATTATGGCGGCCGGACTTTTAGTTTATTTCGTCAGTGGCGCAAGGCTTTCTTTTATTTTCAGCGCGATTTTTTTGGGATTGTTGGGATTCGCGTTGCTTGTTTCGTATTCGCCTTACCGCCTTGACCGCGTGGAAACTTATCTGAAAATGGTTACCGGTTCGGAATCAATAGATTATGAATCAAGCGCGTTCCATGTTAATCAATCGTTAATATCCATGGGCTCGGGCGGATTTTGGGGAGTGGGATTCGGGCAATCAACCGCCAAATTCAAGCGTTTGCCGGAGCCGATAAGCGATTCAATTTTTGCCGTTATCTCGGAAGAACTGGGATTTATCGGGACAGCCTCTTTAATTGGAATTTTTGGAGTGTTTTTTGTAAAAGGTTTTATTATAGCAAAAAAATCCGCCGGCCAATTCGCCAAACTGATTATAGTGGGATTTGTTTCCGTAATGGCAATCCAGACCTTTATTAATATTGCCGCCATTTCCGGGCTTATACCTTTAACGGGTGTTCCACTGCCATTCATCAGTTATGGCGGAACATCGCTTGCGGTTTTTTTGACGATGGCGGGAGTAATTGGTAATATTAGTAAGTATAATTAATTGCTAATTGCAAATTGCTAATTGTAAAATTAATCTTGCAATCTTGAAATTTGCAATCTTAAAATTATAAATGCTTCGCATTTTATTCGCCGGCGGAGGAACAGGAGGGCACATTTATCCCATTCTTGCCGTTGCCGAAGAACTTCGAATTTCGGGCGATAACATGGAAATGGATCTGCGTTATTTTGGCGTTCCGGGAAATTATAAAAAATTTCTGGAAGCAAAAGGAATTAAAGTTTCCGGGATTTTTTCCGCCAAGCTCCGACGTTATTCCGACATCAGGAATCTTATTGATATTTTATTTTTTTTGCCCTTAAGCTGCATTCAGGCGCTTTGGAAAGTTTTTTGGTTTATGCCCGATATTCTTTTTTCAAAAGGCGGGCCGGGCGCTTTGCCCGTTGTTTTGGCATGTCGGCTTTATCGCATTCCGGTAATAATCCACGATTCCGATTCCATTATGGGATTAGCGAATAAATTATCCAGCCATTTCGCGCAAAGGATAGCGGTTTCTTTCAGTTCCGCAATTGAAGATTTAGCCCAAAAAAATCCAAAATTGAGCGGCAAAACGGCTTTAATAGGCAATCCCGTCAGACGTTCGCTTTTAAGCGCCGTCGTAGACTCGCAAGCGGCAAAAAAACTTTTCGGATTCGATTCTGAAAAGCCGGTAATTCTGGTTATCGGCGGTTCGCAAGGCGCGGTTAAAATAAATAATTTTATTGTGGAAACCGCCGCCGAATTGGTTAAAAAATTCCAAATTTTGCACCAAACGGGAATAAAAAATTTTGACTCCGCAAAAACAGAACTTAATTCAATTTTACAAAATTTCTCCGAAGAAGAAAAAAAGAATTACAAACTTATACCTTATTTTGAGAAAGACATGGCAGACGCTTATTCTGCGGCCGATTTGGTAGTTTCGCGGGCATCAAGCGGTTCTATTTTTGAAATAGCTTTCTTTGGCAAACCCTCCATTTTAATTCCTTTGCCCGAAGAAGTTGTCGGCGTACATCAAACTAAAAACGCCTATGAATATGCCAAAACGGGAGCCGGGATTGTTATAGAAGAACCCAATCTCAAACAAAATCTTTTTATGGCGCAATTGGAAAAAATTTTCTTAAATCCGGAGAGGTTTAAATCAATGTCCGCGGCCGCCAAACAATTCTCCAAACCCCAGGCGGGAAAAATGATTGCTGAAGAAATTTTCCGAATGATTGAAAGGAGCTAAAATTCGTGTTATTCTAAAATTAATGACAGAAAGTCTAAATAAACCGGTTCGGACGCGTTTTGCGCCTTCGCCAACCGGCTTTTTCCACATCGGTTCGGCCCGAACCGCGCTTTTTAACTGGCTCTTCACAAGGCAAAATAATGGCAAATTTATATTAAGAATTGAAGATACCGACGTTGAACGGTCAAATTCTGATTTTGAAAAAAATATTATTGACGGAATAAAATGGCTTGGTTTGAATTGGGATGAGGGACCCGCCCCGACCGCGGTCGGGGAAATCCCAAATCCCAAATCCCAAATCCCAAATTACATCGGCGACTATGGACCCTATAGACAAAGCGAGCGACTTGATATTTACGAAAAATATTTAAGAAAACTCATAGAGGAAGAAAAAGCCTACTATTGTTTTTGTTCAAAAGAAGATCTTGAATCAGACAGGCAGGCGATGCTGTCTCAAGGCATAGCGCCAAAATATGGCGGCCGCTGCCGACACATAAAAAAAGACGAGGCCGAGAAAAGAGTGAAAACGGGGGAACAAGCGGTTATTCGTTTCCGTGTTCCAGAAATAGAAGTTGAATTCACGGACATTATCCGCGGGAAGGTCAAATTTGACGCTTCGCTTATCGGTGACATTGTTATCGCCAAAAATTTGCGTTCGCCGTTGTTTAATTTTTCAAACGCCGTTGACGACGCCGAAATGAAAATAACCCACGTCATCAGGGGAGAGGACCAACTTTCAAATACTCCAAAGCAAATTTTAATCCAAAAAGCGCTTGGCTTTGAAACTCCGCAATACGCCCACTTGCCGCTGATTTTTACTCCCGACCGAAAAAAAATGTCAAAGCGTTATCTTGAAACGGCGTTAATAGACTACGTAAAAGACGGCTATTTGAAAGAAACTATTATAAACTTTTTAGCATTTTTAGGCTGGCACCCGAAAGAAAATAAAGATATTTTGGAAATAGGGGAGCTTGTTAAAGAATTCAATTTAAAGCGCGTACAGAAAGCCGGCGCGGTTTTCAATCTTGAAAAGCTTGAGTGGCTTAACGGTCAATACATCAAAACGCTTTCTTCGGAAGAATTGGCGGAGAGAATGAAAAATTTTATTCCCGAATCATGGTTTAATAAAAGCAATAAAGAAATTTTAGTAAAGGCGATTTCGCTTGAAAAAGAGAGAATAAAAAAAATGTCCGACTTCAAAGAATCGGCGGGTTTCTTTTTCGAATTATTCGATTACGAAGAAAAACTTTTAGCCTGGCCAAGACCGACTGGAGAAGAATTTATAATGAATAAAGAAAAAACATCGGCTAATTTAAAACTCTTGTCAGAAGAGATAGACAAAATTTTTAAAGCCGATTTTACTAAAGAAAATATTGAGGAAGCGATAACGCCGTTAACCGCGGTTTGGGGCAGAGGAGATTTGTTATGGCCGTTGCGCGCCGCTCTTTCCGGTAAAGAAGCTTCGCCTGGACCGTTTGAAATAATGGAAGTTTTAGGAAAAGAAGAAACGTTAAGACGGCTTGATTTCGCTATCCAAAAATTTAAGAATTAAAATCTTTGAATTTTATTAAAATAAAATTCAAATAGAAATGCTTTATGCAAAATCACAATTCAAAATTTAAAAATTTTACATTTTACATTGTCACTTTGATATTTGCACTTTCAACTTTAAATTTAGCGGCCGCAGCCGATTTGAAAGGCTCGATTGACCGGAAAACCCAAGAACTTCTTGAAATAACCGATAAAATAAACGAAAACCAAAAAATTCTTGATGCCGCGCAAGGCCAAAGCCGGACTCTTAAAGGCGAAATCAAAAAAATCAATTCAAATATCAATCAGGTTAATTTAAGCATTAAATCGAGCGAGTTGACAATAGATAAGCTTGAGCTTGAAGTTGATTCATTGCGCGACGAAATTTCCGACGCGGAAAAAGAAGTTTCTTTGAAAGAAAAAGCTGTTGCTCAAATACTCCGCGAATTCCAAAAAGGGGACGATGAAACTCCTTTTATGATTTTTTTGAAAAATAAAAGTTTGGCGGACAGCGTTTTTGAAATGCAAAATTTAGCGGATTTAAGCAATGGGTTATCCGTTGAGATAAATAGCCTAAAAGAAGCGAAGGGCAATTTATCCGGGAAACTTGGAGAAACAAGCGATAAAAAACAAAACGTCCAAGTCGAAAAAGAAAATCTTAAAAATAAACAAATAATATTAAGCGACACAAAAAGCGAAAAGCAATTTGTGTTGACGCAGACGAAAAATCAGGAAAAAGTTTATCAGCAAACATTAACCGAACTTCAAAAAAGGCAAGCCGAAATCGCTTCGGAAATCGAAGTTATGGATGAAGAGTTGAGGTTGAAGATAGACCCGTCAACTTTGCCTTCAAAAAGGCCCGGAGTTCTGGCGAGGCCCGTCAGTGGAGCCATAACACAGGAATATGGCGCCACCGCTTTCGCCAAATATGGCTATGCGGGTAAATGGCACAACGGCTTGGATTTCGCCGCGTCCATCGGAACGCCTATTTATAGCGCGGAAAAGGGGACTGTTATTGCCGTTGGGAATTCAGACAAATATTGCAACAAAGGCGCTTATGGAAAATTTGTCGTCGTTAAGCACGAAAATAATTTAACAACTCTTTATTCGCATTTGTCTTTGCAAAAAGTCAAAGTTGGAGATACAATTGAAAGGGGAGGATTATTGGGATATTCGGGTAATACCGGATATGCCACGGGTCCCCATCTGCACTTTTCCGTTTTTTCCAGCCAGACATTTAAAATGGGTCTTTCAAGAGTTTGCGGATTATTGCCATACGGAGGAGACCTAAACCCGGCGGATTATTTATAAAAATATAAATGAAAATATAAATGGTCGAAGTTGAATTTTATTTTAATAAAATTTATGGAACTGCTTCAAAAATTAACCGAGCTTCTCAAATATGCCACTAATTGGTTTGACCAATATATTCTTGCCAATCTTGGCTGGTTTATTAGAGGCTTGATTGAATTGCTTATTAAAATTTTTCAGTTCTTTATAGACGCTCTTAATTGGGTTCTGCAATATGTAAGATAGGCTAAATGCTTAGGGAAGTAGCATAAATAAGCTTAACCAAATGACGCGAAATATATCTTTTACGCCATTTTACAACGCTGATTATATCATCATCGTAAAATGGCTCCATAGATTTTAATTTTAGAATGAAACCAAAAATTCATTTTATCGGTATAGGCGGAATAGGAACCAGCGCTCTCGCGCGCTGGTTTTTGTCAAAAGGATATAAAGTATCGGGTTCCGACACCTCTCCTTCCGAAACCACACAAGAATTGAAAAAACAAGGAATTAAAATATTTGTGGGCCAAAAAGCCTCAAATTTGGATAAAAATATTGATTTAGTGGTACATACTGCCGCTGTAAAGGCTGGAAATCCGGAATTTAAGAAGGCTAGAGAGTTAAAAATACCTGTAATGAGCTATTCTCAAGCGCTTGGGAATCTGACAAAGCATTATAAAACTATTGCCATAGCCGGCACGCACGGCAAAAGCACCACAACGGCGCTTATGTCTCTGGTTTCAATTAAGGCAAAACTCGACCCTACGGTTATCGTTGGAACAAAACTTAAAGAATTTGGCGGAAGCAATTTTAGACCTGCCCGCCGAAATTTTAATGGAGGCGGGAATGGCAAAGGTGAATATCTTATAATAGAAGCTGATGAATATGCCAACGCCTTTTCAAATTATTATCCTTGGGCGGCAATTATATTAAACATAGACCGCGAACATCTCGATTTTTATAAAAATCTTTCTGAAATAAAAAATGCCTTTCTTGGTTTTATTGGCAATGTTAAGCCCGGCGGCATTTTAATTTTAAACAAAGACGATAAAAACCTTTTCAGTCTGAAAAATAAAATTCAGAAAATCGCCGGAAGAAAAAAAATAAAAATACATTGGTTTAGTGTTAATAAGAATCTGGAAAAAATTCTTCAGATAATCGGCAGGCATAATGTCTCAAACGCTTCGGCTGTCTACGACCTTGCTAAAATGCTTGGCGTAAAAGAGAAAGATATAAAATCCGCCCTAAAGTCTTTCACGGGCGCCTGGCGCAGAATGGAATACCGAGGTCTCCTAAAAGCTAAAAGCTATAAGCTAAAAGCTAAAGTATACGACGATTACGCCCATCACCCGACTGAAATCAAGGCTACACTCTCTGGAATAGCCCAGAAATGGCCCAAAAGGCCCTTAATTTGCGTTTTTCAGCCCCATCAGACAAAGAGGTTGACTTCGCTTTTTAAGGAGTTTTCAGGGGCTTTTGACGATGCAAACGCGCTGATTTTATTGGATATATTTAAAGTTCGCGGTCGCGAGAATGTGTCGCAAAACGTTAACTCAAAAACGTTAGCGGAAGCAATTAAAAAACGTGTTTCAAAATTCAAAATTCGGAATTCTAAATTAAAAAATATCATCTATCTCCCCCACTCCCAACAAAAGAATATTAAAAGGGTCTTAAAAAATATTCTACAAGTTTCAAGTTTCAAGTTTCAAGCTAATGTGATAATGATGGGCGCCGGAGATATTTACCACCACACCAAGCGATTATTGGCGTCTTCGACGCGAAAATAATATAATCTATAATCGCTTGGTGTGGTGGTTTACAAAATGACCGATAGTTTGATAAACTAAATCCTGAATTTTATTTTTATGTATTACAACAATTTAGAAAGCTTTAAAAAACTTTCTGGCTACGAGATTGACGGCGCTTGGTATCCGCGCGTAACAAAAATCGTGGAGATTAAAGCCAAGCCCGCGCTTTACCGTTTTTACGGCGACTTAGGCAGTTTTAACGAGGGCGAAGAAATTAAAAAAAAGTCCGCCACCGAAGGCACAATGCTCCATGAAGCGGTTGAAAAAATTCTTGTCGGAGGAAAACCGGAAATTGACCAAATTATTAAACCGGCAGTTGAGGCTTTTATTGAATTTTTAAATAAAACAAACATCCAAGTTGACCCGGAATTCGTTGAAAAACAAGTTGTTAATCTTGACGACCGCTACGCCGGCACATTGGACGCCTTGGCGCTGATAGACGGCAAATTTGGAGTTTTAGACATCAAAACTTCGCAAGCGATTTATCGCGATTATAATTTGCAGACTAGCGCTTATATGGCGGCGCTTGAAAACCAATTCAAAAATCTCCAAAGCAGATGGATTTTAAGAATAGACCAAGGGAGAAAATGTTTGAATTGCGGAGCAACTATGCGCGAAAAAGGCGGCCGACAAAAAATAAAAACTCCCTATACGGTGAAATCCAAAGCTTGCCAGCATATATGGTCAGAACCAAAAGGCGAAATAGAACTTAAAGAATTCCCCTACTGGCAGGAAGATTACAAAGCGTTTTTAGGCGCGAAAAGACTATGGGAGTGGGAAAACGATTATTTCTTAAAGATGGCGGGGTATCTTTCTTGAAACTTAAAGCTTGAAGCTTAAAACTTTTTATATAAAAAAGCCCGCAAGGTTTTTATCCTTGAACGGGCTTGAATAGGTCTGGTTGCTTCTCTTCCACTATTTTTCCACTATTAACTCTTTGACGGCATAAAGAGAAACAAGTCTCCGCCTCTCCTCCTTGACGGGCTCGTCGGGAATGAACCAAAAACTACTGTCCGATGTGCTTGGAAGAGAGTAGACAACGCCTTTCTTTATTTTGCCGTCAGCGTAAACAACTATAACTTTTATTCCTTCTTTCACTTTCTTCACCTCCTTTCTTTAAAATTTAAAGAGCAGCCATCTCGTGAGATGCCTGCTCTTTTCTTTGACCAGACATCTCATTTTGAGATGTTGCTAGAAAGATAGCATAGTTTTATTAATTTGTCAACCCCCGACCTGTCGCAAAATAATAGATAACATAAAATCTTAATTTTTGCAACTATAAAATAAAGAAGCCCGCAAGGTTTTTATCCTTGAACGGGCTGCTTAATAGCTTAATAAAGTTATTGGAGAAATGTAGAGACCCATGGTAAAGTGAATCCTGTCCTTAGTTCGTGGCTCCTTTGTTCTGCCCTCTTAATTATTTTTTTAAATTCATCAAAGTTTGGGCCGCTTTGATAAATCAGCCTATGGATTTGGCTGGTCAATTCGATCAATTGACGTTCCCGTATCATGTAATCTTCCAACCATTTTCCGATGGTTTGAAGATTAGAGGGTAAACATTTTTCCTCCTCATAATGATACGCGAAGCATGCACCACAACGGGGAATATTTATTGTTGCTATACCCCATGCCCATCCTGTGCCTGTGTAATAAAATCCAATCTTCATTTTCTTCTCCTTTCTTTAAAATTTAAAGAGCA
>Ga0210019_1002634_pt1 | contig 17235 bp, 17 predicted proteins | sample CryGeyCG2114_020_2_FD_183969 | JGI IMG/M metagenome (GOLD analysis project Ga0210019, IMG submission 183969) | Groundwater microbial communities from aquifer - Crystal Geyser CG11_big_fil_rev_8/21/14_0.20 (SPAdes) (version 2) | ecosystem: Environmental > Aquatic > Deep subsurface > Groundwater ...
TACAATCACGAGAGGGCACAGTGGGATTTAAACAAAATGACCCCCGTTGAATACAGGGATCATCTGTTGGCGTCAAATGTCTGAAAAGCGGTTTTTTGGTCGTGTCCACTAAACGGGGTACACATCACCGGAAGCAGTTTTTGTTTTTGGAGGATTAAGAAGGTTTTACGCACTCGGCCTCACTCCTACCCTTCTTTCCGGCCCTTCGCCAATGCTTTCTGAAACTACGTCTGACCTTCCGGCTAACTCCATATGAATCACTCTTCTCTCGTAAGCTGGCATTGGAGAGAGAATTTTTTCTTTTTTACTTAAAGAAACTTCATCGGCCGCAGAACGAGCAAGCTCTCTTAAATACTCGTTCTTTTTCTTTTTATAATCATTAATATCTAAGTCTATATAAAACGCTTCTTCTGTTTCTATCTTCCGCCTTAGGATTGCCTTTAAAAGATGCTGAATTTCAGCTAAGGTTTGTCCTCTTTCCCCAATTAATATTTGGGGCTCGTCTGCTTTTAAGTTTATCGGCAGAGTTTGCTCTGTTTGCGGCAAAAAATCGACCTCAACTTCAAAGGTCATTTTCTGGAAAAATTCTTGCACAGTTTTTTTAATTTCACTTAAATTACTCTGGGTAAGCATAGACTCGACGCTAATTTACTAATGAAATGCCAATGTTACGAATATTATCCCAAAATTCTTTTAGGTCGAAGATATTTATTGTGAAAGTTAACTATCAATCCAAGCTTCTTATTAGCCGCTTTTAGATACCTTATTATTTGATAATAGTCTTCTTTCGTGATAAAAACTTTTGCCTTACAATCTAGTAGAACTTTATCCTCTATAACGAAATCTACTTGATTACCTTCGATGTTTTCAGAAACGGGTAGTTTCTTTTCTCGTTCAAAGGTTATACCTTTTTGTTTTAACAACATCTCAACTGCATCTTGATATTGCTTCTCTTTACAGTATCTACCTAGCTTATTATGAATTTTGAACAAGGCTCCGGTAACTCTATAAGACAACTCGGGGTAATACAAAATTTTTGTCATTCGTATCATTGGTGTAAGATTTGTATATTGGCGTCGGTTTGTTTCCTAAAAACAAGATATTGCTGAATAATTGCAAATAAAGTTGTGATTATCCAATACAAACCAATGGCCGAAGGCAATCTCAAAAGTATAAAGACTGTAAAAACAGGAAATATATAAAGCATCTCTTTTTGCATTATTTCTGAAAACTGACTTGTCTTATTGTCCTTGGGCTTTAAAGAATATTCTTTTTGCCTCGGGTTCAACATTTTGGTTTGCAAAAACTGCAAAGCTCCTGATAGTATGGCAAAAATTGCGTTCGGTTGAGATAAATTCACTATTCCGAGGGAAAACGGATTAATCTGGCCAGGGTGCGGCACAAAACTGTAAAGATTGACGAGCTGTTCTGGTTGGAATCCTCTCCAGAAAACCTGGTAAAGCGCTATCAGAATCGGAAGCTGAAGCAATAATGGAAGACAGCCAGAAAACGGACTAATTCTCTCTTTCCGGTAAAGCTCCATTATTACCTGGGCTTGCTTTGCTTGATCGTTTTTATAATTACGTTGGATTTCCTGAATTTTAGGCTGAATTTCGGCCATAGCTTTTTGAGAACGGATAGACTGCAAAGAAGAAGGATATAGCACCAGGCGAATTAAAACCGTTAAAATGATTATCGCTAAGCCGAAATCGTGACCGGGTAAAATCTCGTAAAGCAAAACCAAGGTATTGAATAGCGGCTGGTACAAAATTAGATTAAAAGCGCTAATTAGAAAATTCATTTTTTAAATTATTTAGGGCAAACCCTGTTAGAAGTCAGGTTTACATAGTTTAATTTTTGAGCCTAGTATATCGCGAAAGCGCGGACTTAACATAAGTTTATTGTTTGTCTGACTTCTAACTGGGTAAATCCATACCGCCCGGACTTAAGTGGTGGCATCTCGAAATTCTTTTTACTCCCGAAAATACTCCCAAAAAAAGACCTTTCTTTTTTACAGCCAAAACCATGTATTCCGAACAACTGGGATAAAATCGGCAATTTCTACCAAAATAAGGACTTATGGCGGCTTGATAAAATTTTATAATCTTAATGACTATTTTGATTAACATTTTTAAACTAGCTTTCCTTTTTTCAACAAATTTTCCACAGTTTGTACGGTTTGTGAAAACGTTTTCTTTTCCAGCCCGGATTTAGCTATGAAAATAATATCTATGCCTTTTTTTATGCCCTCAATATTCAATCTCACAATCTCTCTTAATCGTCTCTTAATCTTATTTCTAACTACGGCTTTTTTAGAAAAACTCTTACTAGTAATAAAGCCAAACCGGCTACTCTTAAGGTTGTTTTTTGCGACTTTAATAAATAAAAAATCGTTCTGAAACCCTTCCCCTTTTTTAAAAACTAGCGCGAAATCCTTCTTTTTTTTAAGTCTGTTTATCTTCGGTAACATTTTAAAATAAATGATATATTTTTTAAAGGCGTTTCGCAGGACGGGGTTTTTCAATCCCCGTCCTGCGTCCAAAGGAGTTAGCTCCTTTGGAAACCTGATTTTGTTCGCCGAAGGCGAAGAAAACTTCGGCGGAGCCGAACTTTTTTGGTTGCGCCCTGCCGCAGAGCGGCGGGGGTTACCAAATGATCAAACAGCCAATCTTTTTCTTTTTTTCCGCCTTCTTGCGGCAATTACTCTTCTGCCCCCAAATTTTTTCATCCTTTTTCTGAAACCGTGGGTCCTTTTCCTTTTTTTCTTTTTTGGATTGTATGTAAGGCTCATTTTATTTCTAAACTCCGTTAAGAAAGCGGGTTTTCAGTTAAACTACCCCCTTGAAAAAACGGAGAAATATATTTTTATAATTACTCCGCGAGAGCGGAGCAAATATTTACGAAAAGTTCATAATTGCTCCGCGAAAACCGCGGACGTCCTTCGGCAAGCTCAGGATGGTGAGCAGAGTCGAACCATAAGGTCGCGGATACAGCTAACAAATATATACTCGCCGAAGGCGAATGCCTTCGGATACCACGGACGTAAGTCCGTGGTAGTTCATTAAACCCTGATAAATAAATTTAGCGAAGTAAAACCTGTATATTCCCTTATATTCCCTTATATTTTCTTAAAAGACCGGGATTTTTCTATTTATGGCCTAACCACCTCATTCGCCTTTGGTGCATATAATAAGCTAAATTTAGTATAATGCCAAAAAGAAAAAGCGTCAATTCCTTCAGAAATAAAAACTGGATTTTTTCTATCCGATATGAACAGCTAATCCACATCTCTCTTTTGTGTACACAGTTTTCTCCCAGTTTATCAACAAATCTTTAGAAGTTTTACCGTTTTTATCTTGCTTGACATATGATATAATTTTTTTAAGAATGAAGTATCGGAAACTATACATATTTTTTAATGAGAGAGTCTTTTTTAAAAGGGTTTATTTATCAGGGTTAATGTTTACCCCGTTAGAAGTCAGAAAGACAAAGGTCTTTAATTGAATCCGTTCTTCTCGTTTGTGCCATGTCTTATGAGAAATCTATGTGCGTCTGACTTCTAACGGGGTTTACCCAAGGTAAATAAAGTTTCGACGGACTGGTATTTTTATACCGAGTTCTCCACCAACCAAAAACACCCCACAGGCACCGTAAGGAAAAATTTATTTTTAAAATATTAACTCAGTGAACTTTTATGACCAAGGAGGAAATTTGGCAATCGGTTTTAGCTCAAATTCAATTAAATATTTCTCAAGCTAATTTTGCGACTTGGTTTAAAAATACAGGTGTCTCTGAAATAGAAAGCGGTCAGGCAGTAATTTCAACCCCTAATTCTTTTGCTAAAGAATGGCTTGAAAATAAATATAATAAAATTATTTTTAAAATTCTTCACGGTCTCAATGAAGACATAAAGGAAGTAAAATATACTGTCACCCAGAACGAAATAAAACCCCTTAAAAAACAATTTTTCCCTTCGGCTGAACCTGAGCAGCTTGATTTTCAAGAATTAAAAGTAGACAAAGAAACAGACCTCAACCCAAGATATACCTTTGAAAATTTTGTTGTCGGCCCTTTTAACGAATTAGCTCATGCCGCTGCTTGGGCAGCGTCGCAAAATCCAGGAATAGTTTATAATCCTTTGTTTATATATGGGGGAGTGGGATTGGGAAAAACCCACCTCATGCAAGCTATTGGCAACGAAATTTCGGCAAGATTTCCAAATAAAAAAGTAAAGTATATTTCTTCTGAAAAATTTACAGCAGGCGTTGTTTCCTCAATTAAAAATCACGATATGGAAAGCTTTAAATCTAGATATCGGGAAATTGACATTTTGTTAATTGACGATGTACAGTTCTTGGCTGGCAAAGAGAAAACCCAAGAAGAATTCTTTCACACCTTTAATGCTCTATATGAGGCGAATAAGCAAATAACCATTTCCTCTGATAGACCACCGAAAGCAATTCCTGCTTTAGCCGAAAGACTAAGGTCGCGCTTTGAAGGAGGAATGATAGCTGACATCAGTCTCCCTGATCTTGAAACCAGGATTGCAATTTTAAAAGCAAAGGCCCAAGAAAGAAAAGTTGAGATTGCCGATGACGTTCTAATTTATATAGCCTCTAGTATCCAAAGAAATATTCGTGAGCTAGAAGGGGCTCTTAATAGATTATTGGCCCACCAAAAACTGACAAGTTCTTTAGCTAGCGCAGAAGATTGTAAGTCCCTTTTAAAAAATCTTACTTTAACTCCGCCTAAGATAACTACTCCCAAGAAAATAATTCAAGCCGTATCGGAGTTTTATGATTTAAAGGAGAGAGACTTAATAACCTCGTCGAGAAAAAAAGAAATTGTCAGACCAAGGCAAATTGCAATGTTTTTATTAAGAGAGGAACTAAAATCTTCTTACCCTTTTATTGGTAGAAGGTTTGGCGGGAAAGATCACACTACCGCAATGCATGCTTGCGAAAAAATATCAAAAGAAATAGAAAAAAACGAAAATATTAAAGAAGAAATTGACTTACTGAAACAAAGAATTTATGTTTTATAGTTGTTCCGCGAAGCAGAACAAGTATTTGCTTGCTCATAAGTGTTACTTTCCTGTTATTTAGTATGTGGAAAAACTGATAAATAGTAATGGAGAAAAATTACCTAAAAATTTTCAACTCGGAACAGATTGTTTTATTCCCTTTAATCCACTAACTTTCCAACAAGTAAATTTATTAGTTTTAAATTCAAATAATAGGGTTATCAAAAAAAAGGTCTTACTAATAACAATAATAATACTAATATAATGAAATTTATTATTTTACAAAGTAAATTAAAAGAAGGATTAGGAATTGTAGAAAGACTTGTTGGTAAAAATCTAACACTTCCAATTTTGAATAATATTTTAGTTTCTGTCCAAAAAAACTTTTTAAATTTGGCGGCTACAGACTTGGAACTTGGAATTAAATGGTGGTCTTTAGTTAAAGTAGAGGAAGAAGGAGAAATAGTTATTCCTGGACGCATATTATCTAGTTTTGTAAATTATTTCCCCAATAAACCCATTAAATTAGAGACTAAAGATAAAACTCTTTTTGTAGAGTGTGAAAACTACCAGACTCAAATTAAATTTTTTAAAACAGAGGATTTCCCGATTATTCCTCAAGTGAAAGAAGAAATTATTATTTTAAACAACTCTCTTTTTTGTAAAAATTTAGCCCTGGTTTCCGATATTCCTCAACCATCACCGGCCAGAGTGGAAATTTCCGGTATTTATGTTTCCCTACAAAAAAACCTTATTAAGCTTGTAGGTACGGATAGTTTTAGGCTCGGCGAAAAAAAAATCTTCTTAGAAAAAACAACCACTAAGGATTTTTCTTTTATTCTTCCTCAAAGGACCACTAAAGAATTAATAGGGGTCTTAGGAGAAAAAAAAGGAGAGCTAAAGGTTTTCAGTTCTCCTAATCAAGTAATGTTTGAGCTTCCAATGGAAGAAACAACTCATCCACAAATCCAAATTGTTTCCCGTTTGATAGAAGGCCAATATCCAAACTATGAAGATGTTATTCCTAAAAAATATCGAACAACAGTTGTTTTACCGAAAAACGAATTTTTAAACCAAATTAAAGCCGCTTCAGTCTTTAGCGGTAGAACAAATGAGGTAAAATTTGAAGCTAATCCTAAAAAAGAAAGGTTTGAAATATTTAGCCAAAACCCAGAGTACGGTCAATATAAATCATTTTTACCGGCGAAAATAAAAGGAGAAGAAACAGAAATATCTTTTAATTATAAATATTTAATCGATGGACTGGTGAATATTGAAAGTTCAGAAGTTGTTTTTGAATTAAATAAATTAACAGATGAAACTGAAGAAAATAAAGAGCACAAAGAGAAGAAAGGAGAAGGACCAGGTGTTTTAAAGCCAGTGGGAGATCAAAGTTATACTTATGTCGTGATGCCAATTAACCCAAGTTAGGGCTAGGGCTAGGAGTGGGAATAGAAGTGGGAGTGGATTCCGGGATGAGCGTGGGAAGAGGAGTAGGGGTTGGAGAAATAGTTGGTTTAACAAAATTTTCTCGAGGATAGTTTGGCAAAACTTGGAGCATAAAATTTTTCCAGATTGGAGCGCCCGAAGAAGCTGCAGGAATTTTTCCCATAGGAGAATTATCGCTGTTTCCTACCCAAACCCCGACTACAATTGAAGGAGTGTATCCTATTGTCCAGCCATCTTTGTAATACTGAGTAGTTCCAGTTTTTGCCGCCACTTGATACCCCTCTATATGCAAAGAAGAATTTAAGCCGAAGATTGGAGATCTCGCTTCGTTATCAGATAAAATATCTGACATTAGCCTGCAAGTTTCGATATCTAAAACCCTAATCGGAGTTTTTTTATTTTGCTCAATAATATTGCCTTGAGAATCTTCTATTTTTAAAACAGCGGTTGGAGGAATTCTTTGTCCTTCAGTGGCAAAAACTCCGTATGCTGAAACCATATCGAGAAGTTTTACCTCGCCGCCACCCAAAACTATGGCAAGACCGTAAAAAGAAGGGGGTTTGTCCAACGTGGTAATGCCCATATTTTTAGCTGTCTCGATGCTATCTGGGAGTCCGGCCAAAAAATCCAAAACTTTAACTGAAGGAACATTTAAAGATTGGGCGAGTGCTTCTCGTAGCGTCACAGGGCCCCTAAATTTGCCGTCGTAGTTTTGGGGAATATAGGGCTTGCCACCCCAAATGCCAAAATTGGTTTCCTCATCAACCACAATATATTTGTCGTCATAACCTTTTTGAAAAGCAGTAGCGTAAACAAAGGGCTTAAAGGCAGAACCTGGCTGTCTACCTATTTTATAAGTGGCTACATTTACCATTGGGTCAAATAAACAATCTACTTCCGGGGTTAAATCGCATCCCTCAGGATAGGACTCTCCAAACCAGTCCGCTGATCCTACCATAGACAGAATTTCTCCGGTTTTTGGATCAAGGGCCACTAAAGCGCCATTGTAAGCGTGGTAAGTTTCGTTCCTTTTAACTCCTTCTTGAACTGCTGCTTCTGCAATTTCCTGAAATTTCCAATCTAGGGTTGTGTAAACCTTTAATCCTTTTTCTTTCAAATCCTCTCCATATTTTGTTTCAAGATAATCTTTTACGTAAAGGACAAAATGAGGCGCTTTTATAGACTGTAATGGTTTTACAAAAACCAATTCTTCTTTTTTTGCCTCTTTAGCTGTTTCTTGACTAATAAAACCTAGGTTTGCCATCCTGTCCAGGACAAAATTTTTTCTGTTTATTAGTTCTTCTTGATTTTCTCCGTATGGTGAAAGATAGCTTGGCGAACGGATTAAGGCAGTTAAAAGAGCAGCCTCTGCAAGGGTGATTTCTGAAATATGCTTTTTAAAATAGGTTTGAGAAGCTTCTTCAACGCCGTAAGCATTTTGTCCAAAAGGAATTTGGTTTAGATACCAATAGAGAATTTGGTCTTTTGAGTAGCGCCTTTCCAGCTCTAGGGTTAAAATTATTTCTCTTGTTTTTCTCTCGACCGTTTTTTCTCGCGAGAGAAAAGAAGATCTAATTAACTGTTGAGAGATTGTCGACGCGCCTTGAGCCGCCGATTTAATTTTAAAGTCAGCTAAAATTGCTCTGGTAATAGCTTTTAGATCTATGCCACGATGAGTGTAGAAATTATTATCTTCTGTGGCAATGACTGCTTTTTTTAGGTAGTCGGGAATAGTTTCCAAAGGAACAATGGTTCTTTTTTCTTCGCCGTAAATTTCATACAAAAGGATTTCACCTGTCCGGTCATAGATTTTAGTTGATTCTATTTGTCTCTTTTCAGTAAATTTCTCTGGTCGAGGAAGATCCTTTGCATAATAAACAAATACAAAAACAGCTCCTGCTGTTGATATGATAATAATCCCCAGGAAGAATTTAAGGATTGATAAAAAAATATTTTTCCTATTTTTTCTTTTTTGAATAGTTTGACGAAAAAATTTTCTTTTTGCCATACCGTTATTGTAGAATTCCAAAAAACTTATAATTGCTCTTCGAAAACCGCGGACGTAAGTCCGTGGTAGTTCATTTTACTGCCCCGTTTATCTGTTTATCTGTAAAACGCTTAAAAGATGTAAGAGAGCTGATCCAGCTTTTCACTACGGAGGACGATTAAGACTTTCTCATTTTACTAAATTTAGCCTCAATTAGCAATTAGTTAAATTTGTCTAATTTTTGAATTTTGCTATGATGAATTGAATAATATAGGGGCTTTAGCGAGAACTTTGATTTTTCGCTTTACCCCGTTAGAAGTCTTGGCCCCGTTAAAAATTTGCCGCAGTCAAATATGTTAAAATCTAAACAATTACTTTATCTTGTTAAACTTTTGCCAAAAAAGAACCCCTGGTCTTTTTTAGCAAATAATATACATACAAATTTCTAACGGGGTTGGCAGAAAAATTTAGAAGAAATTTTTTCTGCATTTAGACAAAACGGGGTTATAATAAATGGTCTTAATAATGGAGTTATCAACGGTTAACCTAATAGGCAGACTTCTAACGGGGTTTACTCGAAATTATGAAAATAAATACTAACTCCCAAAAAATTGACGAGGTTTTGACACGAGGAGTTGCTCAAATTTACCCTTCAAAAAAAGAACTAAGCTCTCTTTTAAAGAAAAAAAGAATCAGACTTTATCAAGGGTTTGATCCGTCAATGCCCAATCTGCACATGGGGAATCTTGTTGGTATTTTAAAAATGAAGCAATTTCAAGAATTGGGCCACGAAGTTTTATTCCTGGTCGGTGATTTTACCGGTATGATTGGCGATCCGACAGATAAATTATCGGTAAGGAAAAAACTAACAAGGGAGCAGGTTCTTGAAAATACCAAAAACTGGAGAGAAGAAGCCTCAAGATTTTTAAATTTTTCAGGAGATAATCCTGCCAAGGTTCTTTTTAACAGCGAGTGGCTAGACAAAATAAATTTTAAAGATTTAATTGAAATTATGTCTCGCTTTACTGTTCAAAGAATGATTGAGAGAGATTTTTTCCAGACAAGAATTAAAGAGAAAAAACCAATTTTTCTGCACGAATTTTTATATCCTATTGCCCAAGCGATAGATTGTGTAACGATGAATGTAGACCTTGAAATAGGAGGTTCAGATCAGATGTTTAACATGATGATGGGCAGAGACTTAATGAAAGCAACAAAAGGGAAAGAAAAGTTTATTTTGACAATGAAACTTTTGACGGGCAAGGAAGGAAAGAAAGTTGGAAAAACAACTGGCGGCGCAACCTTTTTGAATACTAAAGCTGAAGAAATGTTCGGTCAAATTATGGCTTTCCCGGACGAGATGATTATATCTGGGTTTGAATTATTGACTATGATTCCTTCTGAAACGTTGAAAAATTATCAAAAAGACTTCGAGGGGAAAAAAACTAATCCTCGAGACTTGAAGAAAAAATTAGCCTTTGAGATAGTAAAACTAAACTATGGCGAAAAAGTTGCAGAGAAAGCTTCCCAAGAATTCGAGAACGTTTTTAAAGAAAAAATGCTGCCTACTATAATTCCGGAAATCAGAATTAAGGAAACAACACTTAATATTCTGGATTTATTAGTAAAAACAAAAATAGTTTTTTCAAAGTCTGAAGCCAAAAGACTTATTCTGCAAAAAGGAGTAAAGATTAATGGAGAAATTCAGGAGAATTGGCAGAAAAATGTGGAGATAAAGAAGGGGACAATTGTTCAGATAGGAAAGAGAAAGTTTGCGAAAATAATTTGAATGGTTCAACCAAAAGCCCCGGCACGCCGGGGCTTTTGCTTTTATAATTAATTACTCTTCAAATGTTTCATCTTCGATTGGTTTCTCATCGTCTTCCGTTGGTTCTTCTTCATCCTCTTGTTCTTCTTCGTCTAGCTCTTCTTCTGGCACATCTCCTCCCCAAAATTCCTCTTCGTTTACAACGGGAGCAAGAAGATCGTCTTTATAAGTCATAGTTGAAATAAATTCACAAATTTTTATCAGGCGAAATCAAATTCTGCTAATAAATATCCGCCTGAATCAATATTTTAGTGTTTCGACCTTTTAAGAGCTTTGACTTGGGCGTTCCCAAGATTCTTGTATTATAGAGAGAAAAGAATTGTAAACTAATCTCACGGTCATTATCAATTTTACAGAAACCCTTGTCAAGTCCTTATATCTAAAGAAAATTAGCTTTGTTCTTAATAATTATATTCTATTTTTCCACAGCCTAAATCCTACTAATTTTATTTTGCGGCAGAATACCCTGCGGTCTTAAAGCAGCGATAAGCCGCCGAAAGAACTTGCCCGACCTTCGTCCCGCTGAGCGGGACTTCGGGCGGCGAAAGCCGAAGGGATGCCCCGCCCCTTGGGGCGGGGCATCCCCATTAAGCTAAGCATGAAATTTGAGCTCGCAGATTTAGCTTTTTGTATTTAAGAATTAGTTTTTTAGCAATCGTGCGCAACAAATAGCTGTAGCCAAAGCATCGGCAGCATCATCTGTAATTGAATTATTTTTTAAGCCGAGTAAATTTTTTATTTTTTTTTGGACTACTCTCTTTTCTGCCCAGCCATAGTTTACAATGTTTTTTTTGATCTCCATGGGTGTGAATTCATAAACTGGAATGTTTTTCTTTGCTGCTGTTAGTAAAATTACTCCTTTTGCCTGACTAACAGGAAGGGCTGTCTTTAAGTTTTTAAAAAAATAGACCCTTTCGACTGCTAAAATTTCAGGTCGATATTTCTTAATTAAAGAATTGAGTTCGTTATTTAATTTCTTGAGACGTTCTGGCATAGATGAATTCGGACTGGTTTTAATGAGGCCATAATCTACACACTTAATCGTTTTTACTCCCTTATTCTTTGAAGAAAGTATTTTTATGAAACCATAACCTGTTGTCGCCGTACCAGGATCAATGCCTAATATTATCAAGAATATTATCACGAATTTTTTCGCGAATATTCGCTAATTAAATATTCGTGTTAATTCGTGATTAAAATTAGTATTTATAATTGCTCCGCGAAAACCGCGGACATTAGTCCGCGGATGAAGCGGACAAATATATACTCGCCGAAGGCGAATGCCTTCGGATACCACGGACGTAAGTCCGTGGTAGTTCATTAGCGGTTAAGCTTTTAGGTTGGAATATACATCTTGGACCGATTCGTTCTCGTCTAAAGCTTCAAAAAGCTTCTGGCAATCTTCTTTTGTTTTATCGCTAACCGTCACTTCTTCCTTTGCTACCCAGTCCAAAGACACAGAATCGAGCTTAATGTTTTTTTCTTCCAAGTTTTTCTTTGTTTTTTCGAGTTCTTCTGGTTTTGTATAAATATCCAATAAATTATCATACCAGTATAGATCTTCAGCCCCTGCTTCAATGGCTTTTAGTTCTAGCTCATCGTTTTTAATTTCTGGTTGCTGGTCAGTTGTATTGATTATTATTACACCTTTTCGATCAAACATCCATCTGATTGCTCCTTCATTCACCATTTTGCCGTTGTGTTGATTTAAAATTTGTTTAACCTCCCCTAAGGTTCGGTTTTTATTATCAGTAATTCCTTCAATAATAATGGCAATTCCCCCAGGCCCATAAGCTTCAAAAACCACTTCAATTAAATTAGCCCCTCCTTCTCCGCCGGTCGCTTGTTTAATGGCCCGTTCAATATTTTCTTTTGGTAAATTAAAACCCTTGGCTTGCTCAATTGCCACTTTTAGCTTCGTATTGGTTTCAGGGTTTGGACCCCCTTCTTTTACGGCAACCGAAATCACCCTCGCCATTTTCGAGAAAATTTGACCTCTTTTTTGGTCGGTAATGGTTTTTTGGTGTTTTATAGTTCTTGCATGGGAATGCCCTGACATAAGTTCAATTCATTTGTTTGAGAACACCGCAGCTAGTGCCGTGGTAATTCGTTTAATAGTTCTCTTACAAATCGCTATTATTTTTTGTTAGCTTTGATTTCAAAAACAAGATTATTATTGCTGATAAAACCGCAACAGTCAAGGCGATAAAGATAGTCTTCGAGGTAAAACGACTTTGATTTAATTGCTCGCCAAGGGAAGCCAAGCTTTCTTTATTAAATTCTTTTGTTTTTTCTTCCCCGTTTTTTGGCTGGCTAGTTTCTGATAATCCTTGTTCTTTGCTTTCCGTTTTTTGTTTTTCTGTTATAATATTAATATCTCCTGGGGTTAGAGCAAAACTCCAGTACCATTGTTTCTCTTTTCTTGAATACGACTGGTTTTGGGGTGCTTTTTCAAAAGCTACTGAATCTACGATTTTAGTATCAGGCTGTAATAAATCTAATTCATCGCCGTCATTATTTAAAGTTATTTTCGTTTCTGGTCGGGGAAGGAGTAAAAATCCTTGAGCTGAAATTTTTGTTCCAACAGGAAATGTATAGGTAAAGGTTTTGCCGACAGCGTCAGCTATCTGCCATTCAGAGAGATTTACTTCAAAATTGTTTTGGTTAAAAACCTCTATCCACTCTTCTTGCTCGTCCGGCCCTTCGGGGGACGCCAGGATTTCATTGATAATGATTCCTGTCGGATAAGATTTTTTGATTTCTGTTTTAGGAGTCAGAGAAGGTGAAGGGCTTGGTTGGGGTGTAAGCGTTGATTTGGGAGTAGGTGTTGGCGTAGAAATTGGCGGTGGAGATGAAGAAGGTGTCGGCTTTGGTGAGGCAGTCGGGCCGGAGGTCGGTGTTGGTATTGGAGTAGGTGTTGGCGTTGGTTGAGACAGTATTTCAGGAGTACTGTTTTTGGTCTTTGGCGTGCCGCCGGGATTTTGGCTTGCCCCGTTAGAAATACTATTTCCAACAGGGCTTGTCTGCCAATTTGCAGCTTCGCTGCCATTAACCAAGGGATTCATTCTTTCCATTGTTTGTTTTGTTTTATTGTCTCCGGCAAACCATTTTTCAGAACAATTAACTTCGTCAACTATATTATTCAAATTATCATAAAGTTTTAAATATTCTCCGCTGTTTCCTAAAGCGCCAGTGTAAATTTTATCAGCTAAAATTCCCGGCACCGTATCATCATTTGTTCTTTCTAATAAATAGAAACCATTGGCAGGGATTATTCCCGATAGAGTGATTTTTGGTGTTCCATCTTGGCTAATTAACTGCCAGCCATCAAGGCTTATAGGATTTTGAGTGTTATTGTATAATTCAAACCATTCGTCATTTGCCGAATTTGTAGTCCCCATCCAGGCAACTTCATTTATCACTACATCTAAATTTGCCGCTGAAGATTTGAATGGGGTTAAACAAAACAAGAAAAGAAAAATGATTATTAAAAAATATTTTTTCATTAATTAGATTATACAACAAAACTTTATCCGGACGAAAAAGATGAGAAGAAAAATAGAGCTGACACCCCATTTTTCCCTGTTTAACCAATACCCTTTCGGTTACATTTTAGACCGTTTAATACGGGGGCTTTTATTTTTCGGTGGATTCACGTATAATTGAAATATGGCAGGAAGTTTAAAATACGCCCTATTTTCAATGAACGAAAACCACTTAAAGGGTCGAGGTATTTAAACTATTTAACTAGAAGAAATAAAATATGAAAACCATTGAAGAAATAAAGCAAATTTTAGTATTAATTAAAAAAGAATTAAGAGAAAAATTTAAAGTAAAAGAAATAGGGGTTTTCGGTTCTACTATCAGAGGCGAAAGAAAGAAAAAAAGCGATATTGATATTCTTGTGGATTTTGAAGAGGGGGCAGATCTTTTTGATTTGGTCGGACTTTCCCTATTTCTTGAGAAAAAGTTAAAACAGAAAGTAGATGTTGTATCAAAAAGGGCATTGAGAGATGAAATTAGGGCGTCGGTCTTAAAAGAAGTTTTACCTTTATGACAAGAAACTATAAAATCTATCTAAAAGATATTTTAAAATCAATGGAAAGTATTGAAAAATTTATTGAGAATATGACTTTCGAAGAGTTTAAAGGAGATGATAAAACCACAAGTGCAGTTATTAGAAAATTTGAAATTATAGGAGAGGCAACAAAGAAAATTCCTCAGGAAATAAGAAAGAAATATCCAAAAATTCCCTGGAAAGAAATGGCGGGAATGAGAGACAGGCTGATTCATTTTTATTTTGGTATTGATTACAAACTCGTTTGGGAAACAATTAAGAAAAAAATACCGGAGGTAAAACCACTAATTGAGAAAATTCTAAAAGAGTTAGAGAGAGAACTGGAGTAAAAAGACAAGCCCAAAAAAAGAGCCCTTTTATTTGGAGAAAATAGATTATAATTAAAATATGGTAGAGAAACATGCTCAGTTCAAAATTCTGGACGAAATATTTTAAGGTGTTTTAAGCTGTATGAGTTTTGGAAAAATAGATTGAAAAATAGAGTTGACCCCATTTTTCCCTATTTGTATAGCTCCTGCGATTTTAGCCAAAGCAGGAGTTTTACAGGGAAAAAATGCTACGGTTTGGTCAAGTGCTATGGATAAGAGCGCGGTTAAAATTTTAAAAGACAATGAGGCAGTTTTTGAAGACAAGCCAGTAGTGGCACATGGAAAAATTATTACAGCTTCTGGCCCAGCTGCTGCTGAAGAATTTGGTCAAGTAATTGTTAAGGTCTTGGCCCTGTAGTGAATTTTTGACTTTCTCTACAAGAATTAGATTTTTCAGAAGAAAAATCTGGTCAAAAATCTACTACAGGGTTTTTACATTTATTTGCCCTTGGTGAATTGCAAAAATCTGCGGAGTTGACAAACTTTATTTATTATATTAAAACATAAAATAGTCGCGACAAGAGATTTTCTTGTCGTAAAAAAGGAGGAATTCAGTTTTGGTCCCGAAGATTCGGGAGCTCTTTGACAATTAAATAATCATCATAACCATCCACCAGTTCCGATTAAATCGGAACCAAGTATCTCTAAGGAGAAGGGGAAATGAATGAGAAATGGACTGCGCTTCCTACTGGGCACGTTGAAGGTTCGTCTTCGAGCAAAAGAGAAAAAGGAGAAGAGAAAATGAAACGGCTACGATGGATTTGGCAAGGTGATGTGTATCTACGATTAACCATCCTGATGGCAGTGGCAGCATCTTTGGCAAGTTTTGCCTATTTCTACGGTCAAGACCTTACTTTAGCCTATGCAGATGGACAATCACGATTGATGATCGCGAGAAATGTGATAGATAATGTAACTCCTGGTTTTGCTCAATTAGGTGGAATTTGGCTACCGCTACCCAATATCTTGATGCTTTCAACGATTTGGAATGACTTCATGTACTGGTCAGGGTTGGCAGGAAGCATAGTTTCTATGATTTCCTTTGTGCTGGCAACAGTGTTCATCTATAAGATTGCACTGCTGCTTACCGAGGATAAAGGGGCTGGACTAATTGCCGCTTTTATCTTTGCCATAAACCCCAATGTCTTGTACATGCAGTCAACGCCAATGTCGGAACTGCCGGCCATCGCTTTTTTGGTAGCAGGCGTTTACTTCTTAATGAAGTGGGGGCAAAATGTAGACAATCTCAAATACTTGTTTCTGACAGCTCTGGCTGTTTTGGGGGCAACCCTGACCCGTTATGAAGGTTGGGTGTTGTTGGCAAGTATTTGTATTGCCTTGGTCTACACTTTCATAAGAAAGCGTTTCAATTACCAAAAGGCAGAAGGTCACCTTGTGTACTTTGGTACTTTAGCAGGTTTGGGGGTTTTCCTCTGGCTTGTTTGGAACCAAGTAATCTTTGGCGACTTCCTCTACTTCCAAAACAGTGAGTACTCGTTTAAGAACTGTATCCAGTCAGGATTGACGGTTCTGAAACCAACTCTGAGAACTTCCAATAACCTATCACTTTCGAGTTTGACCCTCTATGAGGCGGTAGTTGCAAATAGCGGGTTAATCATCTTTTGGTTGGGAGTATTAGGGCTGGCTTATTTCCTGTTCTCAAGTCGGCTGAAAACTACCAATGTTGTAGTAGTTTTGATATTTCTTGTTTTCCCTGCTTTTTACATCCTTGAAATGTACAGAGGGGAGGTAACAATTTGGTTGCCCGAGTTAACAGAAGGCCGGTTTTGGAACACTAGACATGGAATGACCTTGGTTCCCTTCATCGCTTTCTTTGCTGCCTATCTTACCAAAAGAAGACTTTGGCCCAAGGTTTTGGTGATAGGCTTAGTTGTCGTCTCAACAGTAATGATGGTTCAAAAGGACAATATCATTACTCTGAATGAGGCGGTAGCTGATAAAACAAGTAATCTCTCTTTTATAGAGATATCAGCAGCCCGATGGTTAGAGAAGAATTACGACAGTGGGCGCATTCTCTTCCAATCGTACGGTAACGAACAGACTCTTTTCTATTCTAAAATACGATTGAACCAGTTTGTTAATGAAGGGAATGCTAATTATTGGAGACAGGCTCTTAAAGATCCCAAAGATGAAGCGAGGTGGGTATTCATGCGGGGGCGGGGCGGGGCTACTCCAGACAAGGTCTGGAAGGCGCTACACGGTATGCCGCAATTGCTCGACAACTACGACCTTGTCTACCAAGACAAGAAGGTAGAAATCTACAAGAGGAAAGCCTACTGAGACAGGGAGGGAAGAGTAAATGGCTCGGGAAGAGATATGGGCAACGGAAGAAGAGTATAACAATTCGATTCGGATAGAGAAACGAGATACTGCGGAGAGGACCTTCACCAAATCACAGATGGCAGTCTTGCTTATCTTCTTGGTTGGGTCCTTAATCGGCAGTTGGCTCGGGTTGATGACATATTTGATAGGAGTGGTTGG
>Ga0210019_1002639_pt1 | contig 17214 bp, 14 predicted proteins | sample CryGeyCG2114_020_2_FD_183969 | JGI IMG/M metagenome (GOLD analysis project Ga0210019, IMG submission 183969) | Groundwater microbial communities from aquifer - Crystal Geyser CG11_big_fil_rev_8/21/14_0.20 (SPAdes) (version 2) | ecosystem: Environmental > Aquatic > Deep subsurface > Groundwater ...
ACTAGACATAATGGCCTGTTTCTGTTATGTTTTGATTGATAAGCCGGAGTGGCGAAATTGGTATACGCGCCAGGTTTAGGACCTGGTGCCGCAAGGCGTGGAGGTTCGAGTCCTCTCTCCGGCACCATATACTGTGCTGATACGTGGTAAGCCAAATAAAAATATGCCAGAGCAGAAATTAAAAACAATAGTTGTTCTTCCTGCCTATAACGCAGCCAAAACATTAAAAAAAACAGTGCTAGATATTCCAAGGCATTTAGTTGATGAAATAATTTTAGTTGATGACTTCAGCAAAGACGAGACACTGCAAGTGGCGCAAGAACTTGGCATCACAACAATACAGCACCACAAAAACAAAGGATACGGCGCAAACCAAAAAACATGCTATAATACAGCCCTAGAGCATAGCGCGGACATTATCATAATGCTGCATCCTGATTATCAATATGATCCAAAATTGATAAAATATTTTATTGGATTCATACAAGACGGATATTTTGACATAATGCTTGGCTCAAGGATAAGGAGCAGGAAAGAAGCGCTTGATGGAGGAATGCCGGCTTACAAATATTATTCAAACCGGATTCTTACTTTTATAGAAAATATAGCAACAGGATACAACCTTTCCGAATGGCACACTGGCATGCGCGCCTATAAAAAAACATTCTTGGAATCAATCAATTTCATGAATAATTCGGATGATTTTATTTTTGACAGCCAAATACTTTTTCAGGCCGTTGAAAACGGATACAGAATCGGCGAAATACCGGTTCCTGTGCGATATATGCCTGAATCATCAAGTATAAATTTTAGCAGAAGTTTAAAATACGGCATTCTTACATTGTTATTGGCGATTCAATATTGGATTAAAAAAATATTTATTTAAGCGGCTTGCCCGTGCTAAAAATATGTTAGCCAAGATTGCGGCACGAAACAATAATTTTATAATCTACTCGGCAATTTGCTTAATCGGCTTTGGATTATATTTTAAGTCGCTTTTTTTTGGGTTCACTTATTTGGATGACAACGAATTAGTGCTGAACAATTTACGATTTTTGCAAAATCCTTGGTATGTTTTTTCCGCGTTCTTTGAAGATGTTTTCCATACTTCTTTCAACTCTGCTTCTTATTACAGGCCTTTGCTCACTATTTCGTTTATTCCTGAGGCCATTCTGACAGGCGCGAATAGTTTTTTATATCATGCCGCGAACATGCTCATTCATATCGGGGCCGCTTGCCTTGCGTTTAAAATTTTTTTAAAGCTCAATTATTCAAAAACGATTTCCATAATTTTAGGAATAATCTTTCTGGTTCATCCAACGCTCGCGCAAGCAGTATCATGGATTCCAGGAAGAAATGATTCTCTTTTGGGCTTTTTTATTTTTGCCAGTTTTATTTTATTTTTGAATTTTATTGAAAAAAAGGGAATAAAATTTCTTGTTTGGCATTCAATATTTTTTGCTTTCGCGATTTTTACAAAAGAAACAGCGCTGGTATTTCCTGTTTTGTGCTTGGCTTATCTTTGGGCTAAAGAACTTTTATCAAAAAATATAATAATAAGACTAAGCGCGTGCTGGCTTGTCGCGATTTTGATTTGGTTTATTTTGCGCTATATCGGGCTTAATGGACAAGGGGCCATTTCAGCGCAAGAAGCTGCTTTTTCTGTTATAAAAAATATGCCTGCCAGCATCCAGCTTCTTGGCAAAGCGTTTATGCCTTTTAATTTGTCTGTTCTGCCAATAATGCAAGACACAACATTTGTTTATGGATTTTTTAGCGCCACGATTATGGCGTTATTAGCCGGCCTTGAGATAAAAAACAGGCAAAAACCAAATGATAATTTGCGAATGATGCTGTTTGGAGCTTTGTGGTTCGCTCTGTTTTTGTTGCCTGCTTTTATTAAGGCGCCATCTAGCAATCCGGCTGATTTTATTGAACACCGGCTGTATGTTCCAATAATTGGCTTATTTATTATTATCGCCCAAAGCCGAATAATAAAATTTATTGAAATCAATTATAGGAATTGGCTCTTGTATTCCGGAGTTATTATAATAATAGGATTCTTGACAATAAATTTTCTGCATCAAAATAATTTTAAGAATAAAATGTCTTTTTGGCAGAACGCGGCTGATAATTCTCCGCATTCTCCTTTGGCGCAAAAAAATCTTGGGGCAATGCATTATTTGGAAGGAAATTATTATCTTTCGGAAAAATATAGCAAAAAAGCGCTTGAAATCAATCCTTATGAAACAATGGCGCACAACAATTTAGGCCTTGTGTACGCTAGAGCCGGCCGATTTGAAGACGCGGAAAAAGAATATCTTAAAGAGCTGTCTTTTAATTATTCTTATGATGGAGGGCACTATAATCTTGGGCTTTTATATTATCGCATGGGATATGTTGATGAAGCCAAAAAGGAGTGGGAAAAAACATTGGAAATAAATTCGGATTACAAAGACGCGCGCATTATGCTTGATTCTTTGAACAAAAAATAAAATAACTTACAAAATTTATATGGAGGAAAAAACAAAAACAAAAATTCTGCCTGCCGCTTTTATGATTGTGGCTTTTTTTGTTTTTGCTTCACAGACGCGCGGCGTGGCAAGCGACATAATATTCACGGAAATAATGTATAGTCCTGATGGGGTCGATGATAAACATGAATGGGTTGAAATATATAATGACAGTGATTCAGAACTAAATTTGGATAACTGGAAATTTTACGATGGCGACGGGGAATCCAAACACGGGCTAAATATTTTTCAAGGATCAATCATAGTTCCTTCGAGTGGATATGCTGTCTTGGTTGACAATCCTGAATTTTTTCTAGAAGATTGGCCTGATTTTTCTGGAACTATTATAGATAGCGTGGTAAAGCTTAAAAACGATACTGATAATATAAAATTATTTGATTCTGAAGGAACAGAGATTATTTCAATGACATACCAAAGCAATTGGGGGGCAGACGGCGACGGAAATTCTTTACAATTATCTGGTGCAGATTGGATTGCCACAAATCCGACTCCTGGTTCTGAAACAGTTGACGCACCTGAAGAAGATCCACCGCCAGAAGAGCCGACCGCGCCAGCGGAAACAACTGCTCCTTCAACTCAAAGCGGAAGCGCGACCGCGGCTCCGATTGCGGATCCAAAAAAAATAAAAATCACTGAAATTTTTCCAAACCCGGAAACAAATCAGAATTCCGCGGAATTCATAGAAATCTGGAACAACAACAATGCTTCCATAACTCTTGATGGATGGAAATTGTCTGATCTTTCAAAAGTAATCACGCTTGGAGCAATCACGCTCGTGCCGGGAGAATACAAAGCCATTTATAGAACAGAGACAAAAATCGCTCTTAACAATTCAAGCGAAAAAATTTATTTGTACGACAATAATGGAAATTTGATTGATGAAATTAGCTATAATTCCACGATTAAAGGATACAGTTTGTCCTATAATATCAAGCAAAATGAATTTTTGTGGTCATCAACTAAAACTCCATCCAAGATGAATGAATTTACAATGCCGAACGAACCGCCTGAGGCGATAATAACTTTCTCTCACAATCCAGTCGCACCAACAGAAGTGTTCACTGTATTCGCTACTAACTCAACTGACCCGGACAATGACGCGCTATCGTATTTTTGGGAGATCGGAAAAAAATTCCAAGCAAGCGGAGAGCAATTCAAATATTCTTTTGATGCGCTTGGCGAATATTTAATAAAGCTCACAGTAAGCGATAAATATCACAACATTGTGGCGACCACGACCATAAGCGTTATGCCAGCTGTTGATGTGGTATCTTTACGAAGCCAATCGGATATTAAAAGCGACAAGGCCACTGGGAGCGACCCTGCCGCTATCACCTCAGGCCAAATCTTTATCACGGAAATTTTTCCCAATCCCGCTGGCGCTGACAACGATGAATGGATCAAGCTCTATAATCCAAATAATTTTAATATTATTCTTGATAATTGGATTATAGATGATCAAGAAGGCGGATCAAAGCCGCATACTATTATTGATCGCTCTATTGGAGCAAAAGAATATCTCACTCTTGGAAAAGAAGAAACAAAAATCATGCTGAACAATACTTCTGATGAAGTCCGTTTGTTTGACATAAAAGAAAAGCTGATTGATTCTGTTTTGTATGATGATGTGAAAGAAGAACAGACATATTTAAAGACAGACGAGGATACATGGGTTTGGTCCGGAGAAGTTCAGGCAGAAAGTGTTGATTATAGTATTACTGATTACGCGACTGCTGGATACGAAGCAATCAACATCTATAATGCAACTAACCAAGACATTGTTGATATTGATTTACCTGATATTCGGGAACTAGAATTGGGAACTGAAGTGCGAGTGCAAGGCACAGTCGCGGTTGAGCCAGGAGTGTTAGGCAAGACATATTTTTATATCACTGGCTCTCCGGGCATTCAGGTATATTTCTACAAAAAGGACTGGCCACAAATGCAAGTCGGGGACATGGTGGGCGTTATCGGAGAACTCACTGAATCAAATAATGAAACACGGCTCAAAGTCGCGAGCAAGGAAGACATTGTTTCTTTGTATGAATCAGATCCTCCTGAACCCATGGATATGCAAACAGGCGATATCTCGGAAAACATTGAAGGCGCGCTTATCGCGCTTGCTGGGGAGCTTGTGGAAAAGAAAGGCACTTCTTGGTTTATAGATGACGGAACTGGAGAAGCAAAAATTACTTTTCAACCCACCGCGAACATCACAAAGCCAACAGCCAAAAGCGGAGATTGGATTAGAGTGGTTGGATTAGTGAGTGAAACGCAAAGCGGATACAGGGTTTTGCCGCGGTACCAAAGCGATATTGGATTGATTGATCCTGAGGAAATACTGGCTCAAGATGCTGGACAAGTGCTAGGCGCTAGCGCGGATAATATGCAATCTGATGCTGACGGCATTCAGCGATTTCGGATTCCAGAAAATAATCAGCCAAATAAAATTTTCATTTATCTGCTTATCACTTCAGGCGCGCTGATTATTTTGCTTATATCTCTTATTATTAAATTCCGAATGGAAACAAAAAAGCGCTCCAAGAGCGCGTAAAATTTTATAACTCTATACTATGGAATACAGCAAACTCGCGCAATACTTCTGTTTCTAGAGCGAATCGCGCAATGCCGTCTGTAATAATAATTATGATTGGAATCAAGCCAAGCATAACTATGGTTAAGAATACTTTTTGCGCTTTGCCATATTTTGTGCGCCAAATATTCGGCAACAGCAAAACCGCGTACCAGGCAGTAAAAAATGGAACTATGACAGTAAGTTCAAATATAACTGCCCAGAGAGCGAACTCAAGCCCTAAAAGCCGAGCTGAAGTGATAATAGAAAAAAACGCGAATTTGAACGCCACAAAAATATTGCCAATGTAAAACAGTATCAAATACATGGCAGCCACTAAAAAATGCACAGAAAGCACGGTCTGCCACCGCGCCTGGAAATAGAATTTCCAAATTGATTGTTTTTTTTGTTCTTCTTCTGGCATGTGGATATTATACCACGCACGCAAAACATTGACAATAAACATATTAGTCTGCTATACCAATATTACAATTCACTGTTTCATTCCGTTCTTTTCACGCCCTGCCTAAATTAGGAGGACAAAATCATGCCATTCAATTTTTTTGAGTTGCTTCCATCATACCAAAAATCTGGAGTCAGAAGAATGGTGCGAAAACGGCGCGACATCATCGCCGGCTTTCTTTCGGATGATTACCGATTTCAACGCGACGATCCGAAAAAATCGCATGCCATTGCCGCAATGTCTGATTCGGGTATTCTAGATGTAACAAATGTGGCGGCTAGCGCTGATGCTCGCTTGTTTGGATGCGCATTTGAATACCTGAACGCAAGTCAGGAGCAACGACAAAAAATTCAGGACAAAATTTCCAGCGAAACTGATCGTGTTCCAGATCGATTCAGTGGAATACGATATCTGATTGAAGACAACATTAAAACATGGGAGCAGATACTTGAACTCAAAGCCGAGCAAGAAAAGCGAACTGAACAGTTGCCTAAGTCGCCGGAATTCCCAGAACACCAGGCAACAGAATCAAGCGAAGATGTTGTTAATAGCGAGAACGCGGACAAGGAAGATGTCGACCTCGAAACGCTCGCGCGCAATGCTGCCGAATTCCTGCCAAGCATCGCGCAATCATTCGCCAGCATAATCCCTCGGCTTTTGACTAATATCGAAGAACTGAAACGGAAACTGTCTTTGTTCTCCGGGCAAAACCAGTCCCTTCAACAACAATCTGAACAGCTACTTATTGGCCTGCAAGAAGCGCAAAACAGAGCCAAAGAATGGGAGCAGTACGCGTTGGAGCTTGACGAAAAGAACAGAAGCCTAACTTTGGACAATCTTCGCAAATACACGGAAGATTTGGCCGCGGGAACAGCACATGGCAGAAGATTCTTGCTGGATATAGATCGATTTGACCAAGCGCAAGAACGATCTGCGCAGGAAGCTATTACCAAAGAATCGCCAGAAGGATTTCCGGAAAAAATGCAAAACGGAAATTTTACCGGATTCAAACTTGTTTATTCTGAAAAATTTAGAAAGGATTTAAAAAAACGCGATCCAAAAGACCAAGAAAGAACTCGCAAAGCATTGGAATTATTTTGCGAGCAAGGGCCATATCATAACTCTTTCGGAACACACAGCGTTGCGGACGATACCATTCAAAGTTTGCCGGAAAAATCGTTCGTCTCCCGCGCGACAGATGAACTCCGCTTTGGTTGGCGCTCGGAGGAAAACAAAATAATTTGCCTGTATCGGCTCTTTCGGGAAGGAGAAAAAGAATTCTATAAGTCCGAATTTTAAAAAGGAAAAGATTCACTGGCCTCGCCTTAAAAAAAGACGGGGCTTTTTTATTTTCCCAATCAAAAAAGAAGCAAACACATGCTTCTTTTTTGGTACCCGGGGTGGGACTCGAACCCACACGACCTAACGGTCAACGGATTTTAAGTCCGTCCTGGCTACCTATTACAGCACCCGGGCTTGGAGCGGATAACGGGACTCGAACCCGTATCGCCTCCTTGGCAAGGAGGCATAATAGCCCTTATACGATATCCGCCTGCGCTCTAGATACAGAGCTACGGCGGACAGGTCCAGCCATAACTCTTTCTACTAACCTATAATATCAAATCAATCTATTTTGTAAAGTCGCTATACCATCTGGAATTTGCAAAACTTTCTCGCGCGAGAGCTCTCCGCGTATAATATGAATATCTGATTTCGCGATACCAAACTCTTTTGCTAAAAACTTAATTAAAGCAATATTTGCTTTTCCAGCCACAGGAGGCGCAGTAATTTTCACGCGCAAAACATCATCTTTAAAACCTAAAATTCTATTCTCTTTCGCGCGCGGAGTTACTTTTACTGATATGGTTTGCATACCTGCATCTCGTCATTAATATACAATTTTTATTCTATTACCAAATCAACCGTGAGATTGCCACGGTCGGGAATACCCTCCCTCGCAATGACACTAATCTTGATTGCCAATCTTCTTTGCCAGCTTCGCGAAAATCGCGCGACTGGTTAAAGCATTTCGCAGATAATCGCGATATTCCGCGTTCTCAAATTTAGCAAGCATTTCAGGATTGTTCGCGTGCGCTTTTTTGGAAACAGCTATTTCATCATCCACCTGTTTTTCATCAATCTTGACGATTTCGGCCGTGCCGAACGCGCGCGCCACCAGCATCATCTTAATACGATCCTCTGCTTTAGGATGAAAATCTTTTTTAAGATCATCTTTGCTCTTTTTTATGCTTGAAAGATAATCATCAAACTTAATTGATTGGCTAGACACATCATGCTCTAATTCATGGATCATTTTATCAACTTCTTCACTTACTAAAGATTCAGGCAAAGCGCCAATAGTGGAAAGCTTTACCAATTCCTGCATAGCGCCAATTTCAAATTTTTCTTTTTCCTCGCGCGCTCTCTCATGTTTAAGATTTTCCACAATCTGCGCGCGCAAATCTTTGGATGATTTATATTCCCCCATCTGCTTAGCAAACTCATCATCAAAATCAGGCACCATAATCTCAAATACCTGCTTCACCTTTACTTCAAATTGCGCCTTTTTTCCTGCTAAATTTTTTTCAAAATATTGTTTTGGAAATTCTAATTCAAATTTCTTAGTGTCTCCAGCTTTAAGCCCAACAATCTGTTCCTCAAACCCAGGGATAAAACGCTTTTCTCCGATAACAAGCGGATAATCCTTAGCAGATCCGTTTTCAATCGCAACTCCTTCGCGTTTGATTTCAAAATCAAGCACAACTTTATCAGCATCTTTTGTCTCTCGGTCAACAACAGCTTCTTTTACGCGCATCTGGCGCAGATTATCAATCACTTTCTGCACATCAGCATCCTCAACTTTTGGATCTGCTTTTTTAATTTTAATTTTAGATATATCACCAAGCTCTACATGCGGCATAAGCGCGATTTTTGCTTTAAAAGATACGCCAAAAGGAGGAACCATTTTTTGGATAGAAATTTCAGGCCTGCCAACTGTTTCAAGCTTCTTATCTTGCATTGCTTTGACTAGAACCTTTCCTACAATTCTCTGCAAAGCTTCTTCATAAACTTTTGCCTCTCCTCCAATATGCCTACACACCACATCATAGGTGGCTTGTCCTTTACGGAAGCCAGGAATATTAACGCTCTCAGAAATGCGCTTTGCTGAATTTTGCAAATCGCTTTCAATATCGCTTCTTTCCAAATCAAAAACTAATTCCAATTCAGATTCATTTAATTTATTTTCTTGTATATTCATATAGATTTGTCATCTCGAACACCTGTTATGTATGTTAGTAAATTATATATTCCACTTAAAATAGTTTGTTTATTAATAAGATAATGTGGTGTGAGAGATCCCCTTAATCGATGAATTATGCGACGATTTAGGGGATCTCTCGCCCCTCAACATACAACTGCCTAAAATATAATACTAAGTGCCATATATTTATTACTAATAAGTCCGCTTGGGGTTCGAGATGACATGGAGACGCGGGCGCTTATCACACAGCTTTCCAATCTCAATCATAATTTTATCAGTAACTTCATAAAGAAGATCACGGTCTATAGTTTTACCATAGTATTCAGAAAAATCAAGCGCCTTGCCAAACACAATGCGCGCCAAATTCCTCTTAAACACAAAATTCTTTATCCCATCAAAAGTAGTCGCGACCCGCGGACCAAAGTAACCAACAGGCACAACAGGCACGCGCGCGGACAGAGCCAAACGCGCGACCCCGGTTTTTCCCAAACATAGGGCGCGCTTGTCAGGATTACGAGTTCCTTCCGGAAAAATCTGTATAATCCCTTTTTTCAACAAAACCTCACGCGCTCTCTCAAGCGCCTTAGCTGGACATCTCCAATCAATAACAATGCCACCTAAGCGAGGACCTATAAAATTAGACCATCTTTTTCCTATCCAAAAATCATCCCTGCCAATAGTCCATGCAGGCATATCAAAACAATCCATCATAAAATTTGAAATCAGCCACCCATCTGGAATACTCACATGATTAACAGCAAGAATAAACGGCGGTTCTGGCAAATTTTCTTGCCCAAAAATACTGTCCAAAAATAAGGCATTCGCAAGAGGGCCAGTATTGCTTCCCAAAAAAAAGAAAATATTTTTTGGCTTCATGCTCATGCTATACAAGGAATCCGACAATCAAAAGCGCCACAATATTAATTACTTTGATCATGGGGTTGATGGCAGGGCCTGCTGTGTCTTTATATGGATCTCCGACTGTGTCGCCAGTAACCGCTGCAGCATGAGCAGGAGAACCCTTGCCTCCATATTCGCCGGTTTCAATTAATTTTTTCGCGTTATCCCAAGCTCCTCCGCCAGTTGTCATGGAAATAGCAACAAAAATGCCAGTCACAATACAGCCAACTAACAATCCTCCAAGCGCGATCGGGCCCAAAAGCCAAGCAACTAAAATAGGAGCTACAACTGGTATTAAAGCAGGAACAAACATCTGGCGAAGAGCATCCTGAGTGACAATATCAACGCAAGTGTCATATTCTGGCTTTGCCTTGCCTTCCATAATTCCTTTAATTTCTCTGAACTGCCTGCGCACTTCTTCCACTACCTTGCCAGCTGTCTTGCTCACTGATTCCATAACTAGAGCCGCGAAATAGTATGGCAATAATCCACCAATAAATAACCCTATAATTACCATAGGATCTGATAATCGGAACAATAATTCTCTTCCGTGAAGCAAAAATTCCTGCGAATACGCGGAAAAAAGAACAAGAGCAGCTAAGGCGGCTGAACCAATAGCATATCCTTTTGTAACTGCTTTTGTTGTGTTTCCGACTGCATCTAATTTATCTGTTACATCGCGCACTTCTGCTGGCAAATTAGCCATTTCAGCTATGCCTCCGGCATTATCCGTAATTGGACCATACGCGTCAATGGTGACGATAATTCCAGTTAACGACAACATGCTCATTGCCGCTACTGCTATTCCATAAAGCTCTGCTAATGAATACGCGCCCCAGATTCCGGCCGCGATAACGATTATTGGCAATGCTGTTGAACGCATGGAAACAGCAAGACCTGTAATAATATTGGGTCCGTGTCCTTTTGTGGATGCCTCTGCAATGCTTTTAACTGGAGCAAATTTTGAAGATGTGTAATATTCAGTAATAATAACAATAAGCGCGGTTACTGCTAATCCGATTAATGCCGCGTAAAATAAATTAATAGTCGCGTACAATCCATTGTTAGCCATTATTCTTTCTGTGGCAAAATATAATCCAATGGCAGACAAAATTCCTGAAGCAAAAAGCCCTTTATATAATGCTGACATAATATTTTCTTTTTTGCCCAAGCGGATGAAGAAAAGCCCAAAGATAGATCCAAAAATTGAAATGCCGCCAATTACCAATGGATACAATTGCGCGTTTTCAAAATCCGGGAACACAAGCATGCCAAGCAACATGGTGGCAACAGCTGTTACAGCATAGGTCTCGAAAAGATCAGCAGCCATTCCAGCTGTGTCTCCAACATTATCTCCGACATTATCAGCGATTACTGCTGGATTGCGAGGATCATCTTCTGGAATATTTTTTTCAACCTTACCTACCAAGTCAGCTCCCACATCAGCGGCTTTAGTAAAAATTCCGCCGCCTAAGCGCGCAAATACTGAAATCAAGCTTCCTCCAAATCCAAGTCCAATCAAAGCATTCACGTCTTTTGTTAAAGCGTAAAATCCAGAAACGCCAAGAAGGCCTAAGCCCACAACCAAAAAGCCAGTTACAGCGCCTCCGCGTACTGCCACGTTCATTGCTTTATTTAGTCCTCGGCTTGCCGCGTGCGCAGTACGGATATTCGCGCGAATCGCGACGCTCATTCCAATATATCCTGCAATTCCTGAAAATACTGCTCCAACTAAAAATCCAAGCGCTGTATTCCAATTCAATCCAAACACGAGTCCAAAAAAGATTACCACAAACACGATCGCAATAGTGCGATACTGCCGACTCATGTATGCTTTTGATCCTTCTTGAATGGCTTTAGCGATTTCCTGCATTTTTTCATTGCCTGTTTTTCTGCCTAATACCCAAGCAGCTAACACTCCTCCTGCGATAATGGCCACGATTGAGGCGGCCAGAGAGAATATGATATATGTTGACATATTGGTACATTAATTAATTCCAAAGATCAAAGTTCAAATGACAAATAAAATTCAAAAATCAAATTCCAAACTATTAATATTATTCTTTTGATTCTTGCGGTTCCTTATTTGTCATTTCTTTGTCATTTGGATTTTGTAATTTGGATTTTTCAGGATCAGCAATATCCGCATCAATGGATTCGTCTTGCTTTTTTTCACTGTTTTCTGATTCAGCTTGTTTAATATCAATCCTCCACCCAGTTAATCCAGAAGCCAAGCGCACGTTTTGCCCGCCTTTGCCAATTGCCAAAGAAAATTGGTCTTCAGCTACCATTGCTTGCGCGGTTTTACTTTTCTCTTCTAGTATAACATCCTGGACTTTGGCTGGGGATAGGGCGTTCTTAATGAACGCGATATCATCCTTGTTCCATTCTATAATATCAATTTTTTCTCCGCCTAGCTCATTGATGATGAATTGCACTCTAGTGCCGCGCTGGCCAACGCATGAGCCAACTGGGTCAACATTTTCCGCTTCAGTATATACGGCGATTTTTGAACGCGAACCTGGCTCGCGCGCGATTGATTTGAGTTCGACCACGTTATCCAAAATTTCCGGCACTTCCATTGTAAACAATTTGCGCACTAGTTCTTTGTCAGTTCTGGACACTATTACCTCTGGTCCGCGATTTGAAGTTGCAACTGATTTGATATAAAAACGCAATTGCGTGCCTGGAGTATAGCGCTCGGATCGCACTTGCTCTTGAGCAGGCATAACCGCGGTTGCTTGGCCAATATCAATTAAAACATTTCCTGCTTCAATTCTCTGCACTGTGCCGTTGATAAGTTCGCCTTCTTTGTCTTTATATTCATTGAACACGACTTCGCGCTCTGCTTCTCTTAATCTTTGAATAATTACTTGCTTGGCGGTTTGCGCTGCCATTCTTCCGAACTCTCCAGGAACCGGAAGTTCTTGCACCAGTTCTTCCCCTATTTCAACATCTTTCTTAATTTCTTTTGCTTGAGATATCATTATCTGTGTTTTTGGATTGAACCGCTCTTCTTCCTCTGTTTCTTCTCCGTCATTCTGGAGCCGCGTACTCGTGGGGATAGAATCTTCGTCTTCTTTTGACTTGTCGTCTTTATCGCTTTTTTGGATTTTGGGTTTTAAATTTTGGATTTTATCGTCGCCATCTGATTGCGCACCATCGGACGCACCATCGGACGCACCAGACGCGCTATCAGATTGCGCAATATCGCTACCAATCACATTCCCTTCCTCGTCTAACTCCTGGTCCTCAACCACTTCTTTCACGTCAAACACACGGATTTCCATGTTTTCCGGATTAAATTTCACTTTTAAATTCTGCAAACGGTCGCCAAAGTCCTTGCGATATGCCGCTGCCAAGGCCTGCTCAATGGTTGCCATCACACTCTCAACAGGAATGTGCTTTTCATCGCAAATCGCTTTAATTGCTTGTATTACTTCTTTTGACATAAATTTTCTCCTAATATTTGGTATAAAATAAGCTAGTCTACAATCGTAAACTAGCTTAAATTTAATATACCACAATCAAATACAGTAATCAAGTTAACAATCTCTAGAACATCGGCGGAGGCGGAGGCGGCATGTGGTCCGGCCTGGGAGGAGGAAAGTCTTCTTTTGGGGGTTCATACTTAGGAGCTGGCGGCTCTGGCTCGCCAAAAGGAGGAGAAGGCATATCAAAACTATCACCGCTAAAACTGGAATCATCTAATTTTTTATCTTCGCCTTTTTTCTTTTCCGCGGGTGGCCGTATTGAATCAGTATGCCCTTCTCCTGGAAGATGTGATGATTTCTTAATCTCAGACGCGCTATCCTCTGGAGTAGTATATTCAAATTCATCTTGATTTTCATCATCTTCCCTGAAAATATTAACAACCCTATCCCCAAGTTCAGCGCGCTTTTCCTGGATATACCAGACAAGAATTGAAAGAAGTAAAAATGCCAGAATAACAATGCCAATTACTAAAGAAGTATTAAAAGTAAATTCTTCTTTTTCTTCAACATTCCTAACAACAGCTCCTGGAGTTATTTCTTTTATATCGCCTTCTGGCTCATCCAAAACAGCAAGTTCTTTGCTTTTGTCTTCTGGACCTTTGGAAGACCCCAATACAGCGTCATCATCCGCGGCAATTCTGCCTTCATCATCTTTGTCTTGACCTATTGCTTCATCAGAATCATCAGGCACTATAGGCAACTCATCCTCTTTTTGCAAATCATCCTTCACGCTCAAAGCGTTTTGCTTTTCTCCTTCAGAAACAGACAAATCCTTTTGCTTTTCACCAATATCGGATGGAGCTTGTCCTATCTCATCTTTATCATCCAATGGCTTTGGTTCAGGCGCGCTCACAGAGCCAGACACATCCGCGATTTCACCAACCTGCCACATTCGCGCTATGGAATTGTTTGATAATTTCCCATTATCAGACGCGAATAATTCAATTTTATGCTCGCCCAAAAAAAATGCTTTGCTTGGCTGCCAAGAAAATGACATCACACCAGAAGGATCCGCGCCCAAAGGCAATCGGTATTCAATCTTTCCATCAATCACAAAATAAATTTCTAAATTATTTTTCGCGAATCCTGAAATAATAGGCCGCTCAATGCCTGAATACGCGTTCACAATCGGCTTATTCAAAATCGGAGCCGGAGTCGCGGGCTTTACATCAATAACGAGTGGATCAGAGATAAAACTTTCTTTTCCTTGCTTATCCCGCGCGATAGCGGTTACTACATGCACGCCTTGGGACAAATCTTTTAATTGCGCTCCAAAGCTCGCAGTGCCTGTAGTATTATTTTTTACCTTTACTCTGGCATTTTCAACGCCATCAACCAAAACGCGCACTAATGAATCATTTTTTGCTACTCCGCCGACCCATATTCTATCCTGACCAACTTGAGATCCTTGGGCAGGCATCAACAATGTTGGAGAAGGGTTTGGAATGATATTAATCAGAATTGGAAAACTTTTTTCTGATCCTGATTGAACCATTACTTCATGATTGCCGGAGGAGAGAGGCACAAACGGAACATAGCTGAAAAAGCTATTTTTTACTTGCGTTTTGCCATTTAAAACGCCGTCAATGTACACCAGTACCTCTTGCGCGCCCTCAGCAGTACCAGAAATTTTCGGCATAGGGCTTGCAAAGCTCTGGCCATCAACAGAAGAAGACACTATTGGCTCCATAGCGCTAACGCCTGAGCACACCCCAAGCAAGAGCGCCACAAAAAATCCTACCGTCAAAACAGTGGCTTTTTTCGTATTTTTTATTATATTTGTTTTTTGGTTGAAAGAACAATACTGAATGTTTTGGTTTGTCATAATCCTATAACCAGAAGAGGCAAGCAGCCGTGTTCTCATGCCTCTTCTATTATTATTTTTAATAGAAAAGAAATAAGCTTTAAGCTGCTTGCCTCCTGATTAAATTTTGACTATGACGATTGAAAGAGCGATTATAATATTGTACATCACATTCTGAAAAAACAAAATGCACAGTGTTGATAAAACTGTGCATAGGGTATGGATAACATTGTGCAAATTTTAATTAAACATATCGGATAAGGCCTTATGGTGCCGTATTTTCAAGGATTTTTCTTTATTACCTTTTGATATCGCTATTACATCAACTCTAAAATTTTCAATCACATTTTGGCTAATATAAAACAAAATTACTTTTTTCATATGTTTCAATTTTCTAAAATCCACAGATTGTTCTGGTAATCCACTGTTTATCCCCAACCGCAATTTTACTTCAATAAAAACAACCTGATCATTGTCTTTTGCGATCAGGTCAATTTCTCCAAACCGAGTAGTGTAGTGTTGTTTTATAATTTTATAGCCCTGTTTTGCGAGCCACCATGCAGCCACTCGCTCTCCCCAGTCGCCCAAATTTTGCGTTGCAGAACCAAGCATGTCTTATGGAAGATAGTCTCTTTTGCCTTTTTCAATCATTAAGTCCTTTCTGCGCTTTGGAACTGTTATGATGCGATATTTTAGCACTAATATCAGCCAAATAATAGCGATGATAGCCCAAATCAGCACTATAATCGGTGCTGATAAATACATCACATTAATTTGCCTGAAAATATATAGGATTATTCCAATCGCGCCCATGGTCCATGCCCATGATCCATATTTTTGAACTGCTTTTTTAATAAACAAATCTTTTTCTTTGGCTAACCTTCGCAAAATAATTGCTAAAACAATAATCAAAACATTAAATCCGGCAAAAAGAGTGCCTATATTTGATTGATATGGCCCCAAATTCTTGTTAAAAAGATATTCAGGAGAAAAAATATGGATTATTTGATCTATCATATTTTAAATAATATGCCAAAATGATATGTGCCAGAATTAATTTCTTTTTCCTCAGAAAATCCTGCTTCTTGAGCGATTTGCTTTATATTAGCCAAATCTATTCTCTTATCAGCAGACGGACCAATGCTGGTGTTTCCTTTTTTCCACTCAACAACCAGTAGTTTACCATTTGGCTTCAATAACCGCTTTGCTTCCGCGAATGGAGATTTTTTATCATTCACTAGAAAAAGAATATTAACCAAAAATACCATATCAAGCGACTGGTCCGCAATATCTGTCGCACCCAAGGACTCCACATCAGACCAGATTGTCTCAATATTCTTAATATTTTCAACCTGAATTTCCTTTTTTATTTGTCCTAAAACATTTTTCTGCACATCAACCGCATATACTTTGCCTTTTTCGTCCACAACGCGCGAAGCGGCAAATGACATATATCCGGTTCCGCATCCAAGATCCGCGACCTGCATGCCTGGCTCAAGCCGGATTTGCTTAATTATGCTTTGTGGATTTAAAAATTGTGTTTCTTGCGTTTGCATGGTGATTGTATTATACAACAATAAACCGCCTGTGTGTAGGCGGGTGTTTTGATATTGTTTGTCAACATGCTGTTGCGCCTTGACAAAATTCCAATATATACTATACTTTTGATTAACAAAAAGCTCTTTAACACTAAAAAGGAGGCCAAAAATATTGGCCTAATTCGCGTCTTTTGGAAGATATTGCCAAAAGACATCACTCTCCACAAGGAGAAAGGCAATGGCTCATGATCGAGTCAAAGGATATGTCGTGGGCTACGACATTGTCGGCAGGAAGCTGGTCTGGTCGGTAAAGGTTAAAGACCAGAACAGTGTTCATAACAACAAAAAGTTTACTGTCACTTCGTGTGGCCAAGGAACATTGTTGTGCGAGCCTGCTGTGGATGTAACCTTCCGGATTGAATCCTGCCAGGATGGCAGAGAGACAATCCTGATGGCAGCTGATGTGCGGTTTCTTGAAGATGTCCAGGCAGGACAAATTCAGAAACAACCTCCGGAGCCGGGAGCAACCATGAACATCGTGGTTACTGAAATCGCCGGAGATAAGTATGTCTGGCTGACCGGGCACCAAACCCGGGAAGATATCGCCAAGGACTTAGATGAGCCAGAAACACTGGTCGCGTTCCTCT
>Ga0210019_1002641_pt1 | contig 17202 bp, 14 predicted proteins | sample CryGeyCG2114_020_2_FD_183969 | JGI IMG/M metagenome (GOLD analysis project Ga0210019, IMG submission 183969) | Groundwater microbial communities from aquifer - Crystal Geyser CG11_big_fil_rev_8/21/14_0.20 (SPAdes) (version 2) | ecosystem: Environmental > Aquatic > Deep subsurface > Groundwater ...
AGATAACACCTTGATTTTGTTACGTATGTATCAGGGCTATCGAAATAAGATTTAAATTTTTCCAGGTGCCTTACATGGTTAATAATGCTGCAATTCTGCTTTTTCAAGCTTATCAATTCATCTATGACAAGACTGACAGTTTTTGGATCTGCCGGCCATAGAAAACTATATTCTTTTTTCTTATACCAATATTCATCAAATGGAGTATAAAACGGCTGCGATATTGCCTGAAAATAGATGCCGTCTATCTTGTTCTCCGCGCACATTTCTTTTGCGAGTTTAACAATCTCAAGCAGATTGCATTGTGAAATCACTGTTATTATATTTATCTTTAACTTGCGCCTGTATTTGTTTAAATAATCGATTGCGTTCATGGCCTTCTTGTGGCTCCCATCCACCCCGCGCAAAAAATCATGGGTTTCTTCATTAAAACTGTCCAGAGAGATATATATTTCTTTCAAACCAGCTTCTATCATCTGTTTTGCCATATCTTCGTCAATCAAAAAGGCATTTGTAGACAAGGTTGCCTTAAGGCCGCGCTTATCTCCATAATTAATAAGGTGCGCTATATCCTGATTGAGCAGTGGTTCTCCTCCGCTAAAAATTAATTCGCGCCGATCGCTCAACGCGGTATCAAGAGAATCTATAAAACTTTCCCACTCATTAAGACGAATCCTGTCGGGTTCCGGCCGGCTTTTCCATAGATAACACATCTTACACTTTAAAAAGCATTCTATAGAAGGGACTATGCAGCAGGAAACCGGATGTTTATTGTCAATATAAGCTCTATCCAATAATCCCTCTCATTTTTTATACCTGTCAAAACATTCTTTCAGTATAACGTCTACGATATTTCCGGCCAGGATTTCATTGCCTCTACGGTTACAATGTCCAAAATCACCGGCAAATCGATCTACGAAATATTCTTCATAACCGTTAATTTTGGAAGTTTCTTTAAAAGTTTTTTCATTATCTACGAATATAACGCCTTCCTGCCCTTTAAACAGCCTCTTTAATGGCTCTATGCTCCGCATAGGATATTGCGCACAGACAAACTTAATACCTTTTGTGTCTAAAATTTCTTTCAATTTTTGATAGTTCCGGCGCGTTGTAGGATTATAGTATTCCTGGCTTAATTTATCTGCCTTGCTGCGGCATTCTCCAGCAGCATTATAATTTCCCATTTCTTCATAAACTACTGCCAAGGCCGCATACGGCTCGCTGTAAGATGGTTTTATCTCTATCGCTTTTTTATACATTTCTATAGCTTGAGCAAACTTACTCTGCCACAAATAAAAAGACCCTAATTCAAGATACAATTTCTCATTAAAAATGTTGATATCTATAGCTTTTTTTAACATTGCCTCAGCCTGTAAAAAATTTTTTTTATGAAAATAAACCAATCCCAATCCTTCATATGCGCTATAATTTTGAGAATTTATTTCAAGAGTTTTTTTGAATACTCTTTCAGCCTGATTAGGGTTGCTGTTGTTCATATAATGCCACCCTAACTGAGCCCAGATATTGCCATCCCTGCGATCTGTATTAACAGCTGTCTTTGATATCTCACTACCTGGTTCCAGGATAATTTCCTTGTCAAAGCCCTGTTTCGATCCAGTTACAATGAATAAAAAAATTCCAAAAAATATTAATGCTATTTTATGTTTAATAAAAGTCTTTTTCATTAAGAGAATATTTTCTATTAAATATTACATTAACAACATATCTTTAGCTTTTGTCTTCATAATAACAATTTACTACCAGCTCGCAATTATTCCTGCATGCTTGCATTTGCCTGCGGATTTTTTGCGCCTTGTTAGAATTCCAAAGCTCTGCCGCATTATGCTCTTTAATATTGCCTAATTTTTCCATAAAAAAACAGATATAGGCATCTCCCAATGCATTGATATTTAGAGCCTGTTCTGAAACATTACACCTGTTAACTTTTATAAAATCAAAAGGATTTTTAAAATACGCCTTAAAGGCCTCTAATTGACTTACAGGATTTTCTATCTTAAAACCTTTGTTTTTTAAAGCGATAAGTTTATCTAATACTAACTCCACTTTAGAGTAATCCGAAGGCCAGAGATAGCTATATTCCTCTTTTTTAAACCAATGCCAGTCCAAATCAGATCCAAAAGGCCTCATAACAGCCATAAAATAAATAGAATCAAGGTTTCTATTATCCGTTGTCCATTCGCTTAAATTGACTATATTATCCATGTTCTTTGCTGAGATAACAGTGTTAATGCCTAATTTCAGTTTATTGGTTTTATATTTACTTAGATAGTCAAGCGCGCGCATCGCGCGTTGAAAAACGTCTTCTTTTCCTCTTAAAAAATTATGAACCAAAGGATCTAAGCTATCTATAGATAAATTCAACATGTTTAATCCGGAATCAACGATTGCCTTTGCCATTGCTTCATCTATAGTATATGCGCTTGAAGTCATGACAGTCCGTGATCCTTTGCTGTTTATATATTCAATCAGGCCTAATATTCCTTTTTTGATCAGAGACTCTCCTCCAATAATATGCACCTCAATAGGTTCGGGCCCAAACCCCTCAAAAGAATCAATTAATCTTTTACAGTCATCTATGCTAATTTCATCTTTAGCGGTATTAAGCTGCCATAGATGGCACATCTTACAGCGTAAAACACAGCTATTTGTTACAGTCAAAAGACAGGTTTTTGGGCCCTTATTTAACATAATCAGTTATATTGTTGATTTTTAATTCCAGAATTACATAGGCCTAAATAATAATGAGCCTGTTCATGCCTATCGTTTACTCTTAAAACTTCATTAAATTTTTGGACAGCGCTGTCAAATTCTCCATTGCGGTAATAACATAAACCTAAACTAAAATTTGTATGTTCGTTTTCAGGGCTTAGCCTGAGCGATTGTTTAAACATCTCGATGGCCTTTTCAAGTAAACCCTGTTCGGAATAACAGAACCCCAGCCCCTGATAGCCATAGCTGCTCTGAGGATTTAATTTCAGAACCGTTTGAAAATGAGTTAAGGCATGCGAAAGGCTCCCTTGTCGTAAATAAATATTACCTAACTTTATATGCATAGTCTCATTCTTTGGGTCTATTTCCAGAATCTTATTGAACCTTTCAACAGCAAATTTATGATTACGCTTATCGAGATAGGTATTCCTCTTCTCTGCCGAAACCTTTGAAAAGATATCAGAGATTTGCTGTTTATTTCCATATTTAGCGTATAGAAAGAATAGGAAATGATCTAATTCATATAGAGGCAGATATTCATTCCAGCAAATATTATCTGTAAATTTTTTATACGATTTTATGATCTGCCATTTTTTATCAAACCACTTTAAACCATTTGTTTCATCATAGCCGTACTTCTGAAAATATGTAAACCCGTTATCGGCGTATTGATTTATTTCAATTATATTCTCAATCCCAAATTCTTTAGGATTTTTATAGAGAATGCTGGTTTTCCTCAAGTCAAATTGGCTAAAATAAACATTATTTATTCTCTTTCTATTCTTGTTCAAAAATTTTATGGTTTCTTCGATGTCTTCATCTTTTTCATGCGGCAGGCCGCAAATCACTTCCAGGCCCGTCCAGATCCCTGCCTCGTCTGCCCATCTCAGTATATCTTCCAAATCTTTCAAATTTATCCTCTTTTTAATGTATCTCAATAAACTTAGGCTGGCTGTCTCCATGCCAAAAATCAATCTTATGCAGCCAGCTGCGCGCATTTTTAAAAGAGTGCCCTTGTCTAAACTGTCCGCTCTGGCGCAATCGCTCCAGAGGATACTGATTTTTCTTCTGATTATCTCGTCGCATAATTTATTTACATACTGCTTATTTATATTTATAGTATCGTTCAGAAAAAAGAACCCTGTAGGATTATATTTTTCCTGGAGTTCTTTCAAATATTCAACAGTTTTAGGAATATCCAATACATGAATTAATTTATTTGCGGATGAAGGGCAAAAGATACATTCATGCTGGCATCCTTTAATAAATTTAAAAGGAAGAAGCAATGTTCCAGCTCTATTAAACTCCTGCGATACGCTGCCATATCCAGTGTCAGAATCCGCATCTAATCCAATATACCTGTATTTATCGATAGGCAGGCCTGCAAAATCAGGCTCAAGCGGGATATGGACTTCATCTGACATGATCACATTGCGGCTTACGTTAAGTTTGTTTCCTGATATTTTAAGCAGTAATTTATGAAGCGCGCTTTCGCCTTCGCCATAAATTATGTAGTCTATATATTTATGATCGTATTTACGTAATAGGTCAATAGACTGGCTTGCTCCTCCTAATATTATTATTACATCATATTTTTTTTTAAGGAACTTGGCTATGCTTAATACAAACATAATACTGCTTGAATTAGAATATATTACTGGAAGAGACAATAATATCGCATTATATCCATAAACGCTTGTCTTTCGCTCTACTGCCTCCATCACAGATTCCAAATCCTTGTCTTGGACTCCTGAAATATATTTTAAAATCCTGTTCTCATTGAAAAAGATAGCTATATCAACTTTTTTATCAGGCGCATTGGAGTAACAATTATCATGATGAATTTTTATATCCAAATCATCCTGATCGATCTTTATCCCTTTTGTTCTAAGATAAGCTGTGATTTGACCCAATGCCAAAGGTGGCAAAAAGGTAAAGTCCACTTCTGGAGGGAAAATCTTCTCCTTACTGTAAAAATCAGGCATTCTCAATATCTTTACCGCAAATCTTTCGCAGCTATCGATAGCCATATTTTATTTCTCTCTTTTATAAGAAAATTCGCCTAATATATTATTTGTAATATTTTCAGCTAAGAGCCTATTGCCTTTACTAGCAAGATGGCCAAAATCACCGCCAAACATATCCTTAAAGTATTCATTATGATTAGTTTGCTGCACTGCTTCTTTAAATACTTTCTCGTTATCTATAAAAATGACACCCTCGTATGGTCCAAGTATTCTTTTTAATGGTTCTATACTGCGCATAGGATATTGCGCACATACAAGCTTTATCCCTTTCTTATCCAAACTCTCTTTGAGTTGCCTATAGTTAGAGTATATAGGACCCACATAAAGTTTTAGCCACAGTTGATTTACCTTATCAAAATATTCTTGCGCCAAGACATGCCTCTCTGTCCCCTCATATAATAAGGCCAATCTCCCATACGCCCTATCATTATTTGGATCAACCTTTATAGCATCTTTGAAAGCTTGCTCCGCATCTACAAGTTTGCCCTGCTCTATATAACACAACCTCAACTGAAAATATGCCACAGAAAAACCAGGCTTTAGTTTTACAGCTTTTTTAAAAAATTCTTCGGCCTCTGCAAATTTTTTGCATCTTTTATAAACTATCGCCAATACACAAATGGCAGCATCGCTATTAGGGTTTAATTCTATGGCTTTCTTAAGCGCCTCCTCCGCTAGAAATAATTTATTCTCAGCCTCGTATAGCATGCCCAATTTAGCGTATGCTTCATTGCTTTTGGGGTTTAATTCTATAATCTTTTTATATATTTCTTCTGCGCTTTCAAGATTCCCCTGTCTTTTATACAACTCTGCTAATTCAAAACTCAGCCTGTCATTAGCAGGATTAGACTTTATTGAACATTCCAATGCGCGTATATTATGTTCAAAATCAAACTTATATACAATATGCTCCCATAAGAGTTTAGCCAGTTTAAAGATTCTGAAAGACTTAAGGAATAAAATAGTTTTACTAACAAAAGTATCGCCAGGCATAACATAATATCCACCGCTTGCATCATTTATCCCCATCATGGTTATTACCATATCAGGCTTATATTTGTTGAGATTTTCATCCAACTGCGCTAATATTGCTGATGTATTCGTTCCGGATAAGCCTTTATTTATAACGCTAAATTTTATCCCTGTGTCCTTTTGATTTAAAATCTTTTCGAGCTGCCTCGGATAAGAATCATCCCCTCCTAATGCAGTGGTTGACTCGCCCAGGCACATGATGCGGTACGCATCCTTTCGCTGCATAACTATTCTATTTTTGTGTTCCTGTAAAAATAAAAAAATAAACCCGTTCAGCCGCAGGCCTGTTTCAAGTATCAGCGCGCATAAAAATAATCCAAATAATATCAGTATTATTTTCTGTTTAAGCTGACTCATATATTATTAGTTATATTCTCAATTTTATAAAAACAATTCACTGCGATATCGCAGTCTTTTTTGCAGTTATTTATCTCTTTTCTCGCTTTCTCCATCTCCTGCGAAAACCAGGCCTCAGAAAACTTTCTATCTCTTATATTTGCTATAGGCGCCATGCAAAAACACATATTTATATCGCCATAAGCGTTTATTTCTGGAGCCAGGTCTCCTCTGGGGCATTTTATTTTACTGTCATGAATAAATCTATATGGATTCCTAAAATATGTTTTTACTAATCTTAATTGTTCTGGAGGATTGCAGATTTTATAACCTTTTTCTTTCAATAGCGCTAATTTCTCTAAAATATCTGCCACTTTATTTGGATCCTGAGGCCAAATCTCATTGTAATATTTGCTATTAAACCACTCTTTCTGGTAATCGTCATTATCAAAAGGCTGCAGGCAGGCATTTAAAAATAAATCATTTATCCTTTCATCGTTATTTGCCCACTCAGCCAAATCTAAGACTTCATTCAGGTTTTTTTCCATTATGGTCATAGTTATGCCAATGCTCAATCTATTCGACTTATCATCCCCTCTATGCTTATCTAGTAATTCTATGGCATTCATCACCCTGCGGTAACTGCCTTTTATACCTCTTAGATAATCATGCGTTTCCTCTTTAAAACCGTCCAGCGAAATAAATATGCCTGTCAGGCGCGATTCCACAATTCTTTTAGCCATATCTTCATCTATATAAAACCCATTGGTTGTAATTGAACTGTTAAACCCGCTATCTCTGATATAGGATACAATCTCCATCAAATCATTTCTTAAAAAAGCTTCCCCTCCAATGAGATGTATGAATATAGGCTCAGTGGTAACATTTTTAAGATCATCCACAAAACTCTTTATCTCCCCGGTTGTAAGCTCTTTTCTATCTATAGGCCTATTGATATTTTTCCACATATTGCACATCTTACAGCGGAAGTTACACTTCTTGGAAACAACCAAAAGGCAAAAAGCCGGCAGATTATTATTCATATTTTTTAACCTCGTCTTCGTAGAAGCAATTAATCATGATATGGCAATTTTTTTTGCAATTATATACATTTTCTCGTATATTTTGGGCTTTGCGGGAATGCCAGATTTCAGACAAACTGTCAGTTTTAATATTACCGATTGGCTCCATAAGACAGCAAAAAAATGTCTTTCCATAGGGGTCTACATGAAACTCATAATCCCCAAGGTTACATTTAATCTTTTTTAAAAATTTATTTGGGTCTTTAAAATATTCTTTGAAATGCAAAAAATGATTATGATGATTGCCGATTTTATAACCATTTAACCTTAATTCTCGGAGTTTTTCCATAATTACTGATGTTTTTTCTGTATCTTGGGGCCAGAAAATATTATTTTTTTCTTTCATGAACCAAGTATTGTCTATTTCCTCGCCAAAAGGCTGAGTTATAGCTTGAAAACTAACCATCTCTATTCTTTTATCTTTCTGAACCCAGTCTACTAGTTTTAGTATTTCATCTAGATTGCGCTCCATTATAATAGTAAGAATTGATATTCTAAGTTTTCCATTCTTACGGAATTTCTCCACATATTCAATAGCTTTCATTATTCTATCATAACTGCCTTTTGTTCCTCTTATAAAATTATGAGTTTCAGGATTTACACCGTCCAAAGAAATAGTTAAAGTCTCTAAACTAGAGTTTACAATGTTTTTTGCCATAGCCTCATCTATAAGAAATCCATTTGTAACTACATTAGTTTTATATCCTTCAGCAGCAATAAAATTAACTAAATCTAAAATATTTTCATTTAATAATGGCTCTCCTCCGGAAAGGTGAAACTCAAACCCCTGTTCAACCATGCCTCTCAAAGACTCTACAAATCGCTTTTTCTGTTCCATCGTGGCCTCGGATTGCCTGTCATCTTTAATATTCCAAATATTACACATCTTGCATCTTAACATACAGCGATAGTTAAGCACCCAACAGCAATAACGAGGCTTTTTAATTATTTTATTTTGATTCATGAGTAGGCCTACGTTGCATATAAAGTAGGATCGTCTTCTATGTAACAACAATTAAGAAGCAAGTGGCAATTCGTTTTGCACTCGTCTACTTTTTTTCTTATCAAGTCTGCATTCTGCGAATGCCATAATTTCCTAATGTCATCTTTTCTTATATTGCCGATAAAGTCTTTAAAAAGACAAAGCTGGACAAAACCATATGTATTGATGCTTATAGCCCTGCCGCCTATAATACATTTAGCCTTATTAACTAACTTTTGCGGGTTATTGAAATATGCCTTGTATGCCCTTAAATGCTCGATCCTATTGCTAATCTTAGAGCCGTTTTGCTTTAAACTTATCAGTTCATCTAAAATAGAAATTGCTTTGGATTTATCTTTTGGCCAAAGATATTTATACTCATCCTGCCAGTCATCACTTAAAGGCCCGCTATAGTTAGGCTGAACCACAACCATAAAATACAGCCAATCGATTTTTTCATTTTTATCAGCTAATTTAACCATGCTAAGCAGGTCATCTATATTTTCATTCATAATAATGCAACAAAGGCCTTTTCTAGTATGTTTTGAATATTTTGTCAAATTATCTATGGCATTCATTACCTGCTGATAGACGCCCTTAACTCCCCGCATTTTATCGTGAACTTCAGGGCGATGGCTATCTAGAGACAGACTTATTGCATCTAATCCGCTATCTGCAATTTCCTTAGCCATATCCTCATCAATAAGATACCCATTTGAAGCCATAGTTGTCCTGAATCCTTTTAGTTTTGCAAATTTAACTAGATCCAATATGCCAGGCATTGATAACGCCTCGCCTCCGCCAAAATCCATTTCAAAATCTTCGTCTACCAGTTCTCTGAAATCTGCTATAAAATTTTTCCATTCATCCAAAGAAGGTAATTCTTCTTTCTTTGGAACCGGTTCATGCCACTTATTGCACATCTTGCAACGCAACATACAGTAATCTGTAGCAGCTACACAGCAAAAACTGGGTTTTAAAACATTCTTTTTATCTAAGTTTTCTTTCTTCAACTCGACTTCACAATGATCGGCCATTTTAACTCCCCTTTTTAAAAAGCCAGTTGAACCTGAAGCGCAATCATATTTCTTGGCTTAGAGCCATATGATTCTTCGGCGTCTCTTATAAGATAGTTAAATTTTATATTGTTTAATGTGTTTTCTTTAAGCCACCATGTAAGCCCCAATGTTATAGTTTCTAATCCGGTGTTGCTTACAGAAAAGTCCTTTTCGTACCATGCATATTGCGCCAGGGCTTCCATACGCGGCAAAACCTTGACCCCAAGCATTGTATACCAACCCCTCGGTTTTTTACCTGCAATCTGAAAAACCTCTGATCCTGTAACATCCAGATAGCCTTCGTATAATCCTCTTAAATACTCCGAGATAAAGCGGTAACGGGCGCAAGAATAACTTAACTCCAAACCTCCGCTATATTCCGGCAGGTCCTTCTTTATATCATTTCCAAGACTTGATTTTATCTCTGTTCTCGACCAGCCACAAAAACTAGACGCGCCGATTTTTAAATTTTTCAGCGGCTCGACCCAAACCCTGCCAGTAAAATCCTTTGGCTTATTGTCTTCAAAATGGCCCAAGCCCGAGCCGGCAGTAACAGAAAATATATAACCAAAAAGCAGCTTACTATCTAAAGAATTGCCCCATAATTCAACCCCTCTATCATAACTATATGAACCGTTTCTACCCATAGTTAACCACATGCCATCGATAACTTCAGGCCTATAAATAAAAGGAATCTCTGGTAGAGGCGTAGTCCCTGAAAGGGAAAATTTATACCATGTCTGGCCTATCTTGATGTTTAAGGCTGGGTTAAGCTTAAAATTAACCCATGCATCCAAAAGAGTGCAGGGATCGTTATAAGTCAGCCTTCCCCATTCAGTCAATAACATATAATTTGTATTTTGAGACAGATTACCCTTAATGCCAATCCTTGCCCTTGCAATATATGAGCCTCGCCATGATTAGCCCCTCGTGTATTATCATACTGAGCCCATAATTGCGTAAAAAACCAAATGGCCCAATTAATATTCCCTGATCTTTAACTCTTCTTTATTGCGGTAATAAACCGGGCTGCTTTTCATCGAGATCAGCCATTTAAAAAGTTCCTGCTCAAGCTCATAAGCTTTTACTGGCTCTTTTCTAACCAGATTCTCAAGCTCTCCAGGATCTTTATTCAAATTATATAATTCTTTCCCGTCACTGGTAAGATTATAAATAAACTTCCAGCCGTCTGGTGTCCTTATTGATCGTAGATGAACATATAGCCTGTAATCTGTTTCAGAATATGCTGTTAAATCCATTGACTCTCTTTTCATCAAAGGCACCAGGCTAACCCCTCTGATTTGATTCTTAATTTTATCGTTAACATTAATCCTGAGAAGATCTATAATTGTAGGCATTAAGTCTATTCCGCGAACCTGTTTTCTGATAACTTCCTCACCCTTCTTGCCAGGCAAGTATATCACAAGTGGTACACGTATAAGTTCATCGTATAAAGAAAAACCATGATCAAACCTTTTGTGCTCGTAAAACTCAGTCCCATGATCAGAGGTAAGTATAATAATAGTCTTATCCAAAAGCCCTAATTTTTCGAATTCCTCAATAAATTTCTCCATTCTCTGATTAGCATCATATATCTTCTCATCGTATAATGCCCTCCAGAAACGAACATCTTCTTCGGTTAATTCGATAGACCCTTTCTCAAGGCCTTCTTCTCTAAATACTCCCTGTTCTTCTTTTCCTCCTTTTAGCGGGCCCTTGTAGTCAAAATCAACAAATCTTCTGGTAAAGCCTTTAGGTGGGTCATACTGACCATGCTGGTCATAGCCATGTAAGAACATGAAGAATTTCTTATCCTTATTTTCTTTAAGCCATTCAATAGCAGGAGGAGCGCTATAATCAAGCCCTGCAAATTTTCTATCATCTATATAGACGTCAAAGCCCTTTCCAAAGCCGAATTTTAAACTCACTCCAGCATCACCTGTAAAACCAGCTGTAGCGTAACTGTTTTCTTTCAAAATTTCAGCCAAGGTGACAACCCCAGGAGAAAGCTCGCTGAGATTTGTAAGAACTTTCTTTTCTTCAGTATATTGGGAATACTTATTCACCACCTTATGCTCCGATGGATAGAGCGAAGTAAACCAGCTCATTGTAGATGGGACTGTCCAGTTAGCCTGGGAGATTGCTTGCGTAAATAGAAAGCCTTTTCTGGCAAACTCATCAATCAGAGGGGTGGTGTTACGAAAATAACCTAAACAACCTGTATGCGCCGCCTGAAGCGCATCAAAGCTGACAAACAATACATTATATCCAGAATAATCAAAATCCTTTTTTTCCTGAGAATAAGCAAGTGGCAATATTAGAATAAAAGATATTACTGCCGTTATGAAAAAAGTTTTAGCATAACGCACGCCATACCTCCTTTGTTTGTCAAGACACTTACCAGTATCCTGTCTTTTTTATATTTTTCCTGGTCTTTTCGTCTATAAAAGGCAAAAATTCACTTTCTCTATTTTTATAAACAGCCAGGCTATTTATTGTTGAATCCAGGCGTTTTTTTAAATCTTCGATTATTTTATATCTTTTATTAATAAGGTTGTTTTTCTCATTTTTGTCATGCCTTAAATCATAAAGCTCTTCTTTTATGTTATCCTTGATATATTTCCAATCTCTTGACCGTATGCAAAATGAGCCGCCAGTTTGACTGATAACATATTCATTAATTAAAGTACTTTTGCTTCCTTCTATCAAACCAACCAAACTAATTCCCTGGGCCTGATATGGAACAGGGATGCCCAATAAATCCAAAAGCGTGGGAAGGATATCGATGCTCTGCGCAAGCTCCTTTACACGCTTGCCTTTCACTAAATCCGGAAGAAAGAGTATTAGTGGGACATGTATAGATTCATCGTACAGCTGACCACCATGGCCCACTCCCCCATGCTCAAGAAATTCATTGCCGTGGTCTGCAGTTATAATTATGAGTGTTTTTCTGTCAAGCCCATAATTTTTGAGGCTGCTAATCAAGCCTCCGATTAAACTTCTGTCTGTTTCGAATATGGCACTATCCAATAAAAGCAAATAATCAGAAAGCTGTTTTTTATCAAATCCTCTTACAATAGAATGATAATAAGACAAACTCAAATTGAAAAACTGATCCAACGTAAAGAACCTCTCCGGGTTTTCTGATTCAGCGGATAATTTCCATATAATTTCTTTAGAGTAAGGCTTTGAGAAATCTATGCTATGCCTCTCAACCCACTCTCTGCCCAACGCCCTATAGATCTCATCTGGTTTATTATTCAATCTATCTTGAAATATATACCACTGCTTCTCTTTGATGCCATCTAGCAGTTCGTAAAGTTCTTTGGAAACCTTTCTTGAAAAGTTATTGTTAAACCTCTCCAAAGGGAAAACTCCTTCGTGCACTGAATAAGAATGGATAGTTATAAAAAAAGGCTTGGTTTTATTTTCTTCTATCCATTTAAATATATTATTGTAGTCAATCTCTTTAATATCATTATAGCCTTTCAAAAGATGATCCTTAGCGCCTCCTGTGTGAGCGTCTCCGAGCTCTCCAAACCATGCTGTGTTATAGCCATAAATATTTAATATCTGAGCCATGGTATAAACTCTTTCTGGCACTCTATCTTTAAATATTTCAATTGTGCCATGAGAAAAAGGATATAAGGAAGTAAATATAGAGGTCGTGCTAGGAAACGTTACAGGGAAGTGACAAAAGGCATTTTTAAAAATTATGCTCCTATTTGACAGCCTGTCGATATTAGGTGACACTTTTTTAGGATACTCATAACAACCTAAATAATCTGGCCGTAACGCATCTAGTATAATTAGCACTACATTATAATTTTTATATTTTGAATTTAAGTTTTCTTTCCTTTCAGAAGAAAAAAGATTGTTTTTTTTCTGCATAACTGCAAAAAGTAAAATAGCTAAAAATATAAATAAAAAACATTTTAAAAAAATATTTTTATAAAACAAAGAAACCTTGGAAATCATCTTGAATCCTCTTATAATCCTGCTTCACAAAGACCGGCCATTCTAATCTCCCGCTCCCTCTACCATAAAGGGATAATCTCCTTCAAAAAAACAGTTGAGCAAAAAATGGCAATTATCACCGCACTTCCTTATTTCGTTTCTGACTTCTTCCGCCACCTCAGAATTCCATACCTCTCTCAGGTCATCTCCATTTCTTATGCTGCCAAGGATGCCGTGACGATAGCATAAATACATATCTCCGATTGAACTGGCGTGCACGGCCCTGTCCAGATTGCAAGGGTTTTTTTTCACAAATCTAGCAGGATTTTCAAAATATAATTTAAAAGCTTCTAATTGAACCACTGAATCGCCTATCCAATGCCCTAACTTCCTTCTTCTTATCAGCTCGTCAAGGACCTTTTGAACCTTTTTATTGTCTTTTGGCCATATGAAATTATACTCTGTTTTTTTGAACCATTCAGGATCAAAAGGCGTATTATTCTGCTGCATGGGAGCCATGAATAAAATAGAATTCATCCTGTCCCTGTTCGTATTTACCCACTCAGCCAAATCTATAATGCCATCAAGGCTTTGTTCCATAATTATCGTGCATATTCCTATATGTATATCTTTTGAATATTTTCTCAGATACTCAATGGCTTTAAATACCCTTTCCGCAACACCCTTTACGCCGCGCATTTTATCGTGAATCTCTGGTTTTAAGCTATCCAACGATAAAACTATGCTATCCAGCCCGGAATCTACGATCCTTTTTGCCATATCCTCGTTAATAAGATAGCCATTTGAAGCTATGGCGTTTCTGAATCCCAGGCTTTTAGCATAAGATACTAATTCTAAAACATCCTTTCTCATTAAAGCTTCTCCGCCGCCAAAATCAATCTCAAAACTTTCATCCACAAGATCTCTCAACTGAATTATAAATGTCTTCCATTGTTCGGTGGTTGGTTGAGATATACCTGCAGTACCAGGATCCTCTTTCCATTTCTGGCACATCTGGCATTTCAACATACATGTGTCTACAATGCCTACGCAGCAAAACCCTGGTTTTAATGTTTTATATGAATTGTGTTTTATAATATTATCTTTTACATCACTCTTCATTTAAGATTCCTTTTCTTTGATAATCTAATTTAACCTAAAAGGGTAGTCATTCTTAAAAAAACAATTGAGTAAAAAATGGCAATTATCTTTACAACTGGATATATCTTGCCTTATTTGGTCAGCTTTTTCTGAGTCTAAAACCTTGGCTAAATTATCTATCTGAATATTCCCCAATAAAGGGTGGCGATAGCAAAGGAATATATCGCCACAAGAGCTAATATGAATAGCTCTATCCATATTGCATTTTGTATTCTTAACAAATCTATCTGGAGATTGATAGTATAGTTTAAATGCTTCTAATTGACAAATTTGATTGGTTATTTTGGAATTATTTTTCTTATGCCATATAAGCTCATCTATTATAGCAGAAACTTTTTTTGAATCTTTTGGCCAGAGAAAATTAAATTCATTTTTTTTATACCACTTGAGATCTAACGGTGTGTTGTTTGGCTGCATGGCAGCCATAAAGTAGATAGAGTTTATTCTAGTATCCTTATCTACCCATTCCATAAGATTCAATATACCATCCATGTTTTTCTCATATATCGCACAGCATATCCCTTTATAAATACCGTTGCAGTATTTATCAAGGTACTTTATGGCATCCATAACTCTATCGAAAACCCCGTTAACCCCTCTTAAATAATCATGTATATCTCTGTTTAAACTGTCTAATGATAAGATAATGCTGTCTAAGCCTGAATCCGCTATTTTTTTAGCCATTGTCTCATCGATAACATAGCCGTTTGTAGCGATGTTCGTCTTAAATCTTTTTGATTTACATAACTTAACCAGTGCCAAGATTTCTTTATTTAAAAACGGCTCTCCACCGCCAAAGTTTATCTGGAAAGAATCATCGGTAATATCCCGAAGAGAAGAAACGCAGTTTTCCCAATCTTTCAAGGTCGGCAGTTTTGTCTTCTTTTTAATAAATATATCCTCTTTCCATTTATGACACATCTTGCATTTTAAAATACAATCGTCTACAATGCCAAAACAAGAAAATTCCAATATTCTTCTATCAGAACATTTTTTAGTGCTAAACAGCTCTTTAAGGTATCCTAAAGAAATCATATTTTGAATAATATTATTATCTTTCTTTGCTGAATTTTCTCCAGTCTATCCTCATTTTTTTACATCTATTACGCCAGGCAATATATTTAATGCCTCTATTAATGGCGTATAGTAAGCCGCCTGTCTTACAATGCCTAACAAGTTTTTGTAAATTCGTTTCTGCCATCAGCTCCCTCCTTAATCATTCTTATAGTTCTCATAATATGAGCTATGCTCATTAATAAATTTCTCTCTAATTTATTAAGCGAAGCAATCTTGCCATGTATATTCATATTATGCCCTATATTATCGCAGCTTTTATAGCAACCCACCTTAGAATCAGGGTTATTGCCAATCAAAGAAAAGAAAGTATCATCTTGTTTAAACTTGATTGTTTTTTCCCTAAAATATCTCTGCGATGAACAATTCCATATCTTGCGGAAATCCTGCTCCATGATATTACCGATTGGAAATCTATGAGACTTAAGGCAAGAATTGACATTGCCATCTGCCAATATCCTGACAAATGCCCACCCTGCATAACAAGGTATTTTCCCTATAATATCTGAATCATATTCTGCAGATATAGCGTCAATATTTGAAATCCTGCGCATAAATTGTTCAAATCCCAATAGTTGAATCTTATTTTTCAAATCCTTGCCATATTTTTCCTTTAGCTTCCTGCAGCTATCAAGCAAACTTTTCGTTTCTTTATCATTTAACAATAATTTATCTGTTTTACCAGGAATTGTATCTATAACAGTAAATTCTACAGCTTCTGAATTAGTCTGAAGGCTGAACTCAATCATTGCTTCTATATCATGATAGTTCATATTAAAAATAACATTATAAAGTTTTATTACAGGGTATTTACGCTTGGACATATTTAACAACTTTAACATCTCTTTTATTTTATAAAACGTATCTTCACTTTTATTAGGATGAGTGGCTGAATAAACCTCTGGCGTTCCAGCCCAGACACTCACAGTCAAATGATCCACTTTTAAATCCGCTAATGCCTTCACAGTTTTTTCATCTATCAAAGTAAAATTTGTATTAACATAGCATATAAACCCTCTTTTTTTAGTATATCTTAGGATATCTATAATTTGAGGATGCATAAACGGCTCTCCTCCGCCTGCGTAATATATATGCCTAGTTCCAATTTTATAAAACTCATCTATCAGCTTTATGACTCTTTTAAAAGGAATGCTTTGTTTTTTCACCTCAGGGTTTATCTTTTTTTCTTCTAAGAGAGGGGAATTGCACCAGCATCCAATGCAATCATTGTTACAATTGTTTGTTAAATCTATCTGCGCGAAATTAGGGCCTTTATATGCATATGAACCATCAAAAACACTGATAATATCAATATAGTCTCCCAAAAGCCTTTTAAACCTAAAGGTATTAGCGCATTTGCGAAAAATATCTTTCATGTTATTATCTTTTGTTAAAATCCTCTTCTACGATTTTTATTCTTCCGGAAAATAATTTATATAACCCAGGTAAATATTTACCGTTGCCGCTGAAATTTTTTATTTGCGCCTCAAGTATCCTGGCGCCAAAAATAGATTTAGCATTCTTGATGAAAGGCAGATAATTTCCGTTATTTCCGGATAATTCCAATAAAACAGTAGGCAATTGCCCCTTTAACTTCTTACGGCCCCTTAGCCCTATAAAACCTGTGCCAGGGTTTCTTAATTCTACATTTCTATAATCATCCATAGGATAGAACCTGCCTTCGCCCCAACTATCTATCCATGTATGATATCTCGCAGAAAAAATAAGCATGGCTTTAGCTGCATTAAATTCAATTTCATTCT
>Ga0210019_1002642_pt1 | contig 17193 bp, 11 predicted proteins | sample CryGeyCG2114_020_2_FD_183969 | JGI IMG/M metagenome (GOLD analysis project Ga0210019, IMG submission 183969) | Groundwater microbial communities from aquifer - Crystal Geyser CG11_big_fil_rev_8/21/14_0.20 (SPAdes) (version 2) | ecosystem: Environmental > Aquatic > Deep subsurface > Groundwater ...
GCGTTGTTAAAACGTTCAATCCCGAAGGTCATCTGCTGAGGGAAACAGGTTTTCATCAAGGTCAAAAGAACGGTCCTGTTAAAATTTACAACAGTGCCGGCGTTGTTGTGCAAGAGGGCTATTTTGTTGATGACAAGCGAAACGGATTATTTCGGACATTCGATGATGCGGGCCGTTTGATCGCCGAAGAAGATTTTCGCGGCGATGTCAGCGAAGGCGAGTTCAAATCCTTTTTTCCATCGGGACAGTTAAAAGGCGTGACAACTTATCTCGGCGGCAAAGCCAATGGCGATTACCGGCGCTATTATGAAAGCGGAGCGCTGCAAGAGCAGGGGACATACAAGGATGATCAGTTCAATGGTGTGGTGACGACTTATTACGAAAATGGAAAAATTTCACTGGAGGCGCATTATCAGGATGGAGTTCTTATAAAAGGGGACAGGTAACTCTTTAAAATTTTAAAGAGTTACCTGTCCCCTTTTATACTCTTTTATACTTTTATTTTTTACGTTTTCGCAGGGCCAAACCGGCCAGACCGCTCATGTGTTGCGCAACGATCGTACCGTGCTACACGACCGCAAGCTTTATCAAGTGACGGATAAGACGCGGGCTAAGTCAGTGGTGGTTTTTGATTATCTTAATGGACAAATGGCCATTAAATACGGGCAGGAAAGACTTGCCTTTAAACCCATAGAACAAAGGCCGGAGCCTGAGCCAAAGCCTCAAATTGTCAAGAAGGTCAAGAGATACCAACGGCATGTTCCTCCAAAGGGTTCCTATTGGAGGAGCGGATTTAAACTCAAGGGAAGTCGTCGTTGCTTCCAGAATTAGGACATTTTCAATTTGGCTGGACAGTGTTGGCCGCGGGCATTGAAAAATGCCGCAGAGTCTGTATCATATCCGCGGTAACACATCACAGAAAGGGCGCCATGCTCAAGAGGTTTTTGTGGAAGTATTTTGTCCGGCGCGTCGCCCGCACGCACGGTTTTCTGGATCCTGTCGGCGTGCTCTCGCGTCTGAGTCTTTTCGCCCAGCCGTCGGAGGTGGCCGCGCCGACCGAGCTTCTGCGGGCCGCCGCCATCCTGCACGCGCGCGGGCTTGTCAACGCCCAGGTGATCCAGCATAATCTCGACTGGATCTGGCCGTATTGGGTCAATCGCCAGTTTGATCCGTATGATGAATCTTTTATCCCTCGAGCGTTTTCTTTAACGCATATCAATCTGACACACCGCAACTGGACCGCCGTCGGCTTGCCTGATGTCGAGGAAACTCCGCTGGTCGATCCCCGCGGGCTGGTGGTTCCGTTCTGGGACGGATGGGCCATTGATGCCTGGGTCACGTCCCCCGAACGCAAAGATTTGATTCCCGCCCGTCTGATGGACGTGAGTCAATATTTGGATTTGCGCGACGGCCTGTGTGTGGTGACGGAATCTTCATTGGAAGATGTCCATTTGACGTCGAGAGTTTGCATGATCCGCGAGAACGGCCAGCCGGTCTGCCGGGCGCGTTTTTGTGTCCGGGCAAAAAAATCCGGGCATCTGACGATGTCGCTCAGGCCGTGCAATCCTGAAGGCGTGAGTTTCGTCAGCGACATCTCCGTTGCCAAAGACGGCCCGGGATGGATGGTCAATAAAAAAGAGCCGGTTCGTTTCAATGTCATGCCCCAGCGATACGCATTTTCCAATTATCAAAAAGGTGATGTTTATCATGCTCTTTATACGGATTCCACAGAAGAGCACATCCATTGTCCGTCGGAAATGGCTTCGGCCGCGGCGATGTTTCCGCTGGACGCCGACGGCGTTGCGGACGTCACGGTGAGTGTTCCTCTGAAAGAAAAACCCCGGACCCAAGCGTTCGTTTCGTGTGCGCAAGAATGGAACGATTCTCTCAAAGAGGCCTGCGGCCTTGAGATTCCCGATGAGCATTTCAAGTTTTTGTGGGAAGCGGCTCTGCGCACTGTCCTGATCCACAGCGCCGGGGTGGTTTATGCCGGGCCGTATACTTACAAACGTTTTTGGGTGCGCGACGCGGTCTTCATCGGGCATACGTTGTTAAACTGCGGATTTTTTCAACGGGCCCAGCGGATCATCGGCGATTTTGAACAGTATCAGAAACTTTCGGGTTATTTCGAATCGCAGGAAGGGGAGTGGGATTCCAACGGCCAGGTCCTGTGGCTGATGCAAAAATTTTGCGCGGTAACCCATCAAGAGCCTTCGCCGCGCTGGAGGCATATGGCGGAGAAAGCCGCCGGATGGATTTTAAAAAAAAGACTCGCGGAGGATATTGACAAACCTCACGCGGGCCTGATGCCGTCGGGATTCAGTGCGGAACACTTTGGGCCGAATGATTTTTACTATTGGGACGATTTCTGGAGCGCGGCCGGTTTGCGCGCGGCATCATTGCTGACGGCTGATGCCGAAGCGGTGAAGATCTATGAAGCTGAAGCCGACAGTCTTCTTCAAAGCATTTACAAAAGTCTTGAACACGGGGAAGCCCGTCTCAAACGTCCGGCCATGCCGTCGTCGCCTTACCGCCGTTTCGACAGCGCCTGCGTCGGGTCGCTTGCCGCAGGGTATCCTTTGCAGTTGTGGGGACAGGCCGACCGGCGTCTTCTGGATACGGTGGAATATCTGCTGGAAAATTGTCTGGTCCACGACGGATTTTTCCACGACATGAGCCATTCGGGGATCAATCCGTATTTGACGCTGCATATCGCCCAGGTTCTGCTTCGCGCTGGAGATGCCCGATATTTTCGTCTGGTCAAAGGCATCGCGGATCTCGCATCTGCGACGGGACAATGGCCGGAGGCGATTCATCCGCGCACCAAAGGCGGATGCATGGGCGACGGCCAGCATGTCTGGGCCGCGGCCGAATGGCTGATGATGATGCGCCATTGTTTCGTCAGAGAAGAAGGCACCGCGCTGATTTTGTGTCAGGGCCTGCCGGCGCAGTGGCTCGACGGGGATCAGCCTGTGCGTTTTGGTCCGGCTCCCACGGAATTCGGGACTGTTTCCCTGGAGATCCGGCGCGAGGGCAAAGATGTCCGCGTGCAATTCAACGGGAAGTGGCATGACAAAGAGCCTGTGATCGAAATTCACGCGCCGTCGTTTATTCCGGCGCGCGTCGATCCGGGACAGAATTCAGTGATTTTGAAAAAGATGTGAAGGAGAAGCGTTATGAACATCGTGATGATGACCAACACCTATAAACCGATCCTCGGCGGGCTGGAAAAATCCATCGAGGTTTTCTCGAGCGAGTACCGCAAGCGCGGCCACCACGTCCTGATCGTTGCGCCGGAATTCAAGGATGCCAGTCAGCGGGAGTATGGAGTCCTGAGGGTGCCGGCCATTCAGAATTTCAACGGAACGGATTTTTCCGTTGAGCTGCCCGTGCCGAACCATTTGTTCAAAGCTTTTAAAAAGTTCCGTCCGGATATCATCCATACGCATCATCCGTTTCTCATCGGCGATACGGCGCTGCGGATGTCGGCGCAACAGAACATTCCGATCATTTTTACCAATCACACGCTCTATGAAAAGAATACGCATTACGTTCCGGGTGATTCGAAGGCCATGAAAAAATTCGTCGTGCGCCTGGCCACGGGTTTCGCCAATTTATGCGATCATGTCATCGCGCCCAGCCAAAGCGTGGCTGATCTTCTGATCAGCCGGGGCGTGCGCACGCCGGTCACGGTTTTGCCGACGGGAATTGATGTCGAAAAATTCAAAACCGGAAACTGTTCAGCTTTTCGAAAACTTTTTGGAATTCCCCAGGACGCATTTGTCGCAGGCATCATCAGCCGGATGGCGCCGGAAAAGAATATCGTATTTTTGTCGCAAGCTGCGGCTGTGTTCCTCGCGAAAAACAAGAACGCCTGGTTTGTCGTTGTGGGTGATGGACCTTCGCTGGATGAGATCAAAACAATTTTTCGCGAGTTGAACGTCGAGAGCCGTCTGGTTTGCGCCGGAAGTCTGAAAGATACGCAGCTCGTCAATGCCTATCACGCGCTGAACGTCTTTGCCTTCGCGTCTCACAGCGAAACGCAAGGGCTGGTGCTGGCGGAAGCCATGGCTGCCGGGACGCCGGTGGCGGCGGTGGATGCTCCCGGCGTGCGCGAAGTCGTCAAAGACAAAATGAATGGACGGTTAATTCCCCGTGACAACGTGGGTCAATTCGCCAACGCATTGCAATGGATGGCTGATCTTTCTGCGGCGGAGACGGCGGCCATGGCGCGCAGCGCCCGCAAGGCGGCTGAAGATTTTGCCGTGGTCAAATGCGTTGAAAAAGTTTTGCGCCTTTATGCGTCAGTCGTCCGGCGGCACGCGCGCCGGCAGATCAATCTTGACGACAATCCGTGGAGAAAAGCCATGCGCATGCTGAAAGCCCAGACGGAACTGATGACCAATACCTCCGGCGCCGCGGTCAGCTCTGTGATGGATACACAGCAAGTCAAAGTCAAGGTCATTGCCCGCCGGGTGAAACGGGGCGTGCGGAATTTGTTGACCGCGCAATGAAGACGCAGGCGAAGCGGATCGGGGATCCGCTGTTTCAGGTCATCCGCCGTTGTTGATTTTTTAAAATCAAATATAGGATTTTTTGAATATTCAGATAAGCTATTGGCCAAAAGGGGACAGGCGCCCTTTTTGAATCAATAATTCGAAAAAGAATAAAGGGTGCTGTCCCCTTTTATGACTTTTATGAAGGACTTGTGTATTTCTAAATCATTTTTTCAGAGAGTTTCTCACCTTCCGACATTTCTTCTGATCTGCGGCCTTCCTGTTTATTGGATTGAATTGTATTTTTTAAATACGGGGCGGGGGCAAACGTCTTTTTTGGCCTGGCTGGCGTTTGCGGCTCTCGCCGCTGTGATTCTGCTCAAGCGCCCGCCGGATTCGGCGGACGCCATTTCGCCGCAAACTTTTTTCAATCTCTTGAAAGAGAGGTCAACACGATATTTTGTGGGCCTGGGGATTTTACTGGCCGGCATCATTGTAACGGTCGGGCTGCGCGCCTCGTTTTTCCCGCCGCACCTGTCCCAGGAAACCGATTTTATCAATTATCATATCATGCTTCCCCGGCAGCATCTGATTCAGGGGTCTTTTGATTTTATCCGCTGGAGTGTGGCCGATTTGTTTTTGATTCCGCTGGATTATGCCGTCGCTCCCTTTTCGTTGGCCACGCAGCTTCCCAACAAATGGCCGTTTTTTATTTTTTTTATCGGGTTGATCCTGATGGCCCTGAGTTTAACCTATCAATTCTCCCGAAAAAATGCCTTGAGCGTTATGCTGGTGCTCTTCGCTGTTTTGGGTTCGCACAACATCGGCATCCAGATAGGGGCCGCTATGTTTGATTTGATGATGTGTTATCTTTTTCTTGCGGCGCTGGACAGTCTTTTGAACCAGAGGTGGGTTTTATTTTCCGTCGAGGCGGCTTTTTATTTCTGGTCCAAAAGTTTTTTGCCGGTGCAGATCGGCCTGATCATTGTTTGCATGGTGTTGATCTATTATGTTCTGAGATGGTTTAAGCTCACCGGAGTGTATTGGGATTTCCAGAATCTCGTCGCACAATCCTGGATCGTCCAGCTCAAGCGGCAGGGGAAGATGATTGCGGGCATTTTTCTCGTTTCAAGCTGTGTGATCGCGGGTCCTTTTTTAGTCAAGACCCTTGCTCACGCGGGCACGCCTCTTTATCCGTTCGCCGTCGGATCGCTGAACCGTCCCATCGATCCCGTTTCCGGTCATTGGCGGTCGTTATTGCGCAATGCCGAGTATATGGTCCACGATGTCAAAGACGACTACGGCCACGGCCGCTCACCCGTTGATTTTCTGAAACATTTTTGGCTTATCGCTGTTCCTGAGAAGGACGTTAATAACGCTTTTGATTATCCTCTGGGCCTGGTTTATTTGTTGGTGTTGGGGCTGTTTCTCCGGAACGTTTTTTTATCATTGCGTAAAAGAGAATTCGCGGTTTTGCCGCTGTTTGTCATTGTGTTTTGGGCCGCCTGGTGGATGGGGTCGCAGCAATCACGATTTCTTTTCAGCCCTTTGTTGATCATGATCATCACCGTTTTTTCCTCTGTCTCCAAACCATCGATCGTCTTGCGGGGTTGTCTGTTTTTGGCGTTAGCGGTCAACACCATTTCCATTGTGCGCGCTCATCAGCCCGATTTTGGCCGCCGGCCGATGGATGTTTTGAAAAAGAGAGATCTCGAGATCGTCCGGATGAATGAAGCGTATTTCTCCGCCGGAAGAACGGATGCGGTGGAAATGGATTTTCATACCGTGGGATACGCGCAGTTTCCGGTTGTCCTGACGAAAGAAGAATTTCCCTTAACGCTGGCGCCTTGATTATGTCCGAACCCTTATTGATCGCAACCGACGTGGAGAATATCAGCTGGCTGCAGTACATTCTGGAGGAGTTCCGGCGGATCCAGAAATTTCAGCACCCGATTCAAGTCATTTCCCTGGCCCAGGCTGAAAATCCACAGCACAAGAATGTGTTTTTTTACACGCGGGAATTTCGGCGCGCTGCGGCGTTTGTCAATAAATCCGATGTGATTCCCGATAACACTGTCGTTTGGCTCTCGGCTGAGATGTATGTCACGCAGCACACCACAACGCAAGATAACCGTTTTGTCCGGCCGTACGATCTTTTTTGGAACGCGTTTGTCTTTCTGTCCCGTCTGGAAGAATATTTATTAAGCCAAAGCTATCGAAGCTTCGCCAGCCATTGCGTGCTCCATCCGCGAAAGGACAGAGCCTCTCTGCGCGTGCCCATTGTGAACATTCTGTTTGCAGAGATGGAGGCGGTCATTCGCCGATATTTTCCGCATCTGCGCTTCGGCGTTTCCGATCCGCCGGTAATCGAGTTGTCCCATGACGTCGATTATATCGCGAAATCGCCGGATCTGGTTTTGAAGCAGACGGTTCTTAACGGCTATGACATTTTTCGCAGTTTATCCCGTCCTTCGGATTGCGCGAAGAATGTCAAAAAGACCGCGGCATTTTTTTTCAGCCGGCCGTCCTACTGGTGTTTTGACTACTGGCGGGATCTTGAGAAGAAATACAAACAGAGGTCCGTTTTTTATATTTATGTTTGCGCTCAACCCAAGAATCTCAAAACGTGGTTCATCGATCCCAATTATTTTGTGTCCGGGAATACGCGGTTGCAGCATCAACTGAAAGATTTGATCGCTGATGGCTTTGAAGTGGGCCTGCACGGAAGTTTCTACGGCGCCGTGAAACTGGATTTGCTTAAAAAAGAAAAGGAGATTCTGGAAGGTGTTTTAGGACGGCCGGTTGACAAGGTCAGGCAGCACTGGTTAAGGTTTGTGGAAGATAAAACGCCGTATATTCATGACGCGCTGTTCCGATACGATTCCACGCTGGGATGGAACGACCGCGTCGGGTTCCGCAGCGGGTGCGCCAGCCGTTTTCATCCCTTTGACCATCACAATCAAAAACCGTTCCAATATCTTGAGACGCCGCAGATCGTCATGGATTTTAATGTTTATCAGGCGCTGGGGCTGGAAAATAAAATTTTTGTCGATCATATGGACCAGGTCATCGCTTACGCCAGGACATGCGCATCAGCTTATGTGTCAGTCTCCTGGCATGAGCGCAGCTGTAATGAGGATTATGGCTGGCATGAATTATATGAAAAAATCGTTAGAGAAAACATAAAGGCATAAAGGGGACAGGCGCCCTTTTTGAAAAGGAATAGAGGGCGCCTGTCCCCTTTATGTTTGAGACCCAATGGAAAAACATCAATTGACAAGAGGGTTTGGGGTATTGGAAAATTTTCTGTCCAGCCGGCGGTCCCGGATGGCCGATCAATTGATTTTGCCCTCTTTAAGGACAGGGAAAATTCTGGATATCGGCTGCGGAGTGGTTCCACACTTTTTATTGCGCACCTCGTTTCATCGGAAATACGGCATCGATCCTTCAACGAGGAGGGACCTTTTGCCGCCGGACGTGACCGTTGAACCCATGTTGATAGAAAAGAACAAATCCTTTCCTTACGAGGATCATTTTTTCGACGTAGTCACTTCTTTGGGGGTGATTGAACATTTTGACACGGACACGTTCGGTTATGTGTTGAAAGAAATTCACCGGGTCTTAAAACGGGGCGGGCAGTTCATCCTGACAACGCCGTCTCCCTGGAGCCGGGGATTGCTCAAAGGGATGGCCCGACGGAAGTTGATCAGCGTTGAGGAAATCGCGTTGATTCAACGGTCTTATCCTGCGGGCGCTTTAAAGGCATTGCTTGTTGAGGCGGGTTTTGAGCCGGGCGGCATCAGGGCGGGATATTTTGAATTTTTCCTTAACAGCTGGGTGGTTGCTTTAAAGACGAAATAGATTTTTTATCTCGCATGAAATCCGATCGGATGTTTTTTCTTCTTCGGTTCGTCGATTAACCGTTTGATGGTGTTGAAGACGATTTGGAATTGCCCATCGTATTTTTTCTCCATCTCCTCGATTTTCTTTTTCAACTCCGAGTGAGAAGCCAGCATCTGCCGCAGTTGGGTGAATGTCCGCATGATTTGAATGTTGACCGCAATGGCGCGGTCGCTGTTTAAGACACTGGAGAGCATGGCCACGCCGTTTTCGGTGAAAGCATAAGGAAGGTAGCGTTGCCCGCCCCAACTTGAGGTCGCAAATTGCGACCTCAAGATTTTGAACTCTTGATCGTTTATCTGAAACATGAAGTCTTCGGGAAAACGTTCAAGGTTTCTTCTTACGGCTTCGTTGAATCGTTTTGTTGGGACACCGTACAGTAACGCCAAGTCTTTATCCAGAATGACTTTTTGGCCGCGCAGCCAGAGAATTTTAGTTTGAATGGTTTCTATGGGAATAATGAGTGCTTGAGTCATTTGACGTTCTCCTTTTTGAATAATGTTTAAGGTGCCAAAATGGCACCTTAAGATTTCCAGCTTCTGTCCAGACTTCGGTACTGAATTGCCTCGAGAATATGCCCCGGTTTCAAATCCGCTTGCCCTTCCAGATCAGCGATGGTGCGGCTGATTTTGAGGATTTTATCGTAGGAACGCGCGGATAATCCCAATTGATCGATGGCCTGTTTCATCAAGTCGTGGCAGAGCTGGTTTAAAGGACAATGGATTTCTACGTCTTTGTGTGACATCTGGCTGTTGGCTTTTGTGGGGAAGAGCACGAAACGGTTGTTCTGGATTTTTCGCGCGGCCATCACGCGGCCGCGGATGTCGCTCGACGGCTCGCCCTTGCGGACTTTGGACAAAAGATCGTCGGAAGGGAGCGAAGGCACTTCCAAATGAATGTCGATGCGGTCTAAGAGCGGCCCGGAGATTCTTGATTTGTATCGCTCAACTTGCTGGGTTGAGCAATGGCATTCTTTTTTCGGTTCGGTCAAAAATCCGCACGGACATGGATTCATGGTGCACACCAGCATGAACTTCGACGGGAATTTGGTCGAGCGCGCCGCGCGGGTGACCGTGACGAAGTGGTCTTCCAGCGGCTGGCGCAGAGATTCGAGAACATCGCGCTGGAATTCCGGAAGCTCATCTAGAAATAATATGCCGTGATGACTCAGACTGACTTCACCCGGCCGCGGTATGGATCCTCCGCCGACGATCGCCACATCGGAGGTCGTGTGATGCGGCGAGCGAAACGGGCGCTGGCGAATGATGCCTGTCTTCAATGTTTGTCCGGCGATGGAATGGATTTGTGTGGTCTCCAGCGATTCTTCCAGCGTCATCTCGGGTAAGATTGTCGGCAGGCGTTTGGCCAGCATGCTCTTGCCGCTTCCCGGCGGGCCGATCATCAGCACGTTGTGACCTCCGGCCGCCGCAATCTCCAGTCCGCGCTTGGCAAACGACTGGCCTTTGACGTCGGCGAAATCCATGTCGGTCACGGGTATTTTGAACAGCATCTCCGTATCGATCTTGACAGCTTTGATGGAAGCGGGATTGTATAAAAAATTAATGGCGTCTTTGAGATGCGAGACAGGAAAGACACGGTCGTAATGCGACAGCGCCGCTTCTTCCGCATTGGCCCGCGGCAGAAGCAGTCCTTTGAAATCAAGCGCGTCGGTTTGTTTGCGTTTGAGCGCGATGGCGATTGGCAGACTGCCGCGCACCGGTTGGATGTTGCCATCGAGGGAGAGCTCGCCGAGAAAAGCATATCGGCCGATGTCCGGAATATCGATCTGTCCGGTCGAGGCCAAAATTCCCAGCGCCATGGCCAAATCAAATGCCGGGCCTTCCTTGCGGATGTCCGCCGGGGAGAGATTGATCGTGATGCGCCGCGCCGGAAAGGTGAAGCCGCTGTTTTTGAGGGCGGAACGGATGCGCTCTTTGCTTTCCCTGATGGCGTCATCGGGAAGCCCGACGATGGTGGTCGACGGCATTCCGTTGGAGACATCCACCTCAATGGTGACGACAAAGACGTCAAGGCCGCTGATGCCGAACGAGTAGGTTTTGGATAGCATAAGATCCTTCGGATGGGGTACCGAAGGGGAGAGGAAGAGAAATCAAGCGGCGATAACGTATCACAGTTTGGAAACGTTGTCTATTAATACAAACGCATTAAATCGTGTTACGTGTCATTGCGAGCCCTGCTTTTCAGGGCGAAGCAATCTCTTCCTAAAAGATTGCTTCGTCGCAAAAAAACGCTCCTCGCAATGACACTTCATTTAATTTAAGGGAAGGACAAAACCAAAATCAAAAGCAAAATCAAAGATTGAATCTTCCTATGGGCTCAGGTAGAATGTCGCGGTTTTGTGAACGTAGTGAACGTAGTGAACGTAGTGAACGTCCTTTGCAGGAGAAATATTTTGTCGAACAAACACGCCGCCATCGGTATTGACGTCGGAGGAACCAACGTCAAATTCGGTCTGTTGGACCCTCAAGGCCGTATCATCGGCCGCGGCCATTTGGCCACCGACCCATACAAATCCAGCCGGAAACGATTGATTCATGCCATCGCGCAGAAGATCCGCGGCCTCTGCCGCGATCACGCGATTTCTTTCAAAGAGATCAAAGGCGTCGGCATGGGTTTGCCGGGATTGATTGATTTCCACGCAGGCGTCGTCGCAATGCTGCCGAACATTCCCGGATGGAAAAATGTCCCGTTGAGAAAATTGTTGGAAGCTGATCTCAAGGTTCCTGTTTTTCTCGACAATGACGTCAATGTGATCGCTCTTGGCGAATGGAAATACGGCGCCGGACGCGGGTATGACGATTTGATTGAGATCACGCTCGGCACGGGTGTTGGCGGCGGTCTGATTCTTGATGGAAAACTTTACCGCGGCTGCGGCTTTGCCGCCGGAGAAATTGGGCATATTCCGGTGGATGAAAAAGGGCCTTTGTGCGGCTGCGGTCAGAGGGGATGCCTGGAAACCTTCATCGGCAACCGCGCGATCAGCGCCAAGGTTTCCAAAATTTTTAAAAGAAACATGCAGCCGCATGATGTTTACGCGCTGGCGGTGAAAAAAGATCCGAGAGCTTTGAAGTTTTGGAAGGATTTTGGAATATTTTTAGGCCGGTCGCTGGTGGGGCTGGTGAATGCGCTGAATCCGCGGGCGATTATTTTCGGGGGCGGGGTCTCCAACAATTTTCCGTTTTTTAAAAAGTCTCTGGAACATGTTTTGAAAACCCGCTGCATGACGGTGCAGGCGAAGAATGTCAAAATTTTGCGCGGCGCGCTCGGCGACGATGCCGGACTGATCGGCGCGCATGTGCTGGTTGAGGAGAGTTTAAGGGGGAAATGAAAGAAGGCAAATTTTACAAAATTTTTTTCTATTGTCATCCCAGCCCTCGATTAAAGCATTCGAGGGTAAACTCCAGCTGGGATCCAGCGTCGTTTATTAAAAGACACTGGATTCCTGCTTTCGCAGGAATGACAGTTTTGTTTTTTTGTTTAATTCTTATCAAGCCTATTTCTGCCGGCGAGGTGGAAATCAACGGCGATAACATCGAATATTCCATCGACGGCAAAAAAATCATCGTCACGGGCAACGTGGTCATCAATTACCTTGACGTCGTGCTGACGTCCGATTACGCCGAATTCATGCAGGAAACCAACACCGCGTACGCCAAAGGTCATGTGGTGGTCGTCAATCCGCAAACCGAAATGACGTCCGACGAACTCACTTACGATTTCACCAAAAAAACCCTCGTGACGCCCCCGGCGGTCATTTACGCTCCGCCGTTTGCCATTACAAGCCGCAGCATGGAAAGACGCGAGAACGGTCGTGTTGTCGCGCTCACCGGGACATACACCACCAGCGACTACGACGATCCGGAATATCATTGGGCCGCTTCCAAAGTCACTTATGATCCGGCGACCAGCATTCTCACAGGCAGGAACGTCCGTCTGAAATTCGGCCGTGTCCCTGTTTTTTATTGGCCGTGGTTTTCCAAAAAGCTTGATAGTAAAAATCCGCCCGGCCGCCACAGGCTGGGTTATAAAGAGGGATGGGGCAAGTATCTTCTCAATGAATGGGATTACCAGATCAATGAAAACATTGCAGCGATCATGCATCTGGATTACCGCGAAATGAAGGATTTGGCGTGGGGTGTTGACGCTTATTACGATATCCCGGATGCTACCAGCGGCATGCTCAGGACGTATTACATGCAGGAGCGCGACCGGTTGACCAGCCACTGGTTTGAAGACGTCAGTCCACCGACGGTCGAAACCGAACGTTATCTGGCCGAATGGCGTCACGCCTGGCGGCCCGACGACGAAACGCAGGTCATCACCCAAGTGGCATACAGCACCGATGACACGATCCGCGGGCGTTATTTCGAGTACCGCAACCAGCGCGACCCGCGCCCGTCGACGTTTTTGACAGCCACGAAGTATTTGTCTTACGGGGCCGTGAGCGCCCGGGTCACGCCGCGGGTCAATAATTTTCAGGGGCAAACCGAATATTTGCCGGAAGTGCGTTATGATCTTCCTGACCAGCAAATCGGCGGCCTCGGCCTTTACTGGAAAAATAGCGCCTCCGCCGCTTATATCACCAGCCGCGCAGGAGGTTTTACTTCGGAACAGGACAACAACGCCCGCGTGGACTGGAGCCAGAAATTTTCGTATCCCCTGAAGGCCGGCATTCTGTATATCACACCGTTTGCAGGAACCCGGCATACTTTTTTTCGCGACACGCTTGATCCGGCGGAAGACAATATTGTGCGCAATTCCGCAAATGCCGGGATCACGGCCTCGACCAAATTTTTCAGGACGTATGATGTCCATGGCCGATGGCTGGGGGACGAATTCGACGGTCTGCGTCACGTCATGACGCCGTCGGTGACGTATGAATACCTCAACGATCCGACGGTGGATTTCACCAAGCTCCGTCAGTTCGATGCCATCGATGCTGTGGACACGGCGGAATCGGTCTGGTTCGTCCTTGAAAATAAAATCCAGACCAAACGCAATGAGCAGGTCGTCGATATTTTGCGCGCCGTGATCTCTACGAAGGCCAACCTGAACCAGGACGATCCGCCGGAGATTTACGGATTCGAGACGGTAGATTTTGAAATGGACGTCAGACCGGTCAACTGGATCTCGCTGGCTCTCAATGCCCAATATGATACCGACATCGGAGATATTTCATCGTTCAGCGGCGATTTGACCGTATCGAAAGGCCGGTGGTCCTTCGCCGCCGGAGATCGTTACGGGATCGATTCCGACACCGAATACACCGGCCGCGTGAGCTGGAACGTCAACCACAAATGGCAGCTCAGTTTCTATGAGCGCTACAACGTCGACCGCACGATTCCTTTGGAAGAGCAATACACATTCACCCGCGATCTCCACTCGTGGACCATGAATTTTTCGTACAGATGGCTCAATTATGACGGCCGGAAAAATGAAGGGGAACTGTGGATTATGTTCCAGTTGAAGGATTTTCATCCCAAATCGCAGCATTTTGACCACTACGGTTCCGCGTTTTATCCGAAAGAAGCGGGCGTGATCACCCGAGAACCGGAAGAATCCAGGCCGGCCAAAGTTGGCGCGGCATTCCCCGGACAAGGAGACTATTGATGAATATCGCAGTGATCGGTTCCGGTTACGTTGGTCTTGTGACCGGCGTGTGTTTGGCGCATCTCGGCCATCGCGTGATTTGCGTCGACAATAACATCCAGAAGATTAAAACTCTCAAAAGCGGCAAAGTCCCCATTTACGAGCCGGGTCTGGACAAGCTCATCAAGGAATGTGTCGCCAAAAAGCGGCTGTTGTTTTCTCCGTCGATCACGGACGCCACGAAAAAATCGCTGGCGATCTTCATCGCCGTGGGCACGCCGCCCAAGGAATCCGGCGAGGCGGACATGGTTTATATCGAGAATGTCTCCCGCGAAATCGCCCGGTGCATGACGGATTATAAATTGATTGTCGAGAAATCCACTGTTCCCGCCCAGACCGGAGAGAAAATCGAACGCACGATCCGTAAATATCTTCCGGAAAAATACAGGAAACTTGAATTCGATGTGGCGTCCAATCCTGAATTCTTGCGCGAAGGCTCGGCCATCGAAGATTTCATGAATCCCGACCGGGTGGTGATCGGCGTCAATTCCAAAAAAGCCGAAGAACTCTTGCGGGAGATTTATAAACCGATCAAACCGAAAATGGTCGTCACCGACATCAATTCGGCAGAGTTGATCAAGCACGCGTCCAATTCGTTTTTGGCGACGAAAATTTCCTTCATCAATGCCGTGGCCCGTGTTTGTACGCTCGTCGACGCGGATGTTTTGAAAGTCGCCGAGGGCATGGGGCTGGACAAACGCATCGGCCGCAGGTTTCTTGATGCGGGCATCGGTTACGGCGGAAGCTGTTTTCCCAAGGATGTCGAAGCCTTCATCCATTTGAGTGAAAAAAATGGTTACGATTTTCGTCTGCTGAAGACGGTACGTGAAATCAACGACGCGCAGAAAGCGGCGTTCATCAAATTGATCGAGGACAAGATGTGGATCCTCAGGGACAAAACCATCGGCGTTCTCGGCCTTGCGTTCAAGCCCAATACCGACGACATGCGCAGCGCTCCGGCGGTCGAGATCATCCGGGCTTTACAGAAGGAAGGCGCGAAGATCAAAGCCTATGATCCGCAGGCCACGGCGAACGCGAAAAAACTTTTGAAGAACACGATCTATACAAAGGACGCTTACAGTTTGGCCAAAGGCTGCGACGCGCTTTTGCTGCTGACGGAATGGGACGAATTCAAGACGCTGGATTTCAAGAAAATCAGAAAGCTCGTCAGTCATCCTGTTCTTTTTGACGGACGCAATTTGTATCACGAGCATAATCTTAGGGATTTGGGATTCGAATATTACGGAGTGGGCGTGGCATGAAATCACAATTGCAAAAAAAGATTAACAATAAATCCGCCAAAGTCGCGGTGATCGGGCTGGGTTATGTGGGCCTGCCGCTGGCGGTCAATTTCGCCAAGGCCGGCTACACGACCTTCGGCGTGGATAAAGACGTCGACCGCGTGAAGCGGCTCTTGAACAAAGAAAATTATATTCTCGACGTGGCGGGCAAAGATGTTTTCAGCGTCATTTCCAGAAAGAAATTTCTGCCGGGCACGGACTTTTCCGTTTTGAATCAGGCCGATGCGATTATCATTTGCGTGCCGACGCCGCTGAAAAGCAAATATACGCCGGATCCGAGCTTCATCGTCAGCGCGGTGAAAGCGATCAGGGAGAACATCAAGAAAGGCGTTCTGGTTGTCCTTGAGAGCACGACGTATCCGGGAACCACGGAAGAGTTGATCCGGCCGGAATTTGAAAAGGCGGGGTTGAGGATCGATCGCGATTATTTTCTGGCGTTCTCGCCGGAGCGCATTGATCCGGGCAATAAGTGCTACGACGTCACGAAAATCACAAAAATTATCGGGGGCATGACGCCCAAAAGCGGCGCGCTGACACAATCGCTGTATGAAAAAATCATCAGCAAGACTCATATGGTTTCCAGCGCCAAGGCGGCGGAGATGACCAAGCTTTTGGAAAATTCGTTTCGCCTGATCAATATCGGCTGGGCCAATGAAGTGGCGATGATGTGCCGCAAGATGAAGATTGATGTTTGGGAAGTCATCGACGCCGCCAAGACCAAACCGTTCGGGTTCATGCCGTTTTATCCGGGCCTCGGCGTCGGCGGGCACTGCATTCCCGACGATCCGCTTTATCTTTACTGGAAAGCCAGGCATCACGGGTTCAGCTCGAAATTCATCAAGCTTTCCGCGGACATCAATTCCGGCATGCCGCAGTATGCTGTCGGCGTCCTGGCGGATCTGTTAAAAAAACAAAAGAAAAAGTTATCCGGCGCGAAGATTCTGGTAATGGGCGTGACGTATAAAAAAGACGTCAAGGATTTGCGCCGCTCGCCGCCGCTGGTCTTGATCGAACTTCTGGAAGCAAAGAAGGCCGCCGTTGATTATCATGATCCGGTCATCCCGTATTTGGAGATCGGAAAAATCCGCAAGAAAAAATCTGTCCCGTTGACAGCGAAGAATGTCAAAGCCTATGATTGCGTCATCATCACTACTGACCATACGGATGTGAATTACAGTCTGCTGCTCAAAAACGCCGGGATGATTTTTGATGTGAGAAATGTTTATAAAACAAACCACGCCAATGTGGTGAAGTTATAAATTAAATTGTCATTCCCGAATGCTTTAGTCGGGAATCCATTTTTGAAATTGGATCCCCGGCAGAAACCTGTCTGCCGACAGGCAGGCATTCGGGGATGACAGAATAGGAGAAAGTAAATGGGATCACGCAAAAGAGTTGCCGTCATTACAGGGGGAGCGGGATTTCTGGGGAGCCATTTGTGCGATCGCTTCCTGGCCGAAGGATACAAAGTCATTGCCATCGATAATCTCATCACCGGCAATCCCGACAACATCAAACATTTGAAGAAAGACAAGAATTTCAACTTTCTCAAGCGCGACATTTCAAAACCGTTCAAAGTCACCGGTCCCGTCGACGATGTCCTGGATTTTGCGTCTCCGGCCTCTCCTGTGGATTATATGAATTTTCCGATCGAGACGTTGATGGTTGGCTCTTACGGAACCCAGAACAGTCTGGATTTGGCCAGGGCGAAAAAAGCGCGCTTTATGATTGCCTCCACGTCCGAAATTTACGGCGACCCGGAAGTTCATCCGCAAAGGGAGGATTATTGGGGGCATGTCAACTCCATCGGCCCGCGCAGCTGCTAC
>Ga0210019_1002645_pt1 | contig 17191 bp, 11 predicted proteins | sample CryGeyCG2114_020_2_FD_183969 | JGI IMG/M metagenome (GOLD analysis project Ga0210019, IMG submission 183969) | Groundwater microbial communities from aquifer - Crystal Geyser CG11_big_fil_rev_8/21/14_0.20 (SPAdes) (version 2) | ecosystem: Environmental > Aquatic > Deep subsurface > Groundwater ...
GCGAATACGAAAGCGGCGTACCGTTTTTTTTCGAATGATCGTGTGAGTGAAGCGGATATTTTGGCAGGGCACTTTCAAGCGACCGCTGATCGTTTTTCAGCAACGAGCGGGTTGGTTTTGGTTCTTCACGACACTACGGAGTTTTCGTATCAGCGAGAGAATGCGAAAGACATAGGGATCACACACAAAGTTCGTACAGATGGCGGGAATACGGATCGGATACTGTATCATACAGTTTGCGGACTTCTCATGCATTCAAGCCTGGCGGTGACTACGGCTGGCTTGCCCTTGGGGCTTGCGTCGATCAAGTATTGGACTCGAAAGAAGTTTAAGGGCTGCAGTCAGCTCAAAAAGAAAGTGAATCCAACCCGAGTACCCATTGAGAAGAAAGAAAGTGTTCGCTGGATCGATAATCTTAGAGAATCTACGCATCTTTTAAATGGTCCTCGTCGATGCGTTCACATCGGAGATCGTGAGAGTGATATTTATGAGTTATTCTGTGCAGCTCAGGAGGTTAATACTCATTTTTTAGTTAGAACTTGCGTTGACCGCTTGGCCGAAGACGGGACCATTACCATCTCTGACGAAATGAGCGAATCTCCTGTTAAAGGATTACACAGGATCGTGGTGAGAGATAAAAGAGGGAATTGCTCAACGGCTACGATAGAGATTAAATACCGTCGTATCCACGTTCTCCCTCCGATTGCCAAGCAGAAGCAATATCCCGAGCTAACCTTGACGGTTATTTATGCACAAGAGCGGGGAAAACCAAAAGGAAGAGATCTCATTGACTGGAAGCTGATAACGGATTTACCAATTCATTCTCGCAGCGAAGCTATAGAAAAGTTAGAATGGTACGCTCTTCGATGGAAAATCGAGACATATCATAAGATACTTAAATCGGGCTGCAAGGCAGAAGAATCGAAATTAAGAACAGCTGAGCGCTTGACCAGACTTCTTTCGGTGTTCTGCATCCTCGGTTGGAGAATATTCTGGATGACCATGATGAACCGGGCGGCACCGAGCGTTTCCGCCTCTTTGGTTTTTACGAAGCTTGAGATTTGCCTACTGGATCAGCTTATACCAAGCAAAGAAAAAACTCGACATAAGAACATTTCAAAATATCTAACGAAACTCGCCATGCTTGGCGGCTATCTTGCTCGTTCGAACGATCCACCACCAGGCAATATGGTTATATGGAGAGGTGCTTCACGTTTGACGGATATTGAATTGGGGTTCTCTCTGGCCAATACTTGTGGGTAATTGAAAGCTTCGCTAGGCGCTTACATATCGTCTGCGACAATTCCGTTTTTCACGTAACATGGCAATGCCACAACAAAGACTGGCTACTGCGTTGGGGTCGGGCTAAAAAGCTCTACTAAAAAGTATCCTTTGACAATTGGCAATCCAGCCAATATAATTACATGAAAGGAAAGGGGATTTTTGTATGGCCTTTATCAACGAAAAGAACAAAGAGATCAATTGTAAGATAGTCTATTACGGGCCTCCAAGGTGCGGCAAATCGACCTCGATAAGAAATATTTGCACCGAGGTGAAAAAGAACAGCAAGGGAGAGCTTGTTTCGCTCACATCAGAGGACGACAGGACACTTTATTTCGACTTTATACCCATAACATTAGGGAAGATGGGCGAATATACCATAAGGCTCCACCTTTATACCGTCCCCGGAGAGGTCGCCTATGAAGCGAACCGGAAGATAATTTCAAAAGGCGTGGATGGCGTCGTGTTTGTTGCCGATTCACAGCTCGAAAAGGTAGAAAGTAACCTTCAAAGCCTTGCCGAACTGAACGAGATATTACATCATGAAGGAGTCTCTTTTAAAGATGTCCCGCATGTCATCCAGTACAACAAGCGCGATCTCGGAAACGCCGCGCCGGTTTCGGAACTGAGAGCCCTGCTGAACAAATACGCCGCGCCTGATTTTGAGACGGTGGCAACAAGCGGCAACGGAACCTACGACGCATTTAAGGCGATATCCACGAAGGTGTTGCTAGATCTAAGAAATACCTACCAATAAGAATGTCAATTTTGATCCGCCTTAGGCGGAGAAGAATCCAGTGAACACAATTACAATTGAGCGATGGAGATCCTTCGCCCGAAGGGCTCAGGATGACGTTCCGATTATCATTGGAACGTCACTTCGGCACTTTGTCCCAATCTTTAGCGAATTTTTCGATACCGATATCTGTTAGCGGGTGTTTTACCAGTTGCCGGATAACGCTGAACGGGATGGTGCAGATATGGGCTCCCATGAGGGCGGCATCGCGTACGTGCAAGGGATTGCGGATGCTGGCCACGATTATCTCGGTCTTGTAGTTATAGTTCTTATAGATCTGAACGATCTGTTCGATCAGCGCCATTCCATCCTCGGAGATGTCGTCGAGCCTTCCCACGAACGGGCTTACATAAGTTGCTCCGGCCTTTGCGGCAAGAAGGGCCTGATTGGGCGAGAAACATAAGGTTACGTTCGTATGGATTCCATGGTCGTGGCAGAGCTTTGTGGCCCTGAGACCTTCTTCAGTAAGGGGTATCTTGACGACCACGTGTTTTGCGATATCAGCAAGTTTCTTTGCCTCCTCGAACATGGCCTCGGCTGTTGATGTGTTCGTTACCTCGAGGCTTATCGGGGCCTTGACCTCGGAGATGATGTCTTTGATCACGCTCTTAAAGTCGCGGCCAGTCTTTGCAACTAGCGAAGGATTTGTTGTGACCCCGTCCACCAGCCCCATGGCGTTTGCCTTCTTGATCTCGTTAATGTCTGCGCTATCGATGAATATCTTCATAATGCCTCCTTGAACTCCCTTATGGTCCTTTTAAGGACCGGATGAATAAGTAACGGCGCTATATCACAAAGCGGTTCAAGCACAAACATTCTTTTGTGCGCCTCGGGGTGGGGGATCTTTAGGTCATGTTCGTTCAGAACGATATCATCGTAGAAAAGAATATCGATGTCAATGGTGCGGGGCTCCCATTTTTCACCGGTCCTGATCCTTCCCAGACTTGATTCTATTTCGTGCAGGGCTTCCAATAATTGGCGGGGGGTAAGCTCGGTCTCTAGATAAGCCACACCATTAATAAACGGAGGAGTGTCATTCTGAGCCCTGAGGGGGCGAAGAATTTCGTGAATAAAGCTTAATTCAGCAGATTCTTCGCTGCGCTCAGAATGACAAGGAGGCGGCAAAACCGGCTTAGTTTCATACCACTTTGATATTATTATGTTTTTTGCGATGCTAGACGACTTTAGCAGTTTGATCGCCTTTTCGCAGTTCTTCTCTCTATCGCCCAGGTTCGAGCCTATGCCCAAATATACTGTATGCACAAAAGGGCCCATAACAATTCTTGATTTTATACGCAACTTTTTTAATGTTCAACCGATACTGTTTGTGTTAGGGAGAATTCAAAGAGTTTAAGGGTTTGCGATCTTTTGCATGGGAGATATAATGGGCGGTTGCGGAACACCCCAAATAAGCGGTCCCGAGATAGACGCTCTTATAGATGCGCCTATTAGAGACGACGATCCTCTGTCAAATTTTGACGGAGCTGATGTAGGATATGATGCCACACCAGACGCATGGTTTGACGCCGATAGATATGTCGCGCCCGATGCCCTCAAAGATGTAAACACCGATAGCACAAATGATACCACGTTGGGCGACAACGATATAAAATGGTCCGATGTCTTTATTGACGGAAGCGATGAGGTCATAGATGAATACGTTGCGCCAGAAGAAATTTCTGTAGATTCAGAAACGGACCCTGCGGACTCAGAAGCTACCGCAGATGTTGACCTTCCCGATATCCCTTCCGACAACGAGCAAGATACAGATGAAACCTCTCCGCCGCTTGATACCGATGGTGACGGGGTAGAAGACGAAGAAGATAATTGCCCGCTTGTCAAAAATGCGGATCAAAAAGATTCGGACGATGACGGGATTGGCGATGCCTGCGATATTGAAGAATGTGACGGTTTAGATAATAACGGAGACGGATCCGCCGACGAGATCTTTTTGGAACTCGGAAAAGAATGTTCAATAGGGGTTGGCATCTGCTATTCGATCGGCGAATATGTGTGCTCTGAAGATGGAAAATCGACCGAATGCGACGCAGAAGTTATTGAGCCTGAAGAAGAGATATGCGACGGCCTTGATAACAACTGTGATGATCATACAGACGAAGGATGTGCGTGTACGCCGGGCCTGTACGATTCTTTGCCCACCGATTGCGGTGTGGGGGCTTGCGAAAGCGAAGGCGAGACGTATTGCGAAGACGGCGTTGTTGAGGATAGTTGCGTGCCTGGCGTTCCAGCCGCAAACGATGCCACATGTAATGATGTAGACGACGATTGCGATAGCGTGGCCGACGAAAACTACGTAATTACGTCCAGCTTTTGCGGCGTTGGCGCGTGCATGGCAAATGGTTTGATAACGTGCTTTGGCGGAGCCGAAGTCAATAGTTGCGCACCCGGCACGCCTGCTCCAAGCGATACTACATGCGACGGCATAGACGACGATTGCGACGGCACAGCCGATGAAGATTACAAACCCACATCAACCAAATGTGGTACGGGAGCATGTGAAAGCACAGGCGAGACATATTGCGAGGATGGCGTAGCAAAAGACAGTTGCATGCCGAGCCCGCCCGCTTCGGATGATGCAACATGCGACAGAATAGACGACGATTGCGATGGCGTAGCTGATGAAGATTATGTTTCCACATCGATCACATGCGGCATTGGCGCATGTTTTGCAACAGCAATGTCAGCTTGTATTGCCGGCGTAGAGAAAAGCGCGTGCGCGCCCGGCGCACCAGCCAAAAATGATGCAACCTGTAACGCGATTGACGACGATTGCAATGGCGCAACTGACGAAGATTACCCGCCTACACCGATCGAATGCGGTGTCGGCGCATGTATGGCGAATGGCTTTTTGACATGTGTCGGCGGCAATGAAATCGATAATTGCACACCCGGCACGCCCGCTCCAAGCGATACCACATGTGATGGAATTGACGACAACTGCAACGGACCTGCCGACGAAGGTTTTGTGCAGTCGGCGATCTCCTGCGGTGTGGGGGCTTGCGAAAGCGAAGGCGAGACGTATTGCGAAGAAAGCTCGGTTATGGACAGCTGCCAGCCAAAGGCGCCGGCAGCTGTTGATATCAACTGCGATAATATCGATGATGACTGCGACGGCCTCAAAGATGAGCACTATGTTCCCACAGAGACAAGTTGCGGGACCGGGGCATGTCTGGCACAGGGGATGTTGATGTGTTTCGGCGGAACAGAGATAGATACCTGTGTTGAAGGTGAAATTACCGGTGATGATACAGATTGCAACAATATAGACGATAACTGTGACGGTCTTGTGGACGAAGGTTTCATTTCAACTCCCACATATTGTGGAACCGGTGAATGTTCGGCGACCGGTATCAATATATGTTTTGGAGGAGAAGAGGTCGATACCTGCGAGGCTGAACAGGTTAAAGCAGAGGTCTGCGACGGCAAGGATAACAACTGCGACGGCGAGACGGACGAGGGTTTTAATTTAGGAGAACCTTGCAGCGTCGGGGTAGGCGAATGCCAATCGTCCGGTTCCGTTATTTGCAACGAAGATGGCGGAGAAACATGCGACGCGGTCCCCAAAATCCCTGCGCCAAATGATGCCTCGTGCAACAATAAAGATGACGATTGCGACGGGATGACGGATGAAGATTATGTGCCTTCTGTCACGAGCTGTGGAGTGGGAGCGTGTTTTAATCAGGGTCTTTTGACTTGCGTCGGAGGAGCTTTGACCGATACCTGCTCCCCGAAGGCAGCTACCGGCGGCGACGCAGACTGCAATAACGTGGATGATGATTGCGACGGTTCAAAAGATGAACACTATGTTCCAACGGAAACGAGCTGCGGGACCGGGGCATGTTTGGCCCAGGGGATGTTGATGTGTTTCGGCGGAAGGGAAGAAGATATCTGTGCTGAGGGAACGGCTACCGGTGATGATACAGATTGCAACAATATAGACGATAACTGTGACGGTCTTGTGGACGAAGGTTTCATTTCAACTCCCACATATTGTGGAACCGGTGAATGTTCGGCGACCGGCATCAATATATGTTTTGGAGGAGAAGAGGTCGATACCTGCGAGCCGGGAGCGCCAGGCATTGAGATCTGCGACGGTCTTGATAATGACTGCAACGGCTATACAGATGAACCGGGAGTCTTTGTGCTCGATCACGACGCTGACGGGCTCTGCGATGAGCTAGATTGCGATATCAATGAACCGGAAACGCATCCATTGGTGATAAAATGTGCAGGGCTTTCGACAGATGCATGTTGGAACGCGTTGACCAATCCCGGTTTTGACGTCGGCGCAACCCTTTCGGTTTCGATACAGTATTATGACCCCGCGGACGGTATCTCGATGTGTTATGATGCCCTATGGACGGACGCGTGCGGCAAAGACAATATACAGCCTGCGGCTCTGGCTTGTACCGACCAGCTGATGTTTGTAGGGATTGAGCCCGGAAGCGGCGGAAACAAGTTCAGGTGGTCAACGCCCGACGGCACAACCGCGAAATTCTCTTTCAATAAGACGCTGACACCGAAGAATGCGAACGCGCAGATATTTTACTCGGAGCCGTGCAACTTTAATGCTCTCTTCAGGTCCAATCTTTGTCAGTGATCATCTCTTAAGAAAATATTCCTTGGCGGGCTCTCTCATATTGTAATTTGAGCCCATGACGTGTCCGTACGCGCCTGCGGTGGCGATAAGGATCACATCGCCTTCAGAAGGCTCGGGCATAGGACGCTCGTATCCCAAAATATCGCCCGATTCGCAAATAGGCCCCACGATATTTGCAACGACGTTGGACGGCTTTCCGATCTTTGAAAGATTCACTATTTCATGATGGGCGCCGTAAAGGGCGGGGCGGATAAGAGAGTTCATTCCGGTATCGATGCCTATGTAATTATATTCATCCTTCTTCTTCGTCTGTGTCACCTTTGCAAGAAGCACTCCGGCCTCGGCCACGAGAAACCTTCCCGGTTCTATCCAGAGCTTATATTTAGGGTATGCGGAAGCGACCTCCTGGAGCATGGTGTTAAGCGTTCCCATATCAAGTTCGATCCTGCCCGGTTTTTCAACGATGCCCAATCCCCCGCCCAGGTCAAAGACCTCGGCCTCCGGGAACATGCCGGCCATGGATGCCATGAAGCGCGCGTTGTTGCTCCAGGTTTCGGGTGTGAATATGTTGCTTCCTACGTGCGTGTGAAGGCCTTTCACTTTTATATCGTTACGTTTCACCGAATCTGCCAATTCATCGAATTGTTCGGGCGAGACACCGAACTTCGATCTTATCCCGGCGGTGTGGACATATTTGTGATGTCCCTGTCCATGGCCGGGGTCTACCCTTACAAAGACCTCCTTCCCCTTTAGAAGGTCGGGCCATCCTTTGATGGGGAATAGATTATCGAGCGTTACGATCACCTTTTTCTCAAAGGCATATTCGTATTCGTTCTTTGAGGCAAAGTTGGGGGTGAAGAGTATCCTTTTGGGGTCTATTTTGGGAAACAGTTCCAGTATATATTTCACTTCAAATGGTGAGACACATTCAAAGCCCAGCTTTTCATCGTAGAACTTCTTTAATATGTCCCGTTGCCTGTTCGCCTTTATGGAATAGAAGACGCGGTCTATCGAGTTCAGCCGCGATATTTTTGAAAGAGACCTGTCGAGCGCCCCTTCTTCATATACGTAAAGAGGGGAACTCTTTTTGGCAATGGCTATGAGTTCATCTTTCCTGTTAAGCCACCATGTGTCTGGAAGCCTTTCGGGCTCTTTGCCGTTCTTTTCAAAGAGCGCCTGCCACGAATCTCCCAAAAGCTTGTCGCGGCCGCGCTGCTTAAAGAGCTGTTCGTGAAGCTTTATTACGAGCCTGTCGGCCTGATCCTCATCCACCACGAACGTCAGGTTGAGATCGTTCGCCGCCTGAGAGACGAGGTAGATCTTCTGCTCCTCAAATACCTCAAGCGCCGGTGCCAGCTGGGACAGAATGGAGCGGATGTTTCGCCCCACCATGCTCACCATGGCGCATGAATCGATCGTTTTTGCCTGACAGAACGCGTTGAGTTCCGTGATCAGTTTCTTCAGGGTCTCTTTAGTGAGGACGTTCGTTGTCTGGTCGAGCGTTACCGTGACGTTGGTCTCGGAGGTAGAAACTAGATCTATGGAAATGCCGTTACGTTTGAAACATGAAAAGACGTCCGAAAGAAAACCGACCTGATGCCACATGTCGACCGACTCCATAGAGATGAGAGTTATCCCCTTTTTGGAAGATATGGCCTTTACACAGGCATCCTTTACTGAGCATTCGGAAGCCACGAGCGTCCCATCCATCTTGGGATGTTCAAGGCAGTAAATCTTGAGAGGAATACCGCATTTTTTAACGGGTGCCAGGCACCTTGGGTGCAGGACCTTGGCGCCGGATGATGCGATCTCCTGGGCCTCATCGTAATCAAGAACCCTTATGAGCCTGGCCGACGGTATTTGTCGAGGGTTCGCCGTATACATACCAGGCACGTCGGTCCATATTTCGCAGACCGAGGCGTTGAGCTTTGCCGCAAAGTATGAGGCGGAGATGTCCGAACCTCCGCGGCCTAAAAGGACGGTATCGCCCGCACCATTGCCTGCGATGAAACCCTGGGTTAGGATCACGCCCGATCCTTTTGAGAATCTTTCGATAAGTTCCGGGTCCTTTTTGTAATCACAGGACGCAGAGAGCATGTCGCGATCCGGATTGTTTGTGAAACTTTCTAGTGCGGTGAGACACTCCCTTGCATCCTGCCAGGTCGTTCGCAAACCCTCCCTGTTCAAATAAGCGGCGCCAAGCTTTGTGGACACCAGCTCGCCGTAGGCCATGACCTTGGCTCTAAGGCGTGGGCCCGCCTCGTTCACAAGCTCGGCCCCCTTCAGGAGCATCGAAAGTTCCTTTAAAGGTTCGCTTATCTCGGAGATGTCCACATTCAGTTCTTTCGCGAGCTCCTTGTGGATATTTTCGATATTGGAAAGAACAGGTTCGAACTTGAGCGCATTTTCCAGTTCGTTGGACACACCCGCGACAGCGGAACATACGATTACAGGTTTTAGCCCCCGTTTTAAACGGTCACTTGCTATCTCTTTGATGGTCTTCCAGCATTTGAGCGAAGAGACGCTCGTTCCTCCGAATTTTATTACTGTGAACTTTCCGGTTGGTGTCATATTAAAGTGACGAGATGCGGTGGACCGCCTCTTCTATTCTTTCAGTTGGATAAGATACGGAGAATCGTATGAAGCCTTCGCCGGCGCTCCCAAATCCAAGGCCGGGGGTCACGACCACTCCAGTCTTTTCAAGGATCTTTGAAGCGAAGGACCTTGAATCTTCTTTTGTGGGTATCTCGACCCAGACGTAGAACGTTGCCTTGGGTTTGACCACGTTCCATCCCTTTTTGTTGAGAGCTTCAACAAGGACGTCGCGCCTGTTCTTATATGTCTTACATGCGTTGACCACGCAGTCCTGGCTCGATGTCATCGCGACTGCTCCGCCGTGCTGAACGGCGGCCGTTGCCGATGAATCTATGTTCGTCTTTAATTTTCCGAGGGACTCGATAAGCCCCTTGTTCCCGGCGGCAAAGCCTAATCGCCAGCCGGTCATGTTGTAGGTCTTGGAAAGTGAATAGAATTCCACCGCCACGTCCTTTGCGCCAGGGACCTCAAGGATGCTTGGGGCCTTGTAACCGTCGTAGACGATGTCGATATAGGCGGCGTCGTGACAAAGAACGAGACCGTTGCCTTTAGCAAAATCGACCGCATCTTTAAAAAAATCTTTGGTTGCAACAGCGGCGGTCGGGTTGTTCGGGTAATTAAGAAAGATAAGCTTTGCCTTTTTAAGAACGTCCTTTGGGATCGATCCGAGGTCGGGAAGGAACCCGTTCTCTTTTTTAAGAGGCATCTCATATGGAACGCATCCGGAAAGCAGGGAGGCGGTCGTATATACCGGATACCCGGGCGACGGGATGAGAACGACATCTCCCGGATCCAAGAAAGCGAGCGGGGCATGTGCGATACCTTCTTTTGAACCTATGAGGGTGAGCGCCTCGCTGTTCGGGTCGAGATCAACGCCCTTTGTCTCCTTCAGGTATGATACCGCCGCCTCGCGGAACTCCTGTGTGCCGTTATATGGGGGATATCTGTGGTTCCTGGCGTCGTGAGCCCCTTCGCAGAAGGCCTCGATAACATGTTTCGGCGTTGGAATATCGGGGTCTCCTATCGAGAGGTCTATTATATCAACCCCCTTTTCGCGCATCGCGCGTTTTTTGGCGTCTATCTCTGCAAATAAATAGGGGGGGAGTCTTTTTAATCTTTCTGATTGCATACGTAGTTGTTGTCATCCTGAGCGGTAAGCGAAGGATCTCCCAAGCAAATTATAGGGTTCCTTCACTTCGTTCAGGATGACACAATATCTAATACCTCTGACATTCCATAGAGACCAGGCCTCTTTCCGACGACCCATTCGGCGGCCTTTAGGGCGCCTGCGGCGAAGACCTCGCGGGAAAAAGCGCGGTGGGTTATCTCCAGCTTTTCGTAGGGGCTTGTGAACGTAATCGTGTGATCTCCTGCCACATCGCCTTCACGGATCGACCTTACTTCAATTTCTCTTCCATCGTCCATCATCCATCTTCCTTCTTTGTTCTTTCCACCCACCTCCTCGATCATCTTTTTGGCTGTCCCGCTCGGCGCATCTTTCTTGTGAACATGATGGGACTCGACGATGTCTATCTTGTAATCCTTGTCTAGGATAGATGCCGCTTCTTCGATAAGTTTCCACATTGTGTTAACGCCGACGCTCATGTTCGGGGAAAGTACGATGGGAATGATCTTGCTTGCCGAAAGGATGTGAGCCTTCTGTTCGGCATTATGGCCGGTTGCTCCGATCACCATCGGTTTGTGTGATGCCGCGGCGAATTTTAGGTTGGTTATCGAACTTTCGGCCCATGTGAAATCTATTGCCACATCTATATCGTCAAGGGCGTGTGAATGGTCGTGTTCCAGGTCCATTCCCTTGCCTATCTTCTTTCCTGTATGGGGAAAGTCCGCAGATTCAACGGCATGGGCAAGGGTGATGTTCTTGAACGAGGGGAGAACGTTAAGTATTGCGCCGCCCATTCTCCCCGCGGCCCCAAATAGAGAAATTTTTATCATATTAAGCAGTAGCTCTTAAGGATCTCTTCCAGCTTTTTCCTATTCTCATGGAGAAGTCCTACCAATGGGAGCCTTAGTTCATCTTTCATTCTGCCCATCATTGAAAGGGAGGTCTTTGCCGGAGCGGGACTTGTCTCTATAAAGAGGACCTTATTTAGCGGTAGCAGCTCTTCCTGAACGAACTTTGCCTTTTCTTTATCGCCGGCGGCGAACGCATCCCAAACCTCCGCGACCTTTGCGGGCATTACATTTGAGGCGACAGATATGGAGCCTACGCCCCCTTCATTATATATGGCAAAGTTCTGGGCATCTTCGCCGGAAAGCATGGCAAAGTCTTTGGGGACTAGCGACCTTATCCTCTTTACCTGATCAATGTTGCCGCAGGCCTCTTTAAGACCTAGTATGTTCGATATCTTTGAAAGTCTTGCAACGGTTTCGGGGAACATGTTGACCGATGTCCTTCCGGGGACGTTGTAGAGAATGACCGGAAGTTTTTCTTCGGATCCGGCAACGGCCTTAAAGTGCTGATACAGACCCTCTTGGGTAGGTTTGTTATAATAAGGTGTGACCTGAAGGCTTGCCGAGACGCCGAGCTTGTAGGCCTTCTTGTGTTTCTTTATGGCGACATCGGTAGAATTTGAGCCGGCGCCGACAATCACGGGGACGCGCGCTCTCGCCTGGTCCACCGTTATTTCAATGACCCTTGACCATTCCTCTTCTGTAAGGGTTGCCGATTCACCGGTGGTTCCGCAGGGGACGAGCCCGTGGATCCCTTCTTGTATCTGCCATTCAATGAATTCGCGCAGGGCTTTCTCATCCAACTTGCCTTTATTGAACGGAGTGACTATTGCTGTGAAGACGCCTTGAAACATAATAAATGACTCAATCACCAAATCACAATGACTCAAATTTCAATGATTGGTCATTGAAATTTAGAGCATTCATTCGTCATTGGAACTTGGACATTGGATATTTTATATCGCAATCTCTCCCTTAAATACAACTTCCGCCATGCCGGTGAGATAGACCTTGCCGTCCTTCTTTTCCCAGTTCACCTCGACCTTGCCGCCTTTTTGGAAGACGGTGACCTCTCTGCCGGTGAATCCGTTCAGGACGCTTGCAAGCGCCGCCGCGCAAGCGCCGGTGCCGCAGCCGTTGGTCTCGCCTACGCCGCGCTCCCAGACCCTCATCTTGATCTCTGTCTGAGAAATGACGTTCACGAACTCAACGTTCACCCTTTTAGGGAACGAATGATATGTTTCGAGGTATTTACCGAACTTTTCAACAGGATAGTTGTCGAGATCATCCACAAATATCACACAATGAGGATTACCCATCGAAACGCACGTGATGCGGAACTCTTTTAACTCGGTCTTTAAGGGCCTGTTTATTATCCTGCCGGATAGATTTACCGGAATATCCTTTCCCTTCATGATCGGTTCGCCCATGTTCACAAGGAAAGAATGTTTACCAAGGCACTTGACCGTTTTAAGGCCAGCCGGGGTTTCGAATATAAGCTCGCGTTTTTGAGAGATCCTGTTCTCAAGTATGAACTTTGCGGCGCACCTTATACCGTTGCCGCACATCTCCGCTTCGCTCCCGTCGGGGTTTATCGTCTGAAGTTTAAAATCGCCCTTGTGGGATTTATGGATGAGAAGGAGCTGGTCTGCGCCGATCCCCCTTTTTCTATCGCAAAAGTCCCGCCCCATCTTTGGGGGAGAGGAAGGCTTGGAGCCTATGAATGGGATGACAATAAAATCGTTCCCTGTACCGTACATTTTCGTGAATGCGATCGTCTTGGTTTTTCCTGTAGCCATAATTCACCTCTAACTAGTTGATTTATAATGAAATTTGTTCAAGAGACTATCAGCGAAGAAAACTATTGTCAATTAAAAAGAGTGGAACTTCTGGCGGTGGAACGTGACCGTTCCGTCGACGGCGTCCACATAACAGGTGACCCCATCTAGCCTGAATTTATATTGGAGGTTGGGACTGCCGTTAAGATAGACCCTTTCCGGTCTCTCTTTCGGGAAATTCCCAAGTTTTTTGAACTCTTTTGTTATGCTTTCGACCTCGCTCTTTCTTATTGCGCCGCACCTGAGCATTTTATCGGCGATGGTATGGAATTTTTGGACCGTGTCGGCGGACATTATGGTCTTCCATGCCTCGATACCGGTCTTTGTGGCGGCGCCGGTGGGCGTATCGGCTACCATCGGTACAACTCGAACCTGCTTGTCATTTATCCGGACAAATCTGAGCCCGGCCCCCTCAATGGGTATACCCCTATAATATTGCTGAAAGAAGACAACCTCGTCATTATCGTAAGAAGGCTTGAACGTGGTTTGACCTTTTGTGTATCTTCCGATGGCAAGGTCGATCTGATTCTTTGGGAGCTTGTCATATTCTCTGAACGCGTATCTTTTATCGGCGTCATTTTCGAAGATGGTCCTGGCTTTTGCCTCGCCCTCAAGGAACTTCATAAAGGCAGGAACGTTGAATTGATATTTGCCGACAAAAGACGGCTCATCGGCCATTACATATGTCAGTGCGTTGTAGACAGCCTTCATGAAATCGGCCTTTTTGGGTCTTGCGGGGAGAAACTTGGGCATATTGCCTATGATGATGGTCATGAGCTCGCTTGCCTTCTCCTTGTCGTTGCCCATGAGACGCGTAAGTTCTTTGAAGCTGAACCATAAGGCTGGTGCGTAAAGTTCGACCCTTCCGTGTGCCTCTTCATCGTAGAAGAGGCTTGGTTGTGTCTCGTTGGCATTTCTAAGGCCGGCAGCAGGAGACGGTTCTTCGGCCGCCCCAAGGCATACGGCAACCCCCTCACCAACTTCGGGGTCTTTTTCATAGACCGTCGAACCGGCATCGGAGATGGCTTCGTGTATGGCATTTCCCTCTATGTCCGCCATGTCCACGCCAAGCTCTCTGCTGTTGGAAAATGTCAGGAGATGCCAGAACTCATGCAAAATAATATTTGAATCGGAGGCAAAGTGACAAACACCCGGTATCATCCCAAAGAAGAAATCATAATTGAACTGATTGAAGAAGGCGTTGGCCATATTTGCTGTGCTTATTTCCACATCTATGGGGTTCTTTACTAAGAGTTTTTCAACATTCCTGTAGACTCTCATTGCCGCAAGCCTGGTGATGAACGTCTCAAAGGTGTAGGCGGTGAAGAGAAGGTCGAACTGGCCCGTTGTTACATGCGGGTTCGAAAACTCCCAAGGGCTGTCAAAATATCCCAGTTTCAGGGGAGGGCCTTCGAATAAGAAATGTTTGGTCTTTAATGTTTGGCTGCCCTGATCGTAGACAGCTTCAAGGCAGACCTCCTTGAACCGGCAGTTCCTGAAATCCTTCTCACATGATGAGGCGCTGTTCTGATCCTCCCATACCGGAAAGGGGCCTATCTCTCCTGTACCGCAGACTGGTGTGGGCATATTTTTTCCTTTCCAATCCGGGATTGTAGTAAGGGCTCATAATATTTGCAAGAGAAATTATACGCCACCAACGCCCGCAAAATTTTAAGGTAATTGACAAGGACATTTTAGTGATATAGCGTGTCGTAAAATTTTAAACCATAAGGAGTCAGTCCCTATGATGAAAAAGATCTGGAGTGTCCTAAAGGCGCAGTCCGCGATACAAATGATATCGAACGTTGAGGAGAAAAATGCCAAATATAGGTACTGGCGCATCCGCATCATGTACGGAATGATGATAGGGTACGCCGGTTTCTATTTCGTGAGAAAGAACCTCTCTATTGCTATGCCTTCGATGTTGAAAGAGCTGGATTTCACAAAGACCGATCTTGGATGGGTATTGACCGGCTTTTCGATAGTATATGGACTCTCTAAATTCTTCAGCGGCATTCTTGCCGACAGGGCCAATCCGCGCTATTTCATGGCTATAGGTCTTATCCTTTCGGCGATAGTCAACGTTTTCTTTGGTCTCTCAAATGCGCTTATATTCTTCGGGATATGCTGGATATTCAATGGCTGGTTCCAGGGCATGGGTTGGCCTCCGTGTGCAAGAGCTCTTACCCACTGGTATAGCCCAACAGAACTTGGAACGAAGTGGGGCATCTGGAATGCTTCTCACCAGATAGGCGGTGCCGGAATAATGATATTTGCCGGATACTTGGTGCAGCATTTTGGCTGGAGAAGCGCCTTCTTCGGCCCGGCGGTGATAGCTGTGGCGGTCGCCTTCATAGTCATGAACAGGCTACGCGATACTCCCCAGTCATTGGGACTGCCGCCGGTGGAAGAGTTCAGGGGAGAAGCAGATGCCACCAACGGGCATGAAGATACCGCCGAATCTTTCAAGGAGATCCTCTTTAAATATGTCCTTACAAATAAATTCGTCTGGATAGTAAGCCTTGCCAATTGTTTTGTTTATATAGTCAGAATTGCGATATTAGATTGGGCCCCGACGTTCCTTGTGGAGGCCAAGAATTCGACCATAGCCGGGGCGGGTCTTAAAACGGCCGGTTTTGAGATAGCAGGTATAGCGGGGGCGATATTTGCCGGATGGATATCTGATAAGATCTTCAAAGGACGGCGCGGTCCTGTCAACGTCATGTTCATGACCGCGGTCATATTTTGCATGGTGGCCCTTTGGCTTACCCCGGCGGGACACCCATACATGGATGCAGCCATACTCTTTGCAGTTGGGTTCGTTATTTATGGCCCGCAGATGCTTGTAGGGGTCGCCGCTGCTGATTTTGCCTCCAAGAAGGCGGCGGCAACGGCCACAGGAATGACTGGCGCTTTCGGATATTTAGGTAGCGCCTTGGCAGGTATAGGCACGGGAGTCCTTGTTGATAAGTATGGCTGGAACGGCGGATTTATGTTCTTTATAGCCGCCGCGATCATAGGCACTATATTGTTCCTTTTTACATGGACCCACAGGTCGGCAACACTTGAAAAGTACCACAATGGCAAGAGCGCCTAATGGCCGTCGGTACCTAATTTGGTCTTATTGAGGTCTGCGGCGAGCAGGTTTATCTGTTCCATAAATCTGATATCAGGCATTGCATCAATGTAGACTTTGAGCAGACCGGCAACTTCTCTGGCATACCAGTTAACATTAGCCAGATTAGGATTTTTTACCATGCTTTTCAGGACCGCAAGGTCTAGGATGAACATCTTCGTATTTTGCGGTGATGGTTCGGAGCCATCTTTAATTTTGACCGAAAAATCAATAGCTCTCTGCAATATCGAGTCTATCCAGTTAAATAATGTGATGGCAGAGTCGTACTTACCTCCGTCGATGGTTTTCAGTTTTTCTTTGGGGTTGCCGGCGGATTCCAGTTTGACGCCCATTATATCTCTATTAGCCTTTTCTGCGAGTTCAAAGACCTTTTCGACATAGGCGTTCATCCTCCCGGGTTCTAACTCTCTGGAAGAGCCCGAAGTGCCGCCGTAGTCGCTTGTATCAAATCCCAACGAGTCTAAAAAATCCCATCCAAAGTGGGTTAAATTTAGGGTCGTGAGATTTGCGAACATGACCTCCCCAGCTTTTTCATAATCACCCGCATTCAAGTATGTTACGTAGTTATCTTCGGCTGGTTCGCCGAGGGTCGTTCTTACGAGCGAAGTGATCTTGCCTGATTTTTTGTCAAAGGCAGGGGCCTCGTCTTTTTTGGTAGGCATAAGATCTCCAAGTAATAGATAGGCCACAGCGCAGCCAAGACCATAGCCGATCATGTTTGCCATGAAGCCATCAAGCTTTAACGGGTTTTGTATATATCTATGAGCTATCATTCCGGCCCAAATGTAATTGCCCACCTCCACTTTGCCTGTCATGTCGGCGTCGAAACCGTCCTGCATCAGTGCGCCGGAGCTCTTTAATAAATATATGAAAGGAAGGTACTGCAATGTTGCCGCTGTCCCCCTCCATGTCAATATGGCGGTGGATCTTTCAGGTTTTGTAACTATGTT